>Ga0307415_100001633_pt1 | contig 10846 bp, 10 predicted proteins | sample DK1Cmetagenome_FD_204524 | JGI IMG/M metagenome (GOLD analysis project Ga0307415, IMG submission 204524) | Maize rhizosphere microbial communities from greenhouse at UC Davis, California, United States - DK15-C-2 | ecosystem: Host-associated > Plants > Roots > Rhizosphere > Soil | place: USA...
ACCAACGACCGGCATCGCGTGCACGTGCTCTTGTTCGGCACGCGGCTGACGCCGATCACGCGCCACCTGCGCCATCGCGACGTCGACGTGGCGCTCGCGCGCGTCGCGGGCGCCGTCTCCGACTGGGCGGGCGGAACGCGCATCGGCGCGTGCCTCGCGGAGTTCAACCGCCGCTGGTCGCGCCGGCTGCTCGCGCAGAACGCCGTCGTGCTGCTGATCAGCGACGGACTCGACGCGGACGCGGGTGAAGGCCTCGCGTTCGAGGCCGAGCGCCTCGCGAAGTCGTGCCGGCGCCTCGTCTGGCTGAATCCGCTGCTGCGCTATGAGGGCTTCGAGGCGAAGCCTGCCGGCATCCGCGCGCTGCTGCCGTGGGTGGACGACTTTCGCGCCGTGCACAACCTCGATTCGTTGCGCGCGCTCGCCGTCGCGCTCGCGGCCGAACCGGGGCCGCGCTCGCCTGGGCGTGCGCGTCACCGCCGCAGCGCGATGCACGACTTCAGGCGGCCGCGCGCCTGACGCCCGGGCGCCTCCGCGCGGCGCCGGTCGGCGCCGCGCCGCGCGCGAGCTCGTCCCGCGCGAGGTTGGCGATGATGGCGACCAGCACGCGGCGCGTGACGGCGACATCGCGCGCGTCGAGGCCGTCGATGCCGATGCGGTTGACCTCCTCGGCGAGCGGGACGAGCTTGCGCTTGAGCGCACGGCCGCGCGGCGTGAGCGACACGTGGATGTTCTTGCGGTTGCCGGGGCGCTGCTCGCGGCGAACGTAGCCGAGCCGCTCCATCGCGGTCACCGCCGCGAACGTCGTCGGCTCCATGACGCCGGCCTCGTCGGAGAGCTGCTTCTGCGTGAGGCCGTCGCGCTCCCACAGGATGCGCAGGAACGTCCAGTGGCCGAACGACACGCCGTGCTCGGCGAGCCGCACCTGCAGCGCGCGGACGAACGCACGCGTCGCGTCCTTGACGAGGTGCGCGAGGCGGTCGTGCGGCACGGCTTCGAGCCAGTGACGCAGGATGGCGGCCGCGTCGTCGCCGCCGGGCAGCGCGCGTTCAGCCATCCCGGCGCACCGCGACCTGGTGGAGCAATCGGACATCGCCGCCGTCGCGCGCGGAAGCGAGGATCGCGAGGCAGGCTTCGAGCGTCGCGCGTGCCCACTCGCCGTCGTGCACCGGCTGCACGTCGTGCCGCACCGCGGCGACCAGCTCGTCGACGACCTCGGAGCGGGGATACGGCGGCGCGGGGAGCGCCTCGACTCGCCGCTCGCGGTCGCCGTAGATGGTGACGCCAGTCGGCGTCGGTCGAAGGTCCGCGCGATCGCAGCAGACGAGGAGAAATCCGAAGTGCTGCCACGCCGTCGCGTGGCGGGTCGGCGGCGCAGCATAGGCGCTGCCGCCGAAGTTCCGGGCCGCTTTGAAGGCCGCTTCCTCGGCGGGATCCGACGTGGCGAATCGCTTGCGAGCGGCGCCGTAGTCGACGGCAGTCTTCCGCTGCCCCATCTCGCCGAACCCGTCCATCAATTCGTCGGAGTCGAAGTGCGCGTAGCCGCTGTAGCTCGCGTGCGCGAAGGCGCCGCCGGCGAAGCGCAGCAGTGCGCTGTACGCGCCTTCGGTCGGTCGCTGCGGATCCCAGGCACCGGTCATCGCCCGCAGCCCTTCGAGCAGACCGCCGCCGACCAGCCGGACGATGTCGATCTGGTGCGCGCCCTGGCTGAACACGACGCCGCCGCCCTCGGCGGTGCGCAATTCCTCCGGACGCCGTGGGCGATAGAGGAAATCGGTGAAATTGAGGGCGGTGATCATGCGCACCGCGCCGAAGTCGCCGCTCTCGACGAGCTCGCGCACGCGCGCCACCGGCCGGTCGAAGCTGTGGCTGTGACCGACGATCAGCTGCCGTCCGGCGCGCCGTCCCGCGTCGATCATCGCCGTGCATTCGTCGATCGACAGCGCCATCGGCTTCTCGACCAGCACGTGACGGCCGGCCGCGAACGCGCGCTGCACGTGCCCGGCATGGAACTGGTGCGGCGACGCGACGTAAACGACGTCGACGCGGTCGTCGGCGCACACCGCCTCCGCATCGTCGTACGTCGCGCCGCCGAAATCGCGCTCGAACTGCGCGCGGGCGGACGCGATCGGATCGGTGGCCGCGACAAGGCGCAGGCGCCCGTCGGCGACGAACGTCGGCAGCATCAGCGTGAACGCGCGGCCGAGACCGATGACACCGATGCCGATCGGCCGACCCGTCATGCTGCCGCGCCTCGGATGCGCGCTGCGACGCGTATTCGCACGCCGGCGCAGCGGCTCGCCCGTGGTGAACACTTGGCGCTCACAGGTCGAGCGTCAGCGCGCCGGAGCGGGCGCGCGAGCAGCAGACCATGATCGCCGAGGCGCGCTCGTCCTCGCCGAGCACGAAATCGCGATGCTCGACATCGCCCGCGATCAGCCCGGTGCGGCACGAGCCGCAGCTTCCCGCCTCGCACGAGCTTCGCACGTGCACGTTCTCCGCGCGGAGCGCCTCGAGGATCGACTGATTCGCCGGCACGTGGACGACGCGGCCGCTGCGGGCCAGCTGGACGTCGAAAGCGACGTCGTGGCGGCGCGTCGCGGCATCGACGCCGAAGCTCTCGAAGTGCACGGCGCCGAACGGCCAGTGCCCGGACATGTCGCGCACCGCGTCCATCAGTGCGCGCGGACCGCAGCAGTAGATGTGCGCGTTGCTGGGCTTCTCGAGCAGCGGCCACAGGTCGAACGCCTTCGACGGGTCGCCGTCGTCGTGGTGGATCGTGGTCACGGCGGCGAATTCCGGCGCGGCGAGCACGTCGGCGAACGCCGTGCTCGCACGATCGCGGGTGAGGTAGACGAGCCGGAACGGCCGCGCGCCTTCGGTGGCCAGGAAGCGCATCATCGCCAGGACCGGCGTGATGCCGATGCCGCCGGCGATGAAGAGGAAGCGCCTGGCACGCGGGGCGAGGCTGAACTCGCTCCGCGGCTCGGCGACGGCGATGCGGTCGCCGACGGCGAGCCGGTCGACCATCGCGATCGATCCGCCGCGGCCAGCGGCGTCGCGCTTGACGGCGATCTCGTAGCGATCGCTTTCGTGCGCATCGTTGCACAGCGAATAGCGGCGCAGCGCACCGCCCGGCGTGACCAGCGGGACGTGGGCGCCGGCGGTGAACGGCGCGAGCGGAACGCCGTCCGGGTGGCGGAGCTCGAAGCGCTTGATGCCCTCGGCAATCGTCTCGGCCGCGGTCACGCGAAGCTCGCTGAACACCGGTTCGTCGGTCGTGTCGTTCACGTAGGGCCGGGTCGAGATCGCGGGCGCACTGCGGGGCGCCGTCGGCTGGACAGGGGAGCGGAAACCGATTACCTTTAGCCTGCCGAATTATCTTAGGACTCTAAGAAAAAGCGCGCAAGCGTCTTCGCGACGCCAGGCGCGATTCCGGAGAGCCGACATGCTGACTCGCGAAGAGAACGAGCTCCTGTGCCGCGTCGAGGGCGATGCGCCGATGGGGCAGCTCATGCGCCGCCACTGGATCCCGGCGCTGCTCGCCGAAGAGCTTCCCGAGCCCGACAGCGATCCCGTCCCGCTGCGACTGCTCGGCGAGGACCTCGTCGCCTTTCGCGACACCGACGGTCGCGTCGGCATCATGGATCGCTACTGCCCGCATCGTCGCGCGTCGCTGGTGTTCGGGCGCAACGAGGACTGCGGGCTGCGCTGCCTCTATCACGGCTGGAAGATGGACGTCGACGGCAACGTCGTCGAGATGCCGTCCGAGCCGCAGGGCAGCGCGCTCGCGCAGAAGGTCAAGCACAAGGCCTATCCGACGCACGAGCACGCCGGCTTCGTGTTCGTGTACATGGGACCGCGCGAATCGATGCCGGCGTTCGCGCCGCCCCCCTATGCGCCGAGCGCGGACGCGCGTTGCGCGGTCGTCAAGATCATCGTCGATGCCAACTGGGCGCAGATCCTCGAAGGCGCGATCGACTCGGCGCACAGCTCGACCTTGCACTCGACCGACATGACGCCGGCGCGCGTCGACCGCGCCAAGGCGACCCGGGACGTGTGGTTGCGGCCGTCGACCGACAAGGCGCCGCGCCTCGTCGCCGACCGGACGGCGTTCGGATTCCGGTACGCGGCGATCCGGCGCCCGATCAGCAATGCGAACGTCAACGACTACGTGCGCATCTCGGTGTTCGTGTCGCCGTTCACCGTGCTGATCCCGCCGAACAACCTGTACAACGTCGCGAACATCAACGTGCCGATCGACGACACGCACACGATGTTCCATTTCATCGCCTGGACCGAAGGCGACGAGAACGCCGTCGACGTCGAGGGCTGGCGCAAGTTCTGCGGCGCGCAGGTCGGCATCGATGTCGACCGCGAATGGCGCAAGGTCCGCACGCTGCACAACCGCTACCAGCAGGATCGCCAGGCGATGAAGCTCGGGAGCTTCACCGGCATCCGCGGCATTCCCAACCAGGACATCGCGATGTGGGAGACGATGGGCCCGATCGCCGACCGCACGCACGATCGGCTGGGCGCGAGTGACCTCGCCATCGTCGAGTTCCGGCGCACGATGGTCGAGGCGGCGCAGGCGATGCGCGACGAGGGCCGCGCGCTCGGCGCCGGCGGCGACTGGTCGACGCTGCGCTCGTTCGAGGGCGTCGTGCCGAAGACGACCGACTGGCGCACGCTGGGCGACGTCCCGCGCGAGGCCCATCCGGCGGCCGCCGATTGACGGCGTGGTCGCGACGAGGCACCGTCGCGGCGCGAGCATGATCGAACGAACAAGATCCCGGCCGCGACGCGGCCCGTCATCGCCCGAGGAGGAGTCCCCGATGTCCGTTTCCGTCCGCGACGCATTGCGTCGCTTCGCCCGGCTCGCCGTCGCCGCCGTGCTGGCATTGCCTGTCGCGACGTTCGCCCAGGCACCCGCCGGCTATCCGAGCAAGCCGATCCGGCTGGTCGTGCCGTATGCGCCGGGCGGCTTCCCCGACACGGTCGCACGCATCCTCGCGCAGCGACTGCAGGATCGCGTCGGCCAGTCGGTCCTCGTCGACAACCGTCCGGGCGCGAACGGCGGCGTCGCCGCAGGCGTGCTGACCTCCGGCCCCGCCGACGGCTACACGTTCCTCGTCACCGACGGATCGATGTTCTCGATCAATCCCAAGCTCTACACGAAGCTGCCCTACGACGCCGCCAAGGACTTCGTCCCCGTCGCGCTGGTCGCGCGGGCCGCCCTGTTCATGGCCGTGCATCCGAAGGTGCCGGCCAGCACGCTCAAGGAATTCCTCGATTACGTGAAGGCCCAGCCCGGCAGGGTCAATTACGGCTCGTCGGGCATCGGCAGCACGCACCATCTCACCGTCGAGGCGATGAAGACCTCGCTCGGCCTCGACATGGTGCACGTTCCGTTCAAGGGGACCGGGCAGTCGGTGCCGGCGCTCGTCGGCGGGCAGGTCGAGATGCTGTGGTCGGCGCTGCCGTCGCTGCAGGGCTTCGTCAAGGACGGCCGGGTGAAGCTCCTCGCGGTCAACTCGGCGCAGCGCTCGCCGCTTTCGCCCGAGCTCCCGGCCATCGCCGAGCTCGTGCCGGGGTTCGACTTCGCGCCGATCGTCGGCGTGCTCGCGCCGGCCGGCACGCCGAAGGCGATCATCGATTACCTCTCGTCGGAAGTGGTCGCGGTGACCAAGCTTCCCGACGCGGTGCAGGCGTTCTCCGGCGCGGGCATCGATGCCGTCGGCGCGAACGCCGACGCTTACGCCAAGGCGATCGCCGACGAGAACGCGCGCATGGCGAAGGCGATCCAGGCCGCGGGCCTCAAGCCCGATTGAGCGGCGCGGCTCGACCGATCGCTGCGTCCGCCACGGAGGCGAAGAGACGCTCGTGTCCCGGCTGAAACTGACGCTCGGCTGCTGGAACTACGACCGCACGCATGCGCTCGCGACCGGTGCCGTGCAGCCCGACGGCATCGACCTCAACTTCCTCGAGATGCCGGTCGAGGAGACGTTCTTCCGCATGCTGCGCCACCGCGAGTTCGACGTCGCCGAGATGTCGCTGTCGTCGTACACGGTGACGCGGCACCGCGATCCGCCGCCGTTCGTCGCGATCCCGGTGTTCCCGTCGAGGTACTTCCGCCACGCGTCGATCTTCGTCAGCACGAAATCGAACATCCGCGAGCCGAAGGACCTCGTCGGCAAGCGCATCGGCAGTCCCGAGTACCAGATGACGGCGCCGGTGTGGATACGCGGCATCCTGCAGGAGCACTACGGCGTGCCGGTCGACAGCGTGATTCACGTCACCGGCGGCGAGGAAACGCCCGGCCGCGACGAGAAGATCAAGCTCGACCTGCCGGCGTCGATCCGCATCGAGCGCATCGGCCCCACGCAGACGCTCGCGCACATGCTGGCGGAAGGGGAGATCGACGCGCTCGCCACCGCGCGCACGCCGTCGACGTTCCGCACGCGGCCGGACCGGGTCCAGCGATTGTTTCCCAACTTCGTCGAAGTCGAGCACCGGTATTTCCGCGACACCGGCATCTTCCCGATCATGCACACGATCGCGATCAAGCGCGAGACCTACGAGGCGAACCGCTGGATCGCCCAGTCGCTGACCAAGGCGTTCATCGCGTCGCAGAAGCGCACCTACGACGACCTGAAGGAATCCGCGGCGCTGAAGGCGATGCTGCCGTGGCTGACCGCGCACGTCGAGGACGCGATCGCGCTGATGGGCGAGGATTACTGGTCGTACGGCTTCGATGCGCGCAACCGCAAGACGCTGGACACGTTCCTGCGCTACCACCACGAGCAGGGCCTCTCCAAACGCAAGCTCGAGCCCGAGGCGCTGTTCGCGCCCGAGTCGCTCGAGCGCTTCGTCATCTAGCCTGGGCGACCACGCCGATGGAAATGTCCAACAGCCGTGACGTTCCCGCGCCGCCCGAGCGCGTCTGGCAGGCGCTGAACGACCCGGACACGTTGAAGGCCTGCATCCCGGGCTGCGAAACCTTCGAGCGCGATGGCGACGACGCCTATCGCACCGTGATCGCGGCGAAGGTGGGCCCGGTCTCGGCGCGCTTTTCCGGGCGCGTGCAGTTGCTCGACATCGACGCGCCGAATGGCTATACGCTCAAGTTCCAGGGGCAGGGCGGTGCTGCGGGCTTTGCCAACGGCGAGGCGCGCGTGTCGCTCGCACCGGGCGAGCGCGGCGGCACGACGCTCGCGTATCGCGTCAAGGCGCAGGTCGGAGGCAAGCTCGCGCAGATCGGCAGCCGACTGATCGACGGGGCGGCCTCGAAGCTGGCCGAGGACTTCTTCGCGCGCTTCGTCGAACGGGTCGCCGGACCGCCCGCCGAGATCGCGTCGCAGGCCCCCGCCGTGGCGCCGCCGCCGGTCGAGCGCCTCGACGCGGGTCGCTGGATACGCGTGCTCGCGATCGGCATCATCGTCGCGCTCGTCGTCTACCTTTACACGAGGACCGCGCGCTGACAGCGCGCCGGAACAACGCATGGACAGCGTCGATCTCGAAGTGCTGAAGCGCAGTGCCGACTGGGTCGAGAAGGGCCATCGTGCGCTGCTCGTCACCGTGGTCAGGACGTGGGGCAGCTCGCCGCGGCCGGAAGGCGCGATGCTCGTCGTGCGCGACGACGGCCATGTCGTCGGCTCGGTGTCCGGCGGCTGCATCGAGGACGACATCATCGATCGCGTGCGTCGCGAGGGCATGACGCAGACGCGCTGCGAGGCGGTCACCTATGGCGTGTCCGCCGACGAGGCGCGCCGCTTCGGCCTGCCGTGCGGCGGGACGATCCAGCTCGTGCTCGAGCCGCTGACGCGCGAGTCGGGAATGCTCGCACTGCTGCGCGAGATCGAGTCGGGCCATCTGGTTGCGCGGCGTCTCGACCTTGCGAGCGGCTTCGCCACGCTGCATCCGGCGAAGGCCACCGACGGCCTCGCCTTCGACGGCCGCACGCTGACGACGATCCACGGCCCGCGCTACCGCATGCTCGTGATCGGCGCCTCGCAGCTGTCCAAGTACCTGGCGCAGATCGCCGTCGGCCTCGACTACCAGGTGACGATCTGCGACCCGCGCGAGGAATACACCGAGACCTGGGACATTCCGGGCGTCACGCTGGTGCGCACGATGCCCGACGACACGGTGCTCGCGATGAAGCTCGACGAGCGCTGCGCGGTCGTGGCACTGACGCACGACCCGAAGCTCGACGACCTCGCGCTCATGGAGGCGCTGAAGTCGCCGGCGTTCTATGTCGGCGCGCTCGGCTCACGCGCCAACAACGCGAAGCGTCGCGAGCGGCTGCGGGAGTTCGACGTCTCCGACGGGGAGATCGCGCGCCTGCACGGGCCGATCGGCCTGTACATCGGCAGCCGCACGCCGCCCGAGATCGCGATCTCGATCCTCGCCGAAATCACCGCGGTCAAGAACGGCGTGAAGCTTCCCGAGCTCGCGAGCGTCGCCGGGGCGAAGGCCACGCTCGAGCCGGCGCCGCTATGCGAGATCGCCGCGCAGCCGTCGCTGTCGCAGCCGCGGGCGTAAGCAACCCGCTTGTCCCCATCCCCGGGCGGTAGAGGGCAGCAAGGCCTCCAATCCCCGTGGCGGCGCGTTGATCGCGGCCAGCTAACGGGCGTCGAGCGTCAGGTCGCCGAACAGCGCGCTCGCGCGCGACTTCGTGTTGTCGGCGTCGGTCATGATCGCGATGCCGCTGATCCTCCCGGGCGCCTCGCCGAACGCGCGCCGGTAGTCGTCGGCGACGTCTCGCGCGTATGCGATCCACTCGCCGAGCCGCGCCGGCCCGCTCTCGACGACGACGTTGCGCACGCGCTCGGTGTAGGCATTGGCGAACGTCGCGCCGGCCGGCGCGGCCGTGTCCCAGACGTAGAGCAGCGTGGCATGCGGCGGCGTCTCGCCGTAGAGCATGCGCAGCGTCGCATCGCGCATGCGGTCGACGGTGCCGCGCCCGCCAGCCGGGGCCGCGAACGTCACGTACACGCGTGCGACCGCGTCGTCGGTGGCGCGCGCGCGCGTGTCGCCGCCGGGGGGCAGGCGCTCGCCCTTCCAGCGCCAGCGCAGCGTGCGGTCCGCGTCGAGCGGTCGCTCGAAGCGGAACGCGAGGCCCGACGCGCTCGCGCTCGCGTCGGCGCGCACGACCGGCACGTCGCCGTCGCGAGCGATCGAGTACGTCGTCGGCGGGACATCGCGGAACGGTTGGGGATGCCAACCTTCGGGCAGGCGATCGGACGTCGACGTGGAAAAGCGTGGAACCGGATTCGCGACCGTCGCGTCGTCGCCCGCGGCGCCGCCTGCGAGCGCGATCGCGACAAGCGTCGCGCAGGTCAGCGTTGCGCCCGCAGTTCGCCGTGCGATCCGACCCGCTGTGCGGGCGGTGGCAGTGGCGCGCATCGTCTAGCGCGCGACGCGCGCTGGCGCATCGCCCCGGCTCGCGCTTTGCCACCGCTCGAGATCCGCGTGCGTGTCGACGTCCCACAGCGTCGCGAGCTCCTGCCACGAAGCGTGGGACGCCTGCAGGATTGCGCGGGTCTCGCGCATCACGCGCTCCGTGCTCCAAGACACGCCGCTGAAGACATCGACGTCCCGGGCGAGGCCGATCAGGACGTAACCGCCGTCCTCCGCAGGACCGACGACGACATCGTGACGCTGCAATGCCGCCGCCGCGGCGGCGAGATACGCGACATCGTAGCCCGGGACGTCGGTACCGATGACGATCGCGCGCGATCCGCGCGAAAGCGCGTCGCGCAGCGCAGTTCGCATGCGCGATCCGAGATCCTCGCCCGCCTGCTCGCGCAGCGTGAAACCATGCGTTGTCGCGAGCTCGCGCAGCACGCCGGCGTCGTCGCCCGGCGCCACCCACAGCTCGACGTCGTCGACGACCCCCGCGCGTTCCGCATCGCGCGCGGTGGCGAGCGTGCGTACGAGGAGCTCGACATACAGCGCCGCCGCCGCGTCGTCGCCGATCGACTTCGCGAGGCGCGTCTTGACGCGGCCCGGTCGCGGCGGCTTGGCGAAGATCTGCAGCGTGACGGGCGGATCGGCCCGGCGCCCGTAGTAGCGCACGACGAGGTGGCGCGCATCGGCGCCCCGCCAGTACGCGAATCGCAGCGCCCACATGGTCGCGATCGTGCGCCACGCGCCGTGCTCGTCCCACCGCCGCCCCGAGGCGATGACGCGCGACCGACGACACGCCGGGCGGCCCGCGGCGGCGAGCAGCGCCGCGGACATCGCGACGTCTTCCATCAGCGGCAACGCGGGAAAGCCACCGAGCGACGCGAAGACCTCGCGCGAGACGAACATCGCCTGGTCGCCGGTGGCGATGCCGGTCAAGCGCGACCGCACGTTCATCATCGAGGCGATCACCGGCAGCATCGGCGAGCGCCCGGCGAGCGACACGTCGAAGCGTCCCCACCGCGCGCCGCGAGCGCGCGCCGACCCGATCACCGTTGCCGCATCGGCAGGGAGCCGGCAGTCGGCATGAAGGAACAGCAGCGTCTCGCCGCTGGCAACCGTCGCGCCGACGTTCATCTGCACCGCGCGCCCGCGCGGCGCGACGAGCACGCGATCGGCCCGCGGCGCTGCGATCTCACGCGTGGCATCGCGGCTTCCGCCGTCGACGACGATCACCTCGGCACCGGCACGCCGCAACGGCGCGAGCGCGTCCAGCGCTTCGGCGACGTCCCGCGCCTCGTCGAGGACCGGCATGACGACCGACAGAGGCGTCAGTGCGACGCTCCCGCGGAAATTCGCGCCTGCACCGTCCCGCCGGCGCCGACGCTCATCGCAGCTCGCTCACTCGGAAAGCATCCGGCGACGCGGACAGACGCGCGGC
>Ga0307415_100001637_pt1 | contig 10841 bp, 9 predicted proteins | sample DK1Cmetagenome_FD_204524 | JGI IMG/M metagenome (GOLD analysis project Ga0307415, IMG submission 204524) | Maize rhizosphere microbial communities from greenhouse at UC Davis, California, United States - DK15-C-2 | ecosystem: Host-associated > Plants > Roots > Rhizosphere > Soil | place: USA...
GTTCGACTATTCCGATATATGGCTGAACATGGCCGACGCGCTCGCATCGCGCGGGCGGACCGAGGACGCGGCGAAGCTGCTCCAATCGCAGGTCGGGCGGCACCCGGGCGATTACAAGCTCTGGCTTGGTCTCGGCAATGCGCTGGCCGACCATAGCCGCACGTTGAGCCCCGCCGCCCGCTTCGCTTTCGCCCGGTCAGCCGAGCTCGCGCCCGGCCACCCCGCGCCGCCCTTTTTCCTCGGCCTTGCCGAGGCTCGCTCGGGCAATCCCCGGGAAGCGGCCAGGCTTTGGCGCGAAATCCTGGCGGACGCCCCGGCCAATGCCAGTTGGCGCCCGCTTGTCGAGAATGCGTTGCTGCTGGTCCAGCCGCCTCAGGCCGGTTCGTAAGGAAGGCCCAGCGCTTCCGCGACCGGCAGGTTGCGGATCTTGCCGCCCGACACGTTGAGCCCGGCGGCCAGGTGCGGGTCCTCCGCCATTGCCGCTTCGGCGCCCAGGTTGGCCAGCTTCAGAGCGAACGGCAGCGTCGCGTTATTGAGCGCAAAGGTCGAGGTCCGCGCCACCGCGCCCGGCATGTTCGCCACGCAATAATGGATGACGCCGTCGATCTCATAGACCGGGTCGTCATGCGTGGTTGCCCGGGAGGTTTCGAAGCAGCCGCCCTGGTCGATCGCGATGTCGACCAGCACGCTGCCGCGCTTCATCGTTTTCAGCATCGCGCGGGTTACCAGCTTCGGCGCGGCCGCGCCCGGCACCAGCACCGCGCCGATGACCAGCTCGGCTTCCTGCACCGCCTGCGCGATCGCGGCCTTGGAGGCGAACGCGGTCTTGATCTGGCTGGAGAAGAACATGTCGAGTTCGGCCAGCCGGTCGTTGTTGATGTCGTAGATGGTGACGTCGGCGCGCATCCCGGTCGCCATCTGCGCCGCGTTGACGCCGGCGACTCCGCCGCCGAGGATCGCGACCTTGGCTGGGGCCACACCGGGGACGCCGCCCAGCAGCACGCCGCGCCCACCCTGTTCCTTTTCGAGATAGTGAGCACCCACCTGCACCGACATTCGGCCCGCGACTTCGCTCATCGGCTTCAGCAACGGCAGCGCGCCCGAATTGGACGTGACCGTTTCATAGGCGATGCAGGTCGCGCCCGACTTCATCAGCCCCTTCGCCTGCTCCGGATCCGGCGCGAGGTGGAGATAGGTGAAGAGCAGGTGGCGCGGCTCGAGCATCGCGATTTCCTGGGCCTGCGGCTCCTTGACCTTCACGATCATGTCGCTCTGCGCGAACACGTCAGCCGCGGTCGGCAGGATCTTGGCGCCGACCTTTTCATAAGCGGCGTCGGCGAAGTCGATGCCGAGCCCGGCCTTGGTTTCGACCAACACTTCATGCCCGTGGGCGACCAGTTCGGCGACCGAAGCGGGCGTCAGGCCGACGCGATATTCATGGTTCTTGATTTCCTTCGGCACTCCGACGCGCATGATACGTTCGCTCCATAATGGGATTTCGCGGCCCTATAGACGGCGTTCGCTATGATTGCAGCGCCTTTTTGCCGGTGCTAGGGCGGCCCGCCGCGCCGGAGAGCGCCGTAAGGGCTGTACAAGAATGAATATTTCCGCCGCGGGGACTGCAGAGGCTGCTACCGGAGAGCAACCGCAAAGTCACGGACATGTGCAGGGTTCGCTGGCCAAGCTCATGGTCGGCGCGGTCGGTATCGTGTTCGGCGACATCGGCACGTCGCCGATCTACGCGTTTCGCGAGACCTTCGCCGGCCACCACACGCTCGCTCCGGATCGGCTCCACATCTATGGCGTGCTCAGCCTGATCTTCTGGTCGATGCTGATCATCGTGGCGCTGAAATATGTCACGATCATCATGCGCGCCGACAATAAGGGGGAGGGCGGAAGCCTGGCCCTGCTCGCGCTGATCAACCGGACCGCGGCGGAGGGCGAGAAGAAGAAATGGACGCTGGGCATCGTCATGCTCGGCGTGTTCGCCACGGCGCTCTTCTACGGCGACAGCATGATCACCCCGGCCATCTCGGTCCTGTCGGCGGTCGAGGGCCTGACCACCGTCCAGGCGGGGTTTCAGCCCTATGTCATCCCGACCGCGATCGGCATCCTGGTCGGCCTGTTCGCCATCCAGTCGCGCGGGACCGCCAAGGTGGGGCTTCTCTTCGGCCCGATCATGCTGGTCTATTTCGTGACCTTGGCGGTGCTTGGCGGGATGCACATCATGAAGCATCCGGCGGTGCTGCTGGAGATGCTGAACCCCTTCAACGCGTTCGAATTCTATCTTTCGGAGCCGTTGCGCGCCTTCATCGCGATGGGCAGCGTCGTCCTGGCGGTTACCGGTGCCGAGGCGCTTTATGCCGACATGGGCCATTTCGGCCGCCGCCCGATCAAGTTCAGCTGGCTGTTCTTCGTCATGCCGGCCTTGCTGCTCAACTATGGCGGGCAGGGCGCCATGCTGCTGTCGCAGACGCCGGCGGAAGCGATCGAAACCGTCAAGAACCCCTTCTTCTTCCTAGCTCCTGAGTCCCTCCGCCTGCCGTTGGTCATCCTCGCCACCATGGCGACGATCATCGCCAGCCAGGCAGTGATTTCGGGCGCCTTCTCGGTGACCCAGCAGGCGATCCAGCTGGGCTTCATCCCGCGCCTTCGCATTACCCACACCAGCGAGCATGCCGCCGGCCAGATCTACATTCCGGTGGTGAACTGGGCGCTGATGGTGATGGTCATCCTGCTGGTCTTCACCTTCGGCTCTTCGTCCAACCTTGCCGCCGCCTACGGAATCGCGGTGACTGGCGCGATGCTGATCGACGGGGTGCTGATCTCGGTCGTGCTGACGACCCTGTGGAAATGGCCGCTATGGAAGGCGGTGCCGTTGCTGGCGGTCTTCTTCGCCATCGATTTCCTCTATTTCGGCGCGAACCTGATGAAGGTGCCCGACGGGGGCTGGTTCCCGCTTCTGATCGGAGCCATCGCCTTCACCTTGCTCACCACCTGGGCCAAGGGCCGCAAGCTGATGATCGACCGGATGGCCGAAGCCAGCCTTCCGATCGAGGTATTCATCAAGTCCGCCGCGACCAGCGCGACGCGCGTCCCCGGCACCGCGGTGTTCATGACGACCTCGATGACCGGCGTGCCCCACGCGCTGCTTCACAACCTCAAGCACAACAAGGTCCTTCACGAGCGGGTCATGCTGCTGACGGTCAGGATCGAGGACGTGCCCTTCGTGATCGGCGACCGGCGGATCGAGACCAGGGACCATGGCGCCGGCTTCTTCCGGATCATCTTGCGCTACGGCTTCATGGAGGAAATCGACGTTCCGGCCGCGCTCCAGCAGGTCAAGATGTGCGGTCCGCAATTCAAGATGATGGACACCAGCTTCTTCCTCGCGCGGCAGACGCTGATCGCCTCGGCCAGGCCAGGCATGGCGATCTGGCGGGAAAAGCTGTTCGCCTGGATGTTGCGCAACGCCGAAAGCGCCATGGAGTTCTTCAAGCTGCCAACCAACCGCGTGGTTGAACTTGGAAGTCAGGTAGAAATCTGAGCGCCTCCATCGTTACGGCTGAGTTCGCCCGCGACGATTTCGCCTGGCTCGAAGGATTGCGGCGAGCTCATTTCCCGCCCGGTCTGAACCGGGTTCCCGTTCACCTAACGATGTTCCATGCCCTGCCGCCATCCTCGCTGGAGGAGGCCAAGCGGCAGCTCTCGCTTGCCGCGCGGCAACCTCCGCCCCGGGCCATGATCGCCGGGCTGATGGATCTTGGCGGTGGCGTAGCTTTTCGGGTCGTTTCCGACGACCTCGACGCCATCCGCACCGGCATTGCCGAGCATTTCCACGGAATGCTGAGTGCCCAGGATTCGGCCGGTTGGCGCCCGCACGTCACGATCCAGAACAAGGTGGCGCCGAAGCAGGCTAGGGCGCTGATCGCCGAGCTGGAGCAAGGGCCGCAGCAACGCCCGCTGGGCATCGCCGGCCTTGCGCTGCACCGATACCTGGGAGGTCCCTGGGAAACGGTGGCCCGCTATCCGTTCCGCGGCGTCAGCTAAGGTCGCCGATTCCGTCGCAGTTGATGTCGAACGCCGCCATCCCCGATTCCAGCACCGAGGCGAGCATCGGCATGTCCATCAGCTCTTCAATGATATTATTCTCGTCGGCCGCCGCTTCCATCGCCTCGCCCCAATCGGCCGCGTCATAGGTGCCCTGTCCGACCCAGGCGAAGGCGAGGATTTCCTGCAGCTGGTCGTCCGCCAGGTCCTCCAGCGCGTTGGTCAGCTCTTCCTCGACGCTCGTATTGATCGAATCGTCGAGCACGGAGAGCGTTTCCTCGCCTTCGTCGTCGACATTCTCCGGCGCTTCGCCGCCGTCATAGTCGGTCGGAACCTGGGCCTCATACTCCCGAGCGCGAAGGATGATACGGCACAGCGTCTCGAGCGGCGTCAGCGGTTCCATGGGTTCTTGCTCTCCCTGTCTTCCCCGTTGAACGAGGGTAGGGGGTGGCGGTTCCACCCTTGTTGACGGCCTTTTGCTCCCCACCTATAGGCTCGCCCGCGCGGCCCACGGGTCCAGCCCTTTGGGGCGGAGTAGCTCAGCTGGTTAGAGCAGCGGAATCATAATCCGCGTGTCGGGGGTTCAAGTCCCTCCTCCGCTACCATTTTCCTGAGATACCGAGCGCAGGAGAGCGATTGCGAAGCAATCGGGAGCCAGCGCGTAGAGATGGTGAAGGCCGGCCAGCGGGGACGGAGCGAAGCGACGACAACCCGACTGACGTCACGGATTTACTCCGTGACGGCCCCTTTTTGCTGGACCTAAGCCCGACAGCTCCCCGGAACAGCCAAGTGCATTGCTACGGAGCCTACTTGGAGTAAGACTAGCCAATCCTGCATCGTTCGCGGAGGTCGCCATGCGCACGCGTCGTTCGTTCGGGTTGCTGATGCTTTTCGTGCCGCTGTCGCTGAATGGCGGATGCCGATCGGCGGAGGGGGAGCCGACCCTCGACGAGGTAAGGTCCATCGCGGAAAAATATCGCGACGTGGCGGTCGCAAAGGCCGAAGGCTACACCACCGACGGCAGATGCATGACGGCACAGATGCTGGGCCACCCCGCTGCCATGGGTGTCATGGGGCTGCACTATGTCCGCCGCGACTTGCTCGGCCTGCCTCCCAAACCATCGCCCCCGGGGAGCGGACGCGTCAGCGGGACCGGCACCCACACCGATTTCCGGCAGCCTTCGATGCTCGTCTATGAGCCGCAGCCCGACGGTTCGCTGGAGCTGGTGGCGGTCGAGAACCTGGTTTTCGCCGATGCCTGGCACGCAAAGTCCAAGGCGCCGCCAACCTTCCATGGACGCACTTACCCGCTGCTCAAGGACGATCCGGCGACCGAGATGGACGAGGCGCATGGATGGCAGCCCCATTACGAACAGCATCTCTGGGTCTTCCGAGATAATCCGAACGGGCCTTATTCGCCTTTCAATCCGAAGGTCACCTGCCAGTACAACAAGCCGCCCGCGCCGCAGCCAGCCTGAGCAAGCCGCCGGCCTTTGCGTGACTATTTGTTGAACGGCGTCGGCATTCGGCGCTATTTGGCCGCTTCCAACGGGGGTGTTGTTGGATGGCATCGCTGTTTCTCAGCTACTCGCGCGATGACATTCGCCGGGTAGAGCCACTTGCGGCTGCACTGGAGGGCCTTGGCCACAAGGTCTGGTGGGACCGACACTTGTCTGGCGGCGAAGAGTTCGTCGACGCCATCGAACAGGCGCTGGAATCCGCGGACGTGGTTATTGCCTGCTGGACGGCGCATTCGGTCCACTCCGCTTGGGTTCGGGACGAAGCGGGATCGGGCAGGGACCGGGGACGCCTTGTTCCGGTAACGCTGGACGGCAGCCTGCCGCCGCTCGGATTTCGCCAATATCATACTATCGACCTGTCGCGATGGAGCCGGCGGCCGAAATCGTCGCTCGAACCCCTCAACCTGGCCATCACCGAACGGGCCAGCGGCAAGTCGCAGCCGATGGTGGACAAGGCTGCCGTGCGCGCGCGGTTCGGCCCGCGCAGCCTGGCGACGATGGCCATGGGCGCCGTTGTCCTGCTTGCGGGCGGAGCGTTCCTCTATCCAAGGGTGCTGACCGGTCCGGGCAACATCGAACCGAAAGTCGCGGTGGGCCAGTTCGGCCTGGTATCCGCCGGCCTGCCGCGCGGTTTGCCGAACATGGTGGGGCAGGAGGTCGTCGCTGCATTCGGCGCAGAAAATGCGGTCACGGTGATTGCGCCCGGCGATCGCAAGGCGAAATCGGCGCCTTTCGTGATGGACGGCAGCATCAGTTCGGTGGGACCGGCGGTGAGGTTCACGGTCAACCTCAGGAACCAGCGGACCGGCGTCGTCCTCTGGTCCAACTCCTACGAGCATGAGGCGGCGGACGCCGTCGCCGCCCGCCAGGCGGCCGTCGGCGCGAGCCAGGTCGTCCGCTGCGGACTGTGGGGTGCTTCTTCCTACAAGAAGCGCATGTCCGACGAAGCGCTCTCATTATATTTGAGATGGTGCAACGAGCATTGGAGCGGGTCGACCAGCGAAACGGCCGAGCTTGACGCGGCGCGGCGCGTGACCGCCGCCGTACCCGACTTTTCATTCGGCTGGTCGGCCCTGGCATTGGCGGCAATGCCGCTCGCGGCCGCCCAGACGGCCGATGCCAGACAGCTCCGAAAGGAAGCGGAGGCCGCAGCGCGCAAATCCATGGGTCTCGATCACGAAAATCCCGAAGGCTATATGGCCTTGGCGGGGCTGCTTCCCCTGAACCGCTACCGTGAACGCGAAACGCTGTTGAAACGGGCGCTGAGCGTCCGGCCGACGGAATGCGGCTGCGAGCGTCAGGCTTATGGCGATTTCCTGGCATCGGTCGGCCGGATGGAGGAAGCCGTCGAGCAATATGATCGGGCGCGCGACATGCGGCCGCTCGCCCCCTTCAGCAACCTGCGCTTCGCCCAGGCGCTGTACGTCGTCGGCCGTAACGAAGAGGCGGATGGCGTTCTTGCCACGACGCTCGAGCTTTGGCCCGATGCGACGTCGCTTCGCCTACTCAAGATCAAGTCGGCCTTGTGGACGCGGCGCTATGACGAAGCGATCGCGCAGCTCGATACGCCGGACCTGCCGATGACCAGCACGCAGCGCAAGGCGCTGGCCGACGCCTTCGCGGCGCTGAAATCCGGAAACCCATCCCAGCGGGCAACATCGATCGGCAATCTGGAATCCTTCGCCGCCGATCCTAGATACAATGACAAGGTGGTCGTCGGCGTGCTGGCCGCACTGGGCGCTCGCGAGGCGGCGATCATGGCCGCGGCAAATCTCGTGCGGACCCGCGGCCTGTTCGATGCCGAAGTATTGTTCGAGCCGAATATGGCGGCGGCCCGATCGGAGCCCGGCTACGCCGAGCTGGTCCGCAGGCTCGGCCTGCTCGGTTACTGGCGGTCAGCGTCAAGCCCGCCGGACATTTGCCGGGGTGCTTCCCGGCCGAGCTACTGCGCCCTGGCGTGATGAAAGGAATGGCGATGAGACATTTGCTGCTGTTGGTCGCTTTAGGAGCCTCGGCCTGCGATGGAGCCCCGGAGAAACAGGCCTCCGCGCCTTCGCCGGCGGCGCCACCTGAGATCACCAAGACCGAAGCAGCGCAGAGCAAGGCGCCACTGGTGCTGCCCATGCCCAAGGACCAGAAGCAACTCGATCGGCTGATCCTCGCCGGATACACCCCGCACGGCAATCACCTCCATCCGCCGGGCGTCAAGAACTGCCCGCTCGCCAAGGAAGGCAATGATGCGGTGATGTAGGGGCGCGGGCGCCCAAACAAAAACGCCCGGGCGTTTCGGCCCGGGCGTCCTTGCGTGACGATTGCTCGTCAGCCCCCTTGGAGTTTGAAGCGCCTCCCACCCCCTGACGGGCGTTGGCATCCTCCCCGGACTTCCGGCACAAGGCCTTGATCCGATTGCAAATGGCTAACCCCGGCACTCGCGGCTTGTCACGCCCAATTGCGCAATGGGGACACATTCCGGGGCAAGCTGTGGCATGACCGCCACATCGGCTCGCCGATTGCCTTGGGAAAGGCGCCCCACTAGGACAAGCCGCAAGTCAAATCGCTCAATCGCCAGAAAGCTCACCCTTTGCGCCTTTCCCGCTGCTTCCTCCCCGTGATGAAGGAAAGCCCGTCCGACGCCCAGATCGTCAGTCACAAGCTGATGCTCCGCGCCGGGCTGGTCCGTCAGACCGCCGCCGGCATCTATGCCTGGCTGCCGATCGGCTTCCGGGTCCTGAAGAAGATCGAGCAGATCGTTCGGGAGGAGCAGGACCGCGCTGGCGCCATCGAGCTGTTGATGCCGACGCTCCAGTCGGCCGACCTCTGGCGCCAGTCCGGTCGTTACGAGGCCTACGGCCCGGAAATGCTGCGCATCACCGACCGGCACGAGCGCGAGATGCTCTACGGTCCGACCAACGAGGAGATGATCACCGACATCTTCAAGGGTGACGTCAAAAGCTACCGCGACCTGCCGCGCACACTCTACCATATCCAGTGGAAGTTCCGGGACGAGGTCCGCCCCCGCTTCGGCGTAATGCGCGGACGCGAGTTCCTGATGAAAGACGCCTACAGCTTCGACCTCGACGAGGCCGGCGCCCGCAACAGCTATTATACGCAGCTGCTCGCCTATCTCCGCACCTTCCAGCGGATGGGCATCCGCGCCGTGCCGATGAAGGCCGCCAGCGGACCGATTGGCGGCGATCTTAGCCATGAGTTCATCGTGCTGGCCCCGACCGGCGAGAGCGAGGTCTTCTATGACGCCGCGTTCGAGGAATTCGACTGGGCTCAGGCGGATCTTCGTTACGACGATGCGCAAGGGCTGAAGGCGCTGTTCGACAAGGTCAGCTCCACCTATTCGGCGACCGACGAAACCCATGACGAAGCGCGCTGGGCCGAGGTCGCCGCCGACCGGCGCCGCGAGGGCAGGGGAATCGAGGTCGGCCACATCTTCTACTTCGGGGACAAATATTCGGCCTCGATGGGCCTCAAGGTTTCCGGGCCGGACGGGAGCATGGTGACACCCCAGATGGGCAGCTACGGCATCGGCGTGTCGCGCCTGGTCGGAGCCATCATCGAGGCGAGCCATGACGAGGCCGGGATCGTCTGGCCGGAAGCGGTCGCGCCGTGGAAGGTCGGGCTGGTGACCATGCGCGGCGACGACGAGGCCTCGATCAAGGCGGCCGACGACATCTACGCCAGGCTGACCGCGGCCGGCGTCGAGGTGCTCTACGACGACCGCGACGAGCGGGGCGGGGTCAAGCTCGGCTCGATGGACCTGATTGGCCTGCCCTGGCAGCTGGTCATCGGCCCGCGCGGGCTTGCGCAGGGGCTGGTCGAGCTGAAGAACCGCCGCACGGGCGAGAAGCAGGAACTTTCGATCGACAGCGCGCTTGAGCGGCTTACCGCATGATCCTCAATCGCTACGAACGAATGATCGCCAAGCGCTACCTCGTCCCGGTGAAGGGCGAGCGCTTCATCTTCGTGGTCGCGGGGTTCTCGGTTGGTGCGGTGGCGCTCGGCGTCGCGGCGCTGATTATCGTGATGAGCGTGATGAACGGCTTCCGCGCCGAGCTGTTCGACAAGATCGTCGGCCTCAACGGTCATGCCATCGTCCAGGGCTATGACGGGCGACTGGCAGATTGGGAGGGGATCGCCGACGCCGCGCGCAAGACCCCCGGCGTCCAGTCGGCGACGCCGCTGATCGAGCAGCCGCTGATGGCTTCCGCCAACGGGCGCGTCGAAGGCGTGCTTGTCCGCGGCAACACTCTCAAGGACATCCGCGAGAATCCGGTCCTCAATGGCAAGGTCGTTTCCGGAGACCTGAAATCAATCACACCGGGCAGTGGCCGCGTGGCGATCGGCGCGCGCCTCGCGGAGACGCTGGGCGCCTTCCCCGGAAGCGAAATCTCGCTGATCAGTCCCGAAGGGCGGACCACCCCGATCGGCACCGTCCCGCGCATCGTCACCTATACCGTCGGCGCGATCTTCGAAGTCGGCATATTCGAATATGACAAGGCGTTCGTCATCATGCCGATGGAGGACGCCCAGACCCTGCTGATGCTGGGTGACCAGGTCGGCATGGTCGAGGTGCAGGTCGACGACCCCGACAATGTCGGCGAAACGCTCGCGCCGCTTCAGCCGCTGGTGAAAGGCAAGGGGATCATCGTCGACTGGCGGCAGATGAACTCTGCGTTGTTCGAGGCGCTGGAGGTGGAGCGGATCGCCATGTTCGTGGTGCTGTGCATCATCATCCTGGTAGCGGCGTTCAACATCGCCTCTTCGCTGATCATGCTGGTGCGCGCCAAGACGCGCGATATCGCAATCCTCAGAACCATGGGGGCCAGCCGCAGGTCGATGCTTCGCATCTTCATGACGGTCGGCCTGACCATCGGCGCGATCGGCATTGTGCTCGGCGCGATCCTCGGCTCGATCTTCCTCTTCTTCCGCCAAGGCGTGGTGAACTTCATCCAGCTGGTGACCGGGCAGAACCTGTGGGATCCCTCGGTGCGCTTCCTGTCCGAGCTGCCGGCCAAGACCGACCCGTTCGAAGTGGCGGCGATCGTGCTCGTGACGTTGGTGCTGACCTTCATCGCGACACTATTCCCCGCTCGCGGCGCGGCGAACACGGATCCGGTGCAGGTGCTCCGCTATGAATGAGCCGGTCCTCGAAACCCGCGACCTGCGGCGCAGCTTCACCCAAGCCGATGTCACGATCGAGGTGCTGCGCGGCGTGAACCTCATGGTCCGGCCCGGAGAAATCGTTGCCCTCCTTGGCCC
>Ga0307415_100001638_pt1 | contig 10836 bp, 11 predicted proteins | sample DK1Cmetagenome_FD_204524 | JGI IMG/M metagenome (GOLD analysis project Ga0307415, IMG submission 204524) | Maize rhizosphere microbial communities from greenhouse at UC Davis, California, United States - DK15-C-2 | ecosystem: Host-associated > Plants > Roots > Rhizosphere > Soil | place: USA...
TAGCGCTCTTCCTTGGCGAAGAGCACCCGGATGCGGGCGACGTCGTCCTTGTAGCCGGCAGGCGCGTCGATGGCGAGGAAGCGATCGTTGAGCTCGGCGTTGACCTTCTTCATCCGCGTGAAGAGCTGGTGCACGCCCGCAGGAGTCGAGGTGTTGCCCTGGGCCACGACGGCCTGGGCCGCGGCCCTCGACTCGCGGCAGAGCGCGTCAGCCTTCTTCACCCAGAGCTTCTGGGCGGGCGTGACGCGCGGGGCGTTCGCTGGCGCTGAGTGTTTGGAGGACGCAGGCTTGTCCTTCGGCTTCGCCTTCGCCAGCTTCACGGCAGGGGGCGGCGTCGGCGCAGGTGGAAGCGGGTCCCAGGCGCCGATCGCATTCCCGCCGTACATGATCGCGCCCGCGAAGAGCGCGACCAGGGCGGCGACATAAACGAGGATCCTCAACATCTCGCGTGCCTTTAGTGAGCTTCGGCGCGAGCGCTGCCGGCATCCTCCCCCGAACGAGGGTAGCTCTAGCCGAACGTGAAGGCGTAGGCCTCCGTCCCCGGAGAAAACGAGAGGTCGAGTGTGTGGTCGGCGGCGGGCCCGGGAAGCGCCACGAGCGTGTAGAGCCGGTCGCCCACGACAGTCACCGTCTTCACGTGCTTGCCGTCCACGGCGACGCCGACCGAGCCGTCCGTCTCCCCCTTGCCGAGGACGAGATAGACGTTGCGCGCGTGGTAGGCCAGTCGGAGCCGTGCCCCTTCGCCCGCGACGATCCGCTCGCGCTCGACGAGCCAGCGGCCCCCGTAGGCGACGTCGTTCAGCGGAACGTCCTTCGGGATCGTGTACGTCGCCTCGCGCCCTTCGACCACGGGCGAGCCGACGAGGCTCGAGAGCCGGTCGGTGCCGAGGTAGGTCTCCCGCGTCAGCAGCCCTTGCGGCGTCTTGTCGGAGATCGACCCCGACACCGGCGCGGGCAAGTTCTTCTCCGCGAGCAGGGTGCGGATGACCTTCTCCGTCCCCGCATAGTCCCCCTCACCGAAGTGCGCGTAGCGGACGTGGCCCTGCCGGTCGATGTAGTACTCCGCGGGCCAGTAGCGGTTGCCCCACGCTGTCCAGGTCCCGAAGTCGTTGTCGAGCGCGACGGGGTAGTCGATCCCGAACGACTGCACGGCCTTCTCGACGTTCCCGGGAACGTGCTCGAAGGCGAACTCGGGCGTGTGCACTCCGACGACGACAAGGCCCGCGTCCCTATACGTGTCGTACCAGCGCTTCACGTAGGGCAGCGTGCGAATGCAGTTGACGCAGGAGTACGTCCAGAAGTCGATGAGGACAACCTTGCCGCGGAGCGACGTGAGCGTTAGCGGCTTCGAGTTCAGCCACTGCGAGATCCCCTGAAACTCAGGGGCCTGGCCGTAGTCCTGCAGCTTGCTTCCCTGGAACTGGCTCTCGCCGGCCAGAAGCGAGTCGATGCGGTCCTGGGCGGCCGCGCTCTCCTCGAGACCCTGCAGCGCCCTGGTGTAGCCGGGAACGTGCGCGGCGAGCTTCGTGTCGAGGCCGAGCGCCATCACGATGGCGACGGCCACGATGAGCCCTCCGAGCGCCTGACGGATCCGGGGTGCCCGGGAGCGCACCGAGCGCAGGGTCATTCCCCGCTGCGCGCCGATCGCGAGGAGCAGGAAGACGACGCCCGCGCCGAGCGCATACGCGAACGTGACGAGGACGCCTTGGACAGAGAAGCGCTGCGTCGCGGCGAGCACGGCGACCGCCGCGATCACAGGGCCCGCGCAGGGCGTGAAGAGCAGGCCGAGGCTGACGCCGAGGAGGAAGCCGCCTCCCATTCCTCCGGGGTTGCGGCGGCCGAGCGCCTGGAACGGCCGCTCGACGATGGCGCCGAGCCTCGGCCAGAGCAGCGAGATCCCGACGAGCAGGACGACCCCGATGGCGATGTTGCGGAGCAGGTCGTCAGGCAGGCCTAGCGCCGAGAGGAGCGCGGTCGCGACCAGGGTGAAAAGCGTGAAGCTCCAGACGAGGCCGACGACGATCGCGTAGGGCCGGCGCCTGTCGCCGGTCGCCCCGCCCGCGAAGACGATCGGCAAGACCGGCAGAACGCAAGGCGAAATCGCGGTGACGATGCCAGCGACGAACGCGACTCCGATGAGCAGGCCCACGCCCTGATCGTAGACCCGAGATCTGAACTCTTCCTTACGCGCGCGGCAGCGTGAAGGCGACGCGGGCCCCGCCACCCGGGCGGTTCTCGGCCCAGATATGGCCACCCTGGGCCTCGACGAGGCCGCGGGCGATCGCGAGTCCGAGCCCTGCGCCGCTTCGCGGGGCTGCCCGCGCCGAGTCGCCTTGCCAGAAACGCTCGAACATGCGCCGCTCGGCCCCGCTCGAGAGACCCTCGCCGTCGTCCTCCACCGCAATCGTCACCTCACGGTCACCAGCGCGGACGACCACCGCGACGGCGCCGTCCGAGGGCGTGTGCCGGAGGGCGTTCGTGAGCAGGTTCTGCAGGACGCGCTGCACCTGATCGGGGGCGGCGTGCACCGCTGGGAGGTCGCCGTCGAGCCGGGCGGAGAGATCGACATGCCGAGCCCTCGCCTCGGCTTCGAGGCCGCGGACGCACGTCCGCACGAGCTCGGCCACCGGCGCCGCCTCGAGCTCGAGCGTGAGCGCGCCCGAGTCGATCTGCGCGAGCTCGAAGAGATCGTCGACAAGCCGTCCGAGTGTGCGAACCTGCTCGCGCATGGCCGGAAGGTAGTGCTCGGCGGGGACGACCCCGTCCTCAACCGCCTCGAGCATCGCCTGCAGCGAGGCGAGCGGCGTCCGCAGGTCGTGGCTCGCCCACGCGATCAGCTGTCTGCGTGCGTCGAAGAGCTCCTCGAGTTTTCGCGCCATCTCATCGAAGGCGAGGCCGACCTCGACGAGCTCGTCGGGCCCCGGGCCCGCCGCCATCCGCGCGAAGTCGCCGCCCGCGAGCGCCGAGGAGGCGGCACGGAGGCGGTCGAGCGGAATCGTGATCGAGCGGGTGACGAGGAGCGCGGCGCCCACGGCCACGAGCGAGGACGCGCCCGCGACCCCCAGGACGACGACGTCGGCCCCCATGTGGAACATCGCCACCCCGGACAGCAGAACGGCCGCGAGCGGTAGGACGACGCAAAGGAGTGCCAGCCCGAGCAGGCGGGCATGGACGGTACGCAGCCGCGAGATGCCGAGGGCCACCAGCGCGCCGGCGGCGAAGGTCGCCGTTGCAACGACGAGGGCGAGCTCGATCACGGCGAGAACCTGTAGCCGACGCCCCAGACGGTCTCGATGTGACGGGGCCGGGCGGCGTCGTCCTCGATCTTCGCGCGCAGGCGGCGAATGTGAACGGTCACAGTGCCCGTGTCGTATGCGGGCTCGTAACCCCAGACACGGCTCATGAGGTGCTCCCGCGAAAAGACCCGCCGCGGATGCGAGGCAAGAAACCAGAGGAGATCGAACTCGCGCGCGGTCAGCGAGACGAGTGAACCTGACTTGCGGACATCCCTCGTCTCCGAGTCGAGGGTCAAGTCACCGTGCTGGATGCGGTCGCGCGCCTCGACCGGTCCGTTCGTCCGGCGCAGCACCGTTCGCACGCGCGCGACGAGCTCGCGCGGCGAGAAGGGCTTCGTCACATAGTCGTCGGCGCCGAGCTCGAGCCCGACAATCCGATCCGCCTCCTCCCCGCGGGCGGTCAGCATGATCACCGGGAGGGCCGAGTCTGCCCGGATCCGCCGGCAAAGCTCGAGCCCATCGGTTCCCGGCAGCATCAGGTCCAGGATGACGAGGTCCGGCGGTTGGGTTCGCAGCAGCGTCTCGGCCTCGTCACCATCGCCCGCCTCGAGCGCGCGGTAACCCGCGCGCTCGAGGTAGCGGACGACGACTTCGCGAAGCGTCGGCTCGTCATCGACGACCAGAACGGTTTCCATCTCCTGTCAGTGTGCCGTCCCGCGGGCCGCGACGAAAGCCTGCGCTTCTAGTGTCGCCCGGGCAATCGAATCACCGGGCACTCGAACGACTTGACGACGCCCAGGCTGACCGCACTTCCGTCTGCCAGCGCCGCCTGCACCTCGGCGGTGGTGTCGAAGTCGCCAGTGCCGTTCGTGTCGTGCGCGGCGAGCGCCGCGCCGTAGTCTGCGAACGAGAGGCCGATGACTCGCCAGCGGCCGCCGTTGAACCCCGGATCTCCCGGCGCGGCGGTGGCGACGTTGTACGTCTGCGCGCCGAAGAACTGGTAGATCGTGTCGTAGCTCGACGCCGGCGCACCAGTCCTGGAGAAGTCCGTCGGCGTCCCGACGGTGCGGTAGAGCGTCCCGTTGACGTAGAACGACGGCGCCGGCGGCCCCCCACCCAACGCCCCGGCCGAGAAGATCGCCGCGAGGCAGGCTGCAAAGCCGGCAAAGGCAAGTTTCCTCTTCATGGTGTTTCCTCCTGGTCGTAGTCGACGAACAGGGTTTCGGGACCGCATTGCGCTCGTATGACCGGGCCCTTAACGGATTCTGAATTCCCTTTCGCTCGGAGCCGCCGGGGTGTTGAATGCCCTCGTGAGCTTCATATCGCGCGGGTTCCAGGGCCGCCGCCGGGAGGAAGGGGACTCCGGCCGGGTCCCTCCCGGCCAGTACCTGGTCGACGACTTCCCCGTGCTCTCGGCCGGCCCCACGCCGCACACGCCGCTCGAGGAGTGGAGCTTCACCATCACCGGCGAGGTGGCCGAGCCGAAGACGTGGACCTGGGAGGAGTTCCGGGCGCTCCCGAGCGAGACGATCACGAAGGACATCCACTGCGTCACGAAGTGGTCGAAGCTCGACACCGTCTGGGAAGGGGTGTCGTTGGACACGCTGCTCGGCGAGGTCGAGCACGACGCCGCCTACGTGGTCGCGTTCTGCGACGGCGGCTACACGACGAACCTGCCGCTCGAGGACGTGAGCGACGGCAAGGCCTGGGTTGCATTCGGGTACGACGAGGAGCCCCTCGACCCCGAACACGGCGGGCCCGCCCGGTTGCTCGTCCCCCACCTCTACTTCTGGAAGAGCGCAAAGTGGGTGCGCGGGCTCAGCCTGGCCGACCACGACGAGCCGGGCTTCTGGGAGGCGCTGGGGTACCACATGTACGGAGACCCGTGGCAGGAGCAGCGGTACTGGGGCGACTGAAGCCGCTGACGTGGCAGGTTTGCGACGTCGCGGAGCTCGTCGACGAGGCGCTGGACGTGAAGACGCTCGTCCTGGACGCGCCGGAGTGGCCCGGGCATCTCGCCGGCCAGCACGTCGACATCCGTCTGACAGCCGAGGACGGCTACCAGGCGCAACGGAGCTACTCGATCGCGTCAGCACCGGAGGAGGGCCGTCTCGCCCTCACCGTCGAGCGGCTGGCGGACGGCGAGGTCTCCCCCTACCTTACTGACGTGCTCGTCGTCGGCGACAAGCTCGAGCTGCGCGGGCCGATCGGCGGCTATTTCGTCTGGGACGCGGGCGAGGGCGGGCCCGTCCTCCTCCTCGGCGGCGGCTCGGGGGTCGTGCCGCTCATGGCGATGATCCGGCACCGGCGGGCCGTCGGCAGCCATGCGCCGATGCGGCTCCTCTACTCCGCCAAGCGCGCAGAGGAGCTGATCTACCGCGAGGAGCTCGAGGAGCTCGCAGGGCGCGGCGACGGGTTCGAGGCGTTCTTCACGCTCACGCGCGAGCAGCCCGACGGGTGGCAGGGCTTCGGCCGCCGTGTCGATCGCGAGCTCCTCGGCGAGGTGGGCTGGCCGGTGTCCGAGGATCCGCGCGCGTTCGTCTGCGGGCCGACGGGGTTCGTCGAGGCCGTGGCCTCCTCCCTCGTGGAGAGCGGGCTGCCCCCAAACCGCATCAAGACAGAGAGATTCGGGCCAACAGGAGGCTGAACATGACCGAGCTGATGCTGGACGGAAATGCGGCGGCGGGAGACCTGGAGCAGCTGTTTGCCTTCGAGGTCACGACCGCGGTCGGCACGTGCGCCAACTGTGGCGCTGTCGGAGCCGTGGGCGGCACCAACGTCTACGCCCACGCCCCGGGGATCGTCGTCCGCTGCCCTGCCTGCCAGAGCGTTCTTCTCCGTCTTGCGCACGACGGAGACTCCCGCTACTGGCTGGAAATGAGCGGCGTGCGCTCGCTCGAGATCCGGCTCTAGTCGATCAGGATCGCGCGAGCCGGCGCGCCGTCCGACCCGACGAGGTCGAGCGGAAGGCAGACCAAGGTGTACTCGCCTGGCTCGATCTTCCGCAGGTCGAGGCCCTCGACGGGAACGACCCCGGCGCCGAGGAGCTCGCGGTGCGCCTCGTGGTCGCCCACTGACAGATAGTCGATTCCGATCGTTCGGATCCCGCGCGCGACGACGAAACGCGCGCCGCTTCCGTCGAGCCTGAGGAAGTCGCGGGTGAACTCCTTCTGGTTCCAGAGCTCGGAGTTTCGGGTCTTGAGGAGAACCCGCTCCGCGCCCGCTGGGATGTCGATCGCCTCGAGGTCGGACTCTCCGATGGAGTCACCGGAGATCGACGTCCCGTCGACGACCACCGCCGGCCCGCAGAGCGCGTCCAGGGGCACGCTCTCCATTCCCGGGGCGCCTTCGATGAAGTGCACCGGCGCGTCCACGTGCGTGCCGGTGTGCACACCCAACGAGAGCTTGCTCACGTTGGCGTGGCCTCCCTCGGAGATCGACGATGCACGCTCGAGCTCGACGTCCGGGTCGCCCGCGTACACGGGCATGTCCGCGCGGATGGGAACCGAGATGTCGTGGATGGCCACGAATGCAGTCTGACGGAGAAAACGAGAACGGCCGCCGGAGCGGCCGTTCTCTCTCGCTTCAGGACGACTTACCTGTCGGTGTCGCTGTAGTAGTACGAGCCGACCCGTGTGCGGTATCCCTGGTCGCGGTACGTGTCCTCGTCGAACTCGGGCGAGCTCTTGATCTCGTCCTTGGTTCGGTCGACGACAACCGTCTGCGAATCGAGATCGACTCGCTGGATCACGGCGGCCGGGAGCATCACCTTCTTGCCGAAGATCCACGGGCCGGTGTCGACCACCACGTAGCTCGAGCCAACGTCGTAGGTCGCTTCGTCGATCTTGCCGATCCCGCCGTCGGTCGCCTCGATCTCGAAGCCGACGAGGTCGACACCGCGAGTCATGTCGACTCCAAGCGTGTCGACGTCGCGGTACGTCCATGGTTCGGTGGTGGTAGAGCGTTCCATTGTCCCCCTCCTTGGGTCGCTGGGACCGCGAAATCAGCCCCCGCTCTCTGCTTTTACCCGACCGCGCTGCGCATACACATCGTGTGCGAAGGGTGCGGACCCCGCACCCTTCGTGGCTACCAATGGAGGGGGCGGGTAGGGCGCCGGACGCGCCCCACCCGCCGGTGACAGGTGGTGGGGAGTGCCCTATTGCTCCCTGACGACCACCTTCGTCAGGTCGATCTGGTTCAGGAGGTTGACCGTGAAGCTGTCCTTGATGGAGAGCTTCTCCAGGTTCGGGTACGTGTACCAGTAGATCGGCGAGAGGGGCAGCGCGCCGTCCTGGCCGAGGAGCTTGTCCTCAAGCTGACCGTAGATCTCGTAGCGGTCCGCGTCGTCCGGCGTCTGCCGAGCCTGCTCAAGCAGCGCGTCGTAGTCCTCGTCGCAGTAGTTGGAGTTGTTGTTGCCGGAATCGCACGTCCAGAGCTCCAGGAAGTTGATGGCGTCCACGTAGTCGCCGATCCACCCGTTCCGGTAGACGTCCACCGCCTTGTTGGGCGGCGGGCCGAGGAACTCGAGGAACTGAGCCCACTCTTGCTGCTTCAACGTCGTCGTAACGCCGAGCTCGTCCCAGTTCGCCTGCACGGCCGTGGCGATCTCCTTGTGGCCTGGCGAGTCGTTGAAGAAGAGGTTGAGGCTCGTCTTCGGGTCCTGCGCCTGCGACATCGCTTCCTTGGCGGCGTCGATGTCGCCGTTCTCGGGCGTCCACGGCGAGTTCGGATTGAAGCTGTCGAACCCGGGAAGGCCCTTCGGGGAGAAGCCCGTGGAGGGCACCTGGTCGGCCTGCGCGATGTTGTCGACGATCGTCCGCCGGTCGATGGCGAGTGACAGCGCCTGCCGCTCGTGCAGGTCGGGCAGGTTCTCGAGGTTGAAGCCGTAGTAATACGTCCCGAGCGCGGGATACGACTCGTACTCGGGGGTCTCCTTGAGACGCGCAATCTCGTCCGGCGGCAGGCCGCCCGCGTCGAGCGCGTCGACCTCGCCGGCCTCGAAGGACTGAACCCGCGTCGTCCCGTCGACGATGATCTTGCCATTCACCCGCGTGAGGGTGACGTCGGCGGCGTCGCGCCAGTCGTCCCACTTCACGAGGTCGATCGAGGCGTCGTGCTCCCATGACTCGAGCTTGAACGGCCCGTCGGTGACGATGTTCTTCGGATCCGTCCAGCTGTCGCCGAACTGCTCGACGGTGGCGGGATGGACGGCGAGGAACGACGTGTGGCTGACCTGCTGGATGAACCACGGTTGCGGGGTCGTCAGCTGCACCTCGAGCGTCGTGTCGTCGAGGGCCTTGACGCCGACCTTGTCGGCGAGCGAATCACAGCTCTTCTGGCAGGCGTTGTAGTCGGCGGCGCCGACGATTCCGTAGAACTGGTACGCGTAGTCCGCGGCGAGCTCGGGCGAGATCGTTCGCTTCCACGAGTACTCGAAGTCCTGTGCGGTAACCGGGTCGCCGTTCGTCCACTTTCCATCGGAACGGAGGTGGAAGGTGACGGTCTTCCCGTCCTTGCTCGTGTCCCAGCTCTCCGCGAGGCTCGGTACGGGCTCCAGGTCGTCGCCCAGCCTCACCAGTGGATCCATGATGTTCACGAGGATGTTGGAGGAGGTCGTGTCCGTCGCGAGGCCCGGGTCGAGCGACGGCGGCTCGGCCCCCCAGCCGACTGCGATGACCTGGTCTGCGGCCTGTGCTCCGTCCGAGCCACCGCTCGTCTGAGCCGCATTGCCTCCACTGTCGCTCCCGCCGCAACCCGCGGCCGCGAGGACGGCGGCCGCGAGGACCGCCGGTAGTGCAGCGAAACGCCTGTTCACTTTCACGCCTGCCTCCTTGGTGTCGTCGAGGAGTGAAGACGCGGTCGCGCCCGTCGTGTTTGGCGGAGCTGACACGTTGTTGCGCGGTTGGTAAACGGCGCCCGAGGCGCGTGCGAGCAGGCCTCAGTCGCAGCCCGAGGCGGCCGAAAGAGGCACGATCCTGCTAGCCAATTGGCGCTCGAGGACGTCCTGAAGCCGAACCCGCGTCACCCGTCCGCGCAGCTCGGACGGCGCCACGCCGAAAGTCTCGCGGAAGGCAGCCGTGAAATGGCTGTGGCCCGAGAACCCGAGCTCCGAGGCGAGGGCGGGCAGCCGGGTCTCGGGATCGGCGATGCGCTCGAGCGCGGCGCGCAAGCGCAGCTGATTCCGGTAGCTGTGCAAGGAGAAGCCGGTGCTGGAGCGGAAGACGCGGCTCAAGTGGAAGCGCGAGACGCCGATCGCCTCTGCGATCTCGCCCATGGTGAGCCGTTCCCGGAAGCGCGCGGCGAGGAGCTCCTTCGTCTGGTCGACGATCTCCCGGTGCGCCGCCCGCGTCGCCTCTCTGCCCTTCGCGCGGAGACCGTGGAAGCACCGCGCCCGCTCGAGGGCCATGCCCACCGACTCGGTGATGCTCTCCTCGACCAGGAGCGGATCTGGGCTCGGCTCGCGGAGGTGCCGAACGGCGAGCCGTTGGAGGAGGAACACGTCGGGGTCGCACGGCCCGAACGCGAACGGGAAGCTCGTCAGCCGCGCGAGGTTGAACATGAGCTCGGGCGCGAGCTCGACGTAGTACGAGCGGTCGCCGTCGCGGCTTCGCAGGGAGCGGAAGAAGCGCTGTCCTGGGTTGAAGAAAAGCACGTGGTTGCGGTCGCAGACGACCGGCTCGCGCCCGAGCTGGCGGATGGTCACGGGTGTCCGCGGGAAGATCACATGGGGCACCGCCGAGACGCTGTTCAGCCCGTGCCAGCAGCGGCTTTCAGGCGGGCACCAGAACTCGCCGAGGACGATCCGCTCGTTTTCGAACAGGGTCCGGTGGATCGTGTCTGCCTGCACTTATTCGTTCAGACGTCGAACCGAGCGAGAAGTTCAAACTGGCATGCTGAAATCGTGCGCGACGAGCTGGCGATCCGATTGCGGGGCGTGGTGAAGCGCTACGGCCCCATCACGGCCGTGAACGGCCTCGATCTCGACGTCCCCAAAGGCACGTGTGTCGGCCTGCTCGGGCCCAACGGCGCCGGCAAGTCGACGACGATGCGCCTCCTCACGGCGCAGGCGATCGCGGACGAGGGCGAGCTCGAGGTTCTCGGCTTCCGGCTCCCCGAGGAGTCAAAGGCCGCACGCGCCGAGTGCGGCGTCGCGCCGCAGCTCGACAACCTCGACGTGACGCTGACCGTCGAGCAGAACCTGCTCGTCTTCACGCACCTCTACCGCATCGGTCGCTCCGAGCGGCGCGCGGCCATCGAGGCCGCGCTGAAGATGGCCAACCTGGCCGACCGGCGCAACTCGCGCGTGGACAAGCTCTCGGGCGGGATGCGCCGACGGCTGCTCATCGCGCGCGCCCTGATCCACCGGCCGCGCCTCGTCCTCCTCGACGAGCCGACCGTCGGTCTCGATCCGCAGGTTCGGCAAGAGCTCTGGGCCCTCATCGACGCGCTCCGCGCGGAGGGAACGACGATCCTCATGTCGACGCACTACATCGAGGAAGCCGAGCGCCTCGCCGACACCGTCCTGATCATGTCGCACGGCGAAGGGGTCGCCGGTGGCCCGCCGGCCAAGCTCATCGCGAAGCACGCCGGCCGGACCGCG
>Ga0307415_100001639_pt1 | contig 10835 bp, 8 predicted proteins | sample DK1Cmetagenome_FD_204524 | JGI IMG/M metagenome (GOLD analysis project Ga0307415, IMG submission 204524) | Maize rhizosphere microbial communities from greenhouse at UC Davis, California, United States - DK15-C-2 | ecosystem: Host-associated > Plants > Roots > Rhizosphere > Soil | place: USA...
GAGTCCGATGCCCCGGCTCCCCCCGGTGACCACCGCGGTCTTGCCCTCCACCGAGAACAGCTCGCCCATGCCTCCTCCGAAGGAAATCCGCTTCTCCGGTCCCCCTATGATTGGCCGTGATGACGATCAGCTACGAATGGCGTGGCCAGTTCACCAGCGCCGAGGCCAACGGCCTGCATGCCGAGTGCTTCGAGCACCGGGTGCTGTCGGACGGCCAGTGGGACTGGCGGGGGCAGGTCGAGCGGCACAGCCTGGGGTGGGTGTGCGCCCGGGACGGGGCCGAGCTGGTCGGGTTCGTGAACGTGGCCTGGGACGGGGTGGTCCATGCCTTCGTGCTCGACACCATGGCCGCGGCCGGGGCGCGGCGGCACGGGGTCGGGACCCGGCTGGTCGAGGTCGCGGTGGAGCGCTCCAGGGCGGCCGGCTGCACGTCGACTTCGCGGACCACCTGCGCGGCTTCTACCTCGACGCCTGCGGGTTCACCCCGACCAACGCCGGGCTGATCCAACTGTAGCGGGAGGGACGATGGCACGGTTCGTGGAGCTGCGGCGGCACACCGACAACGACGGCGACGTGCTGAGCGACGAGGGGGTGGCGGCGGCGCTGCGGATCGGGGGTGGGCTGGCCGGCGGGTACCGGGTCGCGGTGTCGACCGGGGCCCAGCGGGCCACCCAGACGGTCGGGTGCCTGCTGGCCGCCCTCGGGCAGCCGGTCCCGGACGGGGTCGTGGTCGAGCCGGGGCTGCGATCGGAGCGGGAGGACCGCTGGCGGGCCCTCTACCAGGAAGCCGGCAGCGGCGAGCTGGCGGCCATGCGGTCGGTCGACCCCGACTTCGTCGCCGAGGAGGCGGCCGGGCTGGGGGCGGCCCTCGGCCGGGTCGTGGAGCGGCTCGATGACGGGCAGCGGGCCCTGGCCGTCGGGCACAGCCCGACCAACGAGGCGGCCGTGCTCGGGCTGACCGGCGAGCTGCTCGCCCCCCTCGGCAAGGGCGCCGGGGTGCTGGTGACCGAGGACGGCGGACACCACCGGGTCGAGGTCCTCGACCCCTGATCCGACGAAGGCGGGGGGGCGAGCTGCGGGATCGGCGATCCACAGGCCCCGCCAGCCCGCCCGGCGGGATGAGGCCCGAACCGCGCTCCGCGGCCTCGCTACCTCGCCCGCACCCCGTGTCGTACCCTTGGGGCATGGCCGCCCGCAAGATGGTCCTGGACGTCGCTGGTCGAGAGGTGACCGTCAGCAACCCGGACAAGGTGTATTTCCCCCGGACCGGGCATACCAAGCTTGACCTGATCCGCTACTACCTGGCCGTGGCCGACGGGGCCCTGCGGGGGGTGGCGGAGCGGCCGATGGCCCTCAAGCGGTTCGTGAACGGGGCCGAGGGCGAGTTCTTCTTCCAGAAGCGGGCGCCAGAGAAACGGCCCGAATGGGTCGAGACGGTCGAGCTCAAGTTCCCGTCGGGGCGTAGCGCCCATGAGATCGTCGTCCGGGACGCGGCCCAGCTGGCCTGGGTCGTGAACCTGGGCTGCATCGACCTCAACCCACACCCGGTCCGGGCCGACGACCTCGACCATCCCGACGAGCTGCGGGTCGACCTGGACCCGATGCCGGGGGTGCCGTGGTCCGAGGTGCTCCAGGTGGCCCTGCAGACCCGCGAGGTCCTGGAGGACTTCGGGCTGGTCGGATGGCCCAAGACGTCCGGGTCGCGCGGCTTCCACGTCTACTGCCGGATCCAGTGCCAGTGGACCTTCCCAGAGGTCCGGCGGGCCGCGGTCGCCCTGGCCCGCGAGGTCGAGCGGCGCGCCCCCGAGATCGCCACCAGCAAATGGTGGAAGGAGGAGCGCCACGGGGTGTTCCTCGACTACAACCAGAACGCCAAGGACCGCACGGTGGCCTCGGCCTACTCGATCCGCCCCGTCCCCGACGTGCGGGTGTCGATGCCGCTGTCCTGGGACCAGGTGCCCGACTGCCGGCCCGAGGCGTTCACCATCGACACCGTGCCCGCCCTGGTCGCCGAGGCCGGCGACGCCTCCGAGGGCATCGACGCCGCCGCCGGGTCGCTGGCCGCCCTGCTGGACCTGGCCGACCAGCACGAGGAGGCCGGGTTCGCCGACGCCCCCTGGCCGCCGCACTTCGTCAAGGCCGAGGGCGAGCCGTCCCGGGCCCAGCCGTCCAAGCGTCGCCAGCCCGGAGCGGCCGTCCGCGAAGGCTTCGTGCCCCCGCCCGCTCCGGGCAAGACGGCCGGGCCGACCGGCCGTCGGCGCACCACCATGCCGCTGATCGAGGTGGCCAGGGCGGCCACCGAGGCCGAGGCCCGCGAGGGCCTGGAGCGCTGGAAGGCCCGCCACGGCGACGTCTGGCCGCTGCTCGGCCCGACCGACGTGCTGGTCGACGCCATGCGGGGCCGCAGCACCGTCTGGTACCGGATCCGGCTCAACCTCAGGAACGTGCCCGAGGACCGCCGGCCCCCCCAGGGGGCCCTGGAGGTCGACTACGACCCCTGGGTCTTCCGGCCCGGCCGCTGACCGGACAGGCTCAGGCGCGGTCGCGCTCGAACAGCAGGGCCGTGATGTGCTCGGCGATGGCCATCGAGGAGGTGGCCGCCGGGGAGGGGGCGTTGCGGATGGCCACCACCCGGCCCTGGCGGCTGACCCGGAAGTCGTCGACCAGGGTGCCGTCGCGGGCCACCGCCTGGGCCCTGACCCCGCTGCGGGCGCGCAGCAGGTCCGCCGGCCGCAGCTCGGGGACGTACCGGCGGGCGGCGTTGCAGAACGCCCGCCGGCTGAGCGACCCCACCACCTCCCGCACCCCGGTGCGCCAGTGGCGGGCGGCCATGCGCCGGAACCCGGGCCAGGCCAGGGTCTCGGCCAGGTCGCCGAGGCGCAGGTCGGCCCAGCGGTAGCCCTCCCGGGCCAGGGCGAGGACCGCGTTGGGACCGACCAGCACCCCGCCGTCGACCCGCCGGGTCAGGTGCACGCCGAGGAACGGGTAGCGGGGGTCCGGGACCGGGTAGACGAGCCCGTTGACCAGGCCACGTCGGTCGGGGGCGAGCTCGTAGTACTCGCCCCGGAACGGCACCACCCGGGGGTCGCCCTCGTGGCCGGCCAGACGGGCCAGCCGGTCGGTGTGGAGCCCGCCGCAGATCACCAGGTCGTCGAGGGCCAGCCGGTCGCCGTCCGCCTCGACAACCACCCCGCCGGCGTCCTGGGTGATGGCCCGCACCGGGACGCCGGTGCGGATCTCGGCCCCCTGGGCGGCCGCGTCGGCGGCCAGCCGCCGGGTGACCTCGCCGAAGTCGACCACCGCGGTGTGCGGCGAGTGCAGGGCGGCCACCCCCTGGACGTGCGGCTCCAGCTCGCGCAGCTCCTGGCGGCCGACCATCCGCACCCCCGGCACCCCGTTGGCCAGGGCCCGCTCGTGGATGGCCTCCAGCCGGCCCAGCTCGCCCTCGTCGAGGGCGACCACCACCTTGCCGCACTCGTCATAGGCCAGGCCGTGGCCGGCGCAGAACTCCCGCAGCAGCTCCACGCCGCGGCGGCACAGCCGCGCCTTGAGCGACCCGGGCACGTAGTAGAGGCCGGCGTGGACGACCCCGCTGTTGCGGCCGGTCTGGTGCTGGGCCAGGGCCGGCTCCTTCTCGAGCACGGTCACCTCGACGTCCCGCCCCATCCCGGCGATGCGCCGGGCCAGGGCGACCCCGACGATGCCGCCCCCCACGATCCCGATACGCCGATTCACCGGGGCACCCCCTTGGAGAAGCTCCTCGACCAACCGGGGCACCCCTTCGGGGTTCCCCGGACCCCTCCGGCCGGACCCCTCCGTTCCCCCATGCCCGGCAGTCTACGACGGCCGGTCACCGGTAGCGGCGCCGCCGGAACAGGTCGGTCGAGGCCGACACCACCCGGTCAAGGAACAGCAGCCCGTCCAGGTGGTCGAGCTCGTGCAGCAGCGCCCTGGCCTCGATGGCGTCGGCCTCGACCAGCCGCGTCGCGCCCTCCGGGGTGGTCCCCTGGACCGCGACGGTGGCCGGCCGGCCAGGTTGCCGGTCAGGTCGGGCACGCTCATGCAGCCCTCGCGGGCCACCGCCGGGGCGCCGGTGGCCACCAGCTCCGGGTCGAGCAGCACCACCAGCCCGGCGCAGGAGCGGGCCTTGGGGTGGCCGGTGACGTCGACGCAGAACGCGCGCAGGCCGACCCCCGATCTGGGGGGCGGCCAGGCCGACACAGTGGTCGTGGGCCCGCATGGTGTCGACCAGATCGGCGGCCGTGGCGGCGGCCGCGACGGCGTCGCCGGCCGGCCGGGCCACGGCCTTGAGCGCCGGCGCCGGCAGGCGGAGGACGGGCCGGACGGCCACTACCGGGCCACTACAGCAGGTCGGCGTCGTCGGGGTGGAAGCTCACCTGGACCCCGAGCTCGCCGGCGACCGCGGCCAGGTCGGCCTCGACCTCGCCGGCCCGGCCGGCCGGGACCTCGAGCTCGAGGTGCATCGCGTACACCGGGTCGGGCTCGCCGATGACCCGGGTCTGGAGGTCGACGATGTTGACCTGGTGGGCGGCCAGGGCCTCGGAGACCCGGGCGACCAGGCCCGGCCGGTCGGCGCCGTAGACCGCCGCCGCGTAGCGGGCTCCCCCGCCGCCGGCGGCGGTGACCTCGTCGGTCACCTCGCGCACGCTGACCTGCAGCTCCAGCCGGCCGGCGACCGGGTCGAGGCCGGTCTGCAGCGCCGCCTCCCCCACCCCGGCGGGGCCGGCCACCACCAGCATCATGGCGAAGTGGCCGCGCAGGATGGTCACCGAGGTGTCCTCGAGGTTGCAGCCGGCGTCGGCCAGCACCCGGCTGACCGCGGCCACGATCCCCGGGCGGTCGCGGCCGAACACCGAAACGGCGAAACGGGCCATGAGTTCCGGCTAGTCGCCGACCACCGCCAGGGTCTGCTCGGCGATCTCGAGCTCCTCGTTGGTGGGGACGACCAGGACGGCCACGGGGGCGTCGTCGGGCGAGATGGTCCGGGGGCGACTGGAGCGGGCCCGGTTGCGCTTGGCGTCGAGCCTGACCCCGAGACCCCCCAGGCCGGAGCAGACGCCGGCCCGGACGCCCTGGTTGTTCTCGCCGACGCCGGCGGTGAAGACGAGGGCGTCGAGGCGGCCCAGGGCGGCGGCGTAGGCGCCGACGTACTTGCGGAGGCGGTAGCAGTAGACGTCCAGCGCCTCGACGGCCGCCTGGTCGCCCCCGGCGGCCCGCCGGTCGACCTCGCGCATGTCGTTGGCCCCGGCCAGCCCGAGCATGCCGCTGCGCTTGTTGAGCAGGTCGTCGATGTCGTCGACCGACATCCCGGCCTCGCGGTGCAGGTAGAACACGACCGCCGGGTCCAGGTCGCCGCTGCGGGTCCCCATGACCAGCCCCTCCAGGGGGGTCAGGCCCATCGAGGTGTCGATGCAGCGGCCGCCGGCGACCGCGGCCGCGCTGGCCCCGTTGCCCAGGTGCAGGGTGATCAGGTTGAGCTCGGAAGCCGGGCGGCCCAGGTGCTCGGCCGCCTTGCGGGAGACGTAGGCATGGGAGGTGCCGTGGAAGCCGTAGCGGCGGATGCGCAGCTCGGCGGCCAGGTCCCTCGGCACGGCGTAGCGCCAGGCCCGGGGCGGCATGGTCTGGTGGAAGGCGGTGTCGAACACGGCCACCTGCGGGGTCTGGGGGAAGCTGGCCATGGCGATCCGGATGCCGAGCAGGTTGCTGGGGTTGTGCAGCGGGGCCAGGGGGGCCTGGTCGGCGATGGCGGCGATGGCGGCGTCGTCGATCAGGGTGGGGGCGGTGAGCCGGTCGCCGCCGTGGACCACCCGGTGGCCGATGCCCGCCAGGTCGCCGATCGCCCCGCCGGCGGCCACGAAGGCCCCGAAGACCCGGTCGAAGCCCTCGGAGTGGTCGGCCACCCGGTCCTCCACCACCAGCGGCTCGCCGTCCCCGGGCCGGTGGGTCAGCCTCGCCCCCGCCTCCCCGATCCGCTCGACCAGCCCCGAGGCCAGCACCTTCTGACCGTCCATCTCGAACAGCTGGTACTTGATGGAGGACGACCCGGTGTTGATGACCAGGACCCTACTCATCGGGGACCGCCCCGGCGGTTCCCCGAACCCCTCCGGAGGCATGCTCGGCGGTCCCCTGGGCCTGGATGGCGGTGATGGCCACGGTGTTGACGATGTCGGCGACCGTCGCTCCCCGCGACAGGTCGTTGACCGGCTTGCGCAGTCCCTGGAGGATCGGCCCGACGGCGACCGCGTTGGCCGACCGCTGCACCGCCTTGTAGGTGTTGTTGCCGGTGTTCAGGTCGGGGAACACGAACACGGTGGCCCGGCCGGCGACCTGGCTGTCGGGCAGCTTGGAGCGGGCCACCTCGGGGTCGATGGCCGCGTCGTACTGGATCGGCCCCTCGATCAGGAGGTCGGGCCGGCGCTCCCTGGCGATCCCGGTGGCCTGGCGGACCTTCTCGACGTCGCTGCCCGCGCCCGACTCGCCGGTCGAGTAGGACAGCATGGCCACCCGCGGCTCGATGCCGAACTGGGCGGCCGTGCCCGCCGAGGCGACCGCGATATCGGCCAGCTGCTCGGCGTTGGGATTCGGCACCACCGCGCAGTCGCCGTAGACCAGCACCCGGTCGGTCAGCAGCATCAGGAACACACTGGACACGATCGAGGTGCCGGGGACGGTCCGGATGAACTCGAACGCCGGCCGGATGGTGTGGGCGGTGGTGTGGGCCGCCCCCGACACCATCCCGTCGGCCAGGCCCCGGTAGACCATCATGGTCCCGAAGTAGGAGACGTCGGCCATCAGGTCCTCGGCCACCGGCCGGGCCACGCCCTTGTGGCGGCGCAGCTCGGAGTAGGTGTCGGCGAAGTCGCCACGCCACTCCGAGGTCTGCGGGTCGACCACCTGGACGCCGCTCAGCTCCAGCCCCAGGGAGGCGGCCCGGCTCTTGATGGCGTCGGGGTCGCCGAGCACGGTCAGGCCGGCGATGCCGCGCAGCAGCACCTCCTCGGCCGCCTGGAGGACCCGGTCGTCGCCGCCCTCGGGGAGCACGATGTGGCGGCGGTCGGCCTTGGCCCGCTCGACCAGCCGCTGCTCGAACATCAGCGGGGTGACCCGCTCGGTGCGGGTGACCTCGAGCCGGCTGAGCAGCCCCTGGCGGTCCACGTGCTCGCTGAACACCCCGAGGGCGGCGGCGATCTTGCGCTCGCTCTCGGGGGTGAGCACCCCCCGCACCCCGGCCACGGTGGCCGCGGTCCGGTAGGTGTCGCTGCCGGTGGCCAGCACCGGCAGGTCGGCACCGCCCAGCCCGTCGATCAGCTTGAGCACCGACGGCTCGGGCACCAGCGCCCCGGTCAGGACCAGGCCGGCGATGTTCGGGTAGGTGCCGGAGAACCGGGAGGCCAGGCTGCCCACGATCAGGTCGGCCCGGTCGCCCGGGGTGATGATCATGTCGCCGTCGCGGATGTGCTCAAGGAAGTGGGGCAGGCTCATCGCCCCCACGATGACGTTGCCGACCTCGCGCCGGGTGCTGGGCTCCTCGGCCCCGCGCACCGGCCGGAGGAACTCGGCCGACAGGGCCTGGGCGACCTCGGCCACGGTGGGGGCGGCCAGCTCCGGGACCTCGGGCAGGACGTAGGCCGGCTCGTCACCCACGACCTCGGGCACCCGTTCGCGGAGCTCGTCGAGGACCTCCGGGCCGACCCGGTTGCAGATGGTGGCCAGGATGGTGCAGCCGCGCCCGGTGAGCGAGCCCCGGGCCAGCTGGACGACCTCCAGCACCCGCTGCACCGACCGGTCGCTGCCCCGGACGATCAGGACCACCGGGCACCCGAGGTTGAGGGCGACGTCGGCGTTGAAGTCGAACTCGAGGGCCCGCGACGCCTCGGTGAAGTCGCTGCCCTCGACCAGCAGGAGGTCGGTGGTGTCGTCCAGCCGCCTGTAGGCGTCCAGGATCCGCTTGAGCAGCTCCTCGTAGCGGCCGCGGTCGCTCATGGCCCGCAGGTCGTCGACCACCGCCCCGTAGGACTCCTCGTAGCTCTGGGGGAGCCGGTAGCGGCGCCGGATCAGCTCGATGTCGTTGTCGGGCTGGTCGCCGCTGGCCACGATCGGCCGGAAGTAGCCCACCCGGCCCACGGAGGCCAGGGCCTCCATGACCCCGAGCGCGACCGCCGACTTGCCGCTGCCCGGCTCGATCGCGGTCAGGTAGACGTTGCGCTCCATCAACGACCTCCCGGTGGGCCGGAGTGATCGGGCCGGGGTATCGGCGCAGCGCCAAAGCTGAATGTCATATGCCTCCTGCATGCTGGAGGCATGCGATCGATCAGCGAAGGCAGGTCTTCTGCTGAGGTGGCACGTGGTCGAGAGGGCCAAGTGTCGTGAGACGCGCCTACAAGTTCCGTGCCTACCCGACGGTGTCGCAGGAGGGTCGCGCAGTTCGACTGCTGCGCGACCACTGCGATCTGTACAACGCCGCCCTCGAGGAGCGGCGCGATGCCTGGCGCAAGTGCAACATCTCGGTCGGCTTCTACGGCCAATGCGCGCAGCTTAGAGAGATCCGGAAGAACGACTTGGCGGGGCAGGGACGGCATTCCTGCACTGCCCAGCAGCAGACCCTCCGCCGCCTGGATGCAACCTTCCGTGTCTTCTTCAGGCGCGCCAAGGCGGAGGGGCGCAGGGTCGGTTACCCGCGGTTCAAGCCGTACCAGCGATTCAACCAGGTGCGGTTTGTCGCCGGGGACGGCGCTAAATGGATGCCGGCCAGCGCCGGTCACTGGGCGCGCGCGAGCTTCCAGGCCGTCGGACACCTCAAGGTCAGGCAACATCGCCCGGTCAAAGGCCGGGTGAAGACGTTGCAGCTCAAGCGGGAATGCCGCCGCTGGTACGTGATCGTTGTCGCCGAAGCAGACGCCGAGTCGCTCCCATCCAGTGGCCACGCGGTCGGCATCGACGTCGGGGTGGCGCGGTTCCTCACCACGAGCGACGGTGTCGTCGTCACGAACCCGAGGTTCCTCGCCACCGCACAAGCACGTATTGCCCGTCTGCAACGCAGAAAGGAACGCGCCACGCTCGGCTCGGGCAACCGCAGGCGGCTCAGGCGGGCGCTTGCCAGGGAATGGCGCAAGGTCCGCAACCAGCGGCGCGGCTTCCACCACAAGACCGCCCGCGCCCTGGTTGACGCGTACGATGTGCTGGCGCTGGAGGACCTGCGAATTGGCGGCCTGACCGCCTCCGCTCGTGGCACCGTTGAAGGGCCCGGGCGGAACGTGGCGCAAAAGGCCGGGCTCAACCGGTCGATCCTGGACGCCGGCTGGGGACAGTTCACTAGCATCCTCGTCGCCAAGGCTGAGAGCGCCGGACGACGAGTGGTCCGTGTGGAACCCGGCTACACCAGCCTCGACTGTCACACCTGCGGTTCTCGATGCGTCAGGCCACGGCAGGACACCGTCATCTGCCCCAACTGCGGCGAGCAGGACGCCGACCGTAACGGGGCATGCAACATCGCGACCAGGGCCGGGCTGGGCTCTGGTCAGGCGCACGTCGCCTGAGAAGCTGTCGGCTTCAGCCGCCAGAGCAGTCACGGCGTCACCCTACCCCGTCCGTCAGGTTGATCGATATCAGCCGATGGCTGCCCGGCAAGCATGGCATAGCCGGGGCCGCGGTCGAAGAACGGCTCGCCGCCGGTTCGGGCGGCCCGGCGCGCCGCCCGCAGGGCGTCGGAGGCGGCCCGGTCCAGCGCGGGCTCCTCGGGCGGGCCGGTGACGACCACGCCGTAGTCGTCGCGGGCCCCGGCCACGCTGACCTTGTGCCAGCGCAGGTCGCGCAGGACCTCGTCGTAGGGGCGGTCCAGGGGGTCGCCCCAGCCGCCGCCGCCGGTGGTGCGGATGCGGATGACCTCGCCGGCCAGGACCGGCTCGGCGTCGGCCAGGGCGTCGACGGCCCGCTCGGCCGGGCCGCCGGGGTCGATCACGACCTCGAACGGCCGGCCGGCGCGGCCGCCGGCCACCCCCCAGCAGGCCAGCCGGGAGCGGTCGGCGATCGACATGAAGTGGGCGTCGCGGAGCATGCGGATGTGCTTCTGGTAGCCGAGGCCGCCGCGGTGGCGGCCGGGGCCGCCCGAGTCCACGGCCAGCGAGAGGCGCTCGACCAGGAACGGCCAGCGCGACTCGGCGAACTCGACCGGGATGTTGCGTGAGTCGGGGACCACGTGGACGGTGTCCTCGCCGTCGGCGTACGGGCGGCCGCCCGAGCCTCCGCCCAGCACCTCACGCATCAGGTAGGGGCGGCCGTCGGCGTCGTCGCCGTAGACCCCGGTGTAGCGGATCGTCTCCTGGTCGGCCGGCATGGCCCCGCCGGTGGCCTTGGCCAGCACCCCGGCCAGGACCCCGAGCAGGCGCAGGATGACGAAGGTGCGGGCGTTGGTCGGGGCCGGGAACACCGGGGTGAGCAGGGTCCCCTTGGGCGGGAAGCGCAGCTCCAGCAGAGGCACCACGCCCTCGTTGACGTCCAGCTGGGCCGCCCGCTCCGGGGTCTCGGCCAGGTTGCGCAGGATCGGGGCCAGCCACTTGGCCAGGAAGTTGCCGTCGGCGTAGTCGCCGGCGTGGTTGATCGGGCCCTTGGCCTGAGGGGAGGTGCCGGCGAAGTCGAGGACGAGGCGGCCGCCGGCCTCGGAGGTCTTGGTCAGGGTGATGCGCTGGGCGTGCAGCCGCGGCGGGTCGACGCCGTCGTGCTCGGCGTAGTCCTCCCAGGCCCAGGTGCCGTCGGGGATGCGGGCCAGGATCTCGCGCCGGAAGGCCTCGGTGGTCGCCTCGACGATGGCGTCGAAG
>Ga0307415_100001640_pt1 | contig 10835 bp, 10 predicted proteins | sample DK1Cmetagenome_FD_204524 | JGI IMG/M metagenome (GOLD analysis project Ga0307415, IMG submission 204524) | Maize rhizosphere microbial communities from greenhouse at UC Davis, California, United States - DK15-C-2 | ecosystem: Host-associated > Plants > Roots > Rhizosphere > Soil | place: USA...
ACCGTAGAACCAGCCCACGTCCTGGACGGCGAGGCCGAAGCTGCGGTTGAAGAAGCTCGGCAGCCAGAAAATCAGGCCGTAGCCAAGGATCGAGCCTGAAGCCGCGCCGAACGAGAGCAGCCAGAAACTCGGCGTCCCGGAGAGTGCACGGAACACGTGCCCCGCCGACGGAGCTTCCATTTTGCCCTCCGCGACCGGCGCGTCGAAACGCCCGCGTTGGGGCTCCGGAATGAGCAGCTTGATAAGCAGCGCCGCAGGAAGGCCGAGCAGGCCGACGATGACGAATGCGCTGCGCCACGACAGAGTGGCCGCAAGCCACCCGCCGAAGAAAACTCCCAAAGCGGATCCGATCGGGATTCCCAAGGAATAGAAGGCCAGCGCACGCGAGCGCTTCTCGCGCGGGAAATAGTCCGAGATCAGCGAATAGGACGGCGCGATGCCGCCCGCTTCTCCGACCGCTACACCCATGCGGGCAATGACGAGCTGCGTGTAGCTCTGCACGAAGCCGCAGACTGCGGTGAACAAGCTCCACAGCGCCACGGCTCCAGCGATAATGTTGACCCTGCTCTTGCGATCCGCAGCCCAAGCGATCGGGATTGCGATACTCGCATAGAAAATCCCGAAGGCGACGCCGAGGTGGCTCAGCGCAGTGTCCGAAAGGTCGAACTCCTCCCGGATCGGCACCGCGAGGACGCCGATGATGTTCCGGTCGATGAAATTGAAGATGTAGGCAAAGAGAAGGATGAGGAGCACGCGCGTTCTCAGCGCTCGTGCTCCTTCATCTTCGACTGGTCGTCCCGTCAGAATCGCGCTCCGAACGACAGCCACAATTGACGCGGGTTGCCGTAGAACGCCGTGAGCACACCCGTTTGACCAAGTCCACCCGCTGGGATCGGATTGCCGGCGGTGTTGAGTACATAGTCACCCGTCAGTGGGTTCTGGGTCAGGAAGTTATAACCCGACACGATGTACTCTTTGTCGAGCAGGTTCTTCCCATGCAGGCCGACAGTGAAACTATTGCCCGGCGCGCGCCACACGATGTTGGCGTCCCAAAGGGCAAAGCCCTTTTGATCAAGGCCCGGAGACGGTCTCTCGAACTGCTGGCTGCTGCTCCGGTACGACACCGTCGAGTTAAGGTTTAGCCGTCCGCCGAACGCTGGCGTGTCGTAGTCGAGCGAGCCGCTCATAGTCCATTTGGGCGTGTTCTGGACCGCGTAGTTGTCCGACACGTCCACCGGCGGCTGGCCAGGAGTCACCGGAGCCAGGAACTCGCGATACTTGGCGTCGAGGTAGCCAAGAGAGCCGGCGAAGTTCAGGCGGTCGCCCGGAGTCGCAAAGCTCTCGGCAAGGATCGCGGTGGTTTCGAGCTCGACACCCTTGAACCTGGCCTTCCCGGCGTTGGTGGTGATGCCGCAGAAGGATGTGACGGGGACGCCTGCCACCAGTGTCGTGCAACCCGCGGACCCGGGAACCTGGACGTCCTTATAATCCGCAAGGAATGTCGCTAGCGCCCAATTCAGGCGACGACCAAGAGCCGATCCCTTCCAGCCCAGTTCGTAGCTGTCGACCGACTCCGGATCGAAGGCCATGAATTCGTAGATCTGATCCTCGGTCGCAGGCGTGGTTGGCGAATCGCCAGGCGCGTTGCTCGTCTGACCACGCGGGTCGAATCCGCCGCCTTTGAAGCCGCGAGAATAGCTGGCGTAGATGTTGTGGTTCGCGTTCGGCTTGTAGCTCACCGAGAATCGCGGCGTCCAAGCCGTGTCCTTGCGGCGGCCGTCGAAGTTGGATGTTGTCGCGCTCACGATTCCGACATCGAAACCGTCGGCGCCGCCTAAGTCAGGTTGGCCGCCGAACACGCGGTTCTGACGAAGGACGACGGCGTGGCGCTTGTCGCTGGTGTAGCGAATGCCCGCCGAAACGCTGAACTGCTCGGTCACGTCATAGGTGAAGTCGCCGAAGCCCGCCCAGGTCTTCGTGTCCACGTTGCCGTAGGTCGATGCGGTGAAGCCGGGAGCCCCGAGAAGCGCACCCAGGGTGTAGAGGCGAACGTCGAAGATGTTGAAGGCGTTGGCGTCCAGGTAATAGAATCCAACGACGCCCGCGAGCGGACCCTTCTCGACGACCGCCTGGAATTCCTGGCTGAACTGCTTGTTGCGGTAGATGGCCGGGACGTCGAGATCGATCAGCGGAGTGGCGTCGAAGTCGATCGGCGTGTGGCTGCTGTCCTTGCGATAGGACGTGATCGACTTGAACGTCAGCCAATCGCTGGCGCGGAATTCTCCGTGGGCCGAAATGCCGCCGCCCTTCACCTTTTGGGTCGGATCAGTGAGTCCACCGCGGCTGTCGAATACGTCATCGAGAACCTCGAAACCGCCGATCAGCGACGGAATCAAACGATGGCCACCACGGGGGTTGCTGTTGTCCCAAGTGTAGTCGCCGGACACGCGGATGAACACGGCCTCCGACGGCTCGAACTCCAGCGTCCCGCGGCTGGCGACGATGTCCTTGTTGTAATTGCCCTTGCCCGTCGTGAGGTTCTTTCCGAACCCGCCGCGGCTGATGCGCGCCGCTGCAACGCCGATCTTGAAAACATCGCCGATGGGCGTCGACGCCGACATGATGACGTCGAGCTGTGCGTCCGTTCCAACGTTGGCGCGGACGGTTCCTGCCGGAACATCCGCCAACCGGCGCGTCACATACTTCACCGCACCGCCGATCGTGTTCCGGCCGTACAGGGTGCCTTGCGGGCCGCGCAGGACCTCGATCCGCTCGACGTCGTAAATGTCGAGCAATGCGCCCTGCGGACGGTTGAGATAGACGTCGTCGAGATAGATTCCGACGCCCTGCTCGAAGCCGGCAACCGGATCCTGCTGGCCGACGCCGCGGATGAAGGCGGTCAGCGTGGTATTGGTGCCGCGCGACGTTTCAAGGTTCACATTGGGAGTCGTGTCCCCGATGTCCGAGATATCGAGCGCGCCCTGACGGTCGAGCTGCTCGCTCGAATAGGCGGTCACCGCGATCGGAACATCCTGCAGAAGCTCGTTGCGGCGGCGAGCGGTAACGACGATGTCTGAATCGCTGGCTTGTGAGGCGCTGTCCTGCGTCTGCACGTCGGCCGGCGGAGCGTTCGCCTCCGAAGGAACTTCCGTCGTGGAGGTCGGGACGTCCTGCGCCAGTGCCTGGCCGGACACGGCAATCGCCGACGTGCAAATCGACGCGAGCATCGCGCGACGCGCGGCGCTGACCCACTTCATGGACATTCGACTCTCCCCTATTCTCTCCGGCGACGGGGCAGTTGCCACATCCCCACATTAGCGGTTATGAAACCTGAACCGGGTTTCAGGTTTGCCATGATCCGGGAGGCGACTCAAGGGGGCTTGATTGGGAAGCACGGATTCCGGAACGACTGTTGCCGATGTGCAGCCAGGCGCGGCTAGTGACGGCAAGGCGCCGCGTACCGCTCGCGGGCAGCGCACTCTCCGCAAGATCCTGGACGCCGCCCTTGAAGAGTTTGGCGAGAAGGGCTTTTCGGAAGGCTCGATCGTCGGGATCACCAGCCGGGCGCGTGTCGCCCTGGGCACGTTCTACACCTATTTCGACAGCAAGGAGGCGGTGTTCCAGGAGCTGGTTCGGGACATGTCGGCGCAGGTCCGCGACCACGTCGCGCCGGTGCTGTCAGCGTCTTCCGACACGCTCGACGGCGAAGGACGTGCGCTTGAGTCGTTCCTCGACTTCGTTCGTACGCACCGGCAGGTTTACCGGATCATCGACGAAGCCGAGTTCGTCGACCCCGAAGGCTTCCGCAAGCATTACATGACGACTGCCGAACGCATCGCGGCGCGGCTTCAGGCCGGCAAGGACAAGGGCGAGGTGACCTCAATGGATTCGGCCCTGGCGACCGAGGTCGAGGCCTGGGCGATCATGGGGATGAACGTCTTCCTCGGCCTTCGCTTTGGAGTCTGGGGAAAGGAATCGCCCGAGGACGTCGCCCAGGTGGCCAACGAATTGCTTCGCCGGGGTCTCCAGCCTTAGCGCAAATCCGCAGCCAATTTCCCGAGAGCGTCTATGTCGCTCTCGTCATGGTAGAGCGCCAAGCCGATCCGCAGGACGTCGCCGCGAACGTCGGTGATGCAGTTGCGGGCTTTCAGATCGCTCGACCAGCTCTGGGCTTTCGGGTCGCGAAAGGCGAGGAAGCGCGCATCGCCGGGACTGTTGAGCTGCTCGGCGGATCCTAATGCCGTGCTGGACAGCGCATCGAGCAGATGCTCCTGCAACCTGCTCACATGCGCAGATATCCGCGCCGTTGTGAGGCCGTTCTCCCACAGCATCCGCCGCACAGCATTGAAACGGTAGAGGCCGGACGCGTCGAATGTCGCGCCCATGAACCGCATCGCGTCCTTGCCGTAGCCGACCGATCCGGGCGGGAGCGTCAAATCCTCGAACTCGGCGAACCAGCCGGTGATCCGTGGCCGCTCGCCAAAGCCGGGAGGCGCATGCAGGAAAGCGCAGCCTTCGCCCGACATCGCATATTTGTAGCCGCCGCCGAGGTAGAAAGCCGAGGGCGCAGCCACGTCGTCGAAGGGCGTCTCGATGGCCATGAAAGCATGATAGCCGTCGACGACCACCCACGGCCCTTCTGGACGGGCAAGCGAAGCAAGCTCGTCGACCCGATCGAAACACCGGCCGCTTCCGAACAGGACCTGGCTGACGAAGATGAAGTCGTGCTCGCCGCTTTGGGCCCGCTCGAGGAAGCGATCGGAGAAATCGTCGAATGGCTCGACCGGCACACGCTTCACTACGGCCGCGCCAGCTTCTTCCCACCGTGCAAACTGGCGCCGGGCGCTGTGGAACTCGCCATCGCTGGTCAGGACGCGGATGGGCCAGCTCGAGGAGGCCGCCGCGAACAGCCGCACGAGGAAGTCGTGCGTGTTGGGCGCGAAGACGATCGCGTCGGGCATGCCAGTGCCAAGCTCCTCGGCGACGTGACCCTGCGCCTCGGGCCAGACCTCGCCCATGATCCGGTCCCATTTGCGGTCGGCGAGGCGGGCCGCATCTTCCCAGCATTCGACCTGGCCCGCGAAGCTCGCGTCCGGCCACAAGTGATGGCTGTGCGCGGCGACATGCAGCCGGTCGGGATCGGCACCCAGGCTGCGGGCGAATAAGGGCTTGAAGGTCAAAGCTCGGTCCGCAGCGCCCACAATTCAGGAAAGGCGCGCTTCTCGAGAGTCGCGCGAAGGTAGGGAGCGCCGGCCGACCCTCCGGTTCCCGGGCGGTTACCGATAATCCGCTCGACCGTCAGCACATGCTTGTGCCGCCAGGCGGCCAGAGCGTCGTCGATGTCGACCAGCTTCTCGGCAAGCTCGTAAAGCTCGAACCAGCGGTCGGCATCACGATAGACTTCGAGCCAGGCCCGGCCGAGCGCTTCGGTCGACCGGTCGCCGAGATCGAAGCCCGCTTTTTCGAGTGCATCGACGGCCACGTCGCGAAGGCTCGGCGCCGAAAGCGCCTGCTGAAGCCGCTCACGCTCTGGGCTGCCTTCATCATAATGGTTGATGAAGTTCGGCTCCTTGAGCCCCAGGCGGAACTCGATCTCCCGAAACTGCGCCGACTGGAACCCTGACGACGTACCCAGCACGTTGCGGAACTTGAGATAGTCGACCGGTGTCAGCGTCGACAACACGTCCCACGACAAGGTCATCACGGCCTGGATCCGGCTGATCCGCGCCATCGCCTTGTAAGCCTCGGCGATGCGACCTTCCTCGACCAGCGGAATGGCCAACTCCAGCTCATGCAGCAGCTGCTTCATCCACAGCTCCTTCGTCTGGTGGATGATGACGAACAGCATCTCGTCATGCAGGTGCGACAAAGGCTGCTGCGCCGACAGAAGCTGGTCGAGCTTCAGGTAATCGGCATAGGTCATGCCGGCGGGCGTTGCTGTCATGGGGCAGGCTTAGGACAAAGGCAGAAAGCTGCCTAGCTGGACTTACTGTCCCGGCTGCTGGCTGCCCGGAAGGCCCGGCTGGCTGATCGTGCCGATGTTGTTGAACAGTTCTTCGAAGAAGCTGCGGTCGCGGCCCAAGGTCCGGGTCTTGTCGTTGTTCGGGTTGATCGCGGCGATCAAGGTCTCGTCGGTCTGATTGACCGCGGCGACATTGCCGGCCGGGTCGAAGCGGACGTGAAGAACGGTCTGGTCCGACACGCGCGGGTTCTTGAAGGCGAAGGCCCGAGTATCGCGCGAGACATAATACCAGTCGTTCTTGTCGAACGTGCCCGTGAAGCTCGGCTGGCCAAGTGTCCGCTCGACCGAAGCCTTGTTGTCGGTCCCGACCTGGATGCCTTGGGTCAGCTGCTCGTCCATCACATAGCCACGGTGTTCGCGGATGCTGAGCCCGCATCCCGCCAGCGTCGTCGCGCCGATGAGAACGGTCACGCCCTTCAAAACCCCAGACTTCATGATTGGACTTACTCCCAAGAATCCGCGCCTTGCTTGCGCAACCGCCGGGCGGCCTCAATATGCGGCCCGCCCCCCAGGGCGCAACCCGCAAGCTTAGAGGAGTCATATGTTCCGCGTCCTGTTCGCCAGATTAACGGGTGGGCCGAAGCGCGGTCAGGCTCTTTTCGGCCTCGCCGTCGAGGAAGCGCGGCAGACGCACTGGTTCCTCGAAGGCCAGGTCCCGGATACTGTCAACGGCCGGTTCGCGGTGCTGGCGACCGTCGTTGCCCTCATCACCGTGCGGCTGGAGCGCGAGGGCGATGCAGGGCGGGAGGCCACCGTCGCGCTGACCGAGCGGCTGGTCGAGACGCTGGACGCGGAGATCCGGGAAATGGGCCTCGGCGATCCGACCCTTGGCAAGCAGGTGCGGAAGCTGATCGGCGCCGTGGGCGGTCGCGTCGAGCGCTGGCGCGACGTTCTCGGTGCCGGCGAATCCTGGACGGATGAAGTGCGGCGGAGCGTCTATTCGGAGGAAGCGGTGTCAGCGGAAGGGGTCGCCCACAGCGAGTCGCGCCTGAAAGCGCTGTGGCGACGGCTCGAGGAGACGACCCTTGAAGAACTGGCGGAAGGGAAGCTGCGATGACCGACGATTTCGCGCACCGGCTGCCGCTCAATCAAATCCGTGATGGCGAGCGGATCGACCTCATCGCCGACGATGGCGAGCGGAAGCTTATCGCCGATCGATTGGACCTGCGCGGCCTCGATCGGCTGGAAGCGCACGCCACGTTGGAGCGCAAGGGCGCGATCGTCCGCGCGCGCGGACGATTGAAGGCGAGCCTTTGCCAGAGCTGCGTCGTCACAAATGAGCCGGTCGACGCCCATGCGGACGAGGCGTTCGACATCTATTTCCTTCCGGAGCCGAAGACGGACTCGCCGGATGAGGAAGTGGAGTTGGTCGAATCGGATTGTGACGTCGTCTTCCACGACGGAGCCGCGATCGATCTCGGCAGCGCGATCGCCGACACTCTGGCGCTGGCCCTCGACCCCTACCCGCGCAGCGCAAGCGCCGAGGCGGCGCTCAAGGAAGCCGGAGTTTTAAGCGAAGCCGAAGCGGGACCGTTCGCGGCGCTCGCCAAACTGAAGCGGAGCGAGTCCGACTAGATCCTAGAACGGAACGTCGTCGTCCAGGTCGGTGTCGAACGCCGCCGGCTGCGGGCGCTGCTGGCGCTGCGAACCGCCGACACTGCTGCCACCGAGGTCGTCGCCGTAGCCGCCGCCACCAAAGTCACGACCTCCGCCGCCACCGCCGTCGCGGCTGTCGAGCAGGACCAATTCGCCGCGGAAACGCTGCAGCACGATCTCCGTCGTGTACTTGTCGTTGCCCTGGTTGTCGGTCCACTTGCGGGTCTGCAGCTGCCCTTCGAGATAGACCTTGGAGCCCTTCTTCAAATAGCTCTTGGCGACCCGGCCGAGGTTCTCGTTGAAGATGACGACCTGGTGCCACTCGGTCCGCTCCTGGCGATTGCCGTCGCGATCCTTCCATTGCTCGGACGTGGCGACGCGCAGGTTCACGACTTCACCGCCGTTATTGAGCGAACGGGCCTCCGGATCCGCGCCGAGATTACCGACCAGGATCACCTTGTTCACGCCCGCCATGTCACTCTCCTTCGTTCTTGGAGAGTCGCTATAACCCTAGTGCGACAGCCGTCCAGTAGGTCGCGCCCGCCGCCACGTAGGCGAGGACGAAAAGATATCCGACCATGAACATCGGCCACTTCCAACCGTTCGTTTCGCGCCGCGCGACGGCAATCGTAGAGATGCACTGGGGCGCAAAAACGAACCAGGCGAGGAATGCCAACGCGGTCGCCAGAGACCAGCGTCCCTGCAGCCGCTCGGCGAGCGACGCGCTTGCGGCTTCCTCATCGCTGGAATCGATTGAATAGACGGTAGCGATGGCGCTGACGGCGACTTCGCGGGCCGCCATTGCTGGCAGCAGTGCCAGCGCAATGTCGTGGTTGAAGCCGATCGGCCTCACCACGACTTCGATGCCGCTGGCAATCTTGCCGGCGATCGAGGCTTCGACCTGGCTCTGCCCGGGGCGGGCATGCGGAAAGCTCGCCAAAGCCCAGAGCAGGATGGTGGTACCGAGGATGATGGTGCCCGCCCGCTGCAGAAAGATCACCGCGCGCTGGTAGAGGCCGATCACCACGTCCTTGACCGCCGGCATCTGGTACTTGGGCAGCTCCATCATGAAGGCGCCGCCCCCGCCTTTCGTAATCGTCCGGCGAAGGGCCAGTGCAGCCAGAAGCGCTCCGGCCACTCCGGCGAGATAGAGACCGAACATCACCAGCCCCTGCAGGCCGATGCCAGGCCCAACCGCGCGATCGGGAATGAAGGCGGCGATGATCAGGGTGTAGACCGGCAACCGCGCGGAGCAGGTCATCAGCGGCGCAACGAGAATAGTGGTCAGCCGATCCTTCGGATTGTCGATCGTCCGCGTCGCCATGATCCCCGGCACCGCGCAGGCGAAGCTCGACAGCAACGGAATGAACGCTCGCCCGGACAGGCCAGCGCCGTGCATCAATTTGTCCATCAGGAAGGCCGCGCGAACCATGTAGCCGCTCGCTTCCAGCAGGAGGATGAAGAGGAACAGGATCAGGATCTGCGGCAGGAACACGACCACCGCGCCGACACCGCTGATCACACCATCGACGATCAGCGATCGGAAGAGGCCTTCAGGAATGACGCGTGTCGCACCCTCGGCGAGGAGGGCCATCCCCCCCTCGATCCAGCCGACGGGCGTCTCGCTCCAGGCAAACACGGCCTGGAACATCACGAACAATATGGCCGCGAGAATCAGCGGTCCCGCGACCGGGTGCAACAAGACGCTGTCGAGCCGATGCGTCCAGCGCCGGACCGGGGTCTCCTTGACCACTGCCGCCTTGGCAATCTCGCGAGCACGGCGCTGAAGCTGGAGCAATTCCGACGGGGCTTGCTCGTGAACGCCGCAGCGGGGCGCCGACAGCATGTCGTCGAGCGCGCTCTGCAGCTCGGGGATGCCGCGCTTGCGGACGGCGACGGTCTCGACGACCGGAACGCCAAGCTCGGCCTCCAGGCGCTTCGGATCCAGCTCGAGCCCATCACGCTTGGCCAGATCGACCATATTGAGCGCGACGATGGTCGGCATTCCGAGCTCGATCAGCTGCAGCGCAAACCGGAGGTGATTGTCGAGGTTGGACGCGTCGATGACGATGACGAGCGCATCCGGCGTCCGCTCGCCCTTCTGCCGCCCGAGCAGCACATCGCGGGTGACGGCTTCGTCCGGGCTCGCCGGATCAAGGCTGTAGGCGCCCGGGAGATCGACCAGCTCAACTGGGCGACCGTCGGCGAGCGTCAGGCGGCCCGAATGCCGCTCGACGGTGACGCCGGGATAATTGCCGACCTTCTGGCGCGCGCCGGTCAAAGCGTTGAACAAAGCGCTCTTGCCGGCATTCGGGCTACCGGCCACCGCAACCAGCGGGAGGGGGTTCATGCCGGTCCTACGCGGTCAGGGTGACGCGCACCGCGCGAGCGTGACTGCGGCGAATGGCTACGGTCATCCTGCCAACCCGGATCGCGAGGGGATCCCGGCCGAACGGTCCGAGATGGAGCGGCTCGACGATAACGCCGTCATCGAAGCCGAAGTGGCGCAGGCGCTTCGCCTCGCCATCTTCGAGAGCAGCCCAGTCGATGAAGGAGATCGCGGCGCGCGAGCCCACCTTGAGCTGGTCGAGCGAAATCGACTCCGGTTTGAAGTGCGCCGTCATGTTGCGACTGATTATCAATAACGACGCGACTTGGAAATAGCGCTGTGCTCAGCGGGCGGGGTAGCGCAGCCGGCCCAGGAAACGGGAGACGCTGAAATGCTCCTGACCGCGCCATTGGGCCTTTACCTTCTCAATCTGCATGACGTCATCGATCCGTCGGTCGAGGAAAGCTGCGGTCTCGGTCCACCCCTCGGTCTGGTCGTCGAGCCAGACGAGCAAGGTCGAAGCATAGACGCCGCCGAGCGTCAGGCGCTTGGTGTAGTGATTGAAGTCGGTGCTGGTGTCGCCCGCGATCCGCCACATCGCATCCGCCGTCCGCCAGCTGGCCTTCATGCCGGTTGGCAGGTTCTGCGGCATTGCGAGGATGGAGAGGGCGCGGCGGACCGCTTCGCGCGCCGGGTTCATGATCTCCAGCCGCTTCCAGACCAAGGAGCGGATCTTCTGGCGAATCTTGACGCCCACTAGCCGCTCCGGCGTGAACCACGCCTCCAGCTCGCGGTCGACGGCCCGGATGTAGAGGTCGATCTTGCCAGCCTGGTCTTTAGGAATTGCGAGCCGTGCCTGGTCCCGGTCGATCCCGGCCTGAGCCGCCG
>Ga0307415_100001641_pt1 | contig 10833 bp, 12 predicted proteins | sample DK1Cmetagenome_FD_204524 | JGI IMG/M metagenome (GOLD analysis project Ga0307415, IMG submission 204524) | Maize rhizosphere microbial communities from greenhouse at UC Davis, California, United States - DK15-C-2 | ecosystem: Host-associated > Plants > Roots > Rhizosphere > Soil | place: USA...
ACCGACGAGGAGAGACGGCTCTGGCAGGTGCTCTCGGAAGCCGTTGGGCGCGTCGACTGAGCCGGGCTAGCTCGCGCCGATCATCGGAGCGACCGCGCTCGCGACCAGCTCGAGCTGTCGCTGTTCTCGACCCAGCGGCCACAGGTAGACGCACCGGCACCCGGCTGCCGCGTAGCGTGAGAGGAGCTCGGCGCAGTGCTCCACGGGGCCGACGCAGACCTGAGCGCGCAGCTCGTCGGGATCTCGATTGAGCAGCGGAGCCAGGACGTCGGCGAGCACTCGATCGCCCTCGGCTCGATCGCTCGAGACCCAGGTCCACATCGTGGCAAGCGCATTGGGAAAGCCGTCGCGGTCCCTGCCCCGATGCTCGAGCGCGCGGGATAAGCGCGCGCGAGCGGCGGAGAACCGCTCGGGCGTCGTGTTGTAGGCGGAGGCGAGCCAGCCGTCGCCCGCCCTCGCCACCCGAGCGAGACCCGCCTCCGAGCCCCAGCTTCCGACCCACAGCGGGACCCCACCCGGCCGGCTCGGAGCCGGCGTCAGCTCGATGTCGGAAGGCAGTGGGTAGTGGCGCGCATCCTCCGGCAACGGGGCTCCATTCAGCAGCGCCCGCAGCACGGCGAGCGTCTCGTCGAATCGCTTCCACCGCTCGTCGAAGGAGACGCCGAGGGCGTCGTAGTCGCGTTGCGACGAGCCAGGCCCGACGGCGGCGATGAGTCGTCCCTCGGAGAGGATGTCGATGGCGGCGAGCGCCTTCGCCTGCGGCACCGGACCGCGCAGAACGGCAAGCGACACCGTGGTGGCAAGCGTCAGCCGGCCGGAGCGCTCGATCACGCTCGCGAGCGCCGTCGGACCGTCGAGCCAGGCCGTCTGGAAGATGAAGTGGTCGTTCGCCGAGACCGCGGCGAACCCGCACTCCCTGGCGGTGTCGACCACCCTCGTCAGCCGCGCGAGCGAGAGCGGCTCATCTCCGAACGGGATCAGCGGCAGATGAACGCCGAGCTCCACGTCGCAATGCTCTCAGCTTCTGTCAGGGCCAGCAGCGCGCAATGTCCTTGTCATGCGGTCTCGCTGCTCGTTCGCTCGCCGGCCGGAGCATCGAGGACCCCGTCGAGCCAGCTCTCGATCGCTGCCGCGACCTCGTCGGAGCCCGCGCCCGCGATGAACAGGTGAGGCCGACCCTCGAACTCGAGGTAATCCGTCCTCGCGGGCGAGCGCTCCGGCGGCCTCCTCGGGGCCGAACGTGTTCACGAACCCGTACGTGAACTCCTCGAGCGACAGCGTCACGATCCCGTGCGTGGCTCTCCGCACGCAGCTGGGAGCGCTTCGCCGACTACTTCGAGAAGCGCGGCTTCGCGGTCTCCGCTCCCGAGTGGCCGCGCAAGCACGGCGACGTCGAGCAGCTCCGCGAGAACGCCGAGGAGCTCGCCGGTCTCGGCCTGACCGAGATCGTCGACCACTACGCGGGCCACCGTGGATGAGCATGAGCGGGATGCGATCGGTCTCCACGGGATGCCTCCTCGTCGTTGACGCCGACGACGCTACCTCACCGGCGGGCGCAATCCCGATCACGCCGATGCGATCGGCATCCGGATGGGGCGTTCGACGATGATCCAGGGATCCGGCCGAGCGTTCGCGAGTTCGTCGCCTATGCGGTGCCCTGGGAGTGGATTCCCGACGACGGCTTGCCCCGGTATGCCGCGAGCCGCAACTGACCGTCACCCGATCGCGCCGGCGTCGCGCAGCCGCCCGACGACGGCGGGTCCGATGCCCCACTCGGCGAGCGCCCCGTCGGTGTCGGTCGCCGGGTCGGGCGCCGGTCGCGAGATCGCCGCAGGGGTGCGCGAGAACCGTGGCGCGGGCGCCGGCTGGACGCGTCCGGCGAGCTCGACAAACGTGCCGCGGGCGACGTTGTGCGGATGCCGCGGCGCCTCGTGCAGCGCCAGGACCGCCGTGGCGCACGCCTCGGCCGGCTCGAGCAGCGCCGCCCACTCGGCGCGCGTGCGCGTGGCGAAGACCTCCGCGAAGCGCTGCTTGAGCTGCGGCCAGCGCGATCGGTCCCACTGCGGGAAGTCGGCCGGTTCGAGCTCGAGCAGCCGCAGCAGCTCGGCGTAGAACTGCGGCTCGAGCGCGCCGACGGCGACGTGACCGCCGTCGGCGGTCTCGTAGACCTCGTAGAAGTGCGCCCCGGAGTCGAGCAGGTTGGTCCCCGGCTCGTCGCTCCACATGCCCGCGCTGCGCAGTGCGTGAAAGAGCGTCGACAGCACCGCGGTGCCGTCGACCATCGCGGCGTCGACCACCTGCCCGCTTCGGGACGCGCGCGCCTCGAGGATCGCGCAGACGACGCCGAGCGCAAGCAGCATCCCGCCGCCGCCGAAGTCGCCGACGAGGTTGAGCGGGAACATCGGCCGCTCGCCCCGGCGGCGCATCGCCCCGAGCACGCCCGCGATCGAGATGTAGTTGATGTCGTGACCGGCGACAGACGCCATCGGGCCGTCCTGGCCGTAGCCGGTCATGCGCCCATAGACCAGCCGCGGGTTGCGGGCCAGCGCCTCCTCGGGACCGAGCCCGAGCCGCTCCATCACGCCGGGCCGAAACCCCTCGATCAGCGCATCGGCGGACTCGCACAGCTCGAGCACGAGCTCGCGGCCATCGGGATGCTTGAGGTCGACGGCGGCGGAGCGCCGCCCGCGGTGCAGGAAGTTCCACGCGCCGTCAGCCAGCGGCGACGAGCCGCCGCCCGGGCGGTCGATGCGGATCGCCTCCGCGCCCAGATCGGCCAACAGCATTGCCGCGAACGGGCCCGGCCCGATGCTCGCGATCTCGACGATCCTGACGCCGTGCAGGGGGCCCGATTCACCCAAGGGAAGTCCTCCGTTCTCGGCCGGTCCGAGGGTCGGCAGGGCAGCGTACAGACCACCTCGCGATCGGAGTGCGGGCGATACTGGACGACCGGATGAGCGTCACTCACGCAGACCTCAACATCCGCATCGTCGAGGTCGGGCTAGAAGCTCGTCCCTCCGCCGATGCCGCCGCACCCGTCCTTGACGTCCTCCCCAGCGAGGGCGTAGATCGACGCGCCGATCACCCCGAGGAGGGCGCCGAACAGCAGCACGCCGGCCGCGACGCCGTCGAAGACGAACAGCCCCAGCAGGGCGATCACGGCGACGGCCAGGAACGGCGGCCAGGTCTTGCGGGAGTGGGTGCGCACGACGCTTCCTTTGCGGTGGTTTGCTCGTTCCTTCGTACGAGCCGGCTCGGTGTGACCACGAATCGAGCCCCACGCGCCACCGGCGCGTGGGAAGGTTGCGGTCACATCGGTGCCACTCCGGCGAACTGGCTCATGAATGCACGCAATGGACGCGACCGACGATCAGCTGCTGAGCGCGCGCGACGCCGCGTCGTTCGAGCTGTTCTACTGCCGCCACGTCGACTCGGTGCTCGGCTTCTTCGCCCGGCGCACGCGTGACCCAGAGCTCGCCGCGGACCTGTGCGCGGAGACGTTCGCCGCCGCGCTGGCGGGCCGCCACCGCTTTCGCCCGGCGGCGGGCGCCGCGACCGCATGGCTCTACGGGATCGGGTCGAACAAGCTCGCCGACGCCCAGCGCCGCGGCTACGCGGAGCAGCGCGCCCGGCGTCGGCTGGGGATGGAGCGGATCGAGCTCTCCGACGACGACATCGCGCGCATCGAGCGTCTCGCCGAGGCGGTCGACGCGCGCGTGCTCGTGGAGCGGCTGGCGCCCGACCAGCGCGACGCGATAACCGCGCACGTGCTCGAGGAGCGTGCGTACGACGAGATCGCCGCGGAGCTCGACACCTCGGAGGCGGTGGTGCGCAAGCGCGTGAGCCGGGGGCTGGCGGCGATGCGACAGCGGATGGGGGTTCGACGATGAACCAGGATTTCGTTACCCAGCTTCGCCTCCAGCTGCGCGAGGCGGCGCTGCGCGAGGAGCGCCGCGCACCCGTCGCGCGGCGCGTCATTCGCACGCGCCGGCGCCTGCCCGGGCCTGCACCGCTGGCCGCCGCACTGGCAATCGCGCTGCTGGCGCTGGCCGTGGCGCTCGGTGCGGTGGCGCTCCGCGGCGAGCCGGAGCCGGCGCAGCCGAAGGTCGTCGGCACGTACGCCGTGGCGTCCGGCCTCTCGGCGCTGGCGCCGGGCTTCGGCTCGGTCTGGACCGCGGACCCGATCCGCGGCGAGATCCTCCGGATCGACCCCGGCAGCCGGCGGGTCGCGGCGCGCATCCCGGTGCACGGTGAGGCATCGGTGCGGACCGGGGCGGGCGCGGTCTGGGCGCTCGCCGGCGACCTGCTGTACGGCGGCGACAAGGGTCCGGTGCGGCTGCTGCGCATCGATCCGGCGACCAACCGCATCACCGCGCGGATCCCGATGCGTACGCCGGCGGGCGACGGCTTCGGGCCCGTCGACCTCCAGGTCGGCGGCGGCGCCATTTGGGTCGTCGGCGTCGACGGTGCCTTGCGGATCGACCCAGTCCGCAACGTCGCCGAGCGCTTCGTCCCCTTCATCGCTGGCAGGGCGGCGCGCGGCGCCGTGACGAACGGCGGCAGCGTGTGGGTCCTCGGGGTCGACGGCCGCGTGCGCCGGCTCGACGCGCTCACCGGCCGGACGGTGGGAGACGTGCGCGTGCGCATGCCGGCGGACTCACATCTGTTCGGCGGCCGCCCCGGCACCCTGACGCTGATCGGCGCAAACGAGATCGCGCTATTCGAGCCGGGGAGCGGGCACCTGCTCTGGCGAGCCACGGTCGGCGGGGAGATCCGCTACTTGATCACGGACGACGACGCGCTCTGGACTCACGTCTCGCGGGAGCCCGACGGGCGCGACGAGCTCGTTCGGCTCGACGCCGACTCCGGCCGCCAGGGCGCCCAGGTAAACCTCGGAGAGCCTGGGGTCGCCGGAATGACGAGGGTCGACCGCGACATCTGGGTCGCCACGCCTGGCGGGAAGATCGTCGTCGTCAGAGCGCCCTGAAAGCAAGCCGCATCACGATGCCAAGATGCATCGATGGCAAAGGTGCGGACGACGCTTACCATCGACGAAGATGGCGACCGCGCTCGCCGTCGAGGCACAGCACCGGACCCGGCGGTCGTCGGCGCTGATCGAGGCGTATCAGCGCGCCGGGCGCGTGCCTCCAGAGGACATGGATCCTCGCCAGACGGACGTCCGCCTGCTGTTCCTCGCGCTGCTCGCCGTGGTCCTCCTCGGCCTGTCGCTCGGCAACCCGGTGGCCGCTGCGCTCGCGCACGGCCTCTGAGCGCCACCCGATCGCGCGGCCCCGCCCGAGATCGCGGGCAGGACGTCGATCTTGTCCTCGCCGGCGACGGCCGTCTCCGCGCCACCGGGCTCGCCGTTGACGAAGACGTTGATGTGCCGCCGGATCAGCCCGCGCTCGTCGAGGATCCAGCCGCCGGTCGCCGGATGACGGCGCTCGAGCTCGCGCAGGAGATCGACGACGGTGGCACCGTCGACCAGGTGCTCGGGGCTATCGCCGGCGAGCCGCTTGAGCGGCCCGCGGAGGCGCACGACCGGCATGGCGGGATCGTAGCTGCGGCACGGCGCGGCCCGGCTAGCGGCGAGGGACCGCCCACGCGAGTCGGCCGAGCGTGAGCGCTCCCAACATCAGCCCGAAGTCGCGCAGCGCGATGTCGTGGTACTCGGGCGGGACGTTGGTGAGCAGGTTGACGACGATCCCGACCGCGTACATGAAGTGCTGGCCGCTGCCGGGCACGATGTCGTTGATCCAGCCGGCGAGGTAGTCGGGCCAGTCGACGCTGCAGTTGAAGCACTTGTCGACGTGCTGTCCGCTGTAAATCCCGTCTGCGTACGGCAGCGGCGGCGTCTTATCCCTGGTCGCGCACGAACGCCAGCAGGCTGGCGTGATCCTCGGCGCATGCCGGACAGCCCTGCAGGTGTGCCCGCAAGCCGGGGATGCGGGCGTCGGCGTCGGCGCCGGACAGCTCGAGCTCGACGTACGCGTCGAGCTGCTCGAAGCACGTCTCGCAGCTGACCTCAGGCTCGGCCGGCCCGAGCAGCCGTGCGACCAGCTGGCGGTCGTCGCTCATGGCGATCCTCCGATCGAGAGCCCCTGCGTGGCCAGGCAGCCGCGTAGCTTGCGGCGCGCGTCGTGCAGGGTCTTGTACAGCGCGCCGCGGGACGTCTGCATGCGCTCGGCGAGCACGTCGATCGGCACCTCGTTGAGCGCGACCGCGACGAGCACGTCGCGCTGGTGCGACGTCAGCTCGGCCTCGATCGCCGCGCCGATCGCGCCGATCAGCTCGGCCGACTCCGCGTCGGCGTGCGGCGACGGCCGGAGGTCGGCGATCGGCGCGCGTCCCTCCTGGTCGAGCGGAAGCTCACGGCCCTCCCAGGCGCGCCGGCGCAGCTTCACACCCGCCTCGAGCAGCGCGAACTTGTACGCCCACGTCGTGAAGCGGCTCTCGCCGCGGAACGTCGGGAGCTTGGCCAGCACCGCGACGAGCGCGTCGTCGGCGGCCTGGTGGATCAGGTCGTCGAGCTGGCGCGCGTCCGCGTGCGGCAGCGCGGCCCGCCGGCGACCGGCCTCGAAGCGCGCCGCGCGCAGCAGCAGCTCGTGCAGCCGCGTGATAGCGGCGGCACGATCGGGAGCGTCCGGCGCGAGCGCCTCGAGCCAGGCGCGCGAGTCGGCATCGAGCCGGGTCTGATGAGGGATTCCGGTTGACACGGGAGCGGCGCGACGAGCGACGCTAACAGGCGGGTGGACCAGCACGGAGGTGTTGGCGTACGCTCGGCGCTCCGTCTTACCTCCAGCCGGGTAAGAAACCCCACGCGGCACGCGCGAACGGACAATGAGCACAAGCCAGACATACGTGATCGTGGGCGCGGCGTTTGCCGGAGCGAAGGCCGCGGAGACGCTGCGCGAGGAGGGCTTCGACGGCCGCGTCGTGCTGCTCGGCGAGGAGGACGTGCGCCCGTACGAGCGACCGCCGCTCTCGAAGGACTACCTGCGCGGCGAGGCCGGCGACGACGCGATCTGGGTTCACGACGCCGGCTTCTACGCCGACAACGACGTCGAGCTGCGCACCGGCGTCCACGTCACCGAGCTGGCGCTCGCCGCATCGGAGGTCGTGCTCGAGGGCGGCGAGCGGATCGGCTTCGACAAGCTGCTGCTGGCGACCGGCGCCGCCCCGCGCCGGCTGCCGGTCCCGGGCATGGAGCTCGACGGCGTGCACCTGCTGCGGACCGTGCACGACTCCGACCGCCTGCGCGAGGCGCTCGCGAACGGCGGGCGGCTCGTCGTGATCGGCGCGGGCTGGATCGGCGCCGAGGTCGCGGCGTCGGCGCGCCAGAAGGGCGTCGACGTCACGCTGCTCGCGCCGGAGGCGGTTCCGCTCGAGCGCGTGCTGGGAGCGGAGATCGGGGCGCTCTATCGCGACGTGCACGCGGCCCACGGCGTCGACCTGGCGCTCGGCACCGGCGTGGAGGCGATCGAGGGCAGCGGCCGCGTCACCGGCGTGCGCGCGTCGGACGGCCGCCTGTTGGAGGCCGACCTGGTGGTGGTCGGCGTCGGCGTCGCGCCGCGCGTCGAGCTGGCCGAGGCGGCGGGCCTGCGCGTCGACGACGGCGTGGCCGTCGACGACCGCCTGCGCACGAGCGCGCCGAACGTGTTCGCCGCCGGCGACGTAGCGCGCGCCCAGCACCCGCTGCTCGGCGCCGCGATCCGGGTCGAGCACTGGGCCAACGCGCTCGAGCAAGGCCCGGCGGCGGCGCGCAACATGCTCGGCCGCGACATCGGCTACGACCGCGTGCCGTACTTCTTCTCCGACCAGTACGACGTCGGCATGGAGTACGCGGGCCATGCCGCCCCGACCGATCGCGTCGTGTTCCGCGGCGACCCGGCGGCGATGGAGTTCATCGCGTTCTGGCTGCGCGACGGCCGGGTCACCGCCGGCATGAACGTCAACGTCTGGGACGTCACGGACGACATCCAGGCGATCGTGCGATCCGGCGCGCGCGTGGACGAGAACGCCCTGCGCGACCCCGACGTGCCGCTCTCCGACCTCGTCGCCTCGGTCGAGCGCTAGAAGGCGTACGAGACGCCCGTGAGCGACTCGGAGACCTCCCACAGCCGGCGGGCCGTGTCGGGGTCCTGCGCCCGGCGGCTCATGCCGACCGGCTGCGGCTTGCCGCGCCATCCGCCGCGCCCGTCGGGCCCGACGTAGCTTGCGCCGGGCAGACCCGGCATCGTGGCGGCGTACAGCACGGGCAGCGCGCCGTCCTCCCCGCTCTGGGCGAGCAGCCGGTTCAGCACCCGCATCACGAGGCGATCGACGAGCGGCGGAGCGGCGAACTGGAGGTTCGTCGCCGAGTAGCCGGGGTGCGCGCCGACGCTTGCGAGCGGCAGCCCGGCGGCTCGCGCCCGCCGGTCGAGCTCGAGCATGAAGAGCAGGTTCGCCAGCTTGGACTGGTTGTAGGCGCGCCAGCGCCGGTAGCGCCGCCGGCTCTGCAGATCGTCGAAGTCGATCCGCCCGAGTTGGTGCGCATTGCTCGAGATCGTCACGACGCGCGGCGACGACGCCGCCTTCAGCGCGCCGAGCAGCAGCCCGGTCAGCGCGAAGTGGCCGAGGTGGTTGGTGCCGAGCTGCAGCTCGAACCCGTCGGCCGTCTCGGCGCGCGGCGGCGCCATCACGCCGGCGTTGTTGAGCAGCAGGTCGAGCGGCGCCGCCTGCGTCGCCGCGAACGCGCGCACGGAGTCGAGGCTGCCCAGGTCGAGCCGCGCGAGCTCGGCCTGCGCGCCCGGCGCGGCCGCGCGCACTTGCTCGAGCGCCGCCGCGCCCTTCGCCTGGTTGCGGCAGGCGAGCACGACAGCTGCGCCCTTGCGGGCCAGCTCCCGCGCGGCGATCAGCCCGAGGCCGCTGTTGGCTCCGGTCACGACCGCGCGGCGGCCCGACTGGTCGGGAATGTCGGCGGGCGACCAGGGCACGGCGGCAAGCCTACGCCCATCAGGAGCGCTGCTGGCCGGTCCAAGCGATCGGACTGGAGCGGGCGCGCGCGGGCTGTGTTAATGGGGCCATGGCGTCCTCCGGCATGTCGGCCCGCGCGTGGTGGCTGTTCGCGGCGGTCTCGATCGTCTGGGGGATCCCGTACCTCTTCATCAAGATCGCGGTCGAGGACCTGTCGCCGATCGCCGTCGCCTTCGGGCGGCTCGCCGTCGCCGTCGCGCTGCTGCTGCCCTACGCCTGGCGCAAGGGAGCGCTGCACGGGCTCACGCGCCACTGGAAGCCGCTGCTCGTCTACTGCGTGGTCGAGATCTGCCTACCTTGGCCGCTGATCGGCTTCGGCGAGCAGCGGGTCTCTTCCGGGCTGGCGGCGATCCTGATCGCCGCCGTGCCGCTGATCGTGGCGCTGATGGCGCTGCGGGTCGATCACGAGGAGCGTGCCGAGGGCTCGCGGCTCGTGGGACTCGTGGTCGGCTTCGCCGGCGTCGTCGTCCTGCTCGGGCTCGACGTCGCCGGCCGGCCCGGAGAGCTGATCGGCGGGCTCGCCGTCCTGCTCGCCGCCGTCGGCTACGCGTGCGGACCGATGATCATCAAGCACCGCTTCGCCGGGCTCGACCCGCTCGGCCCGGTCACCGCCTCGCTCGCGATCTCGGCGCTCGTGCTGCTCCCGTTCGTCGTCGCCGCTCCGCCCGCGAGCACGCCGTCGGCCGATGCGCTCCTGTCAGTCGTCGTGCTGGGAGTGGCCTGCAGCGCGCTCGGGTTCCTGCTGTTCTTCGCCCTGATCGCCGAGGTCGGCCCTGGCCGCGCGACGGTGATCACGTTCGTCAACCCGGTCGTCGCCGTCGCGCTCGGGATCGTGCTGCTCGGCGAGGGCCTCGGTCCGAGCGCCGTCGCCGGGCTCCTGCTCATTCTCGCCGGCTCCTGGCTCTCGACCGGGGGGAAGCCGCCCTCCGGTCGGCTGATCCCGCTGGGCGCGCGGCGCCGCCGCTCCGCCGCGCCGCAGCAGACCTGATCGACGCACGAAAGCCCTGCTTTCATGGGCTCATGGGCACGGACGCGGCTGCTCCGGCCGGCAGCGGCCTCACGCGACGCGAGGCGCTCGCCGCCGGGGCGGCGGCGTGGCTCGGGCTTCGGACGGGCGACGCCGGCGCGATGGTGCCGCGAGCCCCGCTGCCGGTTCCCATGGGCCGCGGGATCGACCTCACGCCGCAGGGGCTGCGGGCGCCGGGGTCTCTGCAGGACTACACGGTGCTGCGTGCGCAGCCGTGGGGCCCGCCGCTGATCGCGGGCACCACGCACGTGCGGTTCTGGGTCGACTGGCCGATCGTGCAGCCCCGCGGCGACGTCGCGCTCGAGGATCCCGCCAATCCCGGCCTGCCGCTCCTGCGGGCGCTCGACGCCCAGGTGAACGCCGCCGTCGCCGACGGGCTGCAGGTGATCCTGATGCCGTGGCGCTACCCGCGCTGGGTCAACCACACGAAGGTCCACTTCGAGCGCAAGTCGCCGGAGTGGCGGCTCCCCGACTCCGGCCACGGCCCGTTCAGCCCCTGGGCGCGCTTCGTCGAGTCGGTCTGGGCGCGTTTCGCCGGCCGGATGGCGTGCTTCGAGGTCGTCAACGAGCCGAACCTCCAGCTCTGGCCGCAGGACGACATCGCCGAGCGGGTCGCGTGGATGATCGCGACCGTCGACGCGGTTGCCCGCCGCTACGACTTCGCGGCGCGCTGCCTCGCGCCGTCGCTCTCGGATGCGGAGTCCGACCGACCGGTGGTGATCACCGAGCAGCGCCCGTTCGTCGCGCGCCTGCTCGACGCCCTCGACCGTCGCGGCTTCGCCGGCGGCGAG
>Ga0307415_100001644_pt1 | contig 10826 bp, 9 predicted proteins | sample DK1Cmetagenome_FD_204524 | JGI IMG/M metagenome (GOLD analysis project Ga0307415, IMG submission 204524) | Maize rhizosphere microbial communities from greenhouse at UC Davis, California, United States - DK15-C-2 | ecosystem: Host-associated > Plants > Roots > Rhizosphere > Soil | place: USA...
CTCGACCGGTCGGAAGACCCGTCGCGGATGATCCGCATGATCATCGTCGAGATGGAAGAGACATTGGTCGAGGTTCGCGCCACGGCGGCGCGCTCGATCGCCGACATCAAGGAAATGCGCCGTGCCTGCCAGCGGCTCGACGACCTCCAGCAGGGGTGGGTCGAGAAGGCCGGGCTGGCGCTGGAGAAGGGCCGCGAGGACCTCGCCCGCGCGGCGCTGTCCGAGAAGCGCAAGGCGGCCGAAATGGCCGAGGGACTGCACGCCGAAGTGTCGCAGATCGAGATCGTGCTGAGGGGCTATGAAGCCGACATCCAGCGGCTTCAGGCCAAGCTCGCCGAGGCCCGAGCGCGCCAGAATGCGATCGCCAGCCGGTTCGAAAGCGCGGTGACGCGCGCCCGCACCAGCGAATTGCTGCACGGCAACCGCACCGAGGAAGCCTTCGCCAAATTCGAGATCCTCGAGCGCCGCGCCGACTTCGCCGAGGGCCGCGCCGATGCGCTCGGGCTCGCCGGCCCCCGCAGCCTCGAGGAAGAAATCTCCGAGCTTCGCTCCGCCGACCTGGTCGATGCCGAGCTCGACGCCATGAAAGCCGCGCTCGCGGCACGCCAGTAGAAGGGAAAAAGGGAATGTCGCGCTATTCGGTCAATCGCCACGATCGCAAAATCGCCGGGGTCTGCTCGACGCTTGGCGATGTGTTCAACATCGACCCGACCTTTCTCCGCATCGGCTTCGTCGCCGCGGTGTTCCTCATCAGCTGGGAGGTCGCGTTGGTCACTTATGTGGCGGCCGGGATCTACCTCAGCCTCAAAAAGCGCCAGGCGCGGCGCGGCAACGAACGCGTGTCGGATTTCGAGCGCATGGACCAGCTCGGCAAGGGCCGCACGTCGATCCACGACCTGCGCACCACGCTCGACGCGACCGACCGCCGGATGATGGCGATCGACCACCACCTCAACCGCCCGAATGACGAGCTTGCTCGTGAGATCGAGGCGCTGCGGGGAGAGAAATAATGACCGACCCGATCGTAATCGTGGCCGTGGGGGCGAGCGTTCTGCTGACTCTCGGGCTTGCCAGCCTGGCGCTGCTGCGGGGATGGCACGAGTGGCTCGAATACAAGCGGCTCGAGCTTGCCGCGCACGGCGGCGGCGACATCGTGCTTCCTCCCGCCGGCGGACGGATCGAGCTCGCCGACCTCAAGGAACGCGTCCGCAAGCTCGAAGCGATCGCCGCCGGGATCGACCTCTAAAATCCTCCCCCGCCGAAGAGCGGGGGAGGACTTTCCCTCAGAAATCGAACCGCGCGGTGAGGCGCAGGTCGCGTCCGGCGAGCGGCGCGAAATCCTTGAGCAGGCTCGAGTGGCGCCGCGCCTCGACGTCGAAGATATTGTTCGCGGCAAGCGTCAGCGTCAGTTCGGGGCGCCGCTCCAGCGGGTGCCATTCGACCTCGGCGTTGACCATGGTGTAACCCGGGGTCTCGGTCTCGCGGTCGGCGGTGCGGTTCACGCGCCGGGCGTGTTCGACCTCGAGCCGGCCCTCGAAGGAGCCCCGCTCGCCGGTGATCGCGCCAAGCAGGCGCAGCGGCGGGATGAAGGGCGCAGGGCCCTCGCCGTCGATGGTCGCCCGGACCGCATCGGCCTGCGCCTCGATCCCCCAGTCGATCGCTCCATATTTCCCGATCCTGGCGGTGACCTCGGCTTCGAAACCGCGATAGCGTGCCTTGCCCTGGCGATAGGCGAGGACCGGCAAATCATCCTCGATCTCGCCGGTCGGGGCCAGATAGATGAAGTTGCCGAAGCGGGTAACGAACGCGGTCAGCGTCGCGCGCACCGGGCCCGCGGTGCGGCGCACGCTGGCTTCGATCCCGACGCTGCGTTCGGCGTCCAGATCAGGGTCGCCGACCTCGAACGCCTGGGTGCCGGCGTGCGGGCCGTTGGCGAACAATTCATCGATCGCCGGGGCGCGGGCCGAGCGCGACAGGTTGAGCCCCGCCTTCCAGTCCGGCGACAGGTCGTAGAGCGCGCCGAGCGAGCCGCTGACCGTCGTGAAGCGGCGGCTCGCGGCCGCGGTCCCGAGCAGCTCGTCCTCATCCGCGGCTAGGCGCGAGGCTTCGACTCGCGCGCCGCCTTCGAAGCGCCACGGTCCCGACTTCAGGCTTTGCATGGTGAACAGCCCGGCCTGGCGCTGGCGCGCGTCGGGGAGATATTTTTCCTCGCCCTCGATCTTCACCGACTTCTTGAGGAACTGCAGGCCGCTGGTCCCGCCCCAGCCGGCGCGCTCGGCTTGCTCGAGCTCGGCGCGAAACTCGCCGCCGCGGGTGAAGAAACTGGTCGCGACCGCCCCGTCGGGCTCGATCTCGTCATGGTGGTAGCGCGCAATCCCGCCGCGCAGGCGGACCTGGGTGAACCGCCCGCCAAGCGGGATCTCGGCGCGCGCATCATAGCGCGTCTGCTCGACGTCGAGCCGCGGCGCTTCGGCTTCGACCTCCGGGTCGAGCGAGAAGCGGATCGGAACGCCGTACAGAGCGGTGTGGCGAGTGACCGACACGCCGATGTTCAGCGCGTCCTTCACATAGCCGATCGCGCCCGCGATCTCCCTCGATTTGGCGGCGCTGTTGGGCAAGTCGCCCTTGAGGTCGGCGAGCGCTGCGATGGCGGCGTCGCCGCTGGCCCGCGCCTCGGCGCGCAGCGGTTTCGATAGGATGAAGCCCCCCGTGCGCAACTCGTCGCTCTTCGACCAGCTGCCATCGCCATGGAGCACGAAGCCCGATCCGAGCGGAACGTCGATCCCGAGGTTGGCCGAGCGTTCGTCGGCGGCGCTGCCATAGCCAAGCAGGCCTTCGACATGCGCCGGGCGCTCGGGGTAGCGGCGCGGGATCCGCGAATCGATGACATTGACCACCCCGCCGATCGCCGCCGACCCGAACAGCAAGGCGGAGGGCCCGCGCAAAATCTCGATGCGGTCGGCGGTGAGCGGGTTGATGGCGACGGCATGGTCGACGCTCGACGCGGAGAGGTCGAGGCTGCCGATCCCGTCGGTAAGGATGCGGATGCGGTCGCCGCCAAGGCCGCGCAGGATCGGGCGCGAGGCGGCGGGACCGAAGCTGGTCGCGGTCACGCCGGGCTGCTTGGCAAGCGTCTCGCCGATGCTCGGGCGGACCGCACTGGCAAGCTCGGCGCCTTGCACCACCGATACGCCGCCAAGCACGTCGCTCGCCTCGCGCCGAACCCCGGTGACGACGATTTCGTCGCCATGGCTGCGGGCGTGGCGCGAGTCCTGCGGCGGGGGTGCCGCGGGACGCGGCTGGGCGGCCAGATGAGCGGCGGTGGAGACGAGCGCGGTGGCGAGGAGCGAGCGCGCAGCGAGACGGGTGGCGGCGGATGTCATGAGGGCCTCCTAAAGGCGATGATACAACATCGCAAGACGTCGTCGCTCGGTTCGTCGATCCAGCGCTGGCGCCGGTCGGATCGGGATGGGCAAGGGACGAAGGGGCCGCGCGACAGCGCCTAGCGCCAATACGCGTAAACCCCGGCAACGCTAATTGCCGGGGTTCCATGATTCGCATCCGAAGATTTGAACCACGAGACTATAACCCCTCATCCCCGGGCCCGGTTCCGCGCCGGGAGCAAATAATTTCGCATGTCCCGACAAAGCGGATTAGGTGGGCTCCAGCAAAGGAACGACCATGACCCAAGCCTATATCGTCGACGCATTGCGCACTGCCGGGGGGCGGCGCGGCGGCGCGCTCAGGGACTGGCACCCGGCCGATCTTGGCGCGGCGGTGCTCGATGCGCTGGTCGGCCAGTCGGGCATCGACCCCACGGTGATCGAGGACGTCATCGTCGGCTGCGTCAGCCAGGCGGGCGAGCAGAGTTTTCACATCGGGCGCAACATGGTGCTCGCATCGTCACTCCCCGACAGCGTCCCCGCGGTGACCATCGACCGCCAGTGCGGCAGCTCGCAGCAAGCGCTCCATTTCGCCGCCCAGGCGGTGATGTCGGGCACTCAGGACGTGGTCATCGCCGCCGGGGTGGAAAGCATGACCCGCGTGCCGATGGGCATCCCGACGATCCTCGCGATGCAGGCCGGAATCGGCATCGGGCCGTGGAGCGACGCGATCAGGAACCGCTACGATGTCGCGGAGTTCAGCCAGTTCACCGGCGCAGAGATGATGGTCGACAAATATGGCTTCGACCGCGCGACGCTCGACGCCTTCGCGGTGGAGAGCCACCGCAAAGCCGCTGCGGCGACGGAGAGCGGCGCCTTCGAACAGGAAATCGTGCCGCTCGCGGTCGAAGGCGGGGTCCACGACTGCGACGAGGGCATTCGCCCCGATGCCAGCGCCGAGGGGCTGGCGGCCCTCAAGACGATTGCCCCCAATGGCCGCATCACCGCGGGCAACGCCAGCCAGATCTGCGATGGGGCGTCTGGAGTGCTGGTGGTGTCCGAGGCCGCGCTCAAGCTCCACGGGCTGACCCCGCTGGCACGGATAGACAATCTCACGGTCACGGCGGGCGATCCGGTGATCATGCTCGACGAGCCGATCAACGCCACGCGCCGTGCCCTCCAGCGGTCCGGGCGCCACATGGACGAGATCGATCTCTACGAAGTCAATGAGGCCTTCGCCCCGGTGCCGCTCGCCTGGCTGCAGCAGATCGAGGGCGCCAACCCGGCGCGGCTCAACGTCCACGGCGGCGCCATCGCGCTCGGCCATCCGCTCGGCGCCAGCGGGACCAAGCTCATGGCGACCTTGGTCCACGCGCTCCACGCGCATGGCGCCCGGTTCGGGCTGCAGACGATGTGCGAAGGTGGCGGCATCGCCAACGTCACGATCATCGAGCGCGTCTGAACGAGAACGTCGGTCCAAGCCACGAACGGTCTCTGCTAATCTGAGGCGATGGTGCCGGTTGCAGGAGTCGAACCCGCGACCTTCGGTTTACAAAACCGCTGCTCTACCAACTGAGCTAAACCGGCGCAGGCTCGCTTTATCGTCAGGTCACGCCGAACGTCCAGCCCTCGGTGCGCGCGATGTGCGGGGTGAGACCGGCGGGCGCGAAGGCGGCAGGGTTGGCCAGATGCGCGCGCATGCCCGCGGCGGTGATCAGCGCGTCGGTCTGGTGATCGGTCAGGACATGGTCGAGGCGCGCTGGCTTCGAGCCGAGTGCAAGCAGCGCCTCATCCAGCTCGCCGGCGCTGCGGATCTTCTTCCCCGGCAGCCCGGCGTTGCGGATGTAGATGCGGGTGTAGATTTCGACCACCGCGCTGCGCCCGGGCGTGATCGGGTCCATCGGCCACACTGCCACCCGCCCGGCGAGGTGGTGAAGCAGCCGCATCCCCGAGAAACTCGCCTTCGCCACCTGCGCCGCGCCGATCGCGTCATAGGCGCTGGCGGTCTTCCGCCCTCCGGCCGCGTTGAGCGCCACGTCGCACTGGCGGAAATGCACGAAAGCCGACTTCACCCCGTCGGCGATTCCGAAATAGAAGTGCTTGCGGTGGACCTGTTCGAGGAAGGAGGCCGCGCCAAGGTCCTCGTCGGGCGCGTGGCTGTCGACATAGGCCCAGAAGGGGCGAGCCTGGTCCGGAACGCCCTCCTCGCCGGGCAGATAGGCGCCCCGCTCGACCAGCGGCGGGGCGAAGCTGAAGTCGAACCCGAACAGGGTCGGCTCCTCGGCGGCGCGCTCGACCAACCAGTCGAGCACTTCGCGGCGCGACCAGGCATGACCGGGGCGGACGAGGCGCGGTGCCTCGTCCCCGCGCGCTTCGGCGATCGCAATCCCTTTGTGGCGCTTGCCCTTGGCCCCCGACCAGTCGATCGCGACCGTCGCCGCGAAACCGGTCACACCAATGGCGGCTGGCTGTCGTCGCTCTGGACCTTCTTGAGCCGCGGGGGGACCGGCGGCGGCGGGGGCATCTGGTCGAGCTGCCATCGCGCCAGCATCCGCGCGGCGAAGTCGCGCCCGCCGAGCCCGAAGGCGATCGCGGTCGCCACCGCCGCCGAGCCGAGGATCAGGCCGAACGCCATCATCACGATCTGGTCGGCCAGCCCCATGAAGGTCAGCCCGATCGCGGTGAACAGCGCAGTGATGGCATATTTGACGATCGTCTGGGCATAGCCCGCCTCGCCGGTCGAGCTCCCGACCAGCCCTGCAAGGATCCGCGCCAGGAACAGCCCGACGACGATGATCACCGTGCCGAAGATCACCTTGCCGCCCAGCTCGGTGATCTGGAACAGCAAGGCCGCGATGCTGTCGCCGCCGAGTTGCCGCGCCGCCTCGATCGCCGCGCCGAGCAGGATCGCGGTCATCGCGATCGTGCCGACGACGCGCGACGGATTGGCTTGGCTCGGCATGATCCCGAGCGCGCGGACATTATTGTCGAAGCCGAGGCTCGGCAGCACGGTCTCGATCAACGTCTTGACCCACTTGCCGATGAGGAAGGCGATCGCCAGCCACACCAGCGCCGCCAGCACGCGCGGGATGGCGGTGGCGATGGTGTTGAGCATCGCCGTCGCGGGGTCCGAAATCGCCGAGATCTGCAGGATCTGGAGCGCGCCGATCGCGGCGAAGATGATGATCGTCGCCGACACGGTGACGCCGACCGCGCGCGCGATCGAGCTGCGCGCCGGGGCGACGCCCTCGCTTGCCGTGCCCGCGCTGTCGACCGCGACCGGGGTTTCGCCGAGCCTCAGCCCCGCCTGGCTCGCCATCCGCTCGAGGTTGAGCGCGCCCAGCGCGGCCTCGATGATGTGTCGCACGATCCGCGCCAGGATCAGTCCGGCGAAGAAGAACAGCCCGGCGCCGAGCAAGCGCGGCAGGAAGGCGAACACTTCGTTGGTCATGCTTGTGACCGGCGTCAGCACGCCCGACAGCCCGAGCGGCTGGAGCGCGGCGATCAGCCCGACCAGCCAGATGAGCCAGTAACCGAGCCGCCCCAGCTCCTGGCCGACGCTGTCGCCGCCGACGCCCGGATGGCGCTTGAGGACCGGCATCTTGTCGACCATCCGCGAAATGCCCCACTGCACCGCCTTGGCGATGAAGTGGGTGGCGACCAGGATCAACACCGCGAACAACACGCGCGGCCCCCATTCGACAAGCTGGCTCTGCCAATATTGGGCGGGCGGTTGGGTCTGGTACATGCGGTGGCACCCTTCGCTAGATGGTCGGACGCCCGTCTAGCGCGCTTCTTGCGCCCGCCTCAACCGCTGACTGGCGAGCGGCGCAGAATTAGCGCTGTCGCCGCTCGTCCCACCATGCCAGCCGCTCGCGCAGCTTCGCTTCGAAGCCGCGGTCGACGGGTTCGTAAAACGCCTGGGGCGCCATCCCGTCGGGCCAGTAATTGGCGCCGGAAAAGCCGTCCTCGGCATCATGGTCGTAAGCGTAGCCCTTGCCGTAGCCGACATCCTTCATCAGCTTGGTCGGTGCGTTGACGATGTTCATCGGCGGCATCAGCGAGCCGGTTTCCTTCGCCGATCGCCAGGCTGCCTTCTGCGCCGTGTAGGCGGCGTTCGATTTGGGGGCCGTGGCGAGATAGAGGCCGGCCTGGACGATCGCCAGCTCGCCCTCGGGGGAGCCGAGGAAGTCATAGGCGTCCTTGGCGGCGAGGCACTGCACCAGCGCCTGCGGGTCGGCGAGGCCGATGTCCTCGCTGGCGAAGCGGACAAGGCGGCGTAGCACGTAGAGCGGCTCCTCGCCCGCGGTGAGCATCCGCGCCAGATAGTAAAGCGCGGCCTGCGGGTCCGACCCGCGCAACGACTTATGAAGCGCCGAGATGAGGTTATAGTGGCCCTCACGATCCTTGTCATAGACTGCGACCCGGCGCTGGAGCAGCGCCGCGAGCCCCGCGGGATCCAGCGGCTCCGCGAGCTTGAGGTCGAGCAGCGTCTCCGCCTGGTTGAGCAGGAACCGGCCGTCGCCGTCGGCGCTCGCGACGAGCGCGTCGCGGGCGTTCTGGTCGAGCGGGAGAGGCGCGCCTGCCAATTGCTCGGCGCGGCTCAGCAGTTCGGACAAAGCGCGCTCGTCCAGCCGGTGCAGGATCAGCACCTGCGCGCGGCTCAGCAGCGCGGCGTTGAGCTCGAAGCTCGGATTCTCCGTCGTCGCCCCGACCAGGGTGATCGTGCCATCCTCGACGAACGGCAGGAAGCCGTCCTGCTGCGAGCGATTGAAGCGGTGAATCTCGTCGACGAACAGCAAGGTCCGCTTGCCCGCCTTGGCCATCTGCCGCGCCTCGGCGAAGACCTTCTTGAGATCGGCCACGCCGGAGAAGACCGCCGATAGCGCGACGAAGCGCAGGCCGACCGCGTCGGCCAGCAGTCGGGCAATGCTGGTCTTGCCGGTCCCCGGCGGTCCCCACAGGATGATCGAGGACAATTTCCCCGCCGCGACCATCCGCCCGATCGCCCCCTCCGGACCGGTGAGATGCTCCTGCCCGACTACATCGCGGAGGGTGGCGGGACGCAGCCGGTCGGCGAGCGGCGCGGCTTCGCTCGGCGCAGCGGGCGCTTTCGCGTGAACAGCATCGGGGAACAGATCGGCCATTGCCCTCGACATAGGCAGGCCGACAAAAAAATGCACCTTACCCTTGTACCGATGTGTCGAAGATATATCTTAGACGCATCATAAGGAGAATGAACATGAGTCGTTGGCACATCGAGGGTTGTTCGCCCGACGAGGGCAGGCGCGGGTTTTTCGGGTCCGGAGGGCGCGGCTTCAGCTTCGGCCCCGGCGGTTTTCGTTTCGACTTCGGCGATGAGCCGGGTGACCGCGGGTTTCGCGGCGGCGGGCGTGGGCCGCGTGGCCGGAAGCGGATGTTCGGATCGGGCGAGCTTCGCCTCGTGCTGCTCAAGCTGATCGCCGACGAGCCGCGCCACGGCTACGACCTGATCCGCGCGGTCGAGGCGCTCACCGGCGGCGACTACGCGCCGAGCCCGGGCGTGGTCTATCCGACGCTGACCATGCTCGCCGACATGGGGCTGATCGAGGAGCGGGCCGCCGAAGGCTCGCGCAAGGCGTTCGCGGTGACCGCTGAGGGCCGCGCGCATCTCGAGGAGAATCAGGACGAGGTCGACGCCTTGTTCGAGCGGCTCGAGGAAGCCGCGCCCGACAAGGAAGGCAAGCGCCACCCGCCGATCGGGCGCGCCATCGGCAACCTCATGACCGCGCTCCGCCACCGCGTCGCCTACGACGGGTTCGACGACGCGCTGGTGCATGAGATCGCCGAAATCCTCGACGAGGCCGCGCAACGCATCGAGCGGTTGAAGTAACCTACCGCAGGCTGGCGCGCCGCTTGATCACCCGCGTGTAGGTGCGCAGCACGGCGCGGTTGATCTCGTCCCAGTCCATCGTCTGGGCGAACGCCAGCCCGGCCGCGCCGTGGCGGGCGCGCAGGTCGGGATCGGCGGCGTAGGCGCAGAGCGCGTCGGCATATTCGTCGATCGCGAAGGGAGTGGCGAGCGTCCCGGTCCTGCCGTCCTGGACCAGGTTGGTCGCCCCCGAAGCCGCCGCGGCGACTACCGGCAGCGCGCAGGCCATCGCCTCAAGCGTGACGTTGCCGAACGATTCGGTGACCGAGGGGTTGAGGAAGACGTCGGCCGAGGCGAGCGCGACGGCAAGCTCGCTCCCGGTCCGCTCGCCAGTGAAGATCGCGCCGGGCAAGCGGTCGGCGAACCATAAGCGGGCCGGCCCTTCGCCGATCACCAGCACCTTGATCCGCGCCCCCTTGGCGCGCGCGGCGTCGATCGCGTCGGCGAACACGTCGAGCCCCTTTTCGAGCACCAGCCGGCCGAGGAAGGCGACCACGACCTCGTCCGCGCCGATGCCGTGCGCCTCGCGGAACGCGGCGCTGCGCCGCGCGGGATTGAACTGGTCGCGGTCGATGCCGCGGGTCCAGATCGAGATGTCGCGGTTCATCCGTTGCGCGCGGAGGATGGCGGCGGTCGATTCCGCCGGCGCGACCAGCGCGTCGCAGCGGCGGTAGAAGCGCCGCAGGATCCCGCGCACCACCGGCTCGAGGAAGGTCAGGTGATAATAAGCAAGATAGGTCTCGAACCGCGTGTGGACCGAGGCGACCACCGGGATGCCGCGCGCCCTCGCCCAGCTGATCGCGCGGTGGGCAACGATGTCGGGGCTGGCGACGTGGACCACGTTGGGGGCGAAGGCCGCCATGTCGCGGCGGACACTCTGCGGGATGCGCAGCGGCAGGCGATATTCGGGGCGGCCGGGGATGGCGGCGGCGGGGACGCCGACGAGGTCGCCAACCGGCTCGAACGCGGGTGTTTTGACCGTCGGCGAATAGATCCGCACCTGCGCCCCCTGGCGCAGCAGGAAGCCGACCAGCCGGTTGAGCGCCTGGTTGGCGCCGTCGCGGACATAATTGTAATTGCCCGAGAACAGGGCGATGCGCAGCTCGGGCTCCATGGCTGGCGACTTAGCCGCGCAATCGATAAACGCCAAGCCGATGGACCGGAAGCAATCGATGGCCCCGGCCGGCGCGGCGGAGCCGCTGCTGCTCATCCTCGGCAGCCTGCCGGGCGAGGCGTCGCTGCGGGCGCAGCGTTATTATGCCCACCCGCAGAACCAGTTCTGGCGCTTGCTCGGGAGCGCGCTGGGCGAGCCGCTGCACGACCTTGGCTATGAGGAAAGGCTGGCGACCCTTGCCGCGCGCCAGGTCGGGCTGTGGGATGTGGTCGGCGAGGCGCGGCGCATCGGCAGCCTCGACGGGAGCTTGCGCGACGTCACCGCCAACCGCCTCGCCGATTTTGTCGCGGGCCAGCCGCGGCTTCGCGCCATCGCCTTCAACGGCCTGACTGCCGCGAAGGTCGGCCGCCGAGCGCTG
>Ga0307415_100001646_pt1 | contig 10824 bp, 8 predicted proteins | sample DK1Cmetagenome_FD_204524 | JGI IMG/M metagenome (GOLD analysis project Ga0307415, IMG submission 204524) | Maize rhizosphere microbial communities from greenhouse at UC Davis, California, United States - DK15-C-2 | ecosystem: Host-associated > Plants > Roots > Rhizosphere > Soil | place: USA...
CGATCCGCGTGGACGTGCAGCAGGTGAACCAGACGATCGCGACGGCGAACGAGCGATTGCAGGAGGCGGTGCGCCTCACCGAGCGCCGGCTCAACGAGTTCAACGCGCTGCTGGACGTCGTGCAGCGCGAGGCCGAGGACGCGTTCGTCTCGACCGCGTCCACCGTGCGAGGCGTCCGGGCCGGGGCGGCGACGTTCCACGAGGAGGCAGTCCTCCCGGCGGTCGCCGGGGACCCGCTCGGCTACGATGTGGACGAGGCGTACGACGGCCTGGACGACCCACCCGAATCCGGAGGAGTGACCGATGGAATCGTCACGGACGCGCCCGGCAGCGGAGAGCGGCCGCGGATCCGCCCGCGCCGGCACACCCGCGGGTCCGCCTGAAGGTGAGTACGACCTGCTCACGGCGGCGCTGATCGGTGCCGTCATCGGCGCCTCGGCGACGCTCCTCTTGCGCCCCCCGCGGCGCGCGCCGACCACGCGGCGCCTCGTCGCCGACGCGGCGCGCGCAGTCGGACGTGACGTCCGGGACGTGGGGCGCCGACCCCGGGGTCAGGTCCGCAGGGGCGCCGAGTGGGCGTCCGAGCACCTCCGCCCGGACGAAGTCCGCGACCAGGTCAGCGGCTTCGTGGCCGCCGCGCGGGAGGCGATCAACGACGCTGTGGAGGAAGAGCTCCGCGACCTGCGAAAGAGCATCCGGCGGCAGCGCCGGAAGCTGGGCATCTAGGCGCGCCAGGTCGGGCGGCGGCGCGCGGCGCGCGCTGCCGCCGATAGGCGTGGCGGCGCACGCCGGCGCGGTGGTGGCGATCGCCGCCCTCGCCATCGCGCTGCTGCCGTCGACGGCCCATGCGTGGACGCCCGGCACGCACATCTTTCTGGGCGAGGCGGTGATGCGCTCGCTCGCCGGGCTGCCCCCGGCGGTTGCCGAGCTGCTGCGGGCGTTCCCGTACGACTTCCTGTACGGGTCCATCGCCGCCGACACGAGCATCGCCAAGAAATACGCGCCCGCGGGCCGCCACTGCCACGCCTGGCACGTGGGGCTCGAGATCCTGGAGCGCGCGCACGACGAGCCGCTGCGCGCCTTCGGCCTCGGCTACCTCGCGCACCTGGCCGCGGACGTGGTGGCGCACAACTTCTTCGTGCCGCGCCAGCTCGCCGTGACGTCGAGCACCGCGGCGCTCGGGCACAGCTACTGGGAGAGCCGCTTCGAGACGCATCTCGGCGAGCGGCCGGCGCGACGCGCTCGCGAGGTGATCCTCCTCGACCACACGCGGTCGGACGAGCACCTCGACCGAATCCTGAGCCCCACCATCTTCAGCACGCACACGAACCGCCGGATCTTTCGCGGGATGGTGTACGTGACCGACACGGAGAGCTGGCAGCGGACTTTCCGGCTCATGTCGGAGAAGAGCCGGTGGGACCTGCCCGAGGACGACGTCGCGGCGTACGTCGTGCGCTCGTACGACTATGTCATGGACTTCCTCACCCGCACCGACGTCTCCGAGCCGTTCGCCCTCGACCCGAGCGGTGACGAGCAGCTCCGACTGGCCAAGCAGATCCGCCGCGCCGCGCTCCGGCGCGGGGGCGCCGACGAAGTGCTGGAGGAGGCCGAGCGCCACTTCGGGATGCCGGCGACCGCACTCCGCTACGCCGCGGCCCTGCCTGCCCCGATCTACCCGCCGGAGCGCGCCTCGAGCAACTGATTGACGCGCCTGGGATCGGCTCGGCCCCGTGACTTCTTCATGACGTGGCCAACCAGGACGCCCTGCAGCCTCCGCTCGCCGTTCAAGTAGCGGAGCGCCTCGGCGGGGTGCTCGGCGAGCACCTCCTCGATCCAGCCGGTGAGCGCGGCGTCGTCGCCGACCTTGACCAGCCCCTCCCGTTCCGCGATCTGCTCGGGCCGATCGCCCGTGTGCACCATGACGCCGAAGATCTGCTTGGCCGCGCTGTGGCTGACGATTCCGTCGCGCACCATGCTGAGGAGCTGCGCCAGGTCGGCGGGCCGCACCGGGAAGCGGTCGATCGGCGTGCCCGAGTTGTTGAGCGCCGCACGGACCTCGCCCATCACCCAGTTCGCCGCTGCCTTCGCGTCGCCGTGCTGCCGAGCCACGCCCTCGAAGTAGTCGGCGATCCCGGGATCGGTGGTGAGCTCCTGCACGTCGTACTCGCCGAGCCCGTACTCCGTGGCGATGCGCGCACGCCGCGCCTCCGGGAGCTCCGGGAGGTGCTTGCGCAGGTCTTCCACCCAGTCCGGGTCGAGGACGAGCGGCGGGAGGTCCGGGTCCGGGAAGTAGCGGTAGTCGTGGCTGCCTTCCTTGGTGCGACTCGGGCGCACCTCACCGCGCGCGGCGTCCCAGAGCATGGTCTGCTGCTCCACTGCCTCTCCGCGCTCGAGCAGAGCGCACTGGCGTGCGAACTCCGCCTGGACGGCGCGCTCGACGGCCGAGAAGGAGTTCATGTTCTTGACCTCCGTTTTCGTGCCGAGCTTGACCTCGCCGTGTGGGCGCGCGCTCACGTTGGCGTCGACGCGAAGGCTGCCCTCCTCCATGTTGACGTCACTCACGTCCAGGTACTCGAGGAGCTGCTTCAGTGCGCGCAGGTAGGCGCCCGCCTCCGCAGCCGACCGCATATCTGGCTCGCTGACGATCTCGATGAGCGGCACCCCTGCGCGGTTCAGGTCGATCGCCGTCGCCCCGGCGAAGCGGTCGTGGACGGACTTGCCGGCGTCCTCCTCCAAGTGCACGCGCGTGATGCCCACTGAGACCGGTGCACCCTCCGGGGTCGTGCCGATTCGCAGGCACCCATCGGTCGCGAGCGGCCGGTCGTACTGTGAGATCTGGTATCCCTTCGGCAGGTCCGGGTAGAAGTAGTTCTTGCGCGCGAACACGGACGTGGGGTTCACCGTGCACTCCAGTGCAAGGGCGGCGCGCGTGGCCAGCTCCACCGCGCGGGCGTTGAGCACCGGGAGCGATCCCGGTAGCGCGAGGCACACGGGGCAGGTGTTCACGTTCGGGGCGGCGCCGAAGTCGGCGGGGCAGTTGCAAAACGCCTTCGTGCGGGTCTTGAGCTGCACGTGCACCTCGAGGCCTACGACCATCTCGTAGCGCGCCGTGAGGTCGGGGGCGGGGCGCAGCTCGCGCGGCGGGGCAGTCACCGGTGTGCCGCCTCGCCGAGCGCGTGCTCCAGGGCGTACGCCGCGCGGAACATGGTGTCCTCGCAGAAGTGCTTCGCGATCAGCTGCCCGCCGACTGGAAGGCCGTCCACCCGCCCGATGGGCAGGCTCATCGCCGGGACTCCGGCGAGGTTCGCGGTGGCGGTGAAGATGTCACTCAGGTACATCTCGTACGGGTCGCTCTTGGCGCCGAGCGGGAAGGCCGGCGTCGGAGTCGTCGGCGTGAACAGGACGTCCACGCCGGCGGTGACGCCGCCGGCGAACACGCCCGCGAAGTCGCCGGCGATGAGGGCGCGCACTTCCTGCGCCTTCTTGTAGTACGCGTCGTAGTAGCCTGCGGACAGGACGTACGTGCCGAGCAGGATGCGTCGCGTGACCTCGGGGCCGAACCCGGCCGAGCGCGTGGCCTCGTACATCCCGCGCAGTCCGTCGCCCGCGACGCGGAGCCCGTACCGCACGCCGTCGAAACGCGCCAGGTTACTCGACGCCTCGGCCGGGGCGACGATGTAGTACACGGGGATGGCCAGGTCGGTGTGTTCGAGCGACACCTCCTTGACTGTCGCGCCGAGCGCCTCGAACGCGCGTAGCGCGCGGTCGCAGAGATCGCGAATGCGCGGGTCGAGCGACTCGGGGAAGTACTCCTTGGGGCGGCCCACGACGAGGCCCTCGACCGACCCGTGGGCCATCGCGCGGTAGGGAGGGACCGCGAAGTCGACGGTGGTGGAGTCGAGCGGGTCGCGTCCGGCCACGACCTCCATCGCCGCGGCCGCGTCGTCTACAGTGGCGCCGAAGACGCCGACCTGATCGAGCGAGGACGCGAAGGCCACCAGGCCGTAGCGACTCACGCGGCCGTACGTCGGCTTGACGCCGACGACGCCGCAGAAGGCCGCCGGCTGGCGTACGGAGCCGCCGGTCTCGGAGCCGAGGGCGACGCGCACGATCCCGGCGGCGACGGCGGCGGCCGACCCGCCCGACGAGCCGCCGGGCACGCGCCCGCGGTCGAGCGGGTTCAGGGTGGGGCCGTACGCGCTATGCTCGGTCGAGGAGCCCATCGCGAACTCGTCCATGTTCGTCTTGGCGACGACCACGGCACCGGCGGCGCGGAGGCGCGCGACTACGGTCGCCTCGAAGGGGCTGACGTAGTCCCGGAGGATGCGCGAGCCGCACGTCGTGGGGAGCGCAAGCGTCGCGATGTTGTCCTTCACCGCGACCGGAACGCCGAGCAGCTCCATCCCGCTCCCGTGCGCCGGTCGGACGCCGCCGGTACGGTCGAAGCGCCTGGCCAGCGAGGCGGCCTCACGGTCGCTCCCCTCCTCGTCAGCCCACAGGATCGCGTTGAGCCCCCCACGGCCGGCGCCGACCTCCGCGGCGCGCGCGAAGCTGGCGCGCACGCCGTCGGTCACCCGGAGCTCGTTGGCTGCCACGGCGTCACGGAGGTGCGTGGCGCTCATGCGGAACGCCTCGGCACTCACGCCGGCACCTCGCCGCCCCCCCTTCCCAGGTCGCCCGCGCCGCCTGCGTCGGCCGAGGCCGGGGCGCTCTCGTGGCTAGCCAGGCGCGGGACGACGATGAAGCCGTCGCGAAGCGACGGCACGAACGTATCGCGGGCGCGCGCGAGTGGGAGCTGGAGCCCGTCGTCGGTGCGAAGCGGCATGCCCCCCGCGGCGACACCCGACACCGGCTGGACCTGGGTCGTGTCGACTCGGGAGAGCACCTCCATGTGACCAAGGATGCCGTTCAGCTCTGCCACGAGATCTGGCACGCGCTCGGGGTGGAGCGCGATCCGCGCCAAGGTGGCGACGTGGCGAACGTCGTGCTCCGACACGGGCATCAGTCCCACCCCCGCTCGAGATTGGCCTGCGCGAGCACGAGCGTCTTGCGGCCGACGCTCTCGTCGTCGAAATCGATCTTCGCCTTGGCGTCGCGACCCACGCCGGAGAGCTCCGCGATCGTGCCCGTCCCGAACTTCCGGTGGCGCACGCGCGCCCCGACCACGAACGTCGGCGCATCCTGGGACGCTTCGGCGTCGTCGGCGAAGTCGGCGCGCGCCCCCGACGATGCCGCATGGCGCGCCACCGGCATGCCGGGACGCCGAATCGAGGGGCTGACCGGGAACGGGGCGCGGTCGGCCCGGTCGGACCGGTCGCCGGATGCGTACCCCGCCCTGCCGGCCCCGGCGCCCCCGCGCGACCCGAAGGACGAGAGAAAGCCGCGGCCGGAGCTGCGGGCGCGCATGGTCTTCTGCTCGTCGAGCAGCGGCTTGGGCAGGTCGACCAGGAAGCTCGAGGGCCGCGAGGGCATGTACTCGCCGTTCCGGCGGCGCTGCTCGGCGTAGGTGATGTAGAGCTTCTGTTGGGCGCGCGTGATGCCGACGTAGAAGAGCCGACGCTCCTCCTCCAGCAGCGCCGGGTCGTCGTACGCCTTGGCGAGCGGGAAGAGCCCGTCCTCGAGCCCCGTGAGGAACACGACCGGGAACTCGAGGCCCTTCGCGTTATGCAGCGTCATCATAGTCACCGCGTCGGCGTTCGGGTCGACCTGGTCCGCGCCTGCGACGAGCGACGCCCGCTGCAGGAAGTGGTCGAGTGGCGTGAGCCCGACCTCGCCGCCTTCGTCCGACACCGTCTCGGCCGCGCCGGTGATGAGCTCGCGAACGTTCTCGAGCCGCTCGGCGCTCTCCGGCCCCTCCGCCTTCAAGTAGTCCCCGTATCGGATGGCGTCGATCAGCTCGCGGAGGAGCTCGTCGACGGCGGCCTCCCGGGCCCGCTCCCGAAGGCGCGCCACCAGCGCGGCAAAGTCGGCGAGCGCCGTACGCGCGGCCGGGCGCAAGCCGGGCACGAGGTCGGGGCGCGCGGCGGCGGCCAGGAGCGAGAGGCCGGCCTGGCGGGCGGCGTCACCGAGCGCGTTCACGGTCGTCTCGCCCAACCCGCGCCGGGGCACGGCAACGGCGCGGCGGAACGCCTCGTCGTCGGCCGCGTTGGCGATGAGCTTGAGGTAGCTCATCAAGTCGCGGATCTCGCGCCGGTCGTAGAAGCGGACCGCGCCAACGAGCCGGTAGGGCGTGCCGCGCTTGCGCATCGCCTCCTCCAGGGCGCGGCTCTGCGCGTTCGTGCGGTAGAGGATGGCGAAGTCGCGCAGCATCGCCCGCGCCCCGAACGCCGCGCTCCGGCGGGCCGCGATCTGCTCGGCTACCCAGTCGGCCTCGTCCCGCTCGTCCAGCGCGCCGACCAGCGTCACACGCTCGCCCGCCGGGCGCGTCGGGCGCAGCGTCTTGCCGCGCCGCGCCGTGTTGGCGCTGATGGCGACGTTGGCGAGGTCGAGGATCTGCGGCGTGGACCGGTAGTTCTGCTCGAGGCGCACGACGGCGGCGTCCGGAAAGTCGCGCTCGAAGTCGAGGATGTTGCGGATGTCGGCGCCTCTCCAGCCGTAAATGCTCTGATCGTCGTCGCCGACCACCATCACGTTGCCGTGGGCGCCGCCAAGCAGCTTGACAAACTCGTATTGCGCGCGGTTGGTGTCCTGGTACTCGTCGACGAGCAGGAAGCGGAAGCGCTGGCGGTGGGCCTCGAGGACCGCCGTGTTCTCGCGCAGGATCTGCACGGGGAGCACGAGCAGGTCGTCGAAGTCGGCCGCGTTCTGCTGACGCATCACGCCTTCGAGGTCGCGGTAGATGAGCGCCGCCGTCGTGCTGAACGTGTCCTTGGCGACCTCGGTGTACTCCCCGGGGCCCACGAGCGCGTTCTTGGCGTCGGAGATGGCGGCGTGCAGCGCCTTCGGCGCCCACTCCTTCGTCGAGATGCGGTGCCGCTCCATGACGCGCTTCACGACGCCCAGCGTGTCGTCCTCATCGTAGATCGTGAAGTTCGCCTGCCGGCCGACGAGGTGGGCGTGCGAGCGGAGCATGCGCGCGCCGATCGCGTGGAACGTGCCGACCCACATCCCAAGGGGGTCGCGGCCGAGCAATCGCGCGATGCGCTCGCGCATCTCGCCGGCGGCCTTGTTGGTGAAGGTCACCGCGAGGATCTGCCGCGGGTCAACGCCGTGGTGCTCGACGAGGTGCGCGACGCGCGTGGTGAGGACGCGCGTCTTGCCGGAGCCCGCCCCGGCGAGGACGAGGACGGGGCCTTCGAAGTGGAGCACCGCGGCCCGCTGGGCCGCGTTGAGGCCGGCGAGCGGGTCGGCGCTGCCGTGAAGCGACAGAGACATCAGGACAAGATAACGTCGAACGTGGCGCCGCGGTCCGTCGGCACGAGCGCGAGCTTGCCGCCGTGGTTGCCCTCGACGATTCGGCGCGTGAGGGCCAGCCCGATCCCCCACCCGCGGTCTTTCGTGGAGAAGCCCGCCTTGAAGATCTCGCTGCGCAGCTCGCGCGGGATGCCCGGGCCGTCGTCGGCGACCCGGACGCGCACGCCGCCCTCCGGCAGGGCGATCGCCGAGATGTCCACCTCCCCGCCCCGCCCCGCCAGCGCGTCGATGGCGTTTCGCATGAGCGACTCGAACGCCCACTCGAGGAGCACGGGGTCGCCGTGCACGACGAGCGGGCCCGGGTCGCGCGAGCTACGGACCACGACGCGTCGAGCGAGCGTGGGCACGCGGGCCCGGAAGTAGGCGGCCACCCGCTCCGCCAGGTCCCCGACGTCGACCCGCTCGCGCCGCGGCGGGCGCCCGATGCGCTCGAAGCGGTGCGCCACGCGTTCCAGACGCTCGAGGTCAGCGCGCATGTGCTCGACCGCGGACGTCGTCATCGGATCGGACTCGCGCTCGGCGATGAGCTCCACCCATCCGCTCAGGCTCGACAGCGGCGTCCCGAGCTGGTGGGCCGACTCGCGCGCCATGCCGGCCCACACCTTCTCGCGCTCGGCGCGGCCGCGGGCCCGCAGACCGTAGAGGCCCGCGAGCAGCAGGAGCGCGAGCATCCCGGCCTGCACGGCAGGGATGACCCGCAGGCTCCGCACGAGCGGCGTGTTCCCGTAGTGCACCGTGCCGATGCCGTCCTCGGCGACGGGCGGATTCTGTCGGTCCAGCACGGGGACGTAGGCCCGCGTGCGCGGGTCGTCCAGAGGTGCCTCGAACGGCAGGTTCGCCGCGGCCGCGGGGCGACCGCTCGGGTCGGTGATGATGACGGGCACGCCCATCTCGCGGATCTGCCGGGACAGGTCGAGGAGCGCCGCGTTCCCGGCGTCCTCGCGGGGGTCGCTCAGCGCCGCGTATACGCGCGCGAACATCTGTCCGGAGCGCGACGCCTCGCGCCGCAGGTCCCGCACCACGCGCTGCGTGTAGGCCACGTACCACCCCAGCAGCACCGCCAGGCCGGCCGCGAAGAGGAAGACCGGTGCGCCGCGGCGCATCGGTCAGCGGATGGCGTCGGCGCCGAAGTAGGGGCGCAGCGCCTCGGGGACGGCCACGCTGCCGTCGGCGTGCTGGTAGTGCTCGAGGAGCGCGGCGATGGTGCGCGGGAAGGCGAGGCCGGAACCGTTCAGGGTGTGGACGAAGCGGGGCTTCTCGCCCGGTCCCGGCCGGTAACGGATATTCGCGCGCCGCGCCTGAAAGTCGACGAAGTTGCTACAGCTCGAGACCTCGAGCCACTTCCCTACCCCGGGCGCCCAGACCTCCAGGTCGTACGTCTTGGCGCTGGCGAACCCGGTGTCGCCGCCCGCCAGCAACACCACCCGGTACGGGAGACCGAGGCGGCGGAGCACGGCCTCGGCGTGCGCCGTGAGGAGCTCGTGCTGCTCGGCGGAGCTCTCCGGCGTGGTGTAGCGCACCAGCTCGACCTTGTCGAACTGGTGGAGGCGCAGGAGGCCGCGCGTGTCCTTGCCGTGCGCGCCCGCCTCCTGGCGGAAGCACGGCGTGTAGGCGACAAAGGCTGCGGGGAGCTGCGCCGCGTCAAGGATCTCGTCGCGGTAGAGGTTCGTGACCGGCACCTCGGCGGTGGGGATCAGGAACAGGTCCTCGCCGCGGACGGCGTACAGGTCGTCCTCGAACTTCGGGAGCTGCGCCGTCCCCGTCAGGCTCGTGCGGTTGACGACGAAGGGCACCCAGCTTTCCTCGTACCCGTGCTCGCGGGCGTGCAGCTCGACCATGAAGTTCAAGAGTGCGCGGACGAGCCGCGCGCCGTCGCGCCGGAACACGGGGAAGCCGGACCCGGTGACCTTGGCGCCGCGCGGTAAGTCGAGCACGCCGAGCGCCTCGCCCACCTCCCAGTGCGGCCGCACGCCGTCCGCCGGGCGCGGCTCGCCCCAGGAGCGTACGACGACGTTGGCCTCCTCGCCGCCGCTCGGCACCTCCGGGAGCGTGACGTTGGGGAGCTCGAGGAGCAGAGCGTCGAGCGCACCCTCGGCCTCAGCGCGCTCCCGCTCCAGCCGGGCGATCTCGGTGCCGAGGAGCGCGCTCTGCTCGATCAAGTCGGCGGCGTCCTCCTTGGCGCGCTTCCGGCGGGCAACCTCCTGCGTCAGGGTGTTACGCTTGGCCTTCCGCTCCTCGACCGCCTGAATGCAGGCGCGCCGCTCCCGGTCGAGCTCCTGAGCGCGCTCGATCGTCTCGCCGAGCGAGTCGAGCTTGCCGCGGCGCGCGAGCCCGTCGCGCAGAGCGTCCACGTGCTCGCGCACCAATCGGAGGTCGTGCATGTGCCGAAGCCGGAGCGAAGTGGCGCTAGTCCCCGGGGATGCCCGGGGCGAAGGAGCGGAAGCCGCAGTTCGGGTCGAGCCCCACGCGGAAGTAGACGGTCCGCGCCGCGGTGCTGACGCTGTCCACCGTGAGCTTGGCGTAGATCGTCTGCAGCACGTCGAGCGAGCAGTAGGGCGTCAACTGCGACTCGATCACGATCACATCACCGCGGCGCGCGACCATCGCCGAGTCGAACTGGTAGCCGCCCGAGGGGGCGCGGAGCACCTGCTCGAACGGCGTCGTGGCCCGCTGCAGTCCGACGCGGCGCGTCTCGCGAAAGTCGCTCACCAGGAGCCTGAGCGGGTACACCACCGCGTTCCCCTCGGCGTCGATGTCGAACGCGACGTCGAACGGGATCGCCCCGCCGAGGCGCACCACGGCGGGCTCGCCGGACGGGTCGTCGTCCTGCTGCACGGCGGCCGCGAGTGCGCTCGGGTACGTGGACGGCGTCCCCGTCATCGCGAAGGCGACGAGGGTGTCCTGCATTGTCTCGAACTGGGCGCGAAGGCGCGTCGGATCGGTGCAGGCGCCCGCCGCGGCCGTGGCGGCGAGCCCCAGGCACAGGGCGAGCAGTCTCGGGTTCATTCGGGGACGGCGCCGTGTCGGGAAGAAAAGGGGCAAGCGGCGTAGAATACCAGGCGGAGCAGCGGACTTCAAGCGACGGCGCGCGCAGGAAACGCGTGGCAATCGCGTTCGCTTGACTTCACTTGCAGGCCTGCCTAGCTTCGCCTCCTTCGGCGAGTTTCTCAGGAGCGACGATGCCCACAATTCGCGACCTCGTCGGCGCGATCCGCCAACGAGAGGGAGTCGAGGCCGCCGTCGTCCTCGGCCGCGACGGTCTGCTCATCGACGGGCAGGCGGTCCCGCAGCTGGACGCGGAGCAGATCGCGGCGCACGTGCCGGCGGTCGTCGGAGCCGCCGACGAACTCGGCGCCGCGGCCGGCCGCGGCGCGTTCGCCACGGCGGTGCTCGAGCACGACCGCGGCGTGG
>Ga0307415_100001647_pt1 | contig 10822 bp, 9 predicted proteins | sample DK1Cmetagenome_FD_204524 | JGI IMG/M metagenome (GOLD analysis project Ga0307415, IMG submission 204524) | Maize rhizosphere microbial communities from greenhouse at UC Davis, California, United States - DK15-C-2 | ecosystem: Host-associated > Plants > Roots > Rhizosphere > Soil | place: USA...
GCGGAAGGTCTAGAGGCGTGAGGCCAGAGTCAAGAGTCCCACGCACATTCCAAACTGAACCCTGGGCTACACCTTCTTCCGAAGGCGGCGGCCCTCGGACTCGCGGACGGTGATCCCTCTCCCGTCAGCCCACTCGAGCAGGGGAATCAGGTACTTGCGGCTGATGCCGAGGCGGTCACGCACTGCGCCCGGGACGATGAGTCCTTCCTGACCGAGGTCGTGCAAGACTCCGGTAAACCGGTCCAGCGCTTCCCTCGCGTAGTAGCGGTCCTGCTCGACGGCCTCGACCTGCCCCCTGGCTGCGGCCAGGCGCAGCAACGGGTAGAGATCGCGCCAGCCGGTGGATCGCTCCAACTCTGCGACTGATGGCGGTGCAAGATTGGCGTTGGCCAGGATCTTCACGATCCGGTCCATTTCCTCGTCTCCACCCGCCACGCGAGGGACGAACCCGGCCAGTGCCACCAGACCGTCGATGCGCCGGATACGTCCGGCCCGACCAGCGTCCCCCAGGGCCGCGTCAACGATGACCTCTCGCGAGCGAAGGGCGTGACGCAGAGTCTCCAGCGGCATGCCCGGATGACTCGGGTGCTGCCGATGGTACTCCCGCAGCAGGGCCAGGCCGCGCTGAGCCACCTGCTCGACTGCGGGCCGGGCGACCCAGAGCGAGCCCACCAGCCGTGCACCGGAGTCTCGCAACGCCACCGCATTGGCCTCCTGTTCGGGAACTCCGAGCAGCAGAGGAACCAGAGAACGCTCCACTCCCGCAGGATGCCGCTGGAGGATGGCCCGGAAGCGGTCGAGCGGATCTTGGGACGTGAGCTCAGGTGGCCACGCACCCCCGCGCCGGGGCGGCATCGGATCGAGCACGCGGCCTCCCCCGATCGTGGTGACCGGGCTGAAGCTCCGGATGACAAACCGGTCGCCGGCACGGGCCACCAGCGGTGTCTCGAGCCTCAGCCGAGCCACTCCAACAGCTCCGGGCTCCACCGATGGTCGGGGCAGTACTCGCGCCATGACTTCCGCCGTGCCCAGCAGCAGGCGGATGCGGGTCCGAGGAGTGAGCGCTCGGGGCGCCTTCGGATCCAGCGCAATCTCCACGTCCAACGCCGATGTCGCGGCCCAGGGCAGGTGCTCGGTTACGAGAACGGCGCCCCGGGTCAAATCGGCGCGGTCGATGCCGACTACCCCCACCGCGATACGGGCTCCCGGCCGGGTTCGATCGACCGGCTGACCATAGCTCTCGAGCGAGCGGATTCGTCCCCGGACTCCGGAGGGAAGCGCCAACACGGTATCTCCCACGGTAAGGCGCCCTGACCAGGCTGTGCCGGTTACCACCGTGCCTACGCCGGCAAGGGAAAACACCCGGTCGACCGGCATCCGGAACGCATCATGAGGCGAAGGCTGATCCAGGTGCCGCGCATGGGTCGCCAGCTGCTGCCGCAACTCCTCGACGCCCTGCCCGGTTTTAGCCGAAACCAGAAGCGGCGGGTCGAACACGATGGATGAGCGGGCCAGCCGCTCGGCGACCTCCAGCAGAACCAGCTGCATCCACTCGGCCTCGGCCAGGTCGGCTTTGGTGATGACGGGAATGCCGCGTTCAATTCCTAACTGCTCCAGGATGAGCAGATGCTCCTCGGTTTGGGGCATAATCCCCTCGTCGGCTGCGATGACCAGCAGCGCTACGTCGATCCCGGAGGCGCCCGCCACCATTGTCCGGATGAAGTCCTCGTGACCCGGAACATCGACCACGCCTGCTGTTCCTGCACCGAGATCCAAGGGCGCAAAGTTCAGCTCAATGGTGATCTCCCGCCGCCGCTCCTCTGCCAGGCGATCCATGGGGCGGCCGGTGAGCGCGGTGACGAGGCTCGACTTTCCATGGTCGATATGGCCGGCGGTGCCGATAATCATGCCGCCTCCCAGGGCCGCTCCATCCAGAATTCCAGGGCAGGCAGGGTGGCACCTTCGCCCAGGTGGTAACGGATATAGCGAGCCACCAGACGGCGGTGAGCGGCACCGTGCCGAGCATCGAGCGAGGGGAGCGACGCCTCGGGGTCGAGCAGGGCCAGGAGATCGGCCCGATCCGGCTCGGGAAGCTGGGTTGCTCCGCGCTCGACTGCGCAGGCGGGGCAGAGTGCGCCACCGTCCCGAGTGCTGAACGGGAGCGATCCCTGTACCGGCAGCGGAGTCCCGTCAATGACGCACGCACTCACCGACGGGGCAAAGCCGAGCGCGCTCACCAGTTCCCAGAGCAGCCGGAACCCCAATGGCTCCACCCCGGACTGGGGGAAGCTTTCCAGCTGCGTCAGAGCCTGCTGGAGAACCTCGAAGCTCTGGGGATGAGGATCCGGCGGTGCGAAGCGCAGCATCACCTCAGCCAGGGCACAGGCAACCGCATACCGGTCCAGATCGGCCGCCAGGCCGACGTGCAGATGTCGCAGATCGAACGCGGTAAGTGGGTTCAACTCCCGGCCTTCCTTCATAAGAAGCTGAGCCTGACCTTCGCTCAGGAGCTGCAGCGCCCCGCCGAACCGGCTCTTGGGACGCAGGGCTCCCTTAGCGATCGCGCTCTGGACTCCGAGGTCCCGAGTGGCAAGGCGGACGATCTTGGATGTCTCGCTGTAGCGCAGCGAGGAGAGGACGATGGCAGGGGTCGAGGCCAGCGGCATCAGCTGGGCCGCCTATAACGGCGTGTCGTCGGCGGTCTCGACCCCGGCGGGTGGAACGCGAGCCAGCAAAACCTGCGTAGCGCACTGCCCTACAGCCACGGTGCGAATCTCGGTGAAATCGGCCCGCAGCAAGTGCAGCACGCCAGTCTCCGAACAGCCGGACTCCAGGGCATAGACCCGCCCCTGCCCGTCGACCGCCACTCCGGTGTTACCCGGCACGGGAATCCCGTTTCCTTCACCCCGGACAATGGCACGTTCAGCCGTATCGAACTCCATCAGCCCTTCAGTGCGCGAGCTGATCAGCAGCCGGTCACCACCATCGGCGGTGAGATCACCGGGACCGAACCCGAATCCCCCGAAGCTTGCCAGCTCCTGACGGCGGACGGGATCCACGACGGAGAGGCGACCCTCGTCCATACTGGGGTCTCCCACCTGGACGACGTAGACCAGTCCGTCCGAGGCTACCGCGCTGAACTCGGCATTTCCCGGTCCGATAAGGGGAATGGAGTCGGTCAGCGCTCCGCGATCGCCGGCGGCAGGATCGACCACGCTGATCCAGCTCTCACCGGCCGGCTTCCCCAGTGAATCCAGATTGGCGTTCAACACCAGGAGCCGGCCCCGGGTAAAGGTCACCTGCTGGGGCGTGTTTCCCACCGCCAGGCTTGCCGTGTCTCCGGTGGAGAGGTCGACCCGGGTGATCAGGTTGAGATTGGAGCTCGAGACGTAGGCGGTCGAATCGTCGACCAGCGCGGCTCCTGCGAGCTGAGAGCCGGACTGGAGCGTGATGGTATTGACCAGCTGCTGCTGGCGCAGGTCGACCACCGCGATTGCGCTCCGGCGCCGGAGCGGCACGACAGCCGTGCCGCCTCTGGTTGCGACGCTGACCGGCTCCACGTCCGAAGCCCCGAGCGGGATGGTGGAGATCTGGGTCGGCGCTGTGACCGGCACCAGACTCAAGGTGGCGCCGGCCGTATTGAGCACGATCACCACCTCCTCTGGAGCTGGAGGGGGGGCTGCCGTCTCGGCGCACGCACCCAGTGCTGTGGCGCCGAGTGCCAGACTGAAGCGGACCAGGGTTTGGTTGTGTTTCATCCCCTGGAAAGATCGAAGCACCGCTGCTTCGTCGCTAGTCGCGGACGTTAGAGCCGGAACCTGACTCCACCGAAGATGGCCCGGGGCCGGCCGGCAAATCCAACCACCTGCTCGTACTGCTCGTCCAGCAGGTTCTCCACCCGGACGGTGCCCGAGATCCCCGGCTCACCGGCCCGGGCGTGCACAATCTCCAGCTCGGCAGCGAGATCCACGACCGCGTACCCGTCCAGCTCGACCCGCTGGCTGGGAGTCTGATTGAAGTCCACGTCCTCCCGAGGTCCGACATAGGTGAGCGAGCCGCCCACACTGAGGCGATCCAGTGCCTGCGCCCGGAGCGTGAGTCCCGCGGAGTGCCGGGGGCGTCGAATCAGACGCTCCCCGCTGGAGAAGGTCGGCGACGGCATGCCTCCGTCGTCGGTGGCTTCGGCGGCCAGGTAGGTATACGAGGCGGAAACCTCGATGACCCGCCCCGGTGATGAAGTCACCCCGGTTTCAACTCCCCGAGCCTGCGCCGCAGCACCGTTCAGATAGGTCGGCTCCCCCGGCGCTGCACCGGCATCGTAGAGAATCATGTCCCGGAATTGCTGATCGAAATAGGTGGCCCACAATGACAGGTCGCCGCCAGGGAGCAGCTCGTGTTCGAGACCCACTTCCCAGCTGCGAGAGCGCTCCGGACGCAGACTCGAGTCCCCAACCACGAACGGAGCGTTGCAGAACTGCTCGCAGAAGGTGGGAGCCTTGAACGCACGCCCGATCGAAGCCCGTACCCGGGTGCGGGCAGGCAGGCGGTACACCGCCCCGGCCCGGTAGGTGAAGAACGTGCCAAAGCCGCCGTTGTGATCCAGTCTGGCATTCAGGTTCAAGGCCAGCCCGGAGGGTAAATCAGCGACCGCCTGGACATAGTACCCCAATGTCGTGCGGCCTCGGTCGAACGGAGTATCGGGTGTGGTCGCTATCCCTCCGAAGTTCGACGTGGTCTCACCTGACTGCCGCTCGGTCTCCCGCTCTATTTGGCCTCCCACAGTCAGCCTCACGCTCGAGCTGGGCACCGCCAGCAGACGCAGATCCACATTCCCTCGGGTCCCCCGCGACTTCCGGTGCGAGGCGAACCCAAAGCCGAGAGTGTCCCCGGGATTGTCCGCTGGATCGTCGAAGGCCCCCTCGGTGCGGCTGCCGCCGGCCATGAGACGCAGCTCGTAGCGGTCTCCGAACCGCCGCCCCGCGTCCACCCCCACCGAAAGCGCCTTTTCACCGTTTGATTGGTTGCTGTCGGCCAATACGCCCGCGAAATCGGTGGGGAAATGATAGCGGCTATCGCTGAAGCGCCCCACCAGCGAGAGGTCGCTTCGTGGATCAGGCAGGGCCTTCAGCGATCCGCTGAGAACGGTATTTCCGTACTCGTTGTTGAACGGATAGATCCCGTCGGTCGACAGACGGCTGGCATCCACGGAATAGCTGACGGCGCGGGTGCCCCCAAGCAGGCCGGCGTGCCCGTTCACGCTGCCAAAGGTGCCCGCCTCGGCTCCGCCATCGACTGCAATGCCAGCCGTGCCGCGACGGGTGAATATCTGAACCACGCCGGTTACCGCGTCCGAGCCATAGATCACGCTGCCTGGTCCGCGAAGGATCTCGATCCGTTCCACGTTGTCGGTTGTCAGGTTGGCCCAGTTGTACGCCCCGCCGGATTGATTCACCGGGACTCCGTCGACCAGCACCTTCACGTAGTCGCTCTCGCCGCCCCGGAGGAATAACGAGCTCACGCCCCCGTACGACCCGGCTTGAACTACACTCGCCCCGGGAGCATCGCGGAGCGCATCCTGAACAAAGTGGATCCCTCGGCTTCGGAGCTCGTCGCTGGTAATGGTGGTGACCGAGGAAACCACGGCGTCAGCGGGAGTGGGGGCCCGGGTCGCGGTGACGACCAGTTCCTCCAACCGGGTGGTGTCCCCGACCTCCTGAGCGAGCATGGCAGCCGGACAGACGATCAGAGCAAGCGCGATGAACACCGGCAGGGACATCATGGGACCTCCTTACGAGATGGCATTTGCCGGCCTGGCGGAGGACCGTCAGGCGTAGACGTGCGATCCGACGGCCGCAGCGGCATGACCTGGGGTGAGCCGTCAGACCAGGTGGTGACCGCCACCGGCCAGTCGAACACCCGGGACAGTGTCTCCTGGTTCAGGACCTCCGCGGGTGTACCGGTGGCCACCACCGATCCACGATCGAGGAGGAGAATGCGGTGGGAGAATCGGGCGGCCAGGTTGAGGTGGTGGGTAATGATCAATCCACCGAGCCCGTCCCGGACCAGGTGATCGACCAGCTCAAACAGCTCCATTTCGTGGCGAACATCGAGAGAAGCAGTCGGCTCGTCGAGTATCAGAGCCCTGGGCTCCTGGGCCAGAGCGCGCGCGACGCGTACCCGCTTCCACTCGCCGCCGGAGAGCGAGTCGACTGGGCGGTCGGCCAGACCGACGATGTCGCAGCGCTCGAGCGCCGTCTGAACCGCAGCCCGGTCGCGCACACCGGGGGCGCCGAGCGCACCCAGATAGGCATACCGGCCCAACATGACCGTCTCTGCGACGGTCAGGGGAAATACAGTTTCCTCCTGCTGGCCCACCACCCCCACCGTTTGCGCCAGCGAACGGCGCGACCACTGGGATACGGCACGGCCGTCCACCAGCGCCAAGCCGGTCTCCAGCGGTAGCAATCCAAGCAGCGCGCGAAGCATTGTCGTCTTCCCGCTCCCGTTGGGCCCCACCACCGCAACCAGCTCTCCCGGGTTCACCCCGCAACTGACCTGGTTCAAGGCCAGTGGCCGGCCCTTGCGGTAGCGCACTGACACCGAACGCGCCTCGAGAATCATGCGAGCGTTCTCCGGAGCAGCAGCGCGAACAGCGGCACCCCGACCAGTGCGGTCACCACTCCGACGGGAAGCTCCAGCGGCCGCACGGCGGTTCGAGAGACCACATCCGCCAGCACCAGGAAGCACCCGCCTGCCACGAACACCAGAGGCAAGAGAGTGCGGTGGAGGGGGCGAAAGGTCGTACGCACCGCGTGAGGCACCACCAGGCCAACAAAGCCGACGATGCCGCAGGTGGCGACACTCGCAGCAGTGAGAAGCGCGGTCGAGAGGTAAATCACCCGGCGAATTCGATCGACTTCGGCACCGAGGTGATGGGCGGCCTCATCGCCGAGGGCAATGAGGTCAAGCGACCGGGCGTGATAAAACAGGAGCCCCAAGGGGAGTACCGCATACGCCGAAAACACGGCGAGAGCTCGCCAGGAGGCAGCGCCGAATCCGCCGAGCAGCCAGAGGAAGGCGTTCCGGACGCCGGGGGCGTCCGACAGCACCATTACTGCGCTCATCAGTGCGCCGGCAAAGGCACCCACCACCACGCCCGAGAGCAGAAGCACATGCGGATCCAGCCGGCGTCCGGAGACGAGACTCAGGCGGTACACCAATGCCACCGCGGCGAGCGCGCCAAGAAAGGCGGCGAGCGGCACGGCCCAGGGACCGGCCGCTCGGGAGGCGATGGCGATCACCGCGCCCAGGCCGGCACCGCTCGAGAGGCCGAGCAGGTACGGCTCGGCGAGAGGATTTCGGATCATGGCCTGGAGGGCGGCACCACACACGCCGAGACTTCCACCCACCAGAAACGCCAGTACCACCCGCGGAGCCCGCAGGTCGCGCACGATGGCGCCACCGGCACCACCTCCGTGCCAGAGTCCATTCCAGACGTCAGTCAGGGGGAGAGACACCGATCCCGCAAGCAGCCCGAGTAGCAGACAGCCCATCAGCGCCAACAGCAGGAGGCCGATGCGGAGGCCGTTCAAGGGCCAGCCTCTCTCAAGCGATTCGCCAACTCCCGAATCGCAGCAGGGGACCGGGGACTCGGCCGCTCGAACTCGGAACCGCTGACCCCAAGGAACCGGCGGCGCTTCACCGCGGGCACCACTTGCCACTCGGGCCGGCTCGCGAAGGCGGCCGGTCCTTCCGATGTGGTGAAGATCATGTCCGGATCCCGTGCGGCCACCGCCTCGATACTCACCACGCCTGAGGACGCCGTGACATCGGAGAACACGTTCTCTCCCCCAGCCCGCTCGATCAGCTCGCTGAGGAAGCTCCCGCGCCCGACAGTCATGGGCGGTTGCTCCCAGACCAGGAGCAGTACTTTGGGGCGCCGAGAAGCCGGTTTCACCGTGGCCTGAGCAAGAGCGGTGTCGAACACTGCGGCCAGGGAGTCGGCGCCGCGGAGGTGACCGGTCAGCAGGCCCAGCATCCGCGACAGCCGAGGGACATCGCTCAAGGCATCGGTGTTGATCCTGGCGTGGGGAATGCCCATTTCCCGCAGCCGCCCGGCCACCGCCGCATTCTGTCCGGAGTTGTAGAGCAACACGAGATCGGGACGCTGTGCCAGCACCGCTTCCAGGCTGGGCTTGATGCCGTCGCCCAGATTGGGCACGTCCAGTGCGGCCGGGGGATAGTCGCAGTACTGAGTGCGGCCCACGACAGAGGATCCCGCCCCAATGCCGAACAGGAGCTCGGTGGCCGCAGGAATGAGCGAGACCACGCGACGAGCGGGGGCGACGAGAGCAACAGTGTCACCGGCATCGTCCACCTGCCGGAGCTGCTCCGGGCTACGCGGGGCCGCCTTGCCGCAGCCGATGGCGGCCGTAGCCAGAAGGAACCAAGCCCACAGGGCCAGCCGGCGGGATTGCAGACGAAGGGTGAAAATGAGACCGCCCATCCTGATGTCGAGGGATGGGCGGTGATCGACGGGAAAGAGAACCGGTCGGCACGCCACCAACCCTCCCCCGAGGGTTCTTGTGGTGGCACGAACGGAGAGGTCTCCTGGCTTCGGGACTCCACTCGCCTTCCCGGTTTCCCAGTGGCTCGTGAGTGGAGGGTCTGACCCTGAGGGCCAGCTCCCGTTACAGTGGCGGGGCCGCGCCGGTCTTGCACCGGCTTCCGAGTAGCCCCGTTCGTGGGTCTTCAGTTGTACTGCAGCGCTAGTCTACCGGCTCATTCCTTCTGCCGCAAGAGAGGCCTGGACCGGAGGGCGTACCAGCCTGCCGCAACGAGCGCCATGGCCAGACTGCCCACCAGCGCCACCAGCAGCCAGGCCGGTGCGGCTCGGTTGCCCGGGAGAACGATCCGGAGGACGCCGACTGCAGATACGTTCCCGGTCCAGCGCCGGAAGGCTCGGTTCTGTACGATCTGGCTGTCGGTAGGAACGAGTCCCGGCCCGGACACCTTCACCCCGGGCTCTTCGATCAAAACGTTCAGCGGCAATCCCGGCTGTCCGAGTGGCAGCTCGATCGCCGCACGGTCGGAGGGAACCTGGTACTCCAGCGTGAGCTGCTTCTCCCCCGGAGCCAGAGCGGCGCCAATCGTCAACGAATCTCCCGTCCGGGTCAGAGCCTGGGATGAAACGTCACCCTCGCGCACCTGTAGACCGATGGTGCCCCGTGGGAGGGGCACCTTCCAGGTGCCCTGCACGGTGTCGGGTGCAACCCGGGTGAATCGGCCAGGATTGCGGAGAACGACGAGATCGAGGAGGCTCCGGGATCCATCCTCGCCCGGGCGGGTCAGCACCAGGTGCCGCGCCTCGAGCTCGACGCGCGCCGTGCTGGACGTATCGTACACCACCAGGCGGATCTCGCTGACGGCTGGCCGTGGGTTGGTGGGCAATGGCTCAGAGAAATACTCGATGCCCGCGTAGCGGCCACTGGCTATGTAAAACGCCGACGTATCCGGCCGATAGACGAACCGAAACCGACCGCGGTTATCCGAACGGGTCGAATCGATCGGGCCTTGCGTGTTCCGACCTACCCGGTGGAGCACCACTCGAACTCCGACCACCGGAGCGGAATCCGCGTCGAGCACCTGGCCGCCGACGCGGACCGACTGAGCGGATACAGGGGTGGAGAAGGCGGAGACGACGGAGAGAACAGCGAGGACAGAGAGGGCGCGGCCTCTCCGCTTTTCCATCAATGCACTATGGATTGAACTTCCCGAAGTCCTGCGGATCCATCTTCTCGAGATAGTCCTTCAGCTTGTCGGCCTCAAGCGACGGGTTGGGAGACGGCTCGTCGGTTTCTACCCCACTCTGGTCGAGCAGCTGATCGCTGGTGAAGATGGGGGCTCGCATGCGCAACGCCAGCGCAATGCTGTCGGACGGCCTGGCGTCGACCTGAAAAACATGATCATCCCGCCGGATCAACAGCTCGGCGAAATAGGTGTTCTCCTTGACCGCACTGATGACCACGCGGCGAAGGTCGCCACCGAGCCCAACCAGAATCTGCTTCAGGAGATCATGGGTGAGCGGGCGCTGCGCCTTCATGCCCTGCAGCTCCATGGCAATGGCGCTTGCCTCAGCCGGACCGATCCAGATGGGGAGAACTCGTGACCCATCCTTCTCCCGCAGAATCACGACTGGAGTGTTCGTGGTCCGGTCGAGACCGAGATGGGCCACCGTGACTTCGATCATCGATCTACGCGCTCAGGTGCCTGCGTCCCAGCTCGCGAGGTATTCCTCCTGCTGCGGGGTCAGGGCGTCGATGCTGATGCCCATGCTCTGCAACTTGAGGCGGGCGATCTCCTGATCGACCGCGGCGGGCAGCCGGTGAACCGAGTTGCTCATCTTTGCGGCGTCCTTGGCCAGCACCTCGGCGGCCAGGGCCTGGTTTGCAAACGACATGTCCATGACGCTGGCGGGGTGGCCCTCCGCGGCCGCCAAGTTGATCAGCCTTCCTTCGGCGAGCACCATGATGCGCCGGCCCTTGACCACGAACTCTTCCACCATCTCGCGGACATAGCGGCGCCCGCTGGCAATGCGGGCCAGACCCTCGAGGTCGAGCTCGACGTTGAAGTGCCCCGAATTGCAAACGATGGCCCCGTCCTTCATCGCGGCAAAGTGCTCGGGGCGCACCACGTTGATGTTGCCAGTCAGAGTGACAAAGAGATCACCCAGCGGCGCTGCTTCGGCCATGGGCATGACTTCGAACCCATCCATGCGGGCTTCCAGCGCGGGCACCGGATCGATCTCGGTGACGACCACGTG
>Ga0307415_100001649_pt1 | contig 10818 bp, 11 predicted proteins | sample DK1Cmetagenome_FD_204524 | JGI IMG/M metagenome (GOLD analysis project Ga0307415, IMG submission 204524) | Maize rhizosphere microbial communities from greenhouse at UC Davis, California, United States - DK15-C-2 | ecosystem: Host-associated > Plants > Roots > Rhizosphere > Soil | place: USA...
GGCTCGCGCTCGTGGGGATGGTGCTCGGCGCGGCCGGCGCCTACACCCTGTCGCGCGTGCTGGAGCGCTTCCTGTACGGCGTGACCGCCAAGGACGCCCCGGCGTTCGCGCTCGCCGCCGCCGTGCTCGGCGCCGCCGCCCTGCTGGCGAGCTACCTGCCCGCGCGGCGGGCCAGCCGCGTGGACCCCATGGTGGCGTTGCGGGGCGAGTGAGGGGCGAGGAGGGAAGAGCGAAGAGGCACCACCCGACACTCTTTCTGAGCACGCCGTCGGATGTTACTGACACTGGCCCTGACACTCGACACTGACACTGGTTCGGGCGGGTGTGCCGTGCGGTGGCCGGCGCGGGAGGAACTCCGGCTGTCATCCCGCAGGCGCCGGCCTCAGGCCGGCGCGTGTCGGGATCTGCTCTCCCCGCGACGTGGCACGCTCCGGCCCGCGGACGGCAGACCCCGACACGCGCGCCGCCTCCGGCGGCGCTCCTGCGGGGTGACATTCCCCGCCCGCACCCTCCGGCGGCGCTCCTGCGGGGTGACATCGCTCCACGTCACGCCTGCGGCCGGCGCGTGCGGGATGACGGCGCATGTCTCCGCCCCCGCGTGCCCGCGTAGGCGCAAGGCCCGAGCACCCGAAGCAGTGTCGGTGTCCGTGCCAGTGTTCGTGCCAGTGGCGACTGCTTGAGGCGTGCTCAGAGAGAGTGTCGGGAACCGCGCTCCTCCTCGTTCCCCTGACCTCGTGCCTCGTCCCTCGAGTTCCTACTCTGCCTTCAGCGCGAGCAGCGGGCTCGCTCGCGTCGCCCGCCGCGCCGGCACGAGCGCCGCCGCGAGCGCCATGGCCCCGAGCAGCGCCGCGACGCCGGCGAGGATCGCGGGCTCGCCCCCCCGCACGCCGTACATCAGGCTCGCCGCGAGGCGCGAGAGCGCGACCGTGGCCGCGACGCCCGCCGCGATCCCCGTGGCGGCGAGCACGCCCGCGTGGCGCAGCACCAGCCAGCGGATCGCGCCGGGGCGCGCGCCGAGGGCGATGCGGATGCCCAGCTCGCGCAGTCGCTGCGCCACCGCGTAGCTGATCACGCCGTACGTGCCCACGAGCGCCAGCACGAGCGCGACCGCCGCGAACGACCCCACCAGCACCAGCGGGTAGCGGCGCAGGAACACCGACTGCGACTGCCCCATCAGCTCGTCCATCGTGTACACCTGGTAGGTGCCCACGCCCGGGTCGATGTCGCGGATCGCGGCCCGGATGGGCGCGACGAGCGCGTGCGGGTCGCCGGCCGTGCGCACCGCCATCCGCATCCCCACGTCCATCGCCTGCAGGTACGAGTAGTACATCGTCGGCGGGATCTCGTCCTCGAGCTTCCCGATCGTGACGTCGCCCACCACGCCCACGATCGTCGCCCGCCCGCCGCCGAGGTCGAGCTGCCGGCCCACCGGGTCGCGGTCGCCGAACGCCTCGCGGACGAGCGCCTGGTTCACGATCACGACGCGACCCGCCGCGCTGTCCTCGCCCGCGGTGAACGTACGCCCGCGCAGGAGCGGGATGCCGAGGGTGGCGAAGTAGTCCGGGTTCACGACGCGGAAGCTCGCCCCCTTCTCCTGGTTCGGCGCGGCGGGCGGCTCGCCGGTCACCGCGAACGAGGTGCTGTTCCCGTAGTCGAGCGGCAGCTTGGAGGTGAAGCCGACGCCCTGCACCCCCGGGAGCGCCGCGACCCGCGCCTCGAGCGCCTGGTAGAAGCGGCGCTGCGCCGCGTCGGTGGTGTACTGCCACCGCGGGAGCGGCACCATCATCGTGAGCACGCCGCTCGACCTGAACCCCGTGTCCACCGCGAGCAGGCTCGCGAGGCTGCGCCCGAACATCGCCGCGCCGCTCACGAGCACTACCGTCATCGCGAGCTCCGCCACCACGAGCGCGTCGCGCAGCAGCCGCGCGCCCGCCGCCGAGCCGCCGCTCCCCTCGCGCAGCATCTGCTGCACGTTCGGCCGGGAGGCGCGGAGCGCCGGCAGCGCGCCGGCCGCGAGCCCCACCGCGAGCGAGAGGAGCGCCGCGTAGCCGAGCACCGCCGCGCTCACGCCCACGCTGCCCAGGTAGGGAAGGGCGCGCGCCTGCTCGGCGGGGATCGCCGCGACGAGCCCGCGGATCGCGAGGTGCGCGACGAGGACGCCGAGCGCGCCGCCGGCGAGGGCGAGCAGCGCGCTCTCGGTGAGGAGCTGGCGGGCGATGCGCGCGCGCCCGGCGCCGAGCGCGGCGCGGATGCTCAGCTCGCGCTGCCGCGCGGCGCCGCGCACGAGCAGCAGGTTGGCCACGTTGCCGCAGGCCACCAGCAGGACGAAGCCCACCGCGCCGTAGAGCGTGAGGAGGAGCGGGCGCACCGTGCCCACCAGCTCGTCGCGCAGCGGCACCACGTCGCCGGTCTCCTGGGCGTTGGACTCGGGGTGCTCGGCGGCGAGCTCGCGCATGATGCGCGCGTAGTCCCGGCGCGCCCCCGCGAGCGTCGCGCCGTCGCGCAGCCGCGCCACCGGCTTGATCCAGTGCGTGCCGCGGCGCTCGCGCATCGACGCCGGCCGGTCGATCGGCGTCCACACCTCGGCGCCGCCGGCGGCCGCGAAGTGGAAGCGCGCGGGGAGCACGCCGACCACGGTGAAGGGGACGCCGTCGAGCTGCACCACGCCGCCGACGATCCCGCGGTCCTCGCTGAACGCGCGCCGCCAGAGCGCGTGCGAGAGCAGCGCCACGCGCCCCGCGCCGAGCTCGTCCTCGCCCGCGGCGAAGCGGCGCCCGGCCAGCGGCGTGACGCCGAGGACGTCGAAGAAGTTCGCCGTCACCTTGCCGGCCGGCAGCACCATCGCGCGGTCGCCGCTGGCGAGCGTGACGCGCGCCGTGTGGTAGCCGGCGACGCCGGCGAGCGTGGTGGTGCGCGCGCGGACCTCGAGCAGGTCGGGGTACGACGCCTCGGAGCGCTTCCCCTCGCCGGAGGCCGGCCGCTCCCAGAGGTGCACGAGCCGCTCCGCACGGGCGAACGGGAGCGGGCGCAGGAGCGCCGCGTCCACCACGCTGAAGATGGCCGCGTTGGCGCCGACGCCGAGGGCGATGGTGGCGACGACGGCGGCGGTGAAGCCCGGCCGGTTGGCCAGGCCGCGGATGGCGTAGCGGACGTCCTGCGAGAAGCCGGAGAGGCGCATCGTGTCTGCCCGGAAGGGTGTTCGGGGTAGACAGCGACAACCCGCCGATGGTTTGGGAGGCGCCCGCCGCGCGGCTAGCGCGCGTCCGCCCCGGCCGCGCCCAGCAGCACCCTCGCCCGTGCCTCGAGCGCCGCGGCCCGGGCCGCCTCTCCGAGCTGCCGCGCGGCGTCGGCCTCCACGAGCAGCAGCTCCCCCCACAGCGCGGCGCGGCGCGCGTCGCCGAGCAGCCGTGCGGCGGTGGCCGGGTCGAGCGCCCGCAGCATCGCCGCGTCGCGGCCGAGGAGCTCCCCCTGCGCGGCCTGGGCCTCGCGCACGATCTCGGCGGCGGCGGCCCCGCCGGCCAGCCGCTCGCGCAGCCGGCGGAGCGCCGCCGCGGCCTGCGTGAGCAGCTGGAGCAGGTAGTCCTGTCGTTGCGAGCTCATGGCGCGCTCATCGTCCGCTCCCGTCGCGCGACTTCGCCGTGCGCTACCGCCCCTCGAACACCGGCGCCCGCTTCTCCCGGAACGCCGCCATCGCCTCGCGCACGTCCTCGCTCGCGAAGCAGCTCTTGATGTGCGTGAGCTCGTCGCGGAGCTGCGGGATGAGCTGCGCGTCCAGGCTCGCCCGCAGCAGCCGCTTGCTGAGCGCCAGCGCGATCGGCGGGCCGGCCGCGAGCTGCTCGGCGTAGCGGGCGACCGCCGCGGCGAAGCCGTCCTCGGGCAGCACCAGCGTCGCGATGCCGATGCGCTCCGCCTCCGCCGCGTCCACGTCGCGACCGGTGAGGACGATGTCGTGGGCGCGCCCGAGCCCGACGAGCCGCGGCAGGAAGTAGGTGACGCCGGCGTCGGGGCTGAGGCCGCGCCGCACGTAGCCCGCCGTCATGCGCGCGCCGCTCGCCACGATCCGCAGGTCCGCGGCGAGCGCGAGCCCGAACCCCGCTCCCGCCGCCGGGCCGTTCACCGCCGCGATCACCGGCTTCTCGCACTCGGCGAGCGCCGTCACCCAGCGCCCCACCCACATCAGGTCGTGCAGCCGCCCGGCGCGCGTCGCCGCGTCGAGCCGCGGCGGCTGCGCGAGGTCGAGCCCCGCGCAGAAGCCGCGCCCGGCGCCGGTGATCACCACCACGCGCACCGCGTCCTCCTCCGCCGCGTCGCGCACCGCCGCGGGCAGCTCCTCGGCGAGCAGCGGGTCCACAGCGTTCAGCCGCTCCGGCCGGTTCAGCGTGATCGTCCGCACGCCGGCGGCGGTGGTCTCGACGAGCAGGTGCGCGTGGGAGGCGGGCATGGGGAGCGTGAGAGGGTGGGGTGCCGGGGTGGACGATGGCGGCCGGCCGCTCACCCGTCCAGGGCGCCGGCGAGCGCGGCGGCGAAGCCGGCCGCGGGCTCGGCGCCCACCACGGCGGCGCGCACGCCGGGCGGGAGCGCGTGCGGGAAGTGCGCGTCCACCATCGCCGAGAGCTCGCCCGCCGCCGGCTTCACGAGCACCAGCCGGCGGGCGCCCAGCTCGCCGGCGAACCAGGCGGCGATGCTGTCGCTCGTCACCGCCCACGAGTGCGGGAGCGGGTCCGCGGCGCGCAGCCAGTGGTAGGGGGCGAGCACCGCGAGGTGCCCGGCGTCGAGCGCCGCCCAGAGCGACGGCGCGTCGTCCGCGAGCCGCGCGGCGGGGTGCGCGGCGGCGAGCAGGTGGGCCATCTGCTCCATGGCCAGCACCGCCATCCAGTGCGCCTCGCTCTCGCCCAGCGCGTCGCGCGCGTCGGCCGCGCGCACGGCGTCCGCGAACGGCCCGCCTCCCGGGACGACCACGAGCCGCCGCGCGGCGGCGTCGCCTAACGCGGCCATCACCGCGTCGAGCGCGCGCCGCCCCGGCGACGCCTCGTCGAGCCGCCCGCCGAGCAGCCCGCCGCCCACCTTCACCACCGCGCCGACGCCGGCCGTCACGCGATCGTCAGGCGCTGGTCACGCGCTCGTCACGCGCTCGTCACGCGCTCGTCAGGCGCTCCGCACGCGCGCCGGCCACCGGACAGCCCGGTCGCCCGCACGGCCGCTGCGCGGCTCACGCCCGGGCCGCCGCCGCGTGGGCGAGGAGCAGCAGCGCGACCGCGGCCGCCGGCGCGCCGCGCGCCCCCGCGTCGCCCACGCGGCGGGCGAGGTGCTCGACGGCGAGGCCGAGCTCCGCCGCGGCCGCGGCGCCGATGAAGTCGCCGACCCCCGCGACCACCGCGGTGCGGATCGCGGGGTGCCGCGCACACACCGCGCGCCCGGCCTCCACGAGCTGCGCCACCTGCGCCCGCGCGACGTGCTCGGCGATGCGGTCGAGCGCCTGATCGTCGAGCAGCTCGCGGTCCGCGCAGAGCACGCGCGCCAGCCGCTCGCCGGCGAACTCGCGCGTCGCAGCCCGCCCGTCGGGGGCGGGCACGGTGTAGTCGGCCGCGGCGAGCGCGCCGCGCCAGAGGTGCACGTCGCCCACGAGCGCGAACCCCTCCGCCGAGACGCCGGCGGCGCCGTCGCCGAAGGGGACGTGGCGCACGATGGCCTCCACGGGGGTGCGCAGCGCGCCGGTGTACACCAGCTCCCCGCTCGCCAGCCGCTCGGGGTCGGTGCGCCCGAGCGCGGCCACGCGGCCGCCGGCGATCGGGATCAGGTCCGCCGTCGTGGTGCCCACGTCCACGAGGAGGGCGTCGGGGTACTCGCCGGCGACCACGCGCGCCGTCCATGGTGAGGAAGCGCCCGTCCACGGCGAACACGCGGAGCGTCGAGCCGGTGAAGGCGTCGGTGAGCGCGTCGAGCACGAAGCCGACCCCGTCGCGCTTGCGGCGGAACATCTGCGAGAGCTCGGCCGTCATCGTCACCGCGTGGGCGTCGCCCGGTCGGGTGCCGACGTCGGCGGCGAGGCGGCGGAGGATGTGCGGGAGGGCGCGCGGGTCGCGCTGCACCTCGTAGGGCTGCGTGCGCGCCGCGACCACGCGCCCGTCGGCGACGCGGGCAACCTTGGTGTTCACGCCACCGACGTCCCACCCGACCACCGCGGCGTCGGGCGCGAGCCCCGACTCCCCCCCGCCGAGCTCGGCGGGGGGGCCCCCCCACCGGGAATCTGCACCCAAGCTTCCGTCTCGCATCATCCCGTCTCCGCGCGCCGTAGCATTGTATCCCTCTGCCGGCGGCGCGACGCGCCGCCGGCCCGATCACACCCAGCCGAAGCTATCCGCTCCGCCGCCCGAGCGCTGCGCCGGCCGTCACTGCCCTTCACCCGCGCCTCCCATGCGCATCCTCGGCGTCATCGACCTCCGCCACGGCCGGGCCGTGCACGCGCGCGGCGGCCGGCGCGCCGCGTACGCGCCCGTCGAGGGCCCGCTCGCCGCGGACGGCGACGCGCTCGCCCTCGCCCGCGCGTACCGCGCGACGCTCGGCGTCGGCGCCCTCTACGTCGCCGACCTCGACGCCATCGAGGGGCGGCCGCCGCAGCGGGCGCTCGTCGCCGAGCTCGCGCGCGGCGGCGAGGTCTGGCTCGACGCGGCGGTGGCCGACCCCGACGCGGCTCGCGACGCCGTGGCCCGCGGGGCGGCGCGGGTGATCGTCGGGCTGGAGACGCTTCCCGCGGTCGCCGCGCTCGGGCCCATCGTGCGTGGCGTGGGCGGCGGGCGCGTGGTCTTCAGCCTCGACCTCCGCGACGGGCGTCCGCTCGCCCGCGAACCGCTCGAGCGGGTGCAGGCGCCCGCGGCGCTCGCCGAGCGCGCGGCGGGGGAGGGGGCCGCGGCCGTCATCCTGCTCGACCTCGCGCGCGTGGGTGCCGGAGCCGGGGTCGACCTCGCGCTGCTCGCGGAGCTGCGCCGGCGCCTGCCGGCGGCGGAGCTGCTCGCGGGGGGCGGCGTCGGCGGGCCGGGCGACCTCGCGCGGCTCGCCGACGCCGGCTGCGACGGTGCGCTCGTGGCCAGCGCGTTCCACGCCGGCGCCCTCACCGCCGCCGACGTCCGCCGGTTCGCGGCGGCGCCGGGCGACGGCGCCCCTGGCGGCGGCGCCCCGGGGTGAGACGCGCGGCGGGGCGGGGCGCCTACCCGGCACCCCGCCCCGCCACTGCTGCCGTCCAGCCGCCGACGCTACGGCGTGCGCGTGGCGGACGTGTCCGTACCGGTGGTGTCGCGCAGGCTGTCCGTCACGCCGGCGGTGCCCGTCGTGCCGCCCATCGTCGTGTCGGTCATCCCACCCGCCGGGGCCGCGCTGGGCTCCATGGCGGCCGCGGCGGCCGCCGAGTCCTCCACGGTCCCCGCCTCGTCCCGGTTGCTGCAGGCGCCGAGCAGCGCCGCGGTCATCAATGTCAGTGCGACTTTCTTCATCAAGCCACCTCGAGTGCAACGAAGAGTCCTTCCCGGCTTTGCGTGCCCGCGCCCGAACCTGTGGCGAACGGTGCGACGCGCACGGCGGAGCCCCGTCGCTCCGCGCGAGCCGCGGGAGAGAGCAAGGGGCGGACCCGTCGCGCGCCGGACGTGCGATTCCATCGCGATCCATCGCACAGCCGGCTCGACCGTAGGCGTGGGTCCGGGGCGCATCCGGGCAGGCGAGCCGGGCCGTACGGGCGCAGCGCTGGGTCGGCATTTACCGAACGCCGGGTGGCGGGGTACATTGAGCGTCGACGCCCCGCCGGCAGCGGGGCGCAGCAGGGGACCACATGCACGAGTCCGCACCTCTCTCCCGCCGCTCGTTCGTCGCGCGCGCCGCGTCCGGGGCGCTCGCCCTCGCCGCGCTCGCCGCCGGCGCGACCGACGCGCTCGCCCGCGCCGTGCGCGGCGCCCACCCGGCCGACGACGACGAGCCGCCCGAGCAGGTGAGGCGCGTGCTCGAGGCCCGCTTCGGCAAGCGCCCCATCCGCAAGGGGCACGTGCAGCTCGACATCCCGAGCGACGCGCCCGACGGCCGCACGGTGCCGCTGTTCATCGAGACCGACCTGCCGATGACGGCCGACGACTACGTGAAGGGCGTCCACATCCTCGTCGACCACAACCCGGACATCCACCTCGCCGAGTACCGGCTCACGCCCGCCCTCGGCGCCGCGTCGATCGACACGCGCATCAAGATGCGGCGCACGTCCTACGTGCGCGCGATCGTCGAGACGAGCCGCGGCGAGGTGTGGTACGCGGCGAGCAAGGTGTTCGTGACCCTCAACGGGTGCGGCTGATGACAGACGACGCGAAGCACACGCGCGAGCGTCCGGCCGAGCCGGGCGACGCCCGCATCCTCCTTCCCGAGCAGATCCGGCAGGGAAGCATCATCCACGTGCGCGCCCTGCTCTCGCACCCGATGCACACGGGGCTCTTCCGCACGGCGAAGGGGGAGCCGATCCCGTCGCACTTCGTGAAGCACGTGAGCGTGACGTACGGCGGCGAGGAGGTGGCGTCGTTCGACTGGACGTCGGGCGTGAGCCGCGACCCGTACGTCGCCTTCCCGCTGCGCGCGACCCGCGAGGCGCCGCTCGCGATCACCTGGACCGACAACCGCGGCGGCGTCTTCAGGCAGTCGGTGGACGTGAAGTTCGGGTGAGAGTGGGGCGAGGAATGAGGGAAGAGGGAAGCGGGAAGAGGTGGCTCCGACTCGGGGCGGTCACCTCTTCCCGCTTCCCTCTTCCCTTGGCGCTCCTCGCGGTCTTCGGCTGCGCGCGGGCGGCCGCGCCGACACGGGCCCCGGCCGTCCCGCCCTTCGCCGCCGAGCAGCTCGCCGCCGGCGTCTACGCCGTGCCGGGGGACACGGGGCGCGGGTCCGAGGGGCGCCCGAACGCGGGCTTCGTCGTCACCGACTCGGGCGTGCTCGTGATCGACGCGCTCGCGAGCCCGGAGGACGGGGAGCGGCTGCTGGCGACCGTCGCCCGCGCGACCGACCGCCCCGTGCGCTGGCTCCTGCTCACGCACCACCACCCCGACCACCACTTCGGCGCCGTCGCGCTCACGCGCGCGGGGGCGCGCGTCATCGCGCACCCCGAGCGCGCGACGCTGGCGTCCGAGAACGGCGACTCGGCGTTCGCCGCCGCGTGGACGGCGGTGGTCGGCGAGCGGGCGATGCGCGGCTTCGCCTTCGCCGACGCGCCGAGCGTGCCGGTGACGGCGGACACCACGCTCCGGCTGGGCGGGCGCGAGCTGGTGGTGCTGCAGCCCGGCGCGCCGCACACGCCGGGCGACCTGCTGCTCTGGCTCCCCGCGGAGCGCGTCCTCTTCGCCGGCGACCTGCTCGTCGAGGACGCGGGGACGATCGTCGTCGACGGCGACTCGCGCGAGCTGCTCGCCGCGCTCGACCGGATGGAGGCGTTAGGCGCGCGCGTCGCCGTCGTCGGCCACGGGCGCATCGAGCGCGACCCGCCGGCGCTCATCGCGCGCACGCGCTGCTACGTGCTCGGGATGCGCGAGCGGATGCGCCGGGCCGTCGCCGCCGGCACGTCCATGAACCGCGCGCTGGCGGGCATGCCGCCGGCCGACCCCTCCCGCCCGGTCTCGCGCGCCTCGCGCGACCGCCGCAACGCGGTGCGCATCTACCTCGAGGTGGAGCGGGAGCTGTTCCACGGGCGCGGCGACTCGGCGAGCGTGCCGCGCGCCGGCGCGGCCGCCGCGGCCGCCACGCCGCCGTGCGCGCCGTGAGCTCGCCCGTGCGCCGTCTCGCGCCCGCCGCCCTCCTCTCGCTCGGCGCGGCGCTCGCCGCCGGCTGCGCCGCGCCCCGCACGTCACCGGCCGCCGCGCGGGACGCCACGGAGGGGGAGGCAGCGCGCGCCGCGCCCGCCGCGCCCTCCGCGCCCTCCGTCCCGCGCCTCATCACCACCGACTCGCTCGCCGCGCTCGCCAGCCGCGGCGGGGGCGCGGCGCCGGTGGTCGTGGACATGCGGACGGACATCGGCAGCTACCTGCGCGCCCACCTCCCGGGCGCGGTCTACCTGCACAGCGAGGCGCTGCGCGTCGGCAGCGGCGGCGTGCCGAACCTCGTCCTCCCCGCCGCGAGCTACCGCGCCCTGCTCGGCCGGCTCGGCGTCCGCATCGACCGCCCCGTGGTGGTGCACTCCTCCGGCGAGTCGCGCAACATCGACGCGACCTACCTCGCCTGGATCCTCGCCGGCTTCGGCCACCCGTCGGTGCACGTGCTCGACGGCGGCTTCGCGAAGTGGGAGGCCGAAGGGCGCCCGACGACGCGCCTCTACCCGGCGCTCGACACCACGCCGCTCGCCGCCCCGACCTTCGCCCTCGAGCGCGCGACGCTCGACGAGATCCGCGCCTCGCTCGGCCGCGGCACGCTGCTCCTGGTGGACGCGCGGCCGCCCGACCAGTACCGCGGCGACGCCGGGCCGCAGATGCGGCGCGGCCACATCCCCGGCGCCGTGAACCACCACTGGGCGACGGACCTGGCCGAGGGTGGCGGCTTCGGCCTCGTGTTCAAGGACACGGCGGCGCTGCGCGCGAGCTACGCGGCGCAGGGGATCACGCCGGACCGGGACGTCGTGGTCTACTGCAACGGCGGGCTCGAGTCGAGCCACGTCTACTTCACGCTGCGCGCGCTGCTCGGCTACACGAAGGTGCGGGTGTACGACGGGAGCTGGACCGAATGGGCCGCCCGCGAGGAGCTGCCGCTCGAGCGGGGGAGCTGAAGGGCGAGGGAAGAGGGAAGAGGGAAGAGGGAAGAGGGAAGAGGGAAGAG
>Ga0307415_100001650_pt1 | contig 10816 bp, 11 predicted proteins | sample DK1Cmetagenome_FD_204524 | JGI IMG/M metagenome (GOLD analysis project Ga0307415, IMG submission 204524) | Maize rhizosphere microbial communities from greenhouse at UC Davis, California, United States - DK15-C-2 | ecosystem: Host-associated > Plants > Roots > Rhizosphere > Soil | place: USA...
CAGCGAAGCAGATGCTGGGCCGAACGCCGGGCAACATCACGGCGATCCGGCCGATGAAGGACGGCGTCATCGCCGACTTCACCGTCACCGAGCAGATGCTGAAGCAGTTCATCAAGAAGGTGCTCGACTCGCGGCTCTTCAGCCCGAGCCCGCGCATCATCATCTGCGTGCCCTGCGGCTCGACGCAGGTCGAGCGGCGCGCGATCCGCGAATCGGCGCTCGGTGCCGGCGCGTCGAAGGTGTACCTGATCGAGGAGCCGATGGCCGCGGCGATCGGCGCGGACCTGCCGATTTCGGACGCCACCGGCTCGATGGTGGTCGACATCGGCGGCGGCACGACCGAGGTCGGCGTGATCTCGCTCGGCGGCATGGTGTACTCGGGCAGCGTGCGCGTCGGCGGCGACAAGTTCGACGAGGCGATCGTCAACTACATCCGCCGCAACTACGGCATGCTGATCGGCGAGACGACGGCCGAGCAGATCAAGAAGACGATCGGCAGCGCCTTCCCCGGCTCCGAAGTGAAGGAAATGGAAGTGAAGGGCCGCAACCTCGCGGAAGGCATCCCGCGGTCGTTCACCGTTTCGTCCAACGAGATCCTCGAGGCGCTGACCGATCCGCTGAACAGCATCGTGTCGGCGGTGAAGAGCGCGCTGGAGCGCACGCCGCCGGAGCTCGGGGCGGACATCGCCGAGCGCGGCATGGTGTGCACGGGTGGCGGCGCGCTGCTGCGCGATCTCGACCGGCTGCTGATGGAGGAGACCGGGTTGCCGGTCATCGTCGCCGACGATCCGCTGACCTGCGTCGTGCGCGGCTGCGGCAAGGCGCTCGAGAACATGGAGAAGCTGTCGACGATCTTCACGTCGGATTGACGGCGGCCGCGCCGGCCGCGCTCGAGGCGAGCCCGGCGGCGCTGTGATTCACGCAGTCGGTGTCGGGGAGCTTTCGCAAGTGGGGCGGGTCGCGGTGAGAAGGGACGGGCCGGTCTTTCGCGGGCGCATTTCCCGCCATTTGCGCCGGCGATCCTAGTCCCCGACGTCCGGCGCCTGCAGCATGTCCTACCTTCCCGTCGAGCCGCCCGCCTTCTTCCACCGCGGACCGTCGCCGGCGACCCGGCTCATCGTGGTCGGCCTGTGCTCGATCGCGCTGCTGTTCCTCGACACGCGCTATCGCTATCTCGAGCAGGTCCGTCAGGGCGTGGCCGCGGTGCTGTACCCGCTGCAGCGCGCCGCTGCGCTCCCCGGCGAAGCGTTCGCGAGCGTCGCCGACTATTTCGTCTCCAAGAAGACGCTCGCCGACGAGAACGACCGGCTCAAGCGGCGGCTGGCCGAGCAGGGCGCGTCGGCGCAGGCGTTCGAGTCGCGCGAGCGCGAGAACGCGCGCCTCAAGGCGCTGCTCGAGCTCAAGAGCGGCTATCGCGGCACGGCGATCGCCGTCCAGGTGCTGTACACCGGACGCGATCCGTTCGCGCAGCGGCTGTTCATCGACAAGGGACGCGAAGGCGGTGTGGTGGCCGGCTCGGCGGTCGTGGACGCCGACGGTGTCGTCGGCCAGGTGACGCGGCTCTATCCGTACATGGCGGAAGTCACGCTCGTCACCGACAAGGATCACGTGATCCCGGTGAAGCTCGAACGCAGCGGCGTGCGCGCGGTGATGGCGGGCAACGGCGCCGGACGCGCGCCCGAGCTGCGCTTCATGCCGCCTTCGGCGGACGTGAAGGTCGGCGACATGCTCGTCACCTCCGGGCTCGACGGCACCTATCCGACGGGCCTCGCCGTCGCGCGCGTGGCGACGCTCGAGCGCGAGACCGGGCAGATGTTCGCGCGCATCACGCTGGCGCCCGTCGCCGGCGTCGATCGCAGCGAGCAGCTGCTCGTGCTGTCGCAGGCTTCCGAGATGCCGGCGCGGCCCGAGGAACCGGTCGCCACCGAGGCGGCCAAGAAGACCGGCAAGGGCCGGCTGCGGCGCGGAGGCTGACATGGGCATCCGCATCCCGTCGCTGACCGTCGCGGACCCCAACGAGGTCCTGCGCCCCGTGCACCCGGGGTTCGTCGCGCTGACGCTGTTCGGCGCATTGTTCCTGAACCTGCTACCGGTCAGCGGCACGACGCTGGCGCTGCGCCCCGACTTCCTCGCGCTGGTCCTCCTGTACTGGTGCATCCAGGCGCCGCGCTACGTGGGGGTCGGCATCGCGTGGATCATGGGTCTGATGATGGACGTGGGCGACGCGACGCTCTTCGGCCAGCACGCCCTCGCCTACGCGTTCCTCGCCTACGCGGCCGAGTATTTCCGCCGCCGCGTGCTCCGGTTCCCCCTCTGGCAGCAGGCGGCGCAGGTGGCGGCGCTGCTGGCGCTATGCTCGGCACTGGTCTTGCTCGTCCGCGTGGTCGGCGGCGCGCCGCTGCCAGGATGGATGTTCTTCGTCCCGGCCGCGACCGGGGCGATCCTGTGGCCGTTCGTCTCGGTGCTGCTGCAGATGCCGCAGCGCCCGGTGCGCTCGTCGTCGACGCTGTGATCGCGACGCCCGTCAGGCAGACACTCCCGCCATGAGCCGCCGTTTCCTGTTCACCCGCCGCCGCTACGACCGCGTGAGCGGGTTCGACCGCGGCGAGGTGCGCAATCCCGAGCGGGAGCTGTACCTGTACCGCCGGCGACTGGCGATCGCGGGATTCCTCGTCATCATCGCCTTCGGCGGCCTCGTCGCCCGCTTCTTCTACCTGCAGGTGGCGCGGCACAGCCATTTCGAGACGCTCGCCGAATCGAATCGCATCGCCGTCGTGCCGATCACGCCCAACCGCGGCGTCATCACCGATCGCAACGGCGTCGTGCTGGCGCAGAGCGATTCGGCCTACACGCTCGAGATCCAGCCGGCGAAGGTCGCGAACCTCGACCAGACGATCGAGGAGCTGGGCGAGGTCGTCGACGTCAGCGCGCGCGACCGCACGCGATTCCGCAAGCTCCTCGCCGAGTCGAAGAACTTCGAGAGCCTGCCGCTTCGCACCAAGCTGAGCGACGAGGAGGTGGCGCGCTTCGCCGTCAACCGCTACCGCTTCCCCGGCGTCGAGATCAAGGCGCGGCTGTTCCGCAACTATCCTTTCGGCGAGATCGGCTCGCATTTCCTCGGCCACATCGGACGCATCAACGACCGCGACGTCGAGAAGATCGCCGAGTGGGAGGCGACGGCGAACTACAAGGGGAGCGACTACATCGGCAAGATGGGCCTCGAGCTCAGCTACGAGCGCGAGCTGCACGGCACGACCGGCTGGGAGGAGGTCGAGGTCGACGCCGGCGGGCGGGCGGTGCGCACGCTCTCGCGGCGGCCGCCGACGTCCGGCAACAACCTGCGGCTGTCGATCGACATCGCGCTGCAGAAGGCGGCCGAGAACGCGTTCGGCGACCGGCGCGGGGCGCTGGTGGCGATCGACCCGACGACCGGCGAGATCCTGGCGTTCGTCAGCAAGCCCGGCTTCGACCCCAACCTGTTCGTCGACGGCATCGACCCGTCGAACTGGAAGGAGCTGAACGAGTCGCCCGACAAGCCGCTGCTCAACCGGCCGCTGCGCGGCGCGTATCCGCCCGGCTCGACGATCAAGCCGTTCCTCGCGCTCGGCGCGCTGACCTCGGGCAAGCGCACGGCGACGCAGACGATCTCCGATCCCGGCTTCTTCATGATCCCCGGGCACTCGCACCGCTTCCGCGACGACAAGCCCGGCGGGCACGGCATCGTCGACATGCACAAGTCGATCGTCGTGTCGTGCGACACCTACTACTACCAGCTCGCCAACGACACCGACATCGACGACACCCACGCGTTCATGTCGTCGCTCGGGTTCGGCGCGCTGACCGGCGTCGACATCGAGGGCGAGCTCGCCGGCGTGCTGCCGTCGCGCGAATGGAAGCGCAAGCGTTTCGCCGGCAAGAACTTCCGCGACGAGCACCGCAAGTGGTATCTCGGCGACTCGATCTCGGCCGGCATCGGCCAGGGCTACAACGCGTTCACGCCGATGCAGCTCGCGCACGCGATCGCCACCGTGGCCAACGAGGGCGTGAGCTACAAGCCGCACCTCGTGAAGCAGGTCGAGAACGTGCGAAGCGGCGAGGTGCGGCTGGTCGCGGCCGAGGCGACCGGGCGCCTCGCGGTCAAGAAGGAGCACCTCGACATCATCCGCAACGCGCTCGTCGGCGTGAACAAGGAGGGCACGAGCGCGCGCGCGTTCGCCGGCGCGAAGTACGTCGCCGGCGGCAAGACCGGCACCGCGCAGGTGTTCTCGCTCAAGGGCGAGAAGTACGAGGCGCACAAGCTCGACGAGCGCCTGCGCGACCACGCGTGGTTCGTCGCCTACGCGCCCGCCGACCGGCCGCGCATCGCGGTCGCGGTGCTGGTCGAGAACGGCGGCTTCGGCGCGCAGGCCGCCGCGCCGATTGCGCGGCAGGTGTTCGACTATTACCTGCTCGGGGAATCGCCGGCCGGCTCGGCGCTGATCGGCGGCGGCCGTAGCGATCCGGAGGACCAGAGTGACTGATCATCGCCGCGGCGAGTGCGCGATGCGAAACGCCGGGCGCTTCGAGCCGCTGGTGACGTGGCTTCGCGCCAACGAGCCGCGTGCCGCGCGCGCCGCGACGGCAAACGTCGCGGCCCGTCCGACTCGAGCACCCGCGCGAGCGACCGCCTGACATGGAGCTCGTCGCCCGCATCTGGGAATTCGTCGCCCGGCCGGTGGACCGGGTGCTGTTCGGCATCGCGATGGCGATCGTCGCCGTCGGCATGGTCACGCTGTTCTCGGCCGCCGACCAGAGCGTGGCGCGGCTGTCGAACCAGCTCGCGAGCCTCGCCGTCGGTCTCGTCGCCATGTGGGTCGTCGCCAACATTCCGCCCCAATCGCTCGCGCGCACCGCCGTGCCGCTCTACGCGCTCGCGGTGATCCTGCTCGTCGCCGTGGCGATGTTCGGCGTCGTCGTGAACGGCTCGCGCCGCTGGCTCAGCATCGGCTTCACGCGCATCCAGCCCTCCGAGCTCATGAAGATCGCGCTGCCGCTGATGCTCGCCTGGTATTTCCAGAAGTTCGAGGGACGGATCGGCTGGAAGGACTTCGTGTTCGCCTCGGTGCTGATCGCCGTTCCCGCCGTGCTGATCAAGAAGCAGCCGGACCTCGGCACGGCATTGCAGGTGATCGCCGCCGGCTTCTACGTGCTGTACCTCGCCGGACTGTCGTGGAAGATCATCGCCGGGCTGACGCTCGGCGCGGCCGCCGCGGCGCCGCTCGCCTGGAACCTGCTGCACGACTACCAGCGCCGCCGCATCCTGACGTTCATCAATCCGGCGGAGGATCCGCTCGGCGCCGGCTATCACACGGCGCAGGCGACGATCGCGATCGGCTCGGGGGGCGTGGTCGGCAAGGGCTGGCTGAACGGCACGCAGACGCACCTCGACTTCCTGCCGGAGCGCCACACCGACTTCATCTTCGCCGTCTATGGCGAGGAGTTCGGGCTCGTCGGCAACATCCTGCTCGTCGTGCTGTACCTGATCCTGATCGGACGGGGGATGGTGATCGCGGCCAATGCGTCGACGATGTTCAGCCGCCTGATGGCCGGCGCGGTGACGCTGATGTTCTTCACCTACGCCTTCGTCAACATGGGCATGGTGAGCGGCATCCTGCCGGTGGTCGGCGTGCCGCTGCCGTTCGTGAGCTACGGCGGCACGGCGCTCCTGTCGCTGTTCATCGGCATCGGCATCCTGATGAGCGTGCAGGCGCACCGCAAGCTCGTCACCACCTGACGCTTTAGCGCCGCTCGAAGGTCTTCACCACGCAGTCGAGCGCGAGCGGCGTCGTCGTGCCGCTCGCCAGGCCCGACGACAGGCAGGCCCGCGCGTCGACGACCAGCCGCTCGACGAGGCGATCGTCGGCGAACGGCCGGTCCGCACGGCTCACGGCCGAGCGGCACAGCGAGGCGATGCCCATGCCGGCCGCCTCGCGCGGCAGCGGCAGGAACTGCACGGCCGTCCGGACCGAGCTCGAAGCGAGCTGGTTCGCGACCGCCGCATCCATCTTCCCGCCGCTGACCTGCTGCAGGCTCGCGGCGATGTTGTGCACGGCCGCGGGCTCCGACTGCGTCTTCTCGTACGCCGCGCGCGCCGACAGCGACAGCGCGACCATGCTCGAGCAGTTGCGCGCCTCCCTCGCATCGCTTCGAAGCCAGCCCGTCAGCGCGGCGAGTGCCGGATAGCGCGTCGCGTCGACGGGCGCCGCGTCGGTCGCGGCGGTGGCAGCGCTCGCAGCGCTCGCAGCGATCAGCGTGGCGGCGACGACGGCAAGCCCGCGGCGTGGCGTCATGGCATGCGGAACGCCTGGGCGACGCATTCCTTGCGATCGAGGCTGTTCGCGCCATAGCGGCGCTGGCAGTCGAAGCTGCGATCGAACTGCGCGCGGATCGTGTCCGGCGCGGGCTCGACGCCCGGACGGCGTGCGCGCCCGATGCACATCTGCGAGAAGGCGATCGCCGCGCTGTCCGGCTCGAGGTCGCTCAGCGCGACCGCGAGCGAGGTGACGTTGACGACGATGCTGCGCAGGCGGTCGCGCTCCGCGGTGTTGAGCTTGTCGGCGTTCGGCCGCATCACCTCGTCGATCGTCTGCGCTTCCGAACGCGTCTGGCGGTACGAGCGGTCGGCATCGAGATACAGGCCGCCGGTCAGGGCGCAATGGCGCGCCGGCGGCGAGCCGGCTTCGAGCCACCGCTTCATCGCCGCAAGCTCCGGGTATGTCTTCTCGTCGGGCGAGCTCGCGAGCGGCCGCGGCGGCACCTGCGCGTGCGCGACCAGCGTGACCAGTCCGACGGCGAAGACGAGGAGCGCTGCTCTCATGAGAAGGCGGCCGGCGTGAGGAAACGAGCGGCCATTATCGCGTCGGCACGTGCGCCGCCGCCAGCCGGTCATCCGGCCCGGCCCCACCGCCCGTGCCGACGCAGCGCCCACGCGTAGACGAACACGTTGAGGACGATCACGGCGACGCCCAGCCAGCGCTGATGAGAAGCGTCGAGTCCCGGCGGGTACAGGAGAGGCATCAGGTAGTGCTCGACGAATCCGCCGCGATAGCCGGCGACCCCGGCGCGCGCGCGCAGCGCGTTCTCGATCGGCGTCAGCGGGCAGACGGTCGCGGTGAGCTCGGCATACGCGCCCCAGGCGAGCGCCGGCAGGTGCAGCCACGCGAGCGCCAGGTGGCGGATCACCAGCGCGCCTCCGGCGACGACGAACAGCACGAACGCGAAGTGCACGAGCACGACCAGGTTCGCGGCGATGCGCGCGCTCATCGCTTCGCCTTGCGCGTGGCGGTGGCGCGCTCGGCGCGAAGCCGCTTGTCCCACAGGAGCTCGAGTGCGTCGGCGAGCGTCGCCGGCACGCGCGTCCCGCTCTGGCGCACCGCCCACCGGTAGCGCGAGAACGGCGGCTGCGCGAGGTCGTCGAACGTGACGATCGGGCCGGGGAGGAGCGTGTCGAGGCGCAGCATCACGTACCCGGTCGTGCGACCGAGCGCGGCCTTGTCCTCGCGCCAGTGGAGGCGCTCGACCGGCGGCGTCATCACCGTTCCCGCGCCGTAGATGCCCTTGGGCGCCACGCCGAGCTTCACCAGGAACGCGCGACCGCCGGGCTCGACGTTGCGCGCGCGGCCCGAGCTCCACTCGATGTCGAGGTAACCGCGGCGCGCGAGCTTGCGGATGTCGGCGGGGAGCTCGGGCCAGTCCCAGAGCTTCGGATTCCAGGCGAAGAGGTACGTCGGGAGCATGGCCGCCGAAGCTACACCGCCGCGCCGGCGCATGAAAGGGCGAGGTCCGCGGCGCGGGGATCGTTGGCTCGCGCGACCGGGCTGCGCCGAGGCGTTCGACAACCGTCGTTGTCGTGTGGCGTTCACGCACGAGCACGCCGGCATCGACGTCGATGTCGGACACGCGCGACGCGGTGCTAAAGTTCCGCTCCGTCATGCGTCGTTGTCTCGCCGCACTCATCGTCGCGTCGCTCGCTGCCTGCACGGGCGCGCCGCCGAAGCCGCCGTCGTCCGGATCGGCGGCGCCTGCGCCTGCACCCGGCGCGCCTTCGGCCTCGTCGCGCTACTACGCCGACGACGGCCCGCCGCTGGCGCTGCCCGACAACCTCGACGCGATTCCCGACGCCGTGCCGCGCGTCGAAACGCTGCACCGCTTCGCCAATCGTCCGTACACGGTGCTCGGCCGCGACTACGTTCCGGCGACGACACTGCGCCCGTATCGCGAGCGCGGCATCGCGAGCTGGTACGGGCGCAAGTTCCACGGCCAGAAGACCTCGATCGGCGAGGTGTACGACATGTTCGCGATGACGGCGGCACATCCCACGCTGCCGCTGCCGTCGTTCGCGCGCGTCACCAACGCCACCACCGGACGCAGCGTCGTCGTGCGCGTGAACGACCGCGGCCCGTTCCTGCACGGTCGCGTCATCGACCTCTCGTACGCCGCCGCGCACCGGCTCGGCATCGCGCAAAACGGCAGCGGCGAGGTCGAAGTCGAATCGATCATTCCGGGGGCGGCGCCTTTCGCGCAGCCGCTGCCACCGGTGGAGACCGCCGCGCCGGCGCCGGTGCCGCCCGTGGTGGCCGACAACGCCGCCACGCCGGCGGCACCGGGCTTCGTCGTGCACCTTTGCGCGTTCGCCAATTTCGCCAACGCGCAGGCTTTCGTGGCCCACGTTGGAAACCAGATGGCCTCGGCGCAGGTCGAACCGCGGGTCCGGCAGGCCGGCGGGCTGTGGCGCGTGTTCGTCGGGCCCTATCCGGATCGTGCGGAGGCCCGCCGCGTCGCCGAGCGCATCGGTTCGGCGTTCGGCGTGGCGACCACGGTCACGGCGCACTAGCGCACCGGGAGGGCGGCGAACCCGGCCGCCCGACGACGACGTTATAATCGATGGGTCAGTTCGGCGACGACCCGGTTCGAGGTGTCGCTATCGGGGCGGCACCGCAGGACCCGCCAGTCGCCCCCTTCCTCCGATGCAGACCTTCCGCCGCTACCTTCTCGCCAGCCTCGCATTCGCATTCCTGTCCGTCGCGCCCGCGCGCGCGCAGCTGACGATCGAGATCGTCGGCGGTGCCGGCACGACGATCCCCGTCTCGATCGTCCCGTTCGAAGGCGAGCTCGCCTACCCGCTCGGCGTCACCGGGATCGCGGGCGCGGACCTCGCTCGCTCGGGCTTGTTCAAGCTCGTCGACTACAGCGGCATCGCGCCGCGGCCGTCGCGTGCCGAGGACGTGCGCGCCGCCGACTGGCGCGCGCGCGGCGCCGATGCGGTGGCGGTCGGCACGATGCGCCCGCTTTCCGACGGCCGTGTCGAAGTGCGCTTCGCGCTCGTCGACACGGTGAAGCAGACGGTGCTCGCGAACCAGATCTACACGGTGACGCCGGCGCAGTTCCGCGCGACCGCGCACAAGATCGCCGACGTCATCTACGAGAAGCTGACCGGCGATCCCGGCGTGTTCTCGACGCGCATCGCCTACGTCACCAAGCAGGGGTCGCGCTATTCGCTGCAGGTCGCCGACGCCGACGGCTACGAGCCGCAGACGATCGTCTCGAGCAACGAGCCGCTGCTCTCGCCGCGCTGGTCGCCCGACGGCACGCGCATCGCGTACGTCTCGTTCGAGCAGAAGAAGCCCGTCGTCTACGTGCAGTCGCTGACGACGGGAACGCGCCAGTCGGTCGCCAACTTCCGCGGCAGCAACAGCGCGCCGGCATGGTCGCCCGATGGCCGCCGGCTCGCGGTGACGCTGACGCGCGACGGCGGTTCGCAGCTGTACCTCATGAACGCCGACGGCTCCGACGTGCGCCGCATCACGCAGAGCAACGCGATCGACACCGAGGCGTACTTCATGCCGGACGGCGGCTCGCTGCTGTTCACGTCCGACCGCGGCGGCTCGCCGCAGATCTACCGTCTCAACGTGGCGAACGGTGCGGTCGAGCGGCTCACGTTCGAAGGCTCGTACAACGTGACGCCGCGCCCGCTGCCCGATGGCCGCGGCATGATCTTCGTGCGTCGCGAAGGCGGGCGCTTCCAGGTGGCGAGCATGGATTTCGCCTCGCGCCAGGTGCAGGTGCTGACGCAGGGACCGCTCGACGAGAGCCCGAGCGTCGCCCCGAACGGCAAGCTGGTGATCTACGCCAACGAGCAGGGCGGGCGCGGCGTGCTCGCCGCCGTGTCGACCGACGGCAGCGTCAGGCAGCGCCTGGTGTCGCCGGCGACCGACGTGCGCGAGCCCGCGTGGGGGCCGCTGCCGCGGTCATGAACGTTCAAACGTCTGCGCCGCGCGTCGCGGCGCGTTCTTCACAAGCAGGAGGTTCGATGCGCAAGTTCGCGTTCGCTGCCCTCGTGGCAGTCGTGCTGGCCGGATGCCAGACCCAACCCTCGCAACCGACGGCGCCGATCGACGAGCGCAGCGGCGCCGGCTCGACCTCGTCCGGAACGCCGGGTGCGAGCACGTCGGGCACCGGCGGCGGCGGCGTGTCCGGCTCCAACGTGCCGGGCGGCGGCGCCGGCGGCGCCAGTGGCAACCCGCTGCGCGACCCGAACAACATCCTCTCGCGCCGCAGCGTGCTGTTCGACTTCGACAGCTTCGTCGTCAAGGACGAGTACCGCCCGATGATCGAGGCGCACGCCCGCTACCTCGCGCAGAACCGCGGCGCGCGCGCGACGATCCAGGGCCACACCGACGAGCGCGGCTCGCGCGAGTACAACATCGCGCTCGGGCAGCGGCGCGCCGATGCCATCAAGCGGATGATGACGCTGGTGGGCGCGCAGGACGGCCAGATC
>Ga0307415_100001654_pt1 | contig 10807 bp, 12 predicted proteins | sample DK1Cmetagenome_FD_204524 | JGI IMG/M metagenome (GOLD analysis project Ga0307415, IMG submission 204524) | Maize rhizosphere microbial communities from greenhouse at UC Davis, California, United States - DK15-C-2 | ecosystem: Host-associated > Plants > Roots > Rhizosphere > Soil | place: USA...
CGCTGATCCCGGCCACCGTCGCCAGGATGCTCGTTCGTCGATCCTCGAAGACTCGCATAGTGGGGCACTCCGTCGCGTGGGAACGTTGCCCGCGAGTCTGCGCCGGCGATCGGAACCGGGAATCCGAGCCGGGTGCCCATGTTGCGGCGGGCAGTTCCTATCTTGGCCGGCGCTGTGCACTTTCCGACGGAACAGATAGGGAGTTCTGATTACCTCGACCGGAGACTCCGGCCAGTAGCGTGGCCGCACCACATACCACGAGTTGCCGCCTGGAGGCTCTGATGATCGCCCGTGCCCGCTGGACAACGGTGGTGGCCATGGCTGTGGCCGCGCTGGGTGTCGCCGCGACGCCGAGCCCGGCCTCGGCGGCCACCGTCACGTCGCTGACGTGCGAGTCGGGTGACGCGAAACTGATGTGCGAGGTGGTCGTCGGCGGCCGGACCTACGGCCTCGATCCGGCGATCCGCTGGACCGTCGGCGGCGCGCCCGTGCCGGCATTCAACAACCTCACGACAATGCTGCGGTCCTGTCGAATCGGTAGCCGGGTGGCCGTCGAGGTCTGGGTCGGTGATCCGCTGGCCAGCCCGGAGATACCGTTCGAGGAGGACACCCGCACCGTCACCGTGCCGTGCCGGCGGTACTGGCAGTAACAGGCGTTACCCGTCGATCCGGGCCGGCCGCTGCGTCGTTCCAATGAGGGCGCCGATCCCAACGGCCCCGATTCGACGGACGGAGGACCGATCATGGGGTTGCCCGTGGTGCACTTCGAGATCATCGGCACGGCTCCCGCGAAGCTGCGGGACTACTACGGCGCGCTGTTCGCCTGGGAGTTCAACACCGGTGACGCGGTCAGCGAGCAGGTCTCACAGCCCGGGAACTACCACTTCGTGGACGGCGACGCGGCCGGCTCCGGTATCAACGGCGGGGTCGGCGGAGGCCACGGCCACGAGCCGCGCGTCCTGTTCTACGTTGCCGTGCCCGACGTCGAGTCGTCGCTGCGCGAAGCCGAGCGCCTCGGCGGCACGCGCCTGCTCGGGCCCGAGCCGAAGTCCGGTGACTTCACGGTGGGACGCTTCGCCGATCCGGAGGGCAACGTCGTCGGCGTCGCGGGTCCGTCGGCCTGACCTGCGCTCAGCTGCCGAGGCTGCGGACCAGGGCGTCGAGCTCACGCATCAGCCGCTCGGTGCGTTGCGGGCCGTACGCGCGCTCGACCGCCGTGTGGTGTTCGGCGGCCCGGCGGTCGAGCCGGGCGATCAGGTCGCGGCCGAGGTCGGACAGGTACACCGCGACCCGGCGCCGGTCGACGACGTCCTGCCGGCGGTAGACCAGCGCGCCGTCGACCAGCCGGTCCACCGCCTTGGTGAGCGTCGGGTGCGGCATCAGTACCGCCTCGGCGAGATCGCTCATCGAGTGGCCGCGGCCGTCGGACAGGGCACGTAGGATCCGCCACTGCTCGACGCTGACCCCCTCGCCGGCCAGCGCGTCGGCGAGCCCGCGGTTGACCTCGCGCTCGGCCTCGGTGAGCAGGTAGGCAAGGTGGGCCCGGAGGCCGGTCTCCGCCAGTCCCATCGCCACCTCCGCACCGACGCCGGCGGCCCGCCCGGGATCTATGCGGCGCGCCTTTCAGCGAAGATACTCGGCCCGTGGCCGATGACGTCACAATGATCACCGACGCGATGGAGGCCCGGCTGCTGGCGCCGGAGGCGCACCGGGTGCTCCGCGTGGGCCTGATCGTGCCAACGTCCGGCACACTCGGGATGATCGCGCCGGCCGCGCTCAACTGCGCGGCGCTCGCGGCGGCGGAGGTCAACCGCGCCGGCGGGATCCTGGGCCGCCCGGTGGAACTCGTCGTGATCGACGGTGGCGGGCCGCCGTCCGCGGTGGCGGCCAGCGCCGCCGGCCTCGTGCGCGACGCGGCAGTGACGGCGCTGGTGGGGACGCATGCCAGCGACGTCCGGGTGGCCACGGCGCGGGCCGTCGGCGGCGTGGTGCCGTATGTCTACACACCGCCCTACGAGGGCGGCGAGCGCACCCCGGGGGTGTTCCTGCTCGGCGAGACCCCGGACCGGCAACTGCGCCCGGTGCTCGACTGGCTGGTGACCCGCCGCCGGGCCCGGCGCTGGTTCCTGCTCGGTAACGACTACGTGTGGCCGCGCCGGGTGCACGCCGCCGCCCGCCGGTACCTGCGCCGCGCCGGCGCCGACGTGGTTGCCGACCGGTACGTGCCGCGCGGGACGACCGATGCCGGACCACTGGTCGAGGCGGTCGGTGCGGCCCGGGTCGACGCGGTGCTGCTCAGCCTCGTGGGCAGCGACCTCGTCGCGTTCAACCGCACGTTCGCGGCGAGCCGGTGGAGCGGGCAGGTGCTGCGGCTGTGCGGCGCTCTGGAGGAGAACGGGCTGCTGGGTGCCGGCGGCGACGACAGCGGTGAGCTGTACGCGGCGATGGGGTACTTCGCGGCGGTGGCGACCGAGCCCAGCCTCGATTTCGCCGCCCGGTACACCGCCCGGTACGGGCTGCATGCCCCGCCGCTCAACGGGCACGGCGAGGGTTGCTATGACGGCGTACGCCTGCTGGCGGCGCTGGCGGAGCGGGCGGGGTCGCTGGCGGTGGGGGCGGTGGATGCCGCCGGCGACGGCACCACGCTGACCGGCGGGCGGGGCGAGTTCACGTTGTCCGACCGGCACGCGGTCCAGCCGGTGTACCTGGCGCGAGCCGACGGACTCGACTTCGACGTGTTGGCCGCCTTCTAATCCTTTCCGAAGAAATCTTTTCTAATTCAAGCTTATTGGCTATGGTGCGCTCATTCGGTGATCTCCCGAGAGGAGTCGCGCCATGGCTCAGCCTCCAGATGCTGCCCGCGTCACTGACGACCCGCAGCTGGGCCAGTTCGGTTACCAGCAGGAGCTCAGCCGGTCGCTCGGCTTCAGCGACCTGCTGATCTACGGCCTGATCTTCATGGTGCCCATCGCGCCGTTCGGCATCTTCGGCGGGGTCTTCCAGGGCTCCGGCGGGATGGTCGCCCTCGCCTACGCCATCGGCATGGTCGCGATGATCTTCACCGCCCTGTCGTACGCCCAGATGGTGCGCGCCTTCCCGATGGCCGGCTCGGTGTACAGCTACGCCGGGCGGGGCATCGCGCCACCGGTCGGCTTCCTCGCCGGCTGGGTGATCCTGCTCGACTACGTCCTGGTACCTGGGCTGCTGTACCTCGTCGCGGCCGTCGCGATGCACTCACTCTGGTCGGCGCTGCCGGTCTGGTTGTACCTGGCCCTGTTCGTCGTGCTGAACACGGTGGTCAACTACTTCGGGATCAAGATGACCGTGCGGGTCACCCAGGTGATGATCGTGGGCGAGTTGCTGGTGCTCGCGATCTTCCTGGTGATCGGCCTGGTCGCGCTCGCCCAGGGCAAGGGGACCGGCGGAGGGTTGGACCCGCTGTACAACAGCGACACCTTCTCGTGGTCACTGATCTTCGGCGCGGTCTCGATCGCGGTGTTGTCGTTCCTCGGCTTCGACGGCATATCGATGCTGGCCGAGGAGAGCCGGGTCGAGGCCCGCCGGATCGGCCGGGCCATGGTGGTCGCGCTGCTGCTGGCCGGCGTGCTGTTCATCGTGCAGACGTGGGTGGCCGCGCTGCTGGTGTCAGATCCGCAAGGGCTGATCGACAACGGCGACCCCGAGGGCACGGCGTTCTACGACGCCGCCGAGGTGGCCGGCGACGTCTGGCTGTCCAACCTGACCGCGCTGGCCACCGCGATCGCCTGGGGGTTCGCCAACTCGCTGGTTGCCCAGGCCGCCACCTCCCGGCTGCTGTATGCGATGGCCCGCGACCGGCAGCTGCCGAGCTTCCTGGCCCGGATCGACCCGCGGCACAAGGTGCCCGCGAACGCCACCTTCCTGGTCGCCATCGTGTCCCTCGGCCTCGGCCTGTGGATGGCGGCCCGCGACGACGGCATCACCCTGCTCTCCCAACTGGTCAACTTCGGCGCGATGACCGCGTTCCTGGCCCTGCACGTGTCGGTGGTCGTGCACTACGTGATCCGGGGCGGCAGCCGGGACTGGCTGCGCCACGTCGTCTTCCCGGCGGCCGGGTTCGCGATCCTGGCCTACGTCGTGGTCAACGCGGACGTGGCCGCCCAGACGCTCGGCTTCGTCTGGCTCGGCGTCGGCGTGGTCATCCTCGTGGTGCTGTACGCCACCGGCCGCCGGCCGCACCTGGCCGGGCTCAGCGAGTCGGCCGACGACCCGGTGGGGGAGCGGCAATGACGGAGCTATTGCGGTACCGGCCGGAACCCGACGAGTTGGCGTACACGTTCGGCGGCCGGGAGCCGGTGCGCCGGGTGAAGCCGGGCACCGTGCTGGAGCTGTACACCGAGGACTGCTTCGGCGGCCGGGTCCGCGGCGTCGGCGACCTGGCCTCGGTGGTGTGCGAGTTTCCCTACCTCAACCCGGTGACCGGACCGTTCCATGTGGACGGTGCCGAGCCGGGGGACACGCTCGCGGTGCACTTCGTGTCGATCGAGCCGGCCCGCGACTGGGCGGTGTCCACGACGTTCCCGCACTTCGGAGCGCTGACCGGCACCCACACCACGGCGACGCTGCAGCCGCCGCTCGACGAGGTGGTGTGGCTGTACGAGGTGGACAGTGCCGCCGGCGTGGTGCGGTACCGGGCCCGGCGCGGAGAGTACACAGTGGACCTCCCGCTGGATCCCATGCACGGGACGGTCGGCGTGGCACCGGCGGCGTTCGAGGCGCGGATGACCATCACGCCGGATGCGCATGGCGGCAACATGGACACACCGGAACTGCGGGCGGGCGTCACCGCGTACTTCGGGGTCAACGTGCCGGGCGGGCTGTTCGCGCTCGGCGACGGGCACTGCCGGCAGGGGCACGGCGAGGTGTGCGGCACGGGCGTCGAGGCGGCGATGAACACGACCGTCGTGGTCGACGTCGTCAAGGGCGCGGGCACTCCCTGGCCGCGGATCGAGTCCGATACCGCGCTGATGTCCACCGGATCCGCGCGCCCGCTCGAGGACGCGTACCGGATCAGCCAGCACGACCTGGTCACGTGGACCGCCGATCTGGTCGGGCTGGACATGCTCGACGCATACCAGTTGGTGAGCCAGGCTGGCGAGGCGCCGGTCGGCAACGTGTGCGACCCGAACTACACGATGGTGGCCCGGGTCGACAAGCGGTACCTGGGCGGGGCGACGGCGTACGAGGGGGTGCACGAGCGGCTACGCGCGGCGGCCGCGGACTACCGTCGCCAGCGCTAGCGCGGTTTCCGGATGGCGGGCAAGCTGGCCGTCGTGCATTTCCGTCGGAATCGCTATTGCGCGGCCCGCGTGGGGGCGCAAGAATCCGCCGGTGGCAATGTCCCTGGCCGATCAGCCGGCCGTCGCGTGGATCCTGCTCGGCGTCGTCGTCGGAGGGTTCTTCATGATGCTCGCCAACCTCCGTAACGTCGGAGTCTGGCTACTGCAGATCAGAGGCAGGCGCGCCGACGGGGTGGTCGAGTCGATCGAGTTCGTCAGCAGCGAGAACAACGAACCGATGCGACGGCCGGTGGTCGCGTTCACGACCGGCCGCGGCGAGCGGGTCGTGAGCAAGCCCGCGCTGTACCGCAAGTCCAGCACCCTGGCGAAGGGTATGGCCGTCCCGGTCCGCTACGCGGCCGGCAATCCGCAGCGGATGGTCGTGCCCGGCTTCGGCTTCCGGTACCGCGAACCGGTATTGGCGAGCATCGGTGCGGCGATATCGATCGCCGTTTCCGTCCTGTACTTCGGGTTCTGACTGCCGCACGATTGCAGCATGTCCGCTCCCAAACCGGCGCCTGACAATGCGGCGTCCAGCGCGACATTCACCGACAACCTGCGGCGGTTCTTCCGCCCGGGGACCGGCGTGGGCGAGGATCCCGTGCCCTTCACCCTCGCCACCGCCACGTGCCTGGTTCTCACCATGCTCGCCCTGATCGTGGGTGTGGTATCGCTGATCTGGCCGGATCCGTCTTCGCCACCGATCGGCGCCGGGCTGATGATGGGCTACGCCTTCGCATCGCTTCATATCCGACGACCGCGGCACCGCTGGTGGGCCTTCGGGGCCGCAGCGGCGGTCAGCTGCCCGATCGTGGTCGGGTCCAACATCTTCCTCACGCCGGTCCTGGGTCGCGGCTGGGCGACGCTCGCCGGGTATGTCTGCGCCGGTTGGATCGGTGCCCACGTCTACGCTGCCGTTACCCACGCGCCGGCAACGCGGGGGGCCGGCTACCCGATCCGGTTGACCTCAGCGAAGCGCCAGAGCAGGTAGACCGTGTACATGTCCCGGGCGGTGCGGGTCGGGTCGGTGGCCAGGCTCGCCAGGAACGGCTCGGCGAACAGTTCCCGAACGAATGGCGACGCGCACAACCGCGCGGCGTCCGCGCGCAGCAGGGCACGCCAGGCGCCGTCCGCCGGCGCGGGTTCGGGGAAATGGACCTTCGGACGGTCCCGGATCGGGTCCGGCACGACGTCACGCAACGCCTCGTGCAGCAGCCACTTGACCCGGTAGCTCCCGTCCGTCGGCCCGAGCTTCAGCTCGCTGGGCAGCCGCAACGCCAGCTCGACCAGCCGGTGATCCAGCCACGGGCCGCGCACCTCCAGACCGCGAAGATGCCGTTTGAGTCGCGGCAGCAGGTCCAGCCCCCATTCGGCGTACCCGTGCAGGAGCACCTCGGTGTCGCAGTCGGAGGTGAAGACGTACCCGCGCCGCGGCGCCGGCGATGCCGCAACCCGAGCGGCGGTACCCGGTCCGGCGCACGCGCTCAGCCGTCCAGGCGGAGGTGGACCGGGTAGTACCGCAGCCACTCGTCCAGGTTCAGGATCAACTCCAGGCTCCGGCGGGTCGGTGCGAAGTTGCTCGGTGCGAGTGGCGCGTCGAGCAGGTCGCGCACCCGCTTGCGGTCGACGAGCGCCGTCACCGGCCCGCCGTCGGAGGTGGCCGCCGAGACCTGCTCGCGCAGCGCGAGCTCGTACGCCGGGTCCTGTGTGGACGGATACGGCGTCTTGCGCCGGGCCAGCACCGACGGCGGCAGCAGGTCGGCCACCGCGGCCCGGAGCAGGCTCTTCTCCCGACCGTCGAAGGACTTCATCGCCCACGGCGTGTTGTAGACGTATTCGACCAGCCGGTGGTCGCAGAACGGCACCCGGACCTCCAACCCGTGCGCCATGCTCATGCGGTCCTTGCGGTCCAGGAAGATGGGCAGGAACCGGGTCAGGTTGAGGTAGGAGATCTCGCGCATCCGCCGGGCGCGGGCATCGTCGCCCGACACGTGCTCGACCTCGCCGAGCGCCTGCCGGTAGCCGTCGGCCTGGTACGTGGGCAGATCGAGCAGCTCGGCGACGCCCGGGTCCAGCACGTCGAGGACCGGATCGGCGGCGCCGGTCATCGCCTGCAGCGCCGCCAACCACGGGAAGTTCTCGGCCGCGATCAACCGCTCGTCGTGGAACCACTCGTACCCGCCGAACAGCTCGTCGGCCGACTCGCCGGACAGTGCGACGGTGGAGTGCTCGCGGACGGCTCGGAACAACAGGTACAGGGAGGTGTACATGTCGCCGAGCGCCTTCGGGCCGTCGTTGGCCCGCACGACCGCCGCACGGTGCAACGGATCCATCAGCGCCGCGGTGTCCAGCACGATGTCGCTGTGCCGCAGGCCCGAACGCTGCGCGACGTCGTGGACGAACGGGCGGTCGGCCGAACCGCGCATGGGATCGGCGCGGAAGTCCTGGTCCGGCCCGGCGAAGTCGACCGAGAACGAACGCACGGCGTCCGGCCCGCTCACCGTCGCCGCCAGTGCTGTGACGGCCGAGGAGTCCAGGCCACCGGACAGCAGCGTGCACTGCGGCACGTCGGCGACCAGTTGCCGGCGGAGCACTCCCGTGAGCAGATCGCGCACGTGCCGGATCGTCTCCTGCTGGTCGTCGCTGTGTTCGCGGGTGGGCAGCTCCCAGTACCGGACCAGCCGGGCGCCACCGCGCTCGACCACCATCAGGTGACCCGGAGGCAGCTCGTCGATGTGCCGGTACGCGCTGCGGCCGGGGGTGCGAACCATCGACAACGCCTCGCGCAGGCCATCGGCGTCGACCTCCGCCGGCACCGCCGGATGCGTCAGCAGGGCCTTGGGCTCCGACGCGAACAGCACGCCGTCGGCCGTGCGGTGGTAGAACAGCGGCTTGACGCCCATCCGGTCCCGGACGAGCACCAGGCGTTGCTGGCGCACGTCCCAGATGCCGAAGGCGTACATGCCCTCGAACATGTCCACACAGGACAGTCCCCATTGGAGATACGCCCGGAGCACGACCTCGGTGTCGCTCGCCGTCCGGAAGGCGTGCCCACTGTCGCGCAGTTGCGTGCGCAACTCCCGGAAGTTGTACAGCTCACCGCTGTACGTGAGGACCGCGGCCACCGCACCGTCGGCCTCGACCGTCATCGGCTGGCGGCCGCCGGGGATGTCGATGACCGCCAGCCGCCGGTGGCCGACGGCGGCGTGGGTGTCCGTCCACACCCCTTCGCCGTCCGGTCCGCGCAGGGTGAGCGCGGCGGTCATGGCGCGGATGGTCGCGCTCTGGATGTGCAGGTTCCGGCTGAAGTCGATCCAGCCCGCAATGCCACACACGGCACCCTCCCGGCTCACCTCGCTGCTGCCGTCACCACGACGATCTTAAATGCACCTCGATCGTCTCGGGTGGTCGCGCCGGAGGTCGTCCCTGCTCTCGCCGGCGCCTGCTCGCCGGCGCCTGCACGACCGCCAGCAGGTCGGCAGACCGAGCCGGTATAACGTCAGCAGGAAGGATCCCCCAGCCAAGGAGCGTCACGTGGTGCGGAAGCGTTCAGATGCGGGTGAACCCGCCGCCGTTCCGGCTCTCCGGCAGCGCGCCGTCTCGGCCGGTGCCGCCTCGGTCGGCGCGACCGCCCTGGGCGCGTTGGCGATCGGTGCGGTCTCGTTCGGCGCCATCGCGGTCGGCACCATCGCGATCGGGCGACTGGTCGTCCGCCGGGCCGTCATCCGGCGGATGCGCATCGGTGCGCTGGAGGTCGACGAGCTCACCGTCCGGCGGCTGCACGTCGTCGAGCCGGATTGACACCCGCGTCAGGGGAGGATGGCCGCGCGCCTGCCGGATCGGCCCAGCCGTCAACGTGCCTGCCACGACCAGAAGTAGAACACGTTCTAATGCTGGCGGTGAGCGCCCGGTACGCCGTTCCCGGCAAACGGGGCTGACCTGGCGATCCTGCGGCCACGACGAGATGGCCGCCGGATCGAGACACCCCGCTGCTGGACCCTGGGGCGAGGGGGTCCTACGATCACGGGGTCCATCGATTCTTGACTAGGAGTGGGTGAGAGCAGAAGCGACTGCCGCCACTTCCCACGCTGGTTCGCCCGGATTCGGGCCGGCGGACTTCCGGTTGGGCGATGCGGTGTGTCCTGCTCACCCGCCTCGACGCTCCCGGAAGGAGTAGCGCGGAACCATGCTGCGCAACGACAGCATCTCTTCCCCACGAACCGCGCAGTTTTCCAACCGTCGCCGACCATGGGCGCAGCACCGGCCGTGGCGGCGCACCGCCGCTGTCGTCGCTGTGCTCGCGATCGCCGTCGCCGGTTGTGACTCTGGTGATAAGAGTTCCGCCGAGGGCCAGTCGGCCAACCGCTCCGCGGGCACCGCCGATTCGCTGAAGGGCGTCTGCCCCGACACCATCGCGGTTCAGAACAACTGGTGGCCGCAGGCCGAGTACGGGGCCCTGTACCGGCTGCTCGGCAAGGACGTCAAGATCGACAAGGACAAGAAGATCGTGTCCGCGCCCCTGGTGGCCAGCGGTGCTGACACCGGCGTGCGGCTGGAGGTCCGTGCCGGCGGTCCGGCGAACAACTTCACACCCGCATCGAAGCTTCTCTACACCGACAACTCGCTGACCATCGCCGGCTCGGACATCGACCAGGCCGCGCAATTCAGCAAGGACTCTCCGGTGCAGGGCGTGTTCGTGCCGATGGACCTGTCGCCGTTGGTTCTGATGTGGGACCCGGCGACGTATCCGAACTTCAAGACCATTGTGGACATCGGTCAGTCCAAGGCGACGGTCCTGACGTTCCAGGGTTCCACGTACGTGGACTACCTCACGGGGTCGGGGATTCTGAAGAAGGCGCAGGTCGAGGGCTCCTACGACGGCAGCCCGGCCCGGTTCATCAAGGAGAAGGGCCAGGTCGTCCAGCAGGGCTACCTGACCAACGAGGTCTATGCCTACGAGAACGAGATCCCGGAGTGGAAGAAGAAGGTCGGCTGGACCCTCGTCAACGACGCCGGCTACCCCAACTACCCCGAGGTGCTGACCGTCCGGCCCGACCGCAAGGCGCAGCTGGCGCCGTGCCTGAAGAAGCTGGTGCCGATGCTCCAGCGGGCGACCGTCGAGTACGCCAACGACCCGGCGGCGACCAACGAGCTGATCGTGAAGCTCACCACCGAGTTCAACGCGTTCCCGTACAGCGCCGCCCGGGCGGCGTACGCCGCCAAGGCGATGAAGGACAACGGCGTGCTCGGTAACGGGTCGAACGCCACGGTCGGCGACTTCGATCCGGCCCGGGTGCAGCGCATCATCGACGTCGTATCGCCGATCTTCGCCGGGCAGCGCACGCCGGTGAAGGACGGCCTGAAGTCGGACGACCTGTTCACCAACGAGTTCATCGACACATCCATCGGTTTGAAGTAGGACCCTTGCCGGGCCGGCGGTCGCGCACACGGGTGGGGGCCCCCGGCCCCGCCGGCGTGGTGGGAGCCCC
>Ga0307415_100001657_pt1 | contig 10805 bp, 7 predicted proteins | sample DK1Cmetagenome_FD_204524 | JGI IMG/M metagenome (GOLD analysis project Ga0307415, IMG submission 204524) | Maize rhizosphere microbial communities from greenhouse at UC Davis, California, United States - DK15-C-2 | ecosystem: Host-associated > Plants > Roots > Rhizosphere > Soil | place: USA...
TGGACCTGGCCGGCGCCTCGTACGTCGTCTCCAGCGCCGCCGCCCGGTCCGCGGCCGCCAGCGAACCGGACCTCGCCACGGACCTGCGCGGAGCCGCCGACACCGTCCGGCGCGGTATCAGTGGCATGCGCACGCTGCTGGTCGACATCTACCCGCCGAGCCTGGCGACCTCCGGACTGCTGGCCGCCCTCGAGGACCGCGTCACCAGCCTGGGCGCACGCGACATCGATGTCCTGATGGACCTCGATCCCGGCGCGGTCAGGCATCTCAGCCCCGCACAGGAGAGGCTGTTCTACCGGGTCGCGCACGAGTGCCTGCTGAACACCATCCGACATGCCCGTGCTCGCCAGGTCACGGTCTCGTTGCGTGCGGATCAGGACGCGGCGGTCCTCGAGATCAGCGACGACGGGGTCGGGTTCGATGCCGGCGCAGCGGTCACCGATCCCGCCCATGGGCAGTTCGGGATGCGGGTCCTCGCGGACCTGGCACGCGAGGCCGGCGCCGAGCTGTACGTGGCATCCGCTCCGGGCGCGGGTACCCGGTGGCTGCTCCGCGCCTGAGTCGGTCCGGCTGCCCCGGTTCCCGGCGTCCGCTCGGGCTTGGGCACCGGGGGGTGGGTCCCGCCCCCAGGTGGGGGGCCTGGGGGCGGGACCCTCGGACGCCACGGGGGTAGCGCCCTGCTTTCCGGCCGCGAGCCGACGGGCCCGCGGTTCTAGTCGCGGCAGGGTGGGGTCCGGCGCTCCGGGTCCCCGTTGACGAAGTCCTTGTCCGCGCAGCGGCGCACGAGCTTCATGACGAGCCCGGTCTCCTCGAACGGAATCCCGGTCTCGTTCGCGAGGGCCCAGATGTTGCCCTTGGCGTCCTCGCCGAAGCCCAGCATGAACGTGTTGCCGGACAAAGGTCCGTTGGTGAGGTGCTGGACCCGTGGGGTGCAGTCGTCGGGGTCGCACGTGTCCTGTTCGTTGAGGACGAAGACCTGTCCCTTGCCGTTGCCGACTCCGCTGAACCGGCGAGAGTAGTCACCGAAGACGTAGCGCCCACGCAGGGACTGGAGATCAGGATCGGGTCCGCGGTAGACGAAGCCGCCGATGACCGCGGTGCCCTCGTCGTGGTCGTACTGGCCCATGGGGTCCCGGTCGGGCGGCTCACAGCGCAGGTCTGCGTAGACGAAGCCGTCCGACGGTGGGTTCGGCAGCTCGTACTTGAAGGGGTTGAACCCGAACGTGCCCTCCTTCCAGTGCCACCCGAAGTTCACCGGAAGTCCCTGGGGGGCCCGTTGCGTCGGGCACAGGGTCGTCCGGGTGGTGTCGGCCTCGGCCAGGTGGTCGACCTCCTCGAGGTTGTTCTGGCCGACGTCGGACAGCCACACGTCGCCGCTGCCGCCGAGGTCCGCGCGGTCGGAGGAGGCGCGCCACGGGTTGCGCAGCCCGTAGGCGATCATGAACGCCGCCAGCGGGTTGGGAACGTCGTCCCCGGCCGGGATGGTGACCTCGTTCAGTGCGAGCGGGTCGAAGCGGAAGAGCTTGCCCCAGGCCGCGTCGGGGTCCTGGCCGTTGCCGAACCGGTTGGGGAAGGTGGCCTCCGAGCCGGTGCCGTGCCCGTAGGCGGGTACGCCCCGGAACCCGATCTGCAGGTTCTGGTCGTCGGCGCTGCCCCCGTCGCCGGTGGTGAGGTACAGCAGGCGGCGGTCGGTGGCGCGGGTCCCGAAGAAGATGGCGCCGCCGTCGTGGTTGAACTGTGGCCAGCCGATCTTGACGACCTCGCGGACGGGTACGGCGAGGGGTGCGTCCTGTTGCTCGGGGGGCGGGTCGTCGCTCTCCTCCGACGCGGGACGCACGGGTGGCGAGATCAGTGGGTTGGCCGCCTGCCACTCGGTGAGGACGTTGGTGTGGTCGGCCGGGGGGAGGTCGGCGTTGGTGCCCGGGAACTCGGTGGTCAACGTGTAGAACTTGCCGAACCCCGGGCTCCCGGCGAGCTGGTAGTCGGGGTGGAAGGCCACGCCGAGGAAGCCACGCTCGTCGTACGTGCCGGGTCCGAAGGCGCCGACCGGGATCAGCGGGCGTTGCCGGCTGGTGTCGATGAACAGCCGCTTGGCCCCGGTGCGGGTGTCGACCGCCCACAGCGGGCCGTCCTCGTCGACGACGTACAGGATGTTCGGCTGAGTGGTGGTTCGTCCGGGTGCGGGGCCGGGGCCGGGGGCGAAGGTGCCGTAGAGGGGAGCCGTGAGGCCGGAGCCGAAGGCCTTGATCTGCAGCTGCGTCCGCAGCGGGCCCTGGCGGATCTGGCCCGGGATGGGGTCCTCGATCGGGGTGGTCGGGTTGGTGGGGGCTGGGTCGTCGGCGAGCGCTGCGCCGGGACCCGTCGAGAGGGCCAGGGCTGTGAGCGACGCCGCGACGACAAGTCGTTTCATGGTCGATCTCCTCGGGATGGTCATGGCAGGGCGACGGTGCGAACGCGCCTCCTCTCCTCGGATCGGCGAAGCAGGGATCACTTGATGATGCTGAGGAAGGCGTCGTAGTCCTGGTCCCTGAGGGCGGGTTGGAAGGGTCGTCGGGTGGGGAAGTCGGGGGAGAGGGTCCGGCCGGCGAGGTGGGCGTCTCCCTCTCGGTCCGCAGCCACGCCGGTGGCGCGGTCGGCGTCGCTCCCACCGAGGAAGGTGCTCCAGACCGGGGTTCCGCCGGGTCGCAGCTGCAGGGCGAACCCGTCGATGTAGCCACCGAAGTGCGGTTGAGCGGCGTTCGCGGTGGTCAGGAAGTCCCGTGAGTCCGTGCGTCCCGCGACCAGGGCGCGGCCCTTCTTCGTGATGTCGATGGCCAGGCCCTGATCCTCGGCTCGGCCCCCGAGGTAGGTGCTGTACTCGAGCGCTCGGCCGGTCGCGGTGAACTTGGTGACGAAGCCGTCGTCGCAGAGCTCCTCGGGCTGCTCGCTGGTGCAGGCCCGGTTGTTCAGGGTGGCTTGGAGGGCGTTGCGGGTGGGGAAGTCCCGGGACTGGGTGGCGCCGGTGACGTGGGCGCGTTGCTGCCGGTCCACGGCCACGCCGTAGGCGTCGTCGTGCTCCCTCCCGCCGAGGTACGTGCTGTACGCGGCGGTGCCGCCCTTCCGGTTGAGCTTGGTGAGGAAGGCCTGTCGACAGGGTTCGCCCGGGGGTGGGCCGCAGGCCTCGCCCCGCATGGTGGTCTGGAAGGCCCGCACCTTCGGGAAGTCCGGGGAGCCCGTGCTGCCGGTGATGTAGGCGTTCTTGTCCCGGTCGACGTCGATGCCGCGGGCGACGTCGGAGGCGTTGCCGCCGAGATAGGTGCTGTAGGCGATGCGCGCTCCGCTGGGCGCGAGCTTGAGGACGAACGCGTCGTACGGGCAGGGCAGGTCTCCCTGGCAGGGCGGCGACTGGAACCGGGCCTGGAACGCGTTGCGGGTCGGCAGGTCGCGGGAGTCGGTGAGGCCGGCGACGTACACCGCGGAGTCCCGGTCGACCGCGACGGAGACGGCCTCTTCGTTGAGCGTTCCCCCGAAGAGGGTGGACCACTCGATGCGGCCGCTGGGGCGCAGCTTCACGACGAACGCGTCGTGGCAGGGTACGCCGGTGCAGGCGCGTCCCTTCAGCCGCTTCTGCAGCGCGCCGGTGGTGGGGAAGTCCGGGGAGCCGGTGCGGCCGACGACGTAGACATTGCCGTCCCGGTCGACGGTGATCGCGTTGGCCATGTCCATGTCCACGCCGCCGAGCTGGGTGCTCCACTCGATCCGGCTGCCGTCCGCGGCGACCTTGGTGACGAACGCGTCCACGATCGCGTCGTGGCCGCGGGTGCCGGACCCGACCCGGGGGAAGTCCTCCGAGAGCGTGAACCCGGTGACGTAGCTGTTGCCGTCGCGGTCGGTGGCAACCCCGGTGGCCTCGTCCCACTCCTGGCCGCCGAGGTAGCTGCTGAACACCAGCTCGCCGGTGTCGCCGGGAAGGGCCGCGACGTTGGCGACCGTTGCTCCGCTCACCACGGAGGCACCGGCCTTCCGGGCATCGCCGGACGGCGGATCGGACTGGGCGAGGGACAGGGAGATCGGGACGGCGAGGGCGGCGATGGCGAGGCCGGCGATCCAGACGCGGGAGTGCGCTCGGTGGAGCAGGGTTGGGGGGTTCATGGTTCCTCCTGTGGGTCGGCGCAGGGCCGACTGCAGCCACGTGGCTGCCGGGGTCGTGCTAGATCACACGGACGCCCCAGCGCTCGACGCCGTTCTGCGCCATGCCCTGGATGTTCCAGATGGGTCGGAGCGGCTGGACGTTTCCGGTCTCGTCGGTGGCCCGACAGGACAGGATGTAGGCGCCCGGGGTGGCCTGCCAGGTGAACCGCCACGGGGTCCAGGCGTGCGGCGAGACCGGTTCCTCGAGCACCGCGCGACGCCAGGTGCGGCGGTCGTCGGTGCTGACCTCGACCTTCCTGATCGGGCCGTAGCCCGACCAGGCCATGCCGCGCAGTTCGACGGCTCCTGCGTCGACGAAGCGATAACGGCTGATCAGGTCCGGGTACCCGGGTGGTTTCATGGCCGCGCGCACGGACTTCTTCTGGATCGGGCGGCCGGCGTCGGCCGCGCTGAAGGTCATCCGGTAGACGAGCTTCTGCTGCACGCCTTGGAACGGGTGGTCGATCACCGTGATCGCCTTGAGCCACTTGACGCTGGCCATGCCGTACCAGGTGGGCACCACCAGACGGAGGGGGAAGCCGTGTGCCGGGGGCAGCGGTTGGCCGTTGGCCTCCCACGCCAGGATCACCCCGTCGAGCATGGCCTCGTCGATGGGCAGCGCCCGCTCGAAGTGATGGTGGACGCCGAGGTCGATGCCGTCGTCGTGACCGGTGAAGACGATCTCGGTGGCGTCGTCGAGGAGTCCGGCCTCCTCGAGGATGGGCTTTAACGGGGTGCCGGTGTACTCGAAGACGCCGATGGCCTCCTGGAACCACGGGACGTAGATGGAACGCGGATGCGTGAACGAGCGGCCGTTGCCGGCGCACTCCATGATGGAGGGCTGCTTGACCCGTGGCCGCCGTTTGAGGTTGTCGAGCGTGAGGGTGAGCGGATTGCGGACCCGGCCGGTCAGGCTGACGCTGTACCCGCGCTCGTCGAGTGACGGGACGTCGAAGTGGATCAGCTGGAAGTGCGACGCAATCGGCGTGATGTCGCGGTCCAGGAACTCCAGGTGCATGCCGTGGTTGCGGAACGCCAACCGGGTCTCCTCGTAGCTGAACAACGTCGAGGAGGGCGGGGGCCGGTCCGGCGTCGGCAGTGTCGGATCGTGGCCGGCCCAGGCAGTGGCGGCTCCGCCGGCGGCGGCCAGGCCGGTCCCGGCGGCGCCCATGCGGAGAAGCGAGCGGCGGCCCAGCCTGCGACGCAGGGGACCGGGAGTCGCGGGAGAGTCAGGAAGCTCCGGGTTGAAAGAGTCCCATCGGGAAATCACCTCACAGGAGTCACTCAGGAAGTTCTCAGGAAACAACGGTCCCTACGTAAGCACGGGTCTCCCTGGTTGCCTAGCCCCCCACTGGTTGCACAGGTCCCACGTCCCGATCCGCCCGGCTGGTCTGCGATCTGAGCGGGTGGCCAGGCGGCCAGCCGCATCGAACGCCATCTGACCTGCGTAAAAGTTGCGTCCAAAAAGGTCAGCGGCGGCCGCCGAACCACGGAGTCTCCGGGCCGGCCGGGGCGAGGTACTAGTACCAAAGTCCAATACCCTTCGGGGCGACGGACGGGGACACGTTGACGAAGTCGGGGTGTCGGGGCGTTCCTCGATGCAGGCGAGCTCCCTCGGACACCCTGCCTTGCGGGGGCAAGCTGCCCGTCACTCGTCGTCCGCGGCGACGGATCCGGCGCGCGTCGCCCGGGCGGCGTTCTGGCGTCGGGTCTGCCACGCCTTCTTCGCGGCACGGCTGCGCTTGCGGCGACGTCGTTCGCCCTCGAGCCGCGCCCGCTCGAGGGCCCGCTGCTGTCGGCGCGCCTCGGTCTCGGCCTTGCGGAGTTCCGCCGCCAGAACGGCCTCGGAGCGGACGGGCCACACGTACGGCAGGTCGTCGGGGACGTCGGGGAACAGCGGCCGGTAGTGCTGCTGGTCCTTGCGCACCAGCGCGGACTGGTGGCTGCGGTGCAGCTCGTCGTCGCCGAGCCACGGCGGCAGCCCGTTCGCGGCGGCAAGCTCTCGCTGCGTGCGCACGCTGTTGACGCCGGCCGCGCGCAGGTCCGCCGCAATCGTGAGAGCGCAGGTGTCGCCGAACCCGAGCTCGACCCAGGCGTCGCAGCAGGCGAAGCCGTATCGGCCGAGCGCCTCCTCGAACCCTCGCCACATGAGCACGGCCGGGTGGTTGGCCCAGCCGTAGCCGGGCCTGGTCAGCGCGCGTACCACCTGGATCGTCTCCACGCGCTGCTTGCCGAGCCGCTTGCGGTCCAGCGTCCGCGCCGAGCGCTCGAAGTCGGGGTAGGGCAAGAACGTCTGCACCCGATCAGTCTGCCTCGCCCTCGACCGACGCTCGGGCACCAGCACCCGTGGTCGACGCCCCGTCGCAGCCCGGGCGACATGGGGGGACCGGGAACCTCGAACCGGCCCCGGGTGAGTGCTGGACGGACTTCGCAAACTTTGAGCGAACCTCTTGCCAGCGGTGCCGGCCATGCCTAGTGTATGCGTATGCATCTCAGCGCTGAAGACAAGTCACGCATCCGTTCCGGCTCGGTCACCGTGGTCAAGGAGCCCGACGAGGGTCGCGTGGACGAGGTCCGCGACCCGGCCGTGGTCGCCAAGGTCTCGGAGATGCTCGGCGCGATCGAGCGCGATGGCATGGACGCCGTGCTGCGCTACGCCCGGGAGCTCGACGGTTACGAAGGCAGCGGCCTGGAGGTCCCCGAAGCCGAGCTCGAGAAGTCCGGGGAACGGATCCCCGCCAAGGTCCGCGAGGCCCTGGAGGCCGGCGCGGACCGGACCCGCCGCTTCGCCCGGATGCAGCGCGACCGACTCCAGGACTTCGAGGAGGAGGTCCTCCCCGGCCTCGTCTGCGGTCAGCGGTTCGTGCCGGTGCAGAACGTCGGCGCGTACCTGCCCGCCGGACGGTTCCCTCTGCTGGCGAGCGCGTTCATGACCGTCGGAGTCGCCGACGTCGCCGGCGTGCCCGCCATCGTGAGCTGCACTCCGCCGTCCCTCGAGGGCGAGCCGCACCCGGCGGTCCTGTACGCCGCGTGGGTGTCCGGCGCTCGCAAGGTCCACCCGCTGGGCGGGGTCCAGGCGCTGGCCGCCATGGCCTTCGGCCTCCTGGACAACGAGCCGGCGGACATGATCGTGGGCGCCGGCAACGCCTTCGTCGCCGAGGCCAAGCGCCAGCTCTACGGCCGGGTGGGCATCGACGTCCTGGCCGGGCCTTCCGAGGTGGCGGTCCTCGCGGACGAGACGGCCGACGCCGAGATGGTGGCCGCCGACCTGCTCGGCCAGGCCGAGCACGGGCCCACCTCGCCGGCGAACCTCACCACCACGTCCGAGCGACTGGCCCATGAGGTCCTCACCGAGATCGACCGCCAGCTCGAGCAGCTGTCCACGCGCGACATCGCCGGTGCGGCCTGGCGCGACTACGGCTCGATCTACGTCGCCGAGTCCCGCGAGACCGCCGTCGAGGTCATGGACACGCTGGTGCCCGAGCACCTCGAGGTGCTCGCCGACGACCTCGACTGGTGGTTGGGGGCGCTGCACAACTACGGCTCGCTGTTCCTCGGGCCGTGGTCGACCGTGGCCTACGCCGACAAGGGCATGTCCGGGACCAACCACGTGCTGCCCACGGTTCGCGGAGCTCGCTACACCGGTGGCCTGAGCGTGTCGTCGTTCCTCAAGCAGCTGACGTACCAGCGTGCCACCGACGAGGCGACCGCGGCGCAGGCCGTGCCGACCGTGACGATCTCCGACTTCGAGCGGCTCGACGCCCACCGCGACAGTGCGCAACTACGTCTGAACCGGAGCACGGCGACCTGAACTCGACATACGTATACCAACGCACCATCCCGGCGTCGCCGTGACGCCCGGGTCTCGGACCAGCTCGACCCGCCACGCGCCCGGCCGTGTCGGTTACCTTATCCGCACCCCCTTGGAGTACACATGAGCACAAGTCGTCGCCGCACGGCCGCCGTCGCGGCCGTCGTCGCGAGCCTGAGTCTGGTCGCCACCGGTTGTGGTGCCGGATCGAAGACATCCGCCGAGACGGCCACGAAGGTCGAGTGTGACTACACGGCGCCCAGCGGCAAGACCGACGTGAACGTGCTGGCCTACAACTCGTCGTCGGTGGACCCGTACACCAACACCATGGTGAGCAGTTGCACCAAGGGCGACGTCACCGTCAACCACGAGCCGATCGACTTCGCCGGCCAGGTGCAGAAGACGACCGCGACGCTGGCCGGCGACAGCGGCACCTACGACATCATCGAGACCTACTCGTTCGTCATCCCGCAGCTGGCCGCGGAGGGCAAGCTCGAGCCGCTCGACGACTTCGTCGAGAAGCACAGCGACGAGTACGGCCTCGACGCGATCAACGAGAACATGAGCGGCGCCATGACCTACGACGGCAAGCTCTACGGTCTGCCGATGCAGGCCCAGATGCTGATCATGGCCTACCGCAAGGACGTCTTCGACGAGCTGGGCATCGCCCCGCCGACCACGTTCGACGAGATGCGGGACACGGCGAAGAAGATCCAGGACGCGGGCGACATCAAGTACCCCATCGCCCTGCCCCTGCTGGCCAGCGCCGACATCGTCACGGCGTACGACGCAGCCCTCGGGTCGCTCGGCGTGAACCTCACCGACCCCGACTCGATGAGCGCCAATCTGGACAGCCCGGAGTCGGCGCAGGCGCTCGAGGAGCTCATCTCCCTCAAGCCGTTCATGGACCCGCAGGTGACCACGTTCGACCAGCCGGCCGTCCAGCAGCAGATGTACAACGGCTCCGCGGCGATGTCGATCATGTTCTCGGGCCGGATGAACGACCTCACGCTGGAGTCCAACAGCCAGTTCGCCAAGGACATGGCCTTCGCCGCTCCGCCGTCCGTCGACGGCGGCGACATCCTCTACGACACGGTCTCGGTCGACGGCTGGTCGATCCCCGCCAACGCGAAGAACGACAAGGAGATGCTCTTCGAGATGCTGGCGTCCTCGGTCAGCGAGAAGGCGTCGAAGGCCTCCCTCCCGGCGGCCTACCCCGCCCGGGACGGGATGGTGACCGAGTCGAGCATGCCGTTCGCAACGGCTGCGAACGAGTCGATCGCGGGGGTGCCGCCGTCGGAGCCGTACCCGTGGACCGCGGAGATCAGCAACGCCATCACGCCGCTGATCGCGGACGTGGTGGTCGGCAAGACCTCGGTCGAGGACGGCACGCAGCAGATGCAGGCAGCAGCCGACAAGATCCTGGCCGAGTACAAGTAACCGCGGCCGACAGCGGGAGGAGAGACGCCATGCGCAGACGTGAGTTTGCGGTGCTCGCGGGTCCGAGCATCCTGGTGATGGCGGGTCTGCTGCTCCTCCCGCTGTACCGCACCATCCAGTGGAGCCTGCAGGACGTCGACTACGGCTCGAAGGGTGAGTTCGTCGGCCTGGACAACTACCGGCAGGCGTTCAGCGACCCCCGGCTCTCCGACGCCGTGGTCTTCACGGTGACCCTCACGCTGCTGGTCACCGCGGTGCTCGTGGTCGCCGGCTACCTCCTGGCGGCCTTCGTCAACGGGCTCGGCCGGTCGAAGCCCTACGTGCTCGGGCTCCTCCTCGTGCCGTACGTGATCCCGCACATCGTCGGCGCGACGATGTTCTCCTGGTTGTTCAACTCCAACTACGGGGGCGTGATCACCTACGCCATCGAGAAGATGACCGGCATCCAGGTCCTGTGGATGACCGACACGTGGCCGAACCGCATCCTGATCGCGCTGAACATCATCTGGTCGATGCTGCCGTTCGCGATGCTCATCATCCTGGCCGGGCTGCAGGGGGTGTCCGACGAGATCCTCGAGGCCGCCAAGATGGACGGCGCCTCGCCGGTCCGCACCCACCTGAGCGTGATCGTCCCGAGCATCCGGGGTGTCCTCGGCTTCGTCGCGCTGATCTCCATCATGGACGTCGTCCGGACGTTCGACCCCCTGGTCCCGCTCTCTCCCCAGGCCGTGCAGCTCGGCAACGAGTCGATCATGCTCTACATCTACAACGTGGCCTTCCGAGACGGTGGTCAGGACCTGGGGCTCGGCAGCGCCATCAACGTGCTGCTGATCCTGCTGATCGTCGTCCTGCTCTTCCCGTTCATCCGGGGCGTGGCCAAGGAGGCGAAGACCCGATGACCGTACCCGCCGGAACCATCCCCGCGACCCACGAGTCGCCCGAGCTGGACAGCGTCCTGGACCAGCCCCAGAACCGGCCGCCGCGCAAGCCCGGCCGCGCGCTGGTCGTCGGCGGCCTCGTGCTCTTCATCTGCTGGGCGTTGCTGAGCCCGGTGCTGTGGACGGCCATGACCGTGACCAAGCCGACGAACGTCGCCTTCGTCAACCCGCCGGAGTTCCTCTACGAACCGAACTTCGACTCGTTCGTGAACCTGTGGCAGACCACGCAGTTCTACAGCTACCTGTTGAACACGTTGGTCGTCGCGGTCATCAGCACGGTCTTCGCCTTGCTCATCGGCGTGCCGGCCGCGTACGCGCTGTCGCGCTTCCCGGGCTGGATCTCGACGCTGCTGCTGGTCGCCGCACTGGTCTTCCGTGCGCTTCCCCGCTTCGCCGTGGTGCTTCCGATGTACGACATCTCTCGCGCGTTCAACATCTACGACACC
>Ga0307415_100001658_pt1 | contig 10804 bp, 10 predicted proteins | sample DK1Cmetagenome_FD_204524 | JGI IMG/M metagenome (GOLD analysis project Ga0307415, IMG submission 204524) | Maize rhizosphere microbial communities from greenhouse at UC Davis, California, United States - DK15-C-2 | ecosystem: Host-associated > Plants > Roots > Rhizosphere > Soil | place: USA...
TCTCACGACGATCAGTCGCGCGCCCGCACACGTTGCCGGCCGCGTGCCACTGGCGCGCACGCGCGCCGCCTCCTAAGGTCGGCCGCGGTGCTGCGGCACCGACGCATCGATGGCGGTGCGCCAGCATCCTAGGAGAATCTCGATGGCTGACAACCAGACCCGTGGCCGCTCGGCCGATCGGAAGCGCCTCAACAAAGGCGAACCCTACGAAGTCGCCTACGCCAAGTCCGACCGTGCCTCGCCGGGCCGCAAGGCGCTGCTGGCAAAAGGCGCATCGTCGGGCGGCGCCGCCAAGCGGTCGACCGGCTCGTCAGCGAAGAAGGCGGGCTCGGCGGCGAAGAAGGCCGGCTCGGCGGCGAGAAAGAGCGGCGGGTCGGCCAGGAAGAGCGGCTCGGCGGCGAAGAAGTCGGCCAAGAAGTCGGGCTCGGGCGCGCGCAAGTCGGCGTCCCGCTCGACGCGCGGCGAGGCGAGGTCGGCATCGCCGGCGATGAAGCGCAGCAACGCTTCCCCGACGCGCGGCCGGACGCCGACGACGCGCGGCGCGCCGAACCCGCCCAAGGAAGAGAAGACCGCCGAGAACACCGCACCGAAGACGATGCGCGAGGCCGACGCGATCGACCTTCTCACGGACGACCACCTCGAGGTCTCGGCGCTCTTCAAGCGCTACGAGAAGCTCGCCAACAAGGAGGCCCCCGCCGCCGAGCGCCGCGAGCTGGCGCAGTCGATCTGCGGCATGCTGAAGGCGCACACGCAGATCGAGGAGGAGATCTTCTATCCGGCGGCACGCAGCGCCGGCATCGACGCCGACACGCTCGACGAGGCGCAGATCGAGCACGCATCGGCGAAGGACCTGATCGCGCAGATCGAGGGCGGCAACCCGAACGACGGCCTCTACGACGCCAAGGTGTCGGTGCTCGGCGAATACATCACGCACCACGTCGTCGAGGAGCACACCGAGATCTTTCCGAAGCTCCGTCGTGCCGGCGTCGACCTCGTCGCGCTGCGCGGCGAGCTGGAGTCCCGCAAGATGTCGATCCTTCCCGAGGGCGCCGACGGCGCAGCGCAGCCGGACCAGGAATCGCCCGGGCTGCTCGCCAAGCTGAGCGACAAGCTGTTCAGTGCCGACAGCGGCGCCGACCAGCGCGGCCGCACCGACACGTCGCGCGGCTGACGCCGGCGACGGTGCCGTCGCGCCGCGACGGCACCGTCTGGTCTAATCGTCCGATGCGCCGATCGATCACGGGCATCGACCACGCCATCGTGCTGGTGCACGACCTCGATCGCGCGCGCGGCCGCTACGAACGCCTCGGCTTCACGGTCGCGCCGCGCGGATTGCACCCGCCCGAGCACGGCACCGGCAACCACACCGTGATGCTCGAGCGCGAATACCTCGAGCTGCTCGGCGTCGTCGCACCGACGCCGGCCAACGAGCCTTGGCGGCAGGCCCTGGCGCAGGGCGAAGGCTTGGCTGCCCTCGCGCTGCAGACGCCGAGCGCCGACGCCGTCGTCGCCGAGATGGCGGCCGCCGGCGTCGTGCTGGATGCGCCGCAGGATTTCGCGCGTCCGGTCGTGCTGCCCGACGGCATCCGGTCGCAGGCGGCGTTTCGGAGCGCGCACTTTCCGCGCGGCATCGTGCCCGGCTTTCAGCTGTTCTGCTGCGAGCACAGGACCCGCCACATCACCTGGCGGCCCGAGCTGCTGCACCATGCCAACGGCGCCGTCGCGCTCGACGACGTGCTCGCCGCGAGCGCGTCGCCGGAGGCGGACGCCGCCAAGGTCGGTGCGGTGTTCGCGCGCGAGCCGCGCGCCGAGAGCGACGGCGCGTTCGTCGTCGACACCGGCAACGGCACGATCCGTTTCCAGGCGCCGGCGTCGCTGGCGGCGCGCTTCGCGCCCGCCGATCTTTCGGGGCTGCGCTCCTCGGGCCTGGCGGGGATGACGCTTAGGACGCGCTCTGCCGCAGCCGCCCGAGCGGCGCTCTCGGCAGGCGGCATCCGCCACGCGACGACGCACGACGGCATCGCGGTCGCGCCGCGCGATGCTTGCGGCGTGCTGCTCGTCCTGCGCGAAGGCTGACCGCGCCGGCGCGGCCGGCGCAGCGCTCGATCGCGCGCCGTCAAGGCGCGGGCGGCTCGTCGCCGTAACTTCGAAGGACGCGGTAGCTTGCGCGCTGCCCCGGCAGCGACTCGATCAGCGCGAAGCCGCCGACGCGCCACTCCAGCGTCGCCGGCACCGCCGGCGGCACGGCGCCGCGCGCCCGCCGCGCCAGCGTGACGTGCGGCGCGAACGGCCGCGGGTCGAGCGCGACGCCGAGTTCGGACAGGACCCTGCCGATGCCGGCATGGAGCTCGGCCAGCGCCGAATCCGCGGTGGCAAAACGCAGCACCGCGATGCCGCCGCGCCAGAGTTCCGGGGCGAGCGCGCGCAAGGTCGTCGGCACGACGGGCAGCATCGCCAGCGCGCCGTCCAGCGCGGCGACCCGCAAGCGCGACAACGCACCGAGGAAATGCAGCGTGAGGTGCAGGTTGGCGTCGGCGACCGGCTTCGCGCCGGGCGGCCAGCGCCAGCCGTCGCGCTCGTCGCACAAGCGCGCCCGCAGCGCCGGCTCGGGCCAGAGGGCGGTGAAGAGGCGCGCGCTGTCGTCCTGCATGTCGACCATCTCCCGCCGGGCGGCGCTGCGCCTCCGGGTAATTCATCTTTCGAGCCCCGGGCGGCCGGACAAAGATGCCTGCGGCCCAACGCCGCCGCCGGTCCCCCGCCCGCGGCACCCACAGGAGACAAGGGAATGACAAGGAATCGATTCTGGCGCGCCGTCGCGCTGTCGTTGACGAGCGGCGCGTTGTGCGCCGCCGCGCACGCGCAGGAGACCTTCAAGCTCGGCATCGTCAGCTTCCTCTCCGGCCAGGCGGCGGAGAGCTTCGGCGTTCCGGCGGTGAATGGCGCCAAGGTCGTCATCGACGCCTTCAACAAGGGCGCTGCGCCGGCGCCGTACAACAAGACCGGCTTCGGCGGCATGCGGATCGAGCCCGTCTACGTCGACGAGAACGGCGGCGCGACCAAGCAGGTGCAGGAGCTGCGCAATCTGTACGACCGCGAGAAGGTCGATGCCGTCGTCGGCTACGTCGGCTCGGGCGACTGCCTCGCCGTCGCCCCGGTGGCCGAGGAGATGAAGCGCTTCCTCATCCTCTACGACTGCGGCACGCCGCGCATCTTCGAGGACAACAAGCTGCAGTACGTGTTCCGCACCGCGTCGCACGCGGCGATGGACAACGTCGCCCTGGCGCGCTACCTGAAGGCGCGCAACATCAAGATCGAGAACTTCAACCTGATCAACCAGGACTACGCCTGGGGCCAGGACTCGAAGAAGGACTTCGTCCTGTCGATGGAGAAGCTCTTCCCCGGTGCCAAGCCGGGCGAGGATCAGCTGCCCAAGTTCGGCGCCGGCCAGTACGGCACCGAGATCTCGGCGCTGATGGCCAAGCCGGCCGACGTCACGCACTCGAGCCTGTGGGGCGGCGACCTGCAGGCGTTCGTCCTGCAGGCGGCGCCGCGCGGCCTCTTCAGCCGCACGCAGGTCGTCTTCTCGGCCGCCGACCACGTCCTGCCGGGCCTGGGCGAGAAGATGCCCAACGGCGTCATCCTCGGCGCGCGCGGCGCCTACGGCCTGATGTCGCCGAAGTCGGCGCTCAACGACTGGTGGTGGGACCTCTATTCGAAGGCCTACAACACGTATCCGGTGCAGGCGCCTTACCGGATGGTGCAGTCGCTGCTCGGCCTGAAGCTCGCGGTCGAGAAGGCGATGGCCGCCAACGGCGGCAAGAAGCCGACCAGCGAGCAGCTCGCCGCCGCGCTCACCGGCCTCGAGTGGGATTCGCCGGCGGGTCGGATCCGGATGGTGCTGGGCGACGGCCACCAGGCGATCCAGGACACGGCGATCGGCAGGACGCGCTACGACGCGGCGAAGAAGATGGTCGTCCTCGAGGACATCCAGCGCTTTCCGGCCGAGTGCGTCAACCCGCCGCCTGGAATGAAGTCGGAAGACTGGATCAAGGCCGGCTTCCCCGGCGCCAAGGGCTGCCCGTAAGCCGCGCTCCGGGGCCGCCTTGAACGCCGTCGTCACCATCCTGATCGACGGCCTGACCTACGCGTCGTGGCTGTTCATCGTCGCGGTCGGGCTGACGCTGGTCTTCGGCGTCCTCAAGATCCTCAACATCGCGCACGGCAGCTTCTACGCGCTCGGCGCCTACGCGGCGGCGAGCTTCGTCGGCTGGGCGGCGACGCTGAAGTGGGCGCCGGGCTTCAGCATCGTCGCCATGCTTCTCGCCGCGGTGGCGGTCGCCGCGGTGATGGCACCGCTCACCGAGCGCGGCCTGCTGCGCTTCTTCTACGGCCGCGACGAGGTCCTGCTCGTCCTCGTCACCTACGCGATGTTCCTGATCCTGGAGGACGTCACCAAGCTCGTCTGGGGCACCAACCCGTACTTCGTCTCGGAGCCGTACGGCCTGTTCGGCAACCTGCACGTCGGCGTGCAGACCTGGGTCGGCTACGACTTCGCGCTGGTCGCGCTCGCCGTCGTCGTCGGCGGCGCCGTCTGGTGGGGCCTCAACCGGACGCGCCAGGGCAAGATCACGCTCGCCGTGATCCACAGCGCCGAGATCGCGTCGAGCATGGGCGTCAACGTCTCGCGCGTCTACATGGCGGCGTTCTCGATCGGCATCTTCCTGGCCGCGCTCGGCGGCGCGTTCACGGCGCCGATGATCTCGGTGCAGCCCGGCGTCTCGGTCGGCGTGATCGTCGTCTCGTTCGCGGTCGTCATCATCGGCGGCCTCGGCAGCATCGAGGGAGCCGCGGTCGGCGCGCTGATCGTCGGCCTGGCGCGCTCGCTCGCCGTCCACGTCGCGCCGGTCGCCGAGCTGTTCTCGATCTACATCGTCATGGCGGTGGTGCTGATGTTCCGGCCCGAAGGCTTGTTCCAGCGCACGCAGGCACGAAAGATCTAGGCGCTGACGTGTCGGCGAGCACGGAAGACCTGGCGATCGGGACGGCGGCGGCCGGCCCGCCGGTGCCGCCGGCCGTGCGCCGTGCGCCGGGGCGCGCCGGAATGCTCGCGCTCGCGCTCGGCGCCTTCGCCGTGCTCGCCGCGGCCGGCTGGGTCTTCCCGCGCTGGCTGACGTTCCTGCTGACGATGGCCGCCGCCAACGGCCTCGTCTCGCTCGGCATCGTCGGCCTCATGCGCGGCGGCGTCGTGCCGTTCGGCCAGGGCATGGTCTTCGCCGCAGGCGGCTACGCGGCGGCACTGCTCTACAACAAGCTCGGCGTCACCGACGCGGTCGGCCTGACGCTCGCCGGCGGCGTCGCCGCGCTGCTCGTCGCCGCGCCGTTCGCGCCGCTGCTGTCGCGCTACCGCGGCATCTTCTTCGCGATGCTGACGCTGGCGCTCTCGATGGTGACGTATGGCCTCTTGATGAAGCTCGACACGCTCGGCGGCTCCGACGGCTTCAACGTCGGCCGGCCGACGCTGTTCGGCCAGAAGCTGCCCGACGACCGCGTCGGCTACATCCTCTACCTGCTGACGACCGCCGTGGCGACGCTCGCCGCGGTGGCGATGCGGATCGCCTTCGACAGCACGCGCGGCCTGGTCACGCTCGCGGTGCGCGAGAACGAGCTGCGCGTCGAGTACCTGGGCGGCTCGGTGCGGCGGGCGATGGCGATGAACTTCGTCATCGCCGCGTTCTGCGGCGGCCTGGGCGGCGCCCTCGTCGTCCTCTCGCTCGGCCACATCGAGCCCAACTTCAGCTACTGGACGACCTCGGGCGAGTTCGTCTTCGTCGCGATCCTCGCCGGCTGGCAGAGCGTCGCCGCGGTGTTCGTCGCCAGCACCGTCCTCGAGATCGTCCGCTCGTTCTCGAGCGCGTACTTCCCGAACACCTGGCAGCTCGCGCTCGGCCTGTTCCTGCTCTTCGTCATCCGCTTCCTGCCGCGCGGCATCGGCTCGCTGTGGACGAAGCGGGCCGGGCACTGATCGCGATGACGCTGCTGCTCGCGGCGGGCGTCCACAAGCGCTTCGGCGCCGTCGTCGCCGCGGCCGACATCACGATCGCGATCGCGGCCGGCGAGCGCGTCAGCCTGATCGGCAGCAACGGCGCCGGCAAGACGACCTTCGTCAACATGATCACCGGCTACCTGAAGCCCGACGCCGGCCGGATCGCGTTCGACGGCCGCGACGTCACGCCGCTCGACCCGCGCGCGGTCACTCGCCTCGGCGTCGCCCGATCGTTCCAGATCCCGCAGCTCTACGGCGATCTCAGCGTGCTCGACAACATGCTCGTCGCCAACGCCTGCCACGACCAGCGCCTGAGCTTCTGGCTGCCCGCCCACCGCTCCGACGCCGTCGAGCGCGCCGAGCGCCTGCTCGAGCGCTTCCGCCTCGCCGAGCACCGCGCGAGGCGCGTCGCCGAGCTGCCGGGCGGCGTCAGGAAGCTCCTCGACATCGCGATGGCGCTGACCGGCGCGCCCAAGCTGCTGCTGCTCGACGAGCCGACGAGCGGCGTCTCCGCGCAAGAGAAGTTCCCGATGATGGACACCATCATGACCGCGCTCGGCCACGAGGCGATGACCGTGCTCTTCGTCGAGCACGACATGGACATCGTCGAGCGCTACGCGAGCCGCGTGGTCGCGTTCTACGCCGGCCGCATCGTCGCCGACGGCACGCCCGAGGAGGCCCTCGCCACCGACGACGTCCGCCGCTACGTCACCGGCGAACTCCTCGCCGGGTAAGGCAACAGGCGATGCTCGCCGTCCGCTCGCTGCACGTCGCGATCGACTCGGTGGTCGCGCTGCGCGGCCTCTCGATCGAGGTGCCGACGGGCCGCATGGTCGGCCTGGTCGGCAGGAATGGGGCCGGCAAGACGACGCTGATGCGCACGTTGATGGGCCACCTGGCGCCGTCGAGCGGCAGGGTCGAGCTCGACGGCCACGACCTGCTCGCGCTGCCCGCGCACGCGCGCGCCGGTCTCGGCATCGGCTACATGCCCGAGGACCGCGGCCTGGTGCCCGAGCTCACCGTCGAGGAGAACATCCTGGTGCCGATCTGGGTCCAGCGCCGCCTCGTCGAGGCCGACCGCCTCGCCCTCGTCTACCGCGTCCTGCCCGAGCTCGTCGAGATGCGCTCGCGGCGCGCGCTGCTGCTGTCGGGCGGCCAGCAGAAGCTCGTCGCGCTCGCCCGCGCATTGGCGGCGGGAACGCGTCTGCTGCTGCTCGACGAGCCGTTCGAAGGCGTCGCGCCGGCGCTCTCGAAGCGCCTCGCCGAGGTGATCGCGTCGCTGAAGGGTAGCGAGGTCTCGGTCCTGCTCGCGCAGAGCGACCTCAACCACGCGCGCCGGCTGGTCGACACCGAGTTCGTCGTCGAGCGCGGCGCGAATGTCGAAGCCGCGACGACGCCATGACTCCGGGACGAGCAGCGCCGGAGGAGATGACTATCTCGGCATCGACGCCCGCGCTTGTACCGGCTTGCTCGACCGTCTGAACGAAACGAGCCCTTTCCACGAGGCCCAGCCCGAGAGCAGGGCGATCAGCAGGCCGATGCTGACGACCGGCAGCCAGTCGGCCGCCAGATCCACAGCCTTCCACAGAGCTTGCGTGCGCTCGGTGAGCCAGTGCAGCGCGACATGGCCGGCCAGCAGTCCGACGATGATGGCCGACGCCCACTCCGAGGCCGGCACCCATCGTCGCAGCAAGGTCGCGGCCGGCAGCATCGCCATCAGCACGAGCAACTGCCCCCCTTCGATGCCGACGTTGAAGGCGAGCAGCGACACCAGCAGGCTGGAGCCGGCAAACTGGAGCTGCGACTGCAGCATGGTCGCGAAGCCGAAACCGTGCACCAGCCCGAACAGGCCGCTGGTCGCCCAGCGACGCTGCAGCTGCGGCCGCAGCACGTTCTCGATCGCCATGTAGAGGATCGAGAACGCGATCAGCACTTCGACCAGCGGTGCGAACCATGCGGCTGCCGGCGTCGCGCCGTAGGCCGCTGCGATCAGCGTGATGGTGTGGCCGACGGCGAACGCGGTGACCACGCCGACCAGATACCCGTCGAGGCGTCGAAACGGAAGGATCAGACAGACCAGGAACAGCAGATGGTCCGGCCCGAGCAGGACGTGCTGGAACCCCGACGCGACGAAGGTCGCCGCCGCCTGATACCAGCGCGGATCGAGGACGACCGAGCCCTGACCTGTGGTCAGCTCGTACGCCCGCTCGCGACCGTCCGCGGTCAGGAACCGCAGGTCGAGCTTGAGCCTGTCGCGCAGCCCGGGCGACACACGGAAGTCGAGCGAGAAGGCCGAGCTCGGCGACTTGATCGGGTACTCGAGATGGGCATCGAAGTACCCCTGGTTCCAAAACACATATTCCCTGGGCGACAGCCGTGGTCCGCGCAAGAGCGCCAATGCGCTGGCGTAGCTGCCGAACGACGTGTCGGAAGGCAGCGAGATGCGCGCCGAGCTGGCTGCGAGGGTCAGCAGACGGTCATCCTCGAGCCAGCGGATGTCCTTGTCGGCTCCTCGCACTGCGCGGGCCAGGCCTTCGTCGATGTCGGCCAAGGCCAGATAGCCTGGCCCGTGCTTGGGCAGGTCGACGTTCAGCAGCAGAGTGAGAGGAACGCGCAGGAGGACGTGCAGTCGATCGCCCTCGACCTTCGCGAACGCGTGGACGCGGATCTGCCCCGGGATATCGTGCCCGAAGGCCGCAACCGCGGACACCAGAAGGATGAGCGCGGCGAGGGCGCGACGCCAACGCGTCGCGCCCCCGCCGCAGCCCGGCTCTCCGGTGCCCGCAGCCGTCACCGCTTGTTGCGTTCCGGAACGAACTTCTGGGCTCGCTTGCCGGTGTCGACCTCCGCCGTGTAGATGTTGCCTCTGGAATCGACCGCCAAGTTGTGCACCCAGTGGAACTGGCCGGCGGAGCGCCCGTTGCGGCCGAAGGTATCGGCGAGCAAGCCGGACAGCCTCTCGAGGATCCAGATCTTGTTGTTCTCACCGTCCGCGTTGTAGAGCCAGCGCTGACGGTTGTCGGGCGACAGGTCGACATCCCACGCCGATCCGTTGCCGAGCGTTGCCCGATCGAGGAAGAACTCCCTCACGAAAACACCGTTCTTCTGGAACACCTGGATCCGGTTGTTCACCCGGTCGCAGACGTAGACTGATCCGTCGTTCGCGACGCGCACGCAGTGGACCGGATTGCGGAACTGCAATGCCGTGGGCGCGCCCGGGACGTACGGGCCCGGGTTGGCGTCGCTGGGCACATTGCCGTAAGCACCCCAGTGCCGCTTGTACAGGCCGGTTTGACCGTCCACCACCAGCACACGCTTGTTCAGGTAGCCGTCGGCGACGTAGGCCTCGTTGTTGGTGGGATCGACCTCGATGTCCGCGGGGTTACCGAGGAGCGGCGTGCCGTTGGGTGCTCCATTGGTGTTGTTGCTGCCGCCCGTCTGGCCGGCTTTTCCGACCTGGAGCAGAAAGGTGCCATCGCTGGTGAACTTGAGCACCTGATGGTCGCCTCCGCCGTTGCCGGCGATCCAGACGTTGTCGTTGTGATCGACGAAAATGCCGTGCTCGTTGGTCGGCCATTCGCAACCGATCGCCGGTGTGCAGCGGCTGGTTAGGAACCCCGGGTCCGCGGGTCCGCCCCAGGCGCGAAGCAGGTTGCCCCGCACGTCGAACTGCATCACGGCGGGCGCCGGGAAGCAGCATTCGGAGCGAGGCGGCGTCTGCGCCGCTCCGGCCTCATCCTCGGTCAACGTACGGGGGCGCTGGATGATCCAGATCGTGTCGTGGCGATCGACCGCGATTCCCGCGACCTGTCCGACCAGCCACTGGTTGGGCAGCGCCTTCGGCCAGTCGGCATCGACCTTGAACTCGGGGGCGTCACGGTGTCGGGCGCGGTTTTCGCGTCTGTCGTTCTGGAATCCCTGCGCCTCGGCAACGAGGCTGACCATGAGGAGCGACATGAGCGTCGCTCCCAGGTACCACTTCCTTCGCTTGTCCACTATCGTCTCCTTCGCCTGAGCCTGCGGACTGATCCGGCACGGGGTGGCGGCTCTTCCGCAGAACAGATGATGAAACCGTCATCGCGTGCAGCGGAATGACCGTGGCGATATGTCGAGCACTTGCAGTGCGACACCAGCAGTGGTATCGCGGCGCAGACTGCGTGGGGGAGGGCACAGATCTTGCCAACGTCCGAAGTCTTCGACCTGAGCGAGGCGCGCGACTTGGTCGATGCGGAGTTCGTGATCGAGCGCGGCCGCAAGGTCAAGGCCGCGATGACGCCATGAACCCCTGGCGCGACCATCCGGTGCCGGCGATGCGCGCCGAGCTGCTCTACGGCGACCGCATCGTGCGCTGCTTCGCCGACCGCCCGCCGGGGCTCGTCGCCATGTTCGAGCGCTCGCGCGCGGCGCGGCCCGACGCCGACGCCGTCGTCTGCGGCGACGCCTGCTGGAGCTACGCGCAGGCCGGCGCCGAGGCCGAGCGCATCGCCGCCGGTCTCGCGGCGCTCGGCGTCGGCGCAGGCGATCGCGTCGTCCTGCTGCTCGGCAATCGGCCCGAGTTCCTGTTCGTCCTGCTCGCGGTGCAGCGGCTCGGCGCGATTGCCGTCCCGGTCGGCGTGCGCGAGCAGCGGCCGGGCGTCGCCTACGTCGCTCGCCAGTGCGGGGCGAAGGCGATCGTCTTCGACGACGAGCTCGCCGACCGCATCCCGGAAGGCGACGATGCTGCGACGCTGCAGCTGTGCATCGCGACCTCGGCGCTGCCGC
>Ga0307415_100001659_pt1 | contig 10801 bp, 8 predicted proteins | sample DK1Cmetagenome_FD_204524 | JGI IMG/M metagenome (GOLD analysis project Ga0307415, IMG submission 204524) | Maize rhizosphere microbial communities from greenhouse at UC Davis, California, United States - DK15-C-2 | ecosystem: Host-associated > Plants > Roots > Rhizosphere > Soil | place: USA...
CTTTGGTCGTAGTCAGGCTTACCTTGCGAACGACCAAAGCCGGGCTGCGAAATACCGACACTAGCGATGCCTTCACGTGCGAGTGCCACGCCGAGCGAAATCAGATCCAGCGCGGTGCGCTGGAAGCCAGGAATCATCAAGACACTGGGGAAGGAGCCTTCACCCGCCGGGCGAAATTTGATGGCCTCAACTGTCAAACCATTTGACACGTAGTCGTATTTGCAAATTTTGATCTGCGTACCTTCAACGTTCGCGCAATCCGAAGTCGCAAGCGCCTCACGAATCTTGTTGGCGGTCGTTTGTTGGCCATTGAGAGTGCCGTTTAGTGATAGCAGCAGTAACAGTAGGAACGATAGACGGTATGGCATGGCTATTTGCGGACGCATTCACGAAAGATCCTCCGCTTCTTCCTCCGTAAGCTTACTCGTACCTCAGCGCTATCAGTGGATCGACTTTCGTAGCCCGACGCGCCGGAATATAGCTGGCCAGGGCCACGATCACAATCAGCATTACGGATACGGCCGAAAGCGTCACAAAATCAGTCGGCGTTACTCCAAAAAGCAGACTCGACAGCAGACGCATGACACCGAAGCTCGCCACCAGACCTGCGCCGACGCCGAGCAGTGCCAGTACCAGGCCGTGTCCTACAACCATCTTGAAGACGCTGGACGGGCGTGCACCCAGGGCCATGCGAATACCGATCTCGTGAGTGCGTTGCGTCACGGTGTAAGAGATCACACCGTAAATACCAACGGCGGCGAGCAACAGAGCAACGACCGCAAAAATTGTGATCAGCAGCATGTTAAAGCGGGGCCGCGCGATAGATTGAGCCACTACTTGTTCAGCCGTACGGATGTTGTATAGAGCTTGCTGAGGATCGACTCCCGACAATTGACTGCGCAGCGTTTCGACAAACGCTTGCGGATCGCCGGCGGTGCGTACGACGAGCGTCTGCGCGCGGCGCGGTACCTGCCGGGATGACCGGTAGACTTGCGCGTAAGGTTCGTCGGCGAGATCCGCCTGACGGACATCGCCGACAACGCCAACGACGTTGTACCAGCGCGCATCTTTAGCATTTGGATTGCCAAACGTTATTCGCTTGCCGAGCGGGTCATCGTTGCCGAAGTAGCGCCTGACCAGCGAATCGCTAATGACCATAGCAAAGGGTGTGTTTGGTCCATCCTGCTCACTGAGCTGTCGACCGCGCAGTAGCGGAATTTCCATCGTGCGGAAGTAATCCGGACTGACCACCCTCGCCTCCGCATCCGGAACGCGTTCATTGCTGGCCAGCGAACGTCCCTCAATAGAAAATGCCAGAATATCGCCGCCACCACTTAAAGGCAGCGCTGAGGTTAGCCCGACAGATTGCACGCCCGGTTGCGCTGCGAGTTGTGTAAGCAACTGGTCGTAAAAATTAACGATTTGGGAGTTTTCGGCATACTTGGATGCAGGCGGATTCAGTTCAGCGGTTAAAACGTGGCTTGGGTTATAGCCGGGCTTCACATCCTGCAGGCGCAGAAAACTTTTGATGAGCAGCCCGGCGCCGGCGAGCAGTAATAGCGATAATGCGATCTCGGAAACCGCTAACACGTTACGCAGCCGATTACCGCGGCTGCTTTCTATGTTGCTGCGGCCTCCTTCCTTCATCAATTCGTTAAGATTCAGTTTTGACGCGTTGAGCGCCGGCATCAATCCGAAGATCACACCGGTCGCCAGTGAAACCGCAAGCGTAAACAGCAGCACCCAACGATCAATGCCGGTAGCGTCAAGACGCGGAATGTCGGAGGGGCTGAGTGCCAGGAGCGCGTCGATTCCCCAGAACGCGAGCAGCAGTCCGAGCGCGCCACCCATCAGCGCCAGCAGGACGTGCTCCGTTAACAACTGTCGCACTATCCTTCGGCGGCGCGCGCCGAGTGCGGTGCGCACAGCAATCTCTTTGAAGCGCATGGTCGCGCGAGCGAGCAACAGATTGGCGACATTGGCACAGGCGATTAGCAACAGAAAGCCAACTGCTCCAAGCATTAACACCAGGGGACGTCGAAAATCGCCGACGAACCGCTCATGCAGCGGCAGCACGATAGTGCTCCAGCCTGCGTTCGTCGCTGGATAACTCTGTTCGAGCCGTCCGGCAATGGTTGCCATTTCAGTCCGTGCCTGTTCCATTGACACGCCTGGTTTGAGACGCGCCACGACGCCGAGGAAATCACCGCGACGCCCTCTTTCAACTTTGACATCGAGCGGTATCCATAACTGAGGCGGCTGACTCATGCCCGGCTGGGGATGCTGAAACTGCGGCGGCATAATACCGACGACTCTGAACGGATTGCCCTGCAGCATAACGGTTTGCTCCAGGAGCTCGGGCTTGCCGCCGAAGCGCTGCTGCCAAAGGCCGTAGCTAAGAATCACTGCTCGTTGATTGCCGCCCTGATTCTCTTCGGGAAGGAACGTGCGACCCAACATAGGTTGGACACCGAGCACTTTGAAATAGTCCCCGACTATGGCGGCGGCAGACAGACGTTCGGGCGTCCCATCCGGGCCTGTCAAAAACTGGTAAGAATTAGCGAACGCAGCCATGCCTTCGAACGACTGGCTCTGCTGCCGCCAATCGTTGAAATTAGGGTAAGACGCGACTTCCTGCTTGATCTCATTGACCGGACTCGTCTCCCAAATCCACACCAGTTTCTCCGGTGACGGGTAAGGTAGTGGTCGTAACAGCACCGCGTTCACCACCGAGAAAATTGCAGTATTGGCCCCTATTCCGAGAGCGAGAGCCACGACGGCAATGAGCGTAAAGCCTGGTGATTTCCACAGCGTGCGCAGGCTGTAGCGCAAATCCTGCCAAAATATGTCCATAGGAAAGCTCCGTTTGAAAAGCCTCGATGGCGAAGAGCAAAGTGATCGCGATGAAAGTCAGTGGATCGGTTTCGCTGACGCAAGGAGCAACCGCAATGCCACGGAAGAAAGGCGGGAGGAACAAAGGATCCGTTTGCATGGCCGCATCGTTCACGACGTGTATCGTCGGAAAATGCTCGCATTTCTGGACCTGCGCCGCAGCCTTACGAAAAGCGGCTGAGCTTGTTGATCGACAGACGTGCCCGCGAACGTTTCGGTTTCGAAATGCCTGAGTCCCAGTTTTGAGAATTGTTAGTGGAGGGCCTTGGCACGCGCTCCTTCATTTCACTCTGGCAAATAGCCTAACGCTTTCAGTATTTGTCTCGTTAAGACGATGCGCTTGTCCCGGATCTCCGCAAAGCTCGCACCTTCAATGTTGGTTGCGAAAAAATAAACGTTACCGGCAGCTTCCAGGTAGCCGACGAACCATCCGATATAAACCCCTTCGTCAATCGGACCACCGCCCGTTTTCCCGCTGAGCGTATAAGCGGGTGCCTTCTCAATCACGAGAATGTCTTTCACGATATCGATCGAGCGCTTAGAGACGGGCAAGCGGCCGGAGTAAAACGCTTTCAAAAATTCCACTTGCTCATCGCCTGAAATTTTGAGCACGTTGTTAAGCCAGAAGTCGTCAACTCGGCCCGAGACATCTTTGTTTCCATAATTGAACGCGCGGACATACTTGCTCATCTGTTGAGGGCCGACGCTCAACGCCAGCTCTCTGTAATACCAGACGACGGAGTATTTCAGCGCCGACCGGAGCGTATGATCTTTCCCCCAGTGGACGAACGGCTCCTCATTCCAGTTAGCCTGCGGCGGGTACTTCTCTTTGTTCCACCGAATAATGAAGTTAGCATCTTTGATGACGCCTGTTTCGAGACCGATGAGTGAGTTTGGAATCTTGAAGGTTGATTTAGGGCTGAACCTTTCACGGCACCGCTCGACATTGTAACGAACGTAATGATTGGTGTTCATGTCATAAAGTACGAATGCGCCCTTGACGCCTTTGAAAAAGCTGCTCAAATCTTGCGCTTGAGCAGCAACTCCACAACTGATTACCAACAATAGCGAACACGCAAACTTTGCAACGGTCATGTCAGCACTCCTTGTCTTGATTCACTGGGCCACGGAACTGAACTGCTGAGAGTTCAATAGACCGACAAGTATTCTCTCAGGAAAAGCGGGCTTCAGCGCTTGTAGAGCGATCTGTAGATGGGATCGTGTCGCAACGCTTTCCTGATGTCGCGTTTAAATTCGATTTTGTCGCTTAACCGATACTCTGTATTAAAGAACTCCCATGCATCTGCTTCGTCGCCCGCATAGATTCTCTTCAGCAAGACTCTCAACACTGCTGACAAATATTCTTCGTTGTTCTTCACGTCAGCCGTATTGACATCACGGCTGGCCGATTCCAGCGCTTTCACGTCGTTCTCTATATCCTCAAGCACGTAGGCTGAGAATCTTTCATTCGCGGGTACGTAAGTGTGCGCCTTCTCATTGTAGGAAAATACAGCTACAGGAAAGACAGAAGACGCGTGAGACATGTGAAAATAATCAAACGTCATCACCGCTTGAGTAAGTTCAAACTTTCCGTCACCGTCTATATCCCGCGGATGAAGTTCGTATCCAAGATAGTCGAGACCGTAACTTTCATCGTCAAAAATTACATGGAGATTCGGGTGGAAATCATAAATCCTGTATGTCCAACAGCAGTGAGCGCCACCGGTATACTGGAGGATTACCAGTTGCTTGGATGTGCCGCCCAACAACGAAAACAGACCAAACCTGGTGGATTCTTTTCCTAATCCACCGTTTCCGAGGATCGCAATAACGCGGCCCTGCTTCTTGATGGTAGCGAACGACTGACGCTCGGCCGCATCGGAGGACCTTTCAACATCGTATCCTTCATACGACAGTTTATCGCCGTCGATGTAGGCTGCTTCAAATTGATCGACCTGTTTTGCAACTTGCTCATGTTTGGATTCATCATTTGCGGTTGCAGGAGCCCGCACTGCTAATAGAGATTCCGCCGACGGAGCACTCACCTGATCCACAAACGGGTGTGAACGGAAAAATCGAGTGATGGTTATTCCGAGCGCCAGCGTTAGTAATGCAACCGCTGCTCGACGCAAGGTTCGCTTCATTCGTAATAATACCTCGAGGTAAGTTTCAGCAAACGAAGTTGGTTCTATCATAAAGAGTTGTGAGTAGCATTGGTGCTGCAACTCTAATGTGACTGTGGGTATCCTCAATCCGCCGCCGAAGAGGGAACCCACGCGGTGTAAATACGGCTGGGTGGCAAACCAGATCGTGGGAAAGACTGTTTCACATCAAAGACTGGCGAATAGAAGGACCAGACTCGTCAGATCCGGACAACCTTGGACCAGCAGAGTTTGGGTCAGCACCAGCTCGCACAACTGTTATCTCTATCATTGAAGTTTCTCTCTGAGTTCCTTGGTTGATACTGAAGAACGTCGCCGGTGCGAAATTTTGAAATGACGTGCTATTATGTCGCTCCAATTTGCCCGCAGAAATACCCGCACAATCCGTGCGGAACAGGCGGACAAAGCGGAATTAAAAAAGTGGGATTTTGTTAGGGTTTTTGAAAACCTGCGATTTTAGGCGCGTAGCTCAGGGGTAGAGCACTACCTTGACACGGTAGGGGTCTGCGGTTCAAATCCGCACGCGCCTACCAGATTTATTGGCACTTTTTGAATTTCCCGATCCCGCCGCGTAGTTTTGTGCCATTGCTTGTGCCATTACCTTCACTTGTGCGTGCTTTCTTGATAAGGACTCCAAAGCGTTGCGCTTCGCCTCAAGCCTGATGTGAGCATAGCGGTCTACCATTCGCTGTGAGACGTGACCCGCTATCGACTTTGTAGTTTGAATGCTGATATTCGGATTGGTGAGTAATTCGGTAATGGCGTGATGCCTCAGATCATGAAAGCGTAGACCTGATAAGCCTGCATCTTTCGTGAGCTTGCGCCACGCTTTCTTCCAACTTCCAATCGGCGTCGTAGGATCGAATTTCGTCATACGACTTCCTATAACTTCTCTTCCATTAAAGCGACCCACCGGCTTGAAGCTCGCAAAAACATAATGCGCAGCTTCGACAGGCGTCTCCAGCGCACCCTCAAGACGCTTGAGGTAGCCTGCGAGCTGGCGGAAATCACTCAGCTGATTACGGACAATCATCTTCCTGCGTTTGCCTGTCGGTAGTTCGACCAAAACAACGTGCTTCGCTTTGCCGATGTCGATCGCTACCAGAATGCGGGGCCCTGCGGTAGAGTCTGATGTTGTCATGCTTGGCTGCTCCTTCGTTAAGTGTTCTTTGAGCAGAATCACCATAGGCCAGGAAAGGCCGAGCATGACAGCCTGACTGTTGAAGGTACTACGGGAGCGAATTCATCTCGAAGGCGTTGGATAAGTGGCCTATGACAACCAGGTGACGCTGGACTTCTCACGGCCCGGAAAACCGACGGATAATCCGTTCATCGAATCATTCAACGGCAGCTTTCGCGATGAGTGCCTGAACGTCAATTGGTTCCTCTCGCTCGAGGATGCGAAAGAAAAAATCCGGTTGTTTAAGGAAGAGTATAATGGCTTCAGACCACATAGTTCCTTATCGGGTCTGACGCCGAACGAGGTGGTCCAACGACACTCATGCCGGTGAAGTTGAAGTTTTCGATGCCTGACTCGCCGGAAGCAGATCGCATCCTATGCCTGGGCACACGATACAGGCCGTGACGACGAACCAGGGCGCACAGTAACAGTCTTACACGTGCTGCCCGTTACTTCGCGAGAGTTGGTCGTTAGAGCGTCAATCATTCAAGACCATCGAGAAGACCATGAACACCACTAAGAAAACACCAGCGAAAAAAACGAGGACGCCCGCCACTCGCAAAGTGACAGGTCAAAGCCAGAATCGTTCCGATGCGCCTACAGGATGCGGACGTAAAACTTTTTGAGGAAGCAGCGAAGGCCACTAAGCGATCGCTGGCAGAATGGACGTGTTCAACTTTGCGAGAAGCGGCAACCGATCAACTCTGACGTTAGGTTAGGTAGCTGGCTTGAATTAATCTATGAGCAAAGGAAGTAGGAAAAGCAAAAGAGACTTAAGAGACTTGATCTTTCGAATATCCCAGCTAGAAGACCCGTCGCATTACGGACTGCCATTGATGCCGATAATCGATAAGTCTTGGCTACCAGATAAACTCGAAAAAGGTTTGCCCGAAGTACAAAGGCGCTTTGATGCTTTCGAGAGGAAGTTTGCAGCGAAGTTCCCCAGCAACTCACCCGATAGCAGTCAAGCTTCAGGCATAGTGTGGGCGATGGAAACGCCTTTGATGTTACTCATCTTGGGACATAATTCTGCCGCTATTGTAGAGCTTCACGCGGATCTTGAGAGATTTACCCTTATGGAGCTAACGCGACAATTGAGCAAAAATGATGCCGTTAGTGATCTTATCTGGGATTTGATTAACCGCAGAACATTGCATCAGGTTGCAGACATGGTCATCCAACTTGGGTTGTGGGATAAAAGTGATAAGGCTTTCATTACCCGTTTAAAAAACATCAGAGACGGCGTGGCTCACAAAAATCTGGAGTTACTCTCCAAACACTTGCGGTGCGGCAAACCCGTGAAGTACGAAGAAGTCACTGAGCTAATAAACACACTTGATTGCGCAACATACTTCTTGAATACGGTAGAGTTGTTTATAAAGCTCATAAAAAGGCGTCCGAAGGTTCAAGAAAACCAATAGCCCGGACAAATATTTGTGCCACCCTATAGCACTAGATCATTTCAAATTTAGGGCACCACCCACACTTGAAAGAAGGGTCCACGCAAGGCTTGGCAGACTTTTGGCAGACTACGCTTACTGATCAATTTATGCAGCGTTGAGATGACTTTCTAATGACCTTCATCAATGTTTAGAGCGATAAGAATGATTACGCGTTATGCCAGTTGAGCAGGGACGGCGTTGACACGGTAGGGGTCTGGGGTTCAAATCCCCACGCGCCTACCAATCCTTTCAATAAGTTACACCGTACAACCACGTTTCCCGTCGCTCCAAAACACTCCAATTAATCCTGTGTACGAGATTGTCTACCGCCAGACGTGTTTACTGGCTGACCCAATTGGGCTTTCAAAATAGTTTCGGAACCTAAGCGATAGCAATCAATCTTTGAGAGCGGCTGCCAATCAAAGCGTGCTGGGTTCTGAATGGTGGTAATCTTAGGCTGCGAGGCGCAGTTGAAGACGACGTATAGCCAGTAGTCATCGGCCAGGCGTATGGCTGTTTTGTATTCGTTAGCAGTGAGGGCGATCTCACCAACCGCCGCACGCCCTTTTACCTCGATGAACCGAGTCGCGAGTCGTTCCCCTTCAGTCATGGGGAGAGCACGACGCGAGATCAGATCAAAGCCACGAGTATCGCCTTCGACATTTTCTACCCTGAAGCCTCGCGCTTCTTCAAAAGCTATAACCGCCTGAACCGCGATGCGTTCAATTGTCGCGAATCTTAAATCAGCTTGGGCCTCTGACTCGCCAGAGGGCCGAGCCACGCTGTAGCCAACAGCCTCGTACGCTTTGACGCGCTTTTCGTACATGCGATTCAATACCGGCACCGAAGCATCGACATAGTCATAGACGCGAACTATTCGTTTGTCGGCGTGAAGCCGGTGCAGCCGCCCGACGTATTGCTGCAGGGTTCCGCGCCACGAGATGGGCATAGCAAGAAACAGAGTATCCAGACGCGCATCATCAAAGCCTTCTCCAATGTAACGCCCCGTAGCAACGATCACTCGTGGCTGGCAATCGGGGACGGCTCTGATCTCCGAGGCAAGCGCATCACGTTGCTTCTTTCCCATACCGCCTTTCATCACGAAAATATTCGGCACTCGTCGCACAAGCTTCTCAAACAAGAGCTCCAGGTGGTCCGTACGTTCGGTGAGCAGAAGCGGAAAGCGTCCGTCTTCGATTGCTGCTACAACATCGGCGACGATCAGGTCGGAACGCTGGTTGTCGTGAACGAGAGCGGTATAGATCTCTTGTATGCCTATGCCATTCCATTCAGGAGGAACCGTGAACTCAGTTAATCTGGGGATGACCTCATATTGAAAAGCTGAAGCAACGGCCTGCTTCTTACTGCCTACATTGAAGCGGATCGGACCGCATTGCATAAGGATGATTGGGTGGTGGCCGTCTTTGCGAATTGGGGTTGCCGTTAGTCCAACCACGTACTTTGCTTTGACCTTCTTCAGCACCCGCTCGAACGAAAAAGCAGAGACGTGATGGCACTCGTCGACGATCACCTGGCCGTATTCGGCCAGCAGGTCCTTCACCTCTCCCTTTCGAATCAGACTTTGTATGACTGCTAAATCGAGTCGCCCGTTTTGCGTGTTCTTACCACCCCCTATCTGACCGATATCCTTGATGGCGAGACCGAGGAACAGAGCCGGTCTCTCCCGCCACTGGTCCATTAGTTGACGGCGATGGACCAGCACCAGGGTGTTTACCTTGCGCAACGCAATCAGGTTTCGCAGCAACGGCAGTCTTGCCAAAGGCTGTCGGAGCACAAAGGATGCCTTCATCGGAAGCCGCCAGAGTCTTTGCTGCCTCTATCTGCGTTGGCCTGCGGTCGCCGTGGAAATCAAACTCGACAGGAACTCCGCCGAATCGATAATCTGTAACTTTGACCGCGATGCGATGGCTATCAAACAGATCCAGTAATTCTTTCAGCAAGCCACGCGGCAACGCAATATGACGACGCAAGTCCTCAGCGCAAGCGATGACTCGCAATTTGCCGAAAATCGAAAGCCGCATCGATTGGGCCCTGTAAAACTCCGGGTTCTGAAATGCAGCCAGTCGCATCAAGCGATCCAGAAACACATCGGATAGGTCCTTGTTCTCGACGTAAATCAGATTTCCAAGTGTGATTGATATATTGGGAGGCAGCGGTTCAGTTGTGGCCCGTGTCAACGACTCGTCCAGGGGGTGGGAGGAGCCACGGATCATTGGCGACATCGTAATCGGTTGTAACGTGTCGAACGTTAATGACATCGCTGGCAGAATAAACGTTGCGAAGGAGAGTTTGGACTTCTTCCGGAGTCAACCGCTTGATCGCGGAGAGGAACGCCCACTGGTCGTCATACGGTTGAAGTTGATCATCTACAAAGACGCTGTTGCCTTTTTTGCGAGGGCCACGCTGTTCACGAATCAAACCCTGGTAAAAAGCAGACTGCACAAGACGGTGTCGTCGCTACGATTATCTTCGGATTAGAAGCATCCATCAGGTATAATCAGAACCACTATGGTTGCCTTGGAAGAAACCATCATCATGCCGCTCGTTGTCACGGAGCAAGGGACTATTCGCATCAAAGGCTCGCGAGTTAGTTTGGACTCCGTCATTCATCATTTCAAACTCGGGGCGACAGCCGAGCAAATTGTCCAGAGCTTTCCCTCTCTCAGCCTCGGCGACGTTTACTCAAGTATTGCCTACTACCTTACACATCGCCAGGAAATGGAAGTGTATCTGGAAGAGCAAAAAGTAGCAGCTGATAATCTTCAGGGCCAACTCGAGTCTAATCTTGACTACCGAGCTGAGATCGCCGAACTACGCTCTCGTATATTGGGCCGCTGGACCACAATTCACGAGAATGGCGAGGCAACGCCGACTGCATAGACCGCACTGTCATGCTTCGGCTGCTCATTGATCAAGATCTCGATCACGTTATCCTTCGCGGTCTGTTACTTCGTGTTCCAACCTTGGATGTCATAACGGCCCATCAAGTCGGCCTCAGTAATGCGTCCGATCCTGAAGTCTTAGCGTGGGCGGCGGAGCAAGAGCGCATTCTCGTTACGCACGACCGACGCACAATGCCCTATCGCGCAGCGAGTCGTATCGCC
>Ga0307415_100001661_pt1 | contig 10797 bp, 8 predicted proteins | sample DK1Cmetagenome_FD_204524 | JGI IMG/M metagenome (GOLD analysis project Ga0307415, IMG submission 204524) | Maize rhizosphere microbial communities from greenhouse at UC Davis, California, United States - DK15-C-2 | ecosystem: Host-associated > Plants > Roots > Rhizosphere > Soil | place: USA...
CGAGCGAGGACGAGCAGGTCGCCGTGCTGAGCGAGATCGCGGCCGCCCTCGACGGCCGGCCGGTCGTCGTGCGCACGCTCGACGCGGGCGCGGACAAGCCGCTGGCGTTCCTGCGCCAGCAGCCCGAGGACAACCCGTTCCTCGGCCGCCGCGGCATCCGGCTCTCGCTCGCCGAGCCCGACCTGCTGCGCACCCAGCTGCGGGCGATCGTGCGCGTCGCCGACGAGCATCCGCTCGCCGTGATGTTCCCGATGGTCGCGACGCTCGACGAGCTGCTGGCAGCGCGCGCGCTGCTCGACGAGGCGCGAGCGGCGCTCGCCGGCGCGGCCGAGCTCCCGGTCGGCGTGATGGTCGAGGTGCCGGCGCTCGCGCTGCAGGCGACCCAGTTCGCCCCGCACGTCGACTTTTTCTCGATCGGCACGAACGACCTCGCGCAGTACACGATGGCGGCGGAGCGCGGCAACGCGGCGCTTGCGGAGCTGCTCGAGCGCTCGCTGTCGCCGGTGCTTGCGCTGGTCGCGCAGGTGACCGCGGCCGCCGCGGCGCACGGTCGCTGGGTCGGCGTCTGCGGCGAGCTGGCCGGCGACCCGCAGGCCGCCGTGCTGCTCGCCGGCCTCGGGGTGCGCGAGCTCAGCATGGCCGCCGGCCGCATCCCCGCGGTCAAGGCGGCCCTGCGCGAGGTGGATGCCGAGCAGGCGGCCGCCGCCGCCCGCCGTGCCGTTCCCCCTGCAAACGGCGCGCGGTAGCATCCGCGCGCCTCGTGGCGATCCCGAACGTGACCCGGGGCGGACTGCGCTCTGCCCGTTTCCTCGCCGCCGGCACCGCGACGCGGATCGCGCTCACGCCGATCGTCATGGCGCTCGTCCTGCTCGGCGACGGCGACGACGGGATCGCCGTCGTCGCCACCGTGCTGTTCTGCATCGCCGCAGCGACGGACTGGATCGACGGGCGGCTGGCGCGTCGCTGGAACGTCACGACGAAGCTCGGCTCGTTCCTCGACACGACCGCCGACAAGCTGCTCGTCTCCGGCGTGCTGATCGCGCTGCTCGGCGCCGACCGCGCATCGCCCTGGATCGTGGCGCTGATCGTCGCCCGCGAGCTCGTGCTGATGGGCCTGCGCGGCATCATTGCGTCCGAGGGCGAGGTGATGGCACCGTCGCTGCTCGGCAAGCTCAAGACCAGTGTCCAGTTCCTGGCGATCGCGCTGGCGATCCTGCGTCCGGGCGACACCGTCGGCGGCGAGTACGTCGACGAGTGGGCGATGCTGCTCGCCGCCGTGATCACGGTCTGGTCGGCCGCCGACTACCTGCTGCGGGCGCTGCCGTCGATCGCGGGGAGCGACACGCGCGCGTGACGCGCGCGTTCCTCACCGGCGGGAGCGGCCTGATCGGCGGCGCGCTGGCCACCCGGCTGGTCGAGCGCGGCGACGAGCTGGTCGCGCTCGCGCGCTCGGACGCGGCGGAGCGCGCGCTGGCCGCCCGCGGCGCGCGCGTCGTCCGCGGCGACCTGCTCGACGAGGACGCGCTGGCGGCGGGCATGGCCGGCTGCGCGCTCGTCTACCACGTCGCCGGCATCAACACGATGTGCCCGTCCGACCCCGCGGCGCTGATCCACGTCAACGTCCGCGGCGCCGAGTCGGCGGTCCGGGCCGCGGCCCGCGCCGGCGTGCCGCGCGTCGTCCTCACGTCGTCGGCCGCCGCGCTCGGCGAGGCGCAGGGCAGCGTCGGTCGCGAGGACTCGCCGCACCGCGGCAGCTACCTCTCGGTCTACGAGCGCTCCAAGCACGAGGGCGAGATCGCCGCGTTCGCGGCCGCGCGCCGCGCCGGCATCGAGCTCGTCGCGATCAACCCGTGCTCCGTCCAGGGGCCCGGCCGCGCCCGCGGCACCGGGCGGATCTTGATCGCCTACCTCAACGGGCGGCTGCGGGCGTTCGTCGACACGCAGATCAGCGTCGTCGACATCGCCGACTGCGTGGAGGCGCACCTGCTCGGCGGCGCGCGCGGACGCGACGGTCAGCGCTACGTGATCTGCGGAGCGACGATCGGCGCGCGCGAGGCGCTCGAGATCGTGTCGGAGCTGTCCGGCGTCCGCCACCGCGTCCGCCTGCTCCCGCCGCCGGCGGCCCGCGCCGCCGGCGCGCTGGTCGAGGCGGCGTTCCGCGCCGTCGGCAAGACGCCGCCGGTCTGCCGGGAGATGGTGCGCACGCTGCTGCACGGCCACCGTTACGACGGGTCGCGCGCCACGCGCGAGCTCGGGCTGAGGTACACGCCGATCGCCGAGACGTTCCGGCGCACGATCGAGTGGGCGGCGAGCGAGGGGCTGATCAGGGCCCGCGCCGGGTAGGAGGGAGGGTGACCGATCGCCACGAAACGGAGGATTCGCCGTGGAACATCGCGACGAGCGAACTGCCGAGGAAGCCGCCGCCGAGCAGGCCGAGCACGAGCATCCCGCGCGTCCGGAGCAGACGGACGAGGGGTTCGAGACCGGCTACGACCAGGAGCGCGACACGCCGGAGGAGGAGCTGGAGCCGAACTTCGCCCGCGGCATCTCGCGCGAGGTCCCGCCCGGGACCGAGAAGCACGGGCGCTTCAGCGAGGGCGAGGAGGAGCTGCCGGACTCGCCCGAGAAGGAGGTCGAGCGCCGCTTCAGCGAGGGCATCGAGCGTAGCCCGACGAGCGAGTAAGCGCTGATCAGCCGGCGGTCGCCGGCCTACGACCGAGCGCCGGGCGCAGCGCCTGCTCGACCAGGCGCTCCGCGTCGGCGGCCGCGGCGGCGAGGATCGGCGAGCGTCGCTCGAGCTGGCTGACGCACGGCGTCCCCGCCGCCGGCCGCACGCCGAGCACGTGCGGCGGCCCGAACGCGGCGTCGCGCGAGCGCCGCGCGATGTCCTGGACGACGCGCTCGTAGCACGCGATCCGCTCGCGGTAGAGCGCCACGAGCGCCGGGTTTAGCCGCCGCAGATGGCGCTCGATCAGCCGGTCGCCGATCCGCGAGGCGCTCTTGCGCGGCACGCCGTGCGGGCGCGTCTGGAGCGCGAGGACGTGCGTCGCGCCGGCGGCGAGCGCCTCGGCGACGGGGATCGGCGCGCCGAGACCGCCGTCGAGGTATCGCCGCCCGCCGATCTCGATCGGCGCTCCTCCCGCCCACGGCATGCGGCTCGACGCCAGCAGCGCGTCCCACAGCTCGCGCTTCGTCCGCATGCCGGAGAAGACGACGGGCTCCGCGGTCTCGACCGAGACGGCGACGCAGTGCAGCCCGGCGGGGCTGGCGACGGCGCGGTCGTGGCGGGCGGCGTCGAGTCCCTCAGAGGCGTACTCGAGCACGTAGTTGACGTCGATCACCGGCCGCCCGCGCAGCACGCGCGCCGGGTTTACGAACGAGCGCGACGCGAGCGGCCCGTGATAGGTGGCGGCGCCCTCGCGCGCGACGCCGGCGAGCAGCGCGGCGCCGTTGATCGCGCCCGCCGACGCGCCGACGACGAGGTCGAAGCAGGCCGTCAGGCCGAGCCGCTCGAGCGCCGCCGCCATCCCGGCCGACACCACCCCGCGCATGCCGCCGCCCTCGATCACGAGCGCGACCCGATGCGGGTCGCCGCGGCGCCCCGGCTGCGAGCCGCTCGCGGTCCGTTCGCGCAGCACCTCCAGCACCGGGTGCGCGATCTCGGGCAGTGTGAATCCGTCGTCGTCCATCGACTCGAAGGGACGAGCGATGCTACGCGGTCGCGCGCGTCGTTCATGCGGCCGGACGGTTGACGGCGGGAGCGCGGCCTGATTAGGCTCGACTTCCCCCTCCGATCCCCCGAGGCGCAGTTGGCCAGCACGGAGCAGATTCCCGCATGGACGGCGGCCGGCAGCGCGCGCTGGGCGAAGCGGGTCTGGATCGCGCTCGCCGGGCTCGCGCTGGCCGCGACGTTGATCGGCCGCGCGCAGGGTGGCGCGCTGTGGCTCGGGCTGCTGCTCGGCGCGGCCGCCGCCGCGCGGGTCGCCGTGCTGCTCGACGCGCTGCGGCCGATCGCCGCGCTCGTGACCGCCGTGCGGCCGCTCGCCCTCCCGCCGCTGCTGATCCTCGCGGCCGGGACGGTCGAGTCGCCGCTGTCGCTCCAGCTCACGGCCGGGATCGTCGCGATGCTCGTCGCCTGGCACGTGCTGATCCGGCCCGAGGAGCGGCGCTACCGCCCCGCGCTGCAGGCGGTCTGGGTCGCGATCCGGACCGGCGAGGGCAACGGTCGGCGGCTGATCGCGGGCACGCTGGTGCTGCTCGCGGCGGTCGCGGTGATCCTCGGCTTCCTCTGGCTTCCGTCGGGCGACACGCTCGAGGACCGCGGCGGCGTCGCCGCGTTCTTCTTCTCGGCGTCGGTCGTCCTGCTCGGCGCGGCGGTCGTGCTGCGGCTGCTTGGCTACTCGTCGACGCGGCTGCGCGCGATCGTGTCGCTGTGCGTCCTGCTCGCGATCGTGCGCGTGGGGATGCAGCTCGGGCTGCTGCCGCTGCACGATGCGCTGCACGACCACGTGCCGTGGCTGACGCCCGGCCTGCTGTTCACCGTCGCGGCGGCGGCGACGGTGCTGGCGGGCCTGCTCGACGTCGTGATCCGGCGCCAGGCCGAGCGCGGCAACGTGGGCAGCGCGCTGACGCGGGCGATCCTCGTGTTCGAGGGGCCGGTGCCGTACGTGGGGCGGACGCGACCGCTGTCGAACTACGGCCTGCTCTGCTGCGTGCTCGCCGCGGTGGCGCTGTCGGCGGCGATGATCGGGGCGGCCTATCCGGGCCGCTCGTCCGGCGCCCTGGCCGACCGGCTGCATCCCGTCGCGCCGCGCACGATCGCGCCGGGAGCGATGAGCGACAGGGAGCTCGCCGAGACGTTCTCGCCCGTGCTGCTGTTCTCCAAGCACGCGCGCTGGTCGCCCGTGCCGGTCGAGGGCTTCCTCGGCAAGGCGGCGATCACCGACTGGGAGCACAAGCCGGTCAGTAAGCCGATCGAGCAGCTCGACGACTGCCCCGGGATCGTCACGGCGCCGTGCTACACGCTGACGATCCGCTGCGACGACGGCGACGCGCCCTGCGCCCAGGGCGCGCCGAACCCGACGCTCGAGCCGCGCCGCTCCGGCGCCGCCTACGTCCGCGTCGTGCGCAGGAGCCGTCCGCCGACCGACGGATCGCCGAATCCGTTCGAGCGCGTCGCGCGGCTGCGCGAGCAGCCGACCGTGCTCGTGCAGTACTGGTACTTCTATCCATACGACGAGTGGGTCTCTCCCGTGCTGGCCGGGCAGCTGCGCCAGCGCCACGAGGGAGACTGGGAGGCGGTCACGATCGGGTTCTCCGACCGCGCCCCGCTGTTCGTCGGCTTCTCGCAGCACTGCGGCGGCCAGTGGTACCGGTGGGACGACGTGCGCGTCCAGCGCGCCGGGACCGGGCTGCGGCCGCTCGTCGCGGTCGCCGACGGCTCGCAGGCCAACTACCGCTACCCGAACCCGGCGCAGGCGCCCGACTGGAGCGGTTGCGCGAACCTGCCGCCGAAGACGCTCACGCTCGTCAGCTACGCGTCGAACATCCGCGACCGCGTCGCCGCCGACTGGTCCTGGGAGCCGGCCGCAAAGCCGCTCGTCGACGCGCGGCGATCGCCGATGAGCTTCGTCGGCCGCTGGGCGCCGTTCAGCCGCACCGAGCTCGACACGCTCTACCGCGACCAGGTGCTCGGGCCCGACGCCTCCGGTCCGGCTACGCCGACGCTGCAGATGCTCTGGCGCGAGCCGCTGCGCACGATCTTCCGCACGCCGAACTGGCACGCGGGTAAGGCGTCCTAGCGCGATGGCGTTCCTCACGCCCCGCGAGCGCCGCACGGTCGAGGCGTTCGCGGAGGTCTTCATCGAGGGCGACGCCGAGGTCCTGGAGCCGGCGCAGGTCGCGCAGAACGTCGAAGCGCACGTGTCGGCGATGCGCTCCAAGCGGATCCGCAGCCTCCACGTCCTGCTGTGGGCGATCGAGTACCTGCTGCCGCTGACGGTCTTGCGGCGGCGGTTCTCCCGGCTCGCGCCGGCCGCGCGCAAGCGCCTGATCGAGCGCCGCATCACCGGACCGCGCGCGATCCTGCGCAGCCTCTCCAAGCTCAAGGTCCTGTTCCTCGCCGGCTACTACGACGACCCGCGCGTGCAGGCCGACATCGGCGTGCACCGCACGCGCGCGGTCGAGTCGCTCCGGCTGGCGCCGCTCGCCGTCCGGCCGCCGGGCGCGGACGAGCACACGATCGAGGCGGACTTCTGTGTGATCGGCTCCGGCGCCGGCGGCGCCGTGATCGCGTGCCACGCCGCGCGCGCCGGCCGGAGCGTCGTGCTGGTCGAGGAGGGGCCGCAGGTGCGCGGCAAGCAGATGAGCGGGCGCGAGAACGCGATGTCGGCGCTCCTCTACAAGGAGAGCGGGCTGCAGTCGACGGTCGACTTCGGCATGTCGGTGCTGCAGGGGCGCGTGCTCGGCGGCACGACGCTGATCAACAACTGCATCTGCCTGCGACTCGACGATCCCGACATCGTCCGCGGCGACACGCTCGCGCGCTGGCACGACCTCGGGGCGACGGTCGACCCGGCCGGGCTGGCGCGCTCCTACGACGCGGTCGAGCGCGCGATCCGGGTGGCGCGCATCCCGGACACGCTCGACCACGGCAACGGGCGGCTGCTGCTCGACGGCTGGCGCCGGCTGACGGAGCGCGGTCTCGGCGACCCCGGCCTGCCGGCGTACTGGTTCCGCAAGAACTACAACGGCTGCGGCGGCGCCGGCGTCTGCAACTGGGGCTGCCCGCACGACCGCAAGGCGTCTGCGCTCGAGACGTACGTGACCGACGCGGTCGCGCACGGCGCGCGCGTGATCACCGAGTGCCACGCCGAGCGGATCGCCGTCGAGGACGGCCGCGCCACGGCGGTGCGCGTGCGCCATCGCGACCGCGAGCTGCGCGTGCATGCGCGCAACGTCGTCGTGGCGTGCGGGGCGATCGGCTCGAGCGTGCTGCTGCTCCGCAGCGGCATCCGGCGCAACGTCGGCACGCGGCTGTCGTTCAACGCCGCCACCGTGATGCTGGCGCGCTTCCCGGAGCGGATCGACGCCTACGACGGCGACCAGATGACGGCCTACGTCGACGCGGGCGACTACCTGCTCGAGAGCTCCTTCCAGCCGCCGGTCGCGCACGCGATCTCGCTGCCCGGATGGTTCCGGCAGCACTTCGACCGGATGCGCGAGTACCCACGCCACGCGAGCTGCGGCGTCGTCATCGGCACGGACCACAACGGCCGCGTCAAGCAGATCCCCCTGCTGCGCGACCTGCTCGGCCCGATCGACTACCGCATGACCGGGCGAGATCTCGAGGCGCTCAAGCGCGGCATGACCACCGCGGCGCAGATCTACCTCGCCGCCGGGGCCGACTACGTGCTGCCGTCGACGTTCACCGACGCGCCGCTGCCGGCGGGCGAGTTCAGCGCCGACGATCCGCGCCGCATCCGCGCGCACCTCGACCGCGCGATCCGCAGCCCGCGCGACGTCACGCTCAACTCCTCGCACCCGCAGGGCGGCAACCCGATGGGCGACCGCAGGATCGGCGCGGTCGACGCGAGCTTCCGCGTCCACGGGCACAGCAACCTGTTCGTCTGCGACGCGAGCGTGTTCCCGACCACGATCCGGATCAACCCGATGCTGACGATCATGGCGATGGCCGACTACGCGTGGCGGGAGCACGTCGGCGCATGAGGGAGAAGCGGCGCGCCACGTGGCGCAACCACACCGGCAACCAGGCGGTCGAGCCGCTGCGGATCTGCTGGCCCGAGACGCTCGCGGACCTGGTCGAGCTGGTGTCCGAGGCGCACCGGCTGGAGACGACCGTACGCGCCGTCGGCTCGGGTCACTCGTGGTCGGACGTCGCGCTGTGCACGGGGCTGGTGGCGGAGACGACGAAGCTCGGCCGGCCGCTGGAGCTGACCGCGATGCGCGCCGACGACGGCCTGTTCCGCGCCGAGGCCGGCATGAAGATCCGCGCGCTCAACGCCGAGCTGGCACGGCGGGGGCGGGCGCTCGAGAACCTCGGCGGCTACGACGGCCAGTCGATCGCCGGCGTCGTGTCGACCGCGACCCACGGCTCGGGGCTGGCGTTCGGGCCACTGTCCGACGCCGTGCGCTCGCTGGACGTGGTCGCGGGCGACGGCACGCTGCACCGGATCGAGCCGGCCCTGGGGCCGACCGATGGCGCCGCGTTCGCGCGCGAGCTGCCGGACTGGACGCTGCACCAGGACGACGGCTGGTTCGACGCGGCGCGCGTCGGGATCGGCTGTCTCGGCCTGATCTACGCGATCACGCTCGCCGTCGTGCCGGCGTTCGAGCTGACCGAGCGGCGCCGCGCGACCACCTGGGACGAGGCGCGCGCGCTGATCTCCGACGTCGACGGCCTGCGCGGACATCTCCATCTCGAGGTCTACCTGAACCCGTACGAGCGCGCCGGGCGCCGGCGCGCGATCGTGACCACGCGCGAGCTGCGCGACCCCGCCGGCGATCCCGGCTCGCGCCACCGCAACCGGCTGCTCGAGCTGTTCGCGGCGCGCAAGACGACCTACCGGATCCTGAACCTCGTCACCGACCTGCTTCCGACCTGGACGCCGTTCCTGCTCGACAAGGCGATCGAAGGGCTCGAGCGCAAGGCATACACGAGCGCGAGCTACAAGGTCTTCAACATCGGAGCGGCGAACGCGGCGCTGGCGTACTCGTCGGAGATCGGCGTGCCGGTCGACGCGGCCGGCACGCACGTGCGCGCGATCGAGCGGATCATCGAGATCGCCGAGCACCACCGCGCGGTCGGGAGCGTCTACCACACCGCGCCGATCGCGCTGCGCTTCGTGCGCGCCAGCGACGCCTGCATGGCGATGATGCAGGGGCGCGAGACGATGATGATCGAGCTGATCCTGATCACGGACACCGAGGGTGGCTACGAGCTGCTCGGCCACTACGAGGACCAGCTCTACCGCTTCGGCGGGCGCCCGCACTGGGGCCAGGTCAACACGCTCACCGGCAGCCACGACTTCCTGCGCTCGGCGCCGATGTACCCGGACACGTACGCCGACTGGCAGCGCGTCCGCGCGCAGCTCGATCCGCACGACGTGTTCGCGGGCCCGTTCACGAAGCGCGTCGGCTTGACGGGCTGAGCGGGGCTACGGCGAGCCCGCGCAGCGCGGCGTCGTCACGTCGACGGTCGCGGTCGCCGCGTTGTCGTGGAAGTCGACCACGGTCGCGCTGAGGCGGTGCCGGCCGGGCCGGATCCGGTGTCCCATGCGGCTGAAGCACGTGTTCCACTGGCCGCGCCCCGTGTTGTCGCACTGGAAGGGAGGGTCGCGCTCCTCGACGATCAGGTCGTCGCCGTCGAGCGCGAAGCGGACGGCCTTGATCGTGTACTCGCTCTCGATCCGGACGGGGCAGCGGTCACTGCGCGCGAGCGTCGCGGCGTAGCGCTGCGGGTCGGCGAACGCGATCGTCAGCAGCGGCGCGCCGAAGTAGCCCGTAGCCGCGAGCACGGCGACCGCCAGCAGCAGCCCGCTCGCCAGCCCGGCCGCGTAGATCCGCCACGGGTGGCGCACGAGCGCGCGCGCGACGCCGTCGCGCAGGCGCCGGAGGCGATCGCCCACGCGCGGTTGCACGGCGGCCGCCAGCACGCGCTCGAGCACCGCGATCAGGCGGTCGACGTCGTAGTCCCAGCGCTGGTCGGACAGCTCGACCGCCTGGCGCCGCGCGAGCGGCCGCAGCGCCTCCGGCAGCTCCTGCTCGAGCGGCATCCGCGCTCCCTGGACGAGCGCCGGGATCACGCGCACGTCGCGGTTGAGCGCGGCCTCGACCTCGACGCGATGCACGTCGGTCGGGTCCTCGATCCGCCGATGCCCGGCGGCATCGGTCACGGTCAGCCACTCCTCGCCGATCAGCACGATCAGCGCTCCGGACGAGCCGACCGCCGCGTTGATCTGGTCGACGAAGTCGACGCCCGCCTCCATCTCGATGTCCATGAAGACGCGCTCGTCGCCGAAGTGGTCGGCGAGCCGGTCGTTCAGCCGCCCCGCGTGGCCGGCCGTCTCGCGCCGCCGGTAGCTGATGAAGATCCTGGCCGCTCCCGGGGGGCCGAGCGACGGGTCCGCCATGGGGGCGAGCATATCCGTGCTGCGACCCGCCGCGCCGGCGGCGCTGTAGCATGCGGCCGCCTCGCTCCCGAGGCATCGTTCGAACCCGGAGGCGTCGAATGCGTCGGTCGATCCTGCTCCCGCTGCCGGTCGCGCTCGCCGCCGTCGCGTTGATCGGCGCCGCCGATGCGGCGGCGCATGTGGAGCGGCCGTCGACGTGGCCGACGTACTCCGCGCGCGTGCCGGCGCTGCGCACGCACGGGCCGAGCATCGTCGTCTGCCGGCCCGGCTCCGGGCGGCGCATCGCGGACCTGCCGTCGGCGCGCATGCGACGCGCGAACGCGCGGCTGCTGCGCCGCTGCTCGACGCGCTCGATCCAGACCGCGGTCAACCGCGCGCACAACGGCACGCGCATCCTGATCCTCCCCGGCGTCTACACCGAGCCGGCCAGCCGACGCAAGCCGTTCGACGACCCGCGCTGCGCGGACTTGACGGTCATGACCGCCGAGGGATCGGAGGCGTCGAGCTACCGCTACCAGCAGCGCTGCCCCAACGCCCGCAACCTGATCGCGATCGTCGGCGACCGCGACGGCGACCGGCGCTGCGACAGCAAGTGCCGCCTCCAGATCACCGGCACCGCCCGGCCGCGCGACGTCCGGATCGTCGG
>Ga0307415_100001662_pt1 | contig 10796 bp, 11 predicted proteins | sample DK1Cmetagenome_FD_204524 | JGI IMG/M metagenome (GOLD analysis project Ga0307415, IMG submission 204524) | Maize rhizosphere microbial communities from greenhouse at UC Davis, California, United States - DK15-C-2 | ecosystem: Host-associated > Plants > Roots > Rhizosphere > Soil | place: USA...
TATGGGGCGGGATCGCGACCTCTCGACGACCAGCATCGGACTTAGGTGGGCCCACATGGCGCACTCCCCCGGAAAGAACCGCTGCAGACTCTGTGACAGACACAGTCCGCCCTCTATATCGATGCGGTTCTTCCTCAACGCCGCTAGCTCACCAAAGCGAAGCCCGCACCAAGCGGCCATCTCAACCAGGCAACGCCAGCAGTCGCCCACTGCATCGGCGAGGGCATTCAGTTGCTCCACCGTGATCATCGGTCGCTCCGAGGGTGGCGCGTCGGGAGCAGCGCAGGCTGCACCGCGTGTCCTGCTAGGTCGTAGGCGCGGCGGCGCCGGGCACGACGATCCGGTTCAGCGGCAGATTTCGGGATCGAAATCCCTCGCCGTGAATTTGTTGCGAGCCCAGTGAGCTACCCGTGGTTTCTACTCCGCGGAAAGCCAGCGTGCGAGAGACCAAGCGGTGACATCAGCCGCGCCATGGCGACATTGGTCCGACGCTCTTGCCACCTCGTCCGTACGAGGCAAGTGGTGCCACAGGTGCGCTACAGCTCGCTGGACTTCTTGAACTTGCGGTAGAGCCGTACCGACGAGCCGGCCATCAGGAGCACTGCCAATGGGCATCCGAACGTCGACACTCGTACGTTCAAGCTGCGGTTCCTGCTGAAGCTCGTAGGGTGGGCCTTTGCCGCCTCTACGGCTTATCGATCTTGATGATGGACTTGAGCGAGCAAGGCATGGCTCAGCGGCCCAGGGGTGGGGCATTTGGGACTCACTATCCCTTATCCCACGACGCGTCTGGCCGCATTCTCAGCGACTGGCGGACGAGGCGCCCGGGCATTCCCGAAGCGGCGAGTAAACACCGAACGCCACACGGCTTTTCTTCGCCGACCCGACGAAGCAACCGGATCCCTGCTGGCTGACACGAAAGCAATGCTCGCGGACGGCCAGTCTGACAAGTCCGCGGCAGATGTGAGGCGCAGGCCCGCTGACGTACAGTGATGCCGCATTCCACCCGTTGCCACTCCCCTGGGTCGAGTTCGATGATGGGCGAGATGGAAACAGATAAGGTCGATCGAGCATCGGCCGCCCTCGCATCGGGCGACTGGGAAGCAGCAAGGGATCTCTTCCTGGCAATCGTCGCGGACACGAGCCCGTTAGCAGAGGTTCTCGACGGCCTGGGACGTGCCTTGTGGTGGCTCAAAGACGTGCCATCAGCGATCGACATCCGTGCCCGCGCTTTCGGCGTCTACATCGAAGAGGGCAAGAGAGCGCAAGCCGCTCGCCTTGCGGTGTGGCTCTCGCGGGAACTGCGGAATCTCTTTCGAACCGACGCGGCGGCCAGCGGGTGGCTAGCGCGGGCCGAGACGGCGGGAGAACAAGAGGGAGACTCGTCCGTCGCAGGCTGGATCTCACTCGCCCGAGCCGAAGCCGCCCCGCGCGCGCTGGAGGCGATCGTCCTTTGCAAGGCGGCTTTGTTGTCGGCGCGAACTCATCGCGATAGCAATCTCGAGGTCGTGTCGCTCGCCCGCCTCGGCTTCCTCCAGGTCGCGGAAGGCGACGTAGACGTCGGGATCAACAGCCTCGACGAGTCGATGGCTATCGCAGCTGCTGGAGAAGCCGACGACGGGCAAAGCATCGCCGAGGCCTATTGCACACTGATGGACACAGCGGAACTACTCGGTGACACAGATCGCTTCGAACAGTGGACGGTGGCGATCGATGTTCTCAAGGCAAGGCATGGATTCGGACCTCTCGATAGCGTCGGCTCCAGCCTGGCATACGGAAATCTGTCGGCATTCTGCGCAGCATGCTGCGGCGGGATGTACCTGGTCACCGGACGCCTGGCCGATGCGGAGGGCGAACTCCGCCACGCGATCACCGATCTCGAAACTCGTGGAATGCAATCACGGTGTGTCCATCCCGTGACGCAACTTGCTGAGCTGCGCGTATTGCAGGGACGGTATGAGGAAGCGAGAGCCCTGCTTGAAAGCTATGAAGACCTTCCCGAAGCCGTCCGCCCGCTCGCCGTCCTGGATCTGGCACTAGGAGAGCCCGAGAGCGCGGCGGCGCGTCTGAACCAGCGCCTAGCCGATCATGACGATTTGATGGTGGGCGCGCTCCCGCTGCAGACCGTGCTGGTCGATGCCCACATCGCGCTGGGAAACCTCGATGCAGCAGTCAATGCCGTTCAAGCCATTGAAGGAGTTGCGGCGCTCACGAAGAGCAAGCGGCATGCAGGCGAGGCGCTCTTCGCGAGAGGAAAGGTGCTGGCGGCGAGTGGGGAGCCCGAGGCATCAACAGCCCTGCGCGGCTCCGCTGTCGCCTTCAGTGAAGCCGGCATGGCCTTGGGCGCGTGTCGAGCGCGCCTGGAACTGGCTCGAACGCTGCGAGACACGGATCGCCCGGTTGCGATCTCCGAGGCGCGAGCAGCGCTCGCCGCGTTCGACCGATTGGGCGCGATCCCCGACGCGGATGCTGCGGCGGCTTTCTTGAGAGAGCTCGGCGTGCGAGGCAGGACGGGCCCGAAGAACCTCGAGCTGTTGACGAAGCGAGAGATCGAGGTTCTGCGCCTCGTCGCGAAAGGGTTCTCCAACGGTGAGATCGCAGAGCGCCTCTTCATCAGCATCAAGACCGCAGGCCACCACGTAAGCAACATCCTTACGAAGCTCGGATTGCGAAGCCGAACCGAGGCGGCTGCCTTCGCCTCCATCCATCTCCCGAGCGAACCGGCACCAAGATAGGGAGACTTACCCATGCTTCCTGCGTCCGGGAGAGCGATAGTTATTCGGTTAGTAACTGGCGGCAATGAAGAGGGGAGCTCGAGATGCAAGGCGCAAAGGCTGTACTCCAACGCTTCTACGAGATTGTCAATGAGGGCGCGACAGAAAAGCTCGACGACGTGTGCGCGCCGGATCTGAAGGGGCACGCCGGAGCCGGGGCCAATCTCACCCAGCTCAAGCAGTCGATCGCCAGCTTCCGGGAAGCATTCCCCGACCTCCGTGCCGAGATCCGACACGCCGTCGCAGAGGATGACCTTGTCAGCACTTGGGTGAGCTACCAGGGAACTCATCAAGGAGAATTCGCCGGCGTGCCGGGGTCGGGCCGCGACGTGAAATTCGTCGCGTGGGACCTGATCCGAGTCGAGGATGGCCGGATCGTTGAGATCACGCAGTACTGCGACGTGTTCACGCTCATGAACCAGATCGGGGCGCTGCCCACCGCAGCACCGGCCTAGCAAATCCATATGCAGACAGATCGCAATGCGTACTCAGGAGAAACGATGAAAACCGAAACGTCGCCCTCACCAGCCGCTACCAGAGCAAATTGGCGGACCATTCTGCAATGGGTCTCGGTCGTCGTTGCCGGCGAGATCGCGCTTCATTCTCTGTTCGTCAAGGAGCCCGTCCTCACGATGGCAGGCGCTGCGTTGTGGCTCGGCGGCTGCCTCTGGACTCGTCGAGGCGGGGCAGGAGGGCCAGTGCTCATCGCCGTACTGGCTACATGGGAGATCCTCGCGACGCTGTTCCTCTCAGAGGAATTTGCTGATGGAGCCGACGTGCCGGACTGGATCCTGGCAGTTCACCTCGTCTCGGTGGTGATCGCGCTGGTTGCGTCTGTCATGGCCATCCGAGGACACAATGCCTCGCCTGCACGAGGGCACTCCGTCTAGAACGGCTTCACTGGAAAACCTTGATCGCTCACGTCGAGGACAGTGCGCACACTCGGAGACGACCGAAGTCGCGTCCGAAGGATGAGAGGAGGACACCTGCCGAAGATTGGAAAGTCCGGAGCGTCTCGACACGTCGAAGCGGAGGGGTTCGAGGGCCACTACGAGGACCTCGACGGCTACACGATCGGCTTCGAGACCTACACCGCCGATGCGGACCTTGGTCCGTTTTTCAAAGGCTTGCCTGACGATCGCTGTCAATGCCCGCACTGGGGCTATGTGATCAAGGGCAAGCTCGTCTACCACTACCCTTCCGGCGACGACGTGATCACGACCGGTGAAGGCTATTTCGCAAAGCCCGGTCACTTGCCGGAGATCTTCGCCGGAACGGCGGTCGTAGAGTTCAGCCCCACCGCAGAGATCGCCAAGACCCTTGAGGTCGTCACAAAGAACATGGAGGCAATGGGCTGATCAAGCCCGATTACGAAAGAGGAGAACGGAGCTCGCTCTCCTCTTTAATGTTGGGGGCTTCTATGTCCCGTCAAGTGGTCGAGGCACCAGCTCAAGCTGGCGAAACAGTTGTCGGGCGATAGAGCGCTTCAGGCATCTCTTGATGTCACGGACGGTCTTGCCCTCAGCTAGGCAACGTTGAAGGTAGGCCTTCGTGGCAAGGTCTTGGCGCATTCGGACCAGCACGATCGTGTGGAATGCCCGGTTGAGCTGTCGGTCTCCCCATCTGTTCAGTCGGTGCCGGGTGATAGTCCCTGAGGATGCCTCGATGGGCGCGGCACCGCCGAGCTTTGCGAAGGCGGCCTCGGATCGGACACGTCCGTGATGGGACCAAGAGGCGATGATCTGACCGGCCACGACCGGGCCGATTCCCAGCTGGTCGAGCAGCTGGGGGGCCGATCTGGCGGTCCAGCGTGGCGAGTCGGGCCTCGAGCTCGGTGGCCTCCTGCTCGCATGCGACCGCCCGGCGTGCGGTGGAGCGGTGCACCGAGACGGTGGCGGACTCCTCCACGCTGTGCCGCACCGAGCCACGCGTGCCGGCGCAGGTCTGCAGGAGTTGTCCGAGCGGCAATGCTCGGAGCCGTTGCCGGACTGGTCGGGGGGCGCTGATGACGAGCGCGTGCAAAGCCGAGATGGCCCTTCTGCGGCATTCGACCGCCTGCCCGCGGGTGGCCAGCAGCACCTGGATGGCTTCTCGCTCTTCGCGGCCGCGTGGTCCGCTGAGGCCGACACCGGCGAGCGCCTGCCGGGCCGCCCGGACCGCGTCTCTATCGTCACTCTTCACGCCAACTCGACGGGCGGGTCGTTGCGGGCGGTCGACCTCAACGATCCGCTCGCGGCAAGCCAGCAGTGCCGTGGTCAGTCCGGCACCGAAGCTGCCGGTGCCTTCGATGGCCCACAATGTCGCGTCGTGGCGCCGCCCGAAGACGATCAGTTGGCGGTAGCCAGCCGGCTCGCCGGAACCGTCAGGTGCTCCAGGACCGCGCCCGTCCCGCCGACCGCCGCCGCCGTGTGGGTGTCTTTATGGGTGTCGACGCCGATGACGACGTCAAGATCTGGATGGACAGCCAGCATGCAGTTCGCTCCTTGACTGAGACGACATCGATCCCGGCCCGAGCGACGTTGCGGCAAGACTGTGATGAGGTAAATCACCGACGATCTCGGTCTGTTTGACGTAGCCAGGCGTTCCAAGATCCGATGTGCCACACACATCAATGCTCAGCAAGATCATCAAGGGTGTTCGAGTTCCCGCCGGCAAGCCGACGGCCGACACGGGTCCAGATATGGATCGGCTTCTGCGGCCCATCGTCGAGAAAGCCGAGCTGTGCCTTGCGCGTGATCGTGCCGCCATGGTCGTCGCTCGCGTACTCGAGCGCAGACGCGCTGCCGATCACGCGCTCAAGCGGGATGCCGAACAACTCATCGGTGATCGGCCGCAATGAAGTCACCGCCGCTCCCCGAGACCATGTGATTCGAGAACCCGTTCGACTCCAGGTACGCGAGCAGCTCGACCATCGGCGTATATGCGGTCTCGAGATACCCGCGGCCGAGCGTCGGGTGTTGTACGTTGCGCAGGAACGAGCCCGACCGCGTCCTCGACGTTGATCCCCGCGAATGCGGCGCCGACGCTTGTCATGGCTGATCTGGCGCGATCACTTCCAGTTGGAAAGCGTGTGGGGTTGCTGCCATGACACCGACCTCATCAACAACGGGGCGTTCTACGGGGTCTGCGACATCGCCTTGTGCGGGGGCCCGCACTCCGGCGACGGTGCCTGCTCCGCTACAGCAGATCGTGAGGCCTAGGCGCTTCGTACTGGGCCTCCACGACGGGTCCTGCTAGCCGTTCTCGGTGACAGTGGTGTCAGGATGCCGCGCTGCGGTCGATCCCTTCACGTACCTGCCGGTGATCGCGCTGCGATGATGGGTGCCCGAGCCGCGACTCGAGCGCTTCTCGACCACCGTGGTGCGCGGGTGCCGCGCCGCCGTGGACGTCTTGACGTAGCGTCCCGTCCTAGCGCTACGTGCCCGGCCACCTGAACTTCTTCCCATGGGAACCTCCTGGGTTCTCGTGCGGCGTGGTCGGAGTAGTCTGCTAATTCTCACACTGCTGGCTCTTCGACCCGCTGCCGCGGGTTGGAGGGCCACACCCCTTTTGGTGTGGTCCTCTCGTCCGGCTGGTACCAGACGAAGTCTGTGGTCGATCATGTCCAGCTACTCGCCGTCCTCGCTGCTTCGCGTGACTATCCGTAGGACACGAGGATCGGCCGGCAGCTCATCGGACCAGCGCTGCACACCTCCGACGCGGACTGGTTGCTCGGCTTCAGGCAGAAGGTCGGTGAACAACACGAGCGTGTAAGCACCGGCAGCGCCGGTCGATGATGGCGCCAGGATTCCGTGCAGCCCGAGCTGATGGGCCGCCTGCGCGATATGCGAGCATGATCGGTAAGACTCTTGGCTATCGGGCTCGGCATACAGGATTGCCTCGGTTAGGCCCAGCTGCATACGCGCGGTTGCCGTCCCAAGATCAAAGATCCTGGTGACGTTAACCTTGCAGGAGATCGTGACCATTCTTCGCGGCTTAGGTGATGGTGTCGCTTCGGTTGGATCGCCGTAGTGGCGGTAAGCCTCGATGATCAAGGCATCGAGGTGGTCGGTGAGGTACAGAACGGGGAAGGTATCGGCCGGTCCCCAGCGCCCGCCGTGACGACTACCGTCGAGGGCTCGGTCTAGGTTCCGCTCAGCCAGCACTCGGTGGTACAGCCCGGACACGCTGATGGGCGGAATGCTCGCGATGGCCTGGACAAGCGCGCGATGCATCGACATCAGAAGTTCCCATCAGCCAATCGATCGAGCAGTTTGATGACTTCGTCGGCGCCTTCTGGTGTGCTCAGCAGATCGAGTGGCCGCTCACCACCAAGCAGCCGGTTCCGCGCGTGGAGCCAGATCAAAGCGCTCTCCGGGTCGTATATGTCTGACAGCAGGTCCAGGACGTACTGCAGGTCCAGCAGTGTCTTCAGCCGCCGACGGTCGGCTGGACGCCCCTTACCAGCCGACCAGTTCTGCACCTGGCGCAGGCCCACGCCGACCAGGTTGGCGACGTCTTGAGACGACAGTCCGGCCTGTTCGCGTGCGCGATGTATCACCCGGGCCACCGAGCCGTCGGGCTGATCCTTCAGTGCGGAGGAGGCCATGTACTCCCTTTCATCTTTTCCTGCTCGGTCCAGGTCGGTAGTTAGTTCATATCATAGTTCGTAGAAAAGTTCGTTCTCATGCTACTCTCGACGATGAAGCCAGGAAAGGGGGAGGTGCTGTGACTGAGTTGGTGATTCGCGCTGGTCACAATGATCACCTGGCGGTTGCTGATTTGCTCGCAGTCGGCGGGATGAGCCTGGCCGCACGCCAGCACACCAGGCGTCTCGTGGTTAACGCGCCGGTTGCCGCTGGACAAGACGGATTTGCCAACGCCGCGGCGGCTGCGGCCCACCAGTTCTTGATCGATCCGCAGACGGCAATGTTGACGAGTGCGGTCGCCCCCGGTGACCCATGGCTGCGGTTGCCGTACGCCACCCCAGATCCGATGAAGCCGGCCGACCTGACCTCGTCTGCAGCCCGAGACCGACTCGTAGGACAAGTCGTCGATCACGAACTGTCGTTGGGCGCCACGGGGATCATTCCGCCGTACGTGCATCTTTCTGAGAATCGCGGCGCCTGGCACGATATCCAGAACCAGCTCTACGTTCGCACCGGCGCCTACCTGGCGCAATTGGGTCTCTCCCATCCCGTGCTGCCGATCATCTCGATAGATCTCGCCAAGATCAACTTGGAGCGAAGCAAGTGGGACTCCGGCATCGGCCATCTTGTCCGCACCGCCGCAGCTAACACGGACCAGCCGGTCGCACTCGCGCTGTCGCGTAGCGGCGCCCACCCCACCCGACATTCGTTGCACGCGGCTACAGTCACCTGGCGCCGAGCGGGTCAGGTCACCCGCGTGCTGGCGTGGCAAGCCGGGGACATCGGACCGCTGGCCGTTGCTGTCGGCGCCGTCGGCTACGAGACGGGACTTTGCGCTCGCGAGCATTGCAACATCCCCGGCGACCAGGCCCGGCACCGTGACCGCGACGCAGACAAGAAGATGGACGGAACGTGGGCGGGGGTCTACCTGGACATCCTGAATCGTTCCGTTGCTCGCAAAACGGCCGCTCAACTCGTCGCCGACTACCGGTTGGCGGGCGATCTTGTCTGCCCCGATGCCGCGTGTTGTCCGGACGGCAGTCGATCCATGGTTGAGGACGGACGGCGCCAGCACGCGATCCGGTCTCGACTCGCCAGCCTTGACGAACTCAGCCGGATCGCCACGTTGAATTGGCGGCTGCGCCACATACAGGTCGCGGCAACGCGGGCCGAAGCGGTGGCTAGGCGTGTCGTCAGCTACGCCGATCGTCACGGTATCGAGCGTCACGGCATTCTCGTCGCCGACTACACCGCGCTCGCCGAGGTTGCGGCCGCGCTTCGGTCAACCAACAGATCGGTTGCCTGAGAGGATCCAGACGCGCCTCGCCGGCGACATCAAAGGCTTGTCGGGCAGGATGCCGGTGACCCCCTCTCCAAAGCTCGGACCCAGGTCGCGGCCTCGCTCGACCTGAAGTCAGGTCAAGGATCTTGAGCAAGTCATCGGCGAGGTTGCGCGTGAAGATCGGGCTCGTGGTGCGCCATCCGATTCCACAACAGCCTGATCGCCTCCAGGTCGTTGTAGATGCGCAGACGAAGGTCTTCGGTCGCGTCTCCGTGGCGTTCGGGAACAGAACCAGGATCTGGTGAGTCCACACACCCGGATGTCGTAGCGAGAGGTGAACATCTTCTACCAGAAGACGAACTTAAGTTCGGCGACACCTTGCCGAGGCATCTCCTGGTTCACTCGCGTGTCGCGGAGATCGGTGCGCGGTTTGTAGCCAGTTGACGGCGAAGGGAGGCTACCCTTCGAACGTTGGGTCCCACGGCCATCCAGCCCATAGACCGATTCGAGTGCGTCGTCGATAGCTGGTGATGGATCCCGACCGATAACGAGCAAGTCCAGCAGCAAAGTACAGCAATGTCCCCACTACTCAACGCTGTGCGACGGGGTTCCGCCACACTCAGCGCGCCCCAACGGCACTGAGCGACAGCCATGCCTTCACTTTGCAAGCAGGAGGCCTTGGAGCAGCATTTACTTGCGAGCGTTCCGCTCCACGAGAGTGTCGTTAGATGTCGTTGATCTCTCCAGTATCAAGATCAACGAGGCCGAGTCGCGGCGACTGAGTGTGACGATGGAACGGCTTCGAAGCACCCAAGTCGGCGGCATAGGCATGCGTCCGTCGGTGGCGAGAGGCTCGGTGCCAACATCAGCAACCTGAATCGGATTAATCCAGCCTGCAAACCGTAGAGCCGGGAGATCAGATCTGGATGGCTCCGGGACGGCATTTTGGCTGGTTGGGCCCCTTCTTAATGGAGCGTGGGATGCTCCGCGGCATCAAGGCTCGGGCCGACCTGTCGGCGGCCACATTCGAGGCGGCACTCGGCCGTGGAAGGCAACGCCGGCCGGAACTACCATGCCAGAGTGGAGCCCGCATCCAGGGTTGGGGAACGCCGACCAGTGACAACGCTGTTCGCAGACGTCGTTGGCTCGACCGGCCTTGCGGAGACCATGGATCCCGAGGAGTGGGCCGAGCTCATCGGTGACGCCACGACCACGATGGGAAAGGTCGTCGACCGGTACGGAGGCCGGGTGAGCCAGGTGCTCGGCGACGGCATCCTAGCGTTCTTCGGCGTACCCGTGGCACATGAGGATGATCCGCAGCGAGCCGTACGCGCGGGCCTCGACCTAATCCGTGAGATGCGTACGTACGCAACCTCGCCACAGCATCCAGACGGAAGCCTGCAGGTTCGGGTCGGCCTAAACACCGGGTCCGTCGTCACTCGCGATGTCAGCCTCGGGGGATCATCGAGTGACTACACCGCCTTAGGTGACGCGGTCAACGTGGCGGCGCGGCTGCAGGCCGAGGCCGCGCCGAACACGGTCCTGATCGGACCGACAACCTACGCATTCGTAAGCCATTCGGTGAACGCCACACCACGTGGCCCGTTGCTGCTGAAGGGCAAAGCGATCCCCATCCAGGCGTACGAGGTGACAACGTGGATCGGAGGGCAGCTGCGGCCGTCCGGCGTCCCGGGTTTGAGCAGCCCAATGGTGGGGCGCGACGCCGAGCTCAGCCGGCTCTCCCACGCACTGCGCGCCGTCCGAGCGGGACGCGGCCGAGTGGCGGTCCTCCTTGGCGAGCCTGGAATCGGTAAGTCCCGGCTGGCCGCGGAGTTGCGTCGTCACGCCACCGATCCACCGGTGCAGTGGTTAGAGACCGGGTGCGTCTCGTACGGGCAGGAGGTGCCGTACGCGCTGGCGCTTGGCATTGTCCGGGCCGTACTGGGCCTCAGCGATGAGGAGATGGATCCCGCTGCGACTCGGGATCGGCTCATGACGGCTCTGGGGTCGGCCGCATCCCATGTCGGGCCGCAGATGGCCCAGCTGCTGTCGCTCGATCTTGAACCTTGGGAGCACGAGGAGGTCATCGGTCTCGCTCCCGACGCCTTGCGA
>Ga0307415_100001663_pt1 | contig 10793 bp, 10 predicted proteins | sample DK1Cmetagenome_FD_204524 | JGI IMG/M metagenome (GOLD analysis project Ga0307415, IMG submission 204524) | Maize rhizosphere microbial communities from greenhouse at UC Davis, California, United States - DK15-C-2 | ecosystem: Host-associated > Plants > Roots > Rhizosphere > Soil | place: USA...
CGGTGTGTTGGTCATCACCCGCACCACCGGCGTGCCGGCGGACAGGAACCGGGCGAAGAACGACGTCGGCAGCCCGGCGCACAACGAGATGACCAGCTTCCCGGTGGGCACCTTCGGCCCGAGGTCAACCATCAGCGCCTCGGCGTCCTGCGGTTTGACCGCGACCGCGAGCACGTCGGCCTCAACCGCGGCCGCCTCGTTGGGCAGCACCCGGACGCCGTAGCGGTCGGTGAGTTCGCGGCCGCGGTCCGGCCGGCGGGTGGTGGCGATCAACCGGTGGACCGGCCAGCCGGCCCGCACCAGGCCCGAGAGCAACACTTCGCCGATCTTGCCGGCGCCGATCACCGCAACGGTACGCATCTTCAGATAATCCTCTAGTTGCCGAAGAAGACCTCGACCTCGTCGTACCGGTCCTCCGGTACGGTCTTCAGCTCGGCCGTCGCCTCGGCCAGCGGCACCCGGACGATCTCCGTGCCGCGCAGCGCGATCATCGTTCCGAAGGCGCCGGCGTGCACGGCATCGATCGCGCCGAGCCCGAAGCGGGTCGCCAGCACCCGGTCGAACGCCGTCGGCGTGCCGCCGCGCTGGATGTGCCCGAGCACCACGGCGCGCGCCTCCTTGCCGGTGCGCTTCTCGATCTCGCTGGCCAGCCACTGGCCGATCCCGCCGAGCCGGACGTGCCCGAACGCGTCGAGGTCGCCGCTGACGAGCGACATCTCGCCGTCGGACGGGATCGCGCCCTCGGAGACGACCACGATCGGGGCGTACTGGATCTCGAACCGCTTCTCGACGTACGCGCACACCTGGTCGATGTCGAACCGGCGTTCGGGCAGGAGGATGACGTTCGCGCCGCCGGCGAGCCCGGAGTGCAGCGCGATCCAGCCGGCGTGCCGGCCCATCACCTCGACGACGAGGCACCGATGGTGGCTCTCGGCGGTGGTGTGCAGCCGGTCGATGGCCTCCATCGCGATGTTCACCGCGGTGTCGAAGCCGAAGGTGTAGTCGGTCGCCCCGAGGTCGTTGTCGATCGTCTTCGGGACGCCGACGACCTTGACCCCGAGGTCGGTGAGCTTGGCGGCGACGCCGAGGGTGTCCTCCCCGCCGATCGCCACCAGGGCGTCGATGCCCAGGTCGACGAGGTTGTTCTTGATCTTCTCGACGCCACCGTCGATCTTGAACGGGTTGGTGCGGGAGGAGCCGAGAATCGTGCCGCCGCGCGGCAGGATGCCGCGCACCTCGGGCACGCCCAGCGGACGGGTGATGCCCTGCAACGGGCCCTTCCACCCGTCCCGGAAACCCACGAACTCGTGCCCGTAGGTCTGCACGCCCTTGCGGACGACGGCCCGGATGACCGCGTTCAGCCCGGGGCAGTCGCCGCCGCCGGTGAGCACGCCGATGCGCATACCCATGTGTCCTTCCGAAAGTCTTCACACGCGCCAGAAGGCTCGGCGACTCTGCCGACTTGCCCGCCGCACCCTACCCTCGCGGATTCTGTCAGGTTCGGGCGGCGCCGGGCCTGTTCATCGCATTCCAGCGGTTCAGGTTGTGACGCGCGTCGACCAGTGCGTCGTGGCGGCCGGCGGCCGCCGGCAACGGCGGGCAGCCCAGGTCGTCCCAGCGCTGGCGCAGGTCCTTGGTGAACCGGGGCACCTCCCGGGGCAGCTCCGGCATGGCGCCCCACAACTGGGCCAGCGCGACGTGGTCGTAGGCGGCGTACCAGGCCCAGAGCTCGATCTCCTCCCCCGGCGCGGTCATGAACTCGAACAGGTCGGCCCGGATCCGCTCGCGCGAGCGCCACACGCGGGCGCCGGGCGAGGGCAGCTTGTCCAGGACGTTGCGGCGCACCCAGGGCAGGGCGTGCGTGTCGTCGAACTCGGTCGACACGGCGTAGAACTCCCGGCCGTGCTCGTCGACCATCCCGATGGAGACCAGGTCGATCACCCGACCGTCCTCGATGAACTCACAGTCGTAGAAGTATCGGTACGGCATCGCCGTCCATCATGCCGTTTCCAACCCGGTGCGCGCGTCGCGGAGGCCCTTGTGGTTCTCGGCCGGGTCGTCGATGCCCGTGCGGTCGTCCACCCAGATCCGGTGCGCGAAGTAATCGGCCTGCACCGCGTACCGGAACCGCAGCAGCGTGGGCAGCGCCGCCTCGATCTCGTCCCGCGACACCGGCGCGGCGGCCATGTAGCCGTCGACGAGGTCCGCGGCCCGGTCCAGGCCGCCGGCGTACATCACCGCGGACGCGATGTCGTAGACGAGTGGACCGGTGAACGCCGCACCCCAGTCGATGATGCCGAGGCCGCCGGTGTCCACGTCCAACCGGAACGAGTCGGTGGACGGGTCGCCGTGCATGGCGCCGTAGCTGAGCTGGTCGGTCACGGAGAGCTTGGCCATCGCCGCCACGGCGTCGGCCACGGCCGGCCGGATCCACTCCTCGACCGCGAGGTGGGCCGCGTCGGTCCTGATCCAGTGGAACCGGGCAAGATCCGGGTGGTCGAAGCCGGCCAGCCGCTGATGGGCGGCGCCGAGCGCGTTGCCCCACCACTGCTGGTCGAGCGGGTCGTCGGCGACCAGCGTCCGGCCGGGCACGAACTCCAGGAGGGCCACCACCGCGCCGTCGGACCTGGCCGACAGGGCTCCGTCAGCGGTTCGGATCGGTGCCCCGGACGAGGTTCCCAGCGCCGCCAACCGTTCGGCGACGGCCAGGCCCGCCTCGAACTGGCGCCGGATGGGCTCGGGCACCGCCTTCGCCACGCACCGGCGGCGCGGCTCGGACAGCTCGACCAGCCAGGCCGACGAGTTCATCGCGCCGGCGAGCGGCGTGCACCCGGCCATGACGGCGTGCCAACTGGTGCGGAGCAGAGTACGAATCCCGTCGATGCCCACCACGGATGCGAATTATCGCCGAGATTAATCAGCGGCGATTCCGGTTTTCCGCCCGGTTGCCACCAGCGGGTGACTCAGTGCTCGAGTTCGGCTTGGTCGGCGGCGATCTGGCGTGCGGCGCCCGCCCACACTCCGTACACAAGCCTGAATCGGCCGAGCGGACCGAGCGTCGGAGCCGACACGCTCCCCCGGTGCCCCTCCTGCTGGCCTGCTGGCGCTAGCCTGCTGGCAGCGCTTGATACGTACTGTCGGGCACCCGCCGTAAGGGGTGTACATGGCCCGACACCCGCGACATGATCGGGGCTGAACGGAAATTGTTCGTAGCAAATTGGACGGCCGGGGAGGAGTAGGACCGGTGGAGGCTCGGCTGCCGGATCCCGGCGACGCCCTGTCGGGCGTGGACATGTTCGCGACTCTCGACCCGGAAATCCGGCAACGGGTCGTCGCCGCTGCTGTGCCCCGCACCTATCGCAAGGGCCAGCTGCTCTTCGTCGAGAACGATCCCGGCGAATCCCTGATCGTCCTGCGCCGCGGCGCCGTCATGGTGTTCCGCACCGCGCCCACCGGTGAGCGCGCGGTGCTCTCCGTCATGCGCCCGCCGGAGGTGCTCGGCGAGGTCTCACTCCTGGACGGGCTGCCCCGCTCGCTGTCGGCGGAGGCGATCGAGGACACCTCGGCGCTGGCGCTGTCCCGGGGCGCGTTCATCGAGTTGCTGCACCTCAACCCGCGGATCCTGGACGCGGTGATGCGCTCGTTCGGCGCGCTGGTACGCCGGCTCACCGAGCAGAACGCCGACCACGTGTTCCTGGACCTGCCCGGCCGGGTGGCCAAGACGCTCGTGCGGCTGGCGGGCGACAGCACCGCCCCGATGGTGACGATCGAGCTCAACCAGAGCCAGCTCGCCGAGATGGCCGGGGGCTCGCGGCAGAGCGTGAACCAGGCGATCGGTTCGTTCTCCAGCCGGGGCTGGCTGCGCACCGAGGGCCGGCGCATCGTGGTGACGGACCTGCCGGCGCTGCGGCGGCGGGCCGGGATGACGGACCGCTAGACGTCCTCGTCGAGGTCGAGTTCGTCGGCCAGCTCGGCCGGCCAGCACAGGCTCTCCCACGGCGTGACGACTCCGCAGGCCTCGAGCCTCGCCAGTGTGATCGCATCGACGTCGACGAGGTCCCCGGCCCGGTGAACCGAGCCTCCGTACCCCACCCATCCACGCGCCAGGCGCACCGCGACCATCGACAGCCCTCTCCCTCATCCGATGGGCGGAACAGTATCGACGAACGGCCAGTGATACATGCACCTTCGAGACACTGTCGCGTATGAGACGGGCTGGCCGAACAGCTGTGCAAAGGTAACGATACTGACCATAAGGAAATTGTGAGTTGGACGTGAGGAGGAGCCGCCCATCGCGCTGGCATGCCCGAGTTGTGGCCGGCCGGCCGCTTCCGATGACCGGTTCTGCGGCGGCTGTGGTTCCGGCCTGCCCCGTGCCTGCCCGGCCTGTGGTCGCACGCTCCCCGACGATGCCGGATTCTGCACCGGCTGCGGCGCCCGCGTCGGCGCTCCACGGAGCGGCGCGACCGAGCCGGCCCGGTCCGAGGACCGCCGGCGGGTCAGCGTCCTGTTCGTCGACCTGATCGACTTCACGCCGTTCGTCGAGCACACCGACCCCGAAGAGGTCCGCGACCTGCAGACCACCTTCTTCGCCGCCGCACGCCGGGTGATCACCCAGTACGGCGGCATCGTTGAGAAGTACATCGGCGACGCCGTCATGGCGCTGTTCGGTGCGCCCGTCGCCACCGAGACCGACGCGGTGCGGTGCGTCCGGGCCGGCCTGGAACTGCAGCGCGTACTCGATCAGTACGCCGACGGCGGCCTGCGTTGCCGGGTCGGTGTGACCAGCGGCGAGGCCCTGGTCGACGTCGCCGCGGCCCGGGACGGCGGGCAGGCCATCGTCGCCGGCGACGTGGTGAACATCGCCGCCCGGCTGCAGTCGCTGGCGCCGCCCGGCGGCGTACTCGTCAGCGGGGCGACCTACGCGGCCACCAAGAACATGATCCGGTACGCCCCGCAGGCACCGGTGATCCTGAAGGGGCGCAGCCAGCCCACCGAGGTGTGGCTGGCGATCGCGCCGATGCAGCGCAACCACCCGGACCGCGAGATCGGCGCCACCCCGCTTGTCAACCGCGGCCGGGAGCTGGACCTGCTGGTCAAGACGCTGGACCGGGCGTGTGCCGACCGCATCCCGCAGGTCGTCACCGTGCTGGGTCACGCCCGCAACGGCAAGAGCCCGCAGGTGCGCGAGCTGTACCAGCACCGCCAGCGGCACAGCGAGCCGGCGCCGGTCGTGTGGTACACCGGCCGCTGCCCACCGTTCGGGGAGAACGTCACGTACGCGGCGCTGGCCGACATCGTCAAGGCGCACGCGTCGATCCTGGACACCGACACCGCGCAGGCCGCCCGGGCCCGCCTCGACGAGGCGCTCACCGACCTGGTCGGCCGGGCCGAGTCCGCCCGGCTCAGCGACGCCATCGGCCCGCTGGTGGGCCTGCCCGGCTCCAAGCTCGCGGCCGAGGAGGCCGAGTCGGCCTGGCGGCGCTTCGTCGGCGCGCTCGCCGCGCGCCAGCCCACCGTGCTGGTGTTCGAGGACCTGCACTGGGCCGACGAGTCGATGCTGCGCTTCGTGGAGCTGCTCGGCGCGTCGGTCCGGGACGTGCCGCTGCTGCTGCTCGCCACCGCCCGGCCCGAACTGGTGGAGCGCCACCCGGGTTGGTCCACCGCGATCTCCGGAGCGTTGACGATCACGCTGCCGCCGCTGCGCAACCGGGAGATCGCCACCATGTACGCCCACCTGCTGGGCAAGGCGACCTACTCGGCGGAGGCGCTGGAGCCGCTGGTCGAGCTGGCCGACGGCAACCCGCTCTACGCGCACGAGTACACCCGAATGCTGATCGAGCAGGGCGCGCTGAAGCCGACGTCGACGGTCGGCGACCGGGCTCCGTTGCCGATGCCGGACAGCGTGCACGCGGTCATCGCGAACCGGGTCGACCTGCTCGACGCGGCCGATCGCGCGGTGCTGCAGGCGGCCGCGGTCGTCGGCATGCAGTTCTGGCCGGGCGCGGTCGCCGCGTCGTTGAACCGCCCGGTCGAGGCCGTCGAGCGGACGCTGCGCCGGCTCGAACAGCGCGACCTCGTGCACGAACAGGCCAGTTCGGCGATGGAGGGCCAGCTGGAGTACCGGTTCGGTCACCTGCTCGTGCGCGACGTGTGCTACCAGCGCCTGCCGCGCGGCGAGCGGGTCGCGCGACACAAGCGCACCGCCGACTGGCTGGACCGGATCTCCACCAGCCGGGTCACCGACCTCGCCGAGGTGCTCGCCCACCACCGCTACACCGCGTACGAGATCGCCCGCACGCTCGGCGCGGACGCGGCCCGTTACGCACCGGCCGCCCGGGACGCGCTGCACCGGGCCGCCCGGCGCGCCTACTCGCTGCAGGCCATGGACACGGCCGCCACCCACGCCCAGCGCGCCCGCGGGCTGTGCGACGCCGCCACGCCGCCGGCCGAGCGGCTGCGGATCGAGCTGCTCGCCGCCGAGATCGCGTTCTACGCGGACGGCGAGACGTTCCTCGCAACCGGCGGTGCCGAGGAGCTCGCCCGCACCGCCGAGCAGCTGCTGGAGGCCGGCGAACGCAGCGACGCGGCGCGCGCCTGGACGCTGCTCGGCCAGGCCGCCTGGCTGCGCGCCGACCGGGTGACGGGGCTGTCCTGCCTGGACCGCGCCGTCGAGCTGTTCGACGACCTGCCCGACACGCCGGAAAAGGCCGACGCGTACGCGGAGCTGGGCCGGCTGCACATGCTCAACCTGGAGGACGGCCCGGCCGTCGCCGCCACCGGTGCGGCCGCCGAGATCGCCTCCCAGCTCGGCCTGGTCGAGGTGGCGGCAAACGCCCGCATCAACATCGGCACCACCCGCTACATGGCCGGCGACCGCCGCGGGCTGGCCGAACTGCAGGACGTGGTGGTGCTGTGCCGGCAGCAGGGCCTGCTCGCCCTGCAGCGCGCCACGCACAACCTGTCCTACGCCCTGATGGAGGAGGGCGACTGGACGGCGTCCAAGGCTGTGCGGCAGGAGGCGGAGGCGAGCGTGCCGGGTGGCCACACGCTGGCGACCGGGTACTTCGGGGCGGCGCAGGAGGCCTACTTCGACGGCGAGTGGCAGCTGCTGCTCGACTCCGTGGCGGGCGCCGGCTCGGCACTCGCCGGCAGCTGGGACCTGCAGAGCCCCGGTATCGTTACATGGATCCGGGTGCTACGCGGCGAGACGGTGCCCGACGCGACGATCGAGGAGCTCCTCGCGGCGGGCAGGCGCAGCGGCTTCCACCGGCCCGCCTGGACCGCGCTCGGCCAGTCCGCCCTGTGCCTGACCCTGCTCGGCCGCCGCGAGGAGGCCCGCAGCCTGCTCACCGAGCTCGGTGAGAGCTGGCAGAAGGTGCGCGCGATCGCCAGCGGCGAGTGGCTGCACGCGGCAACGCACGCGGCCGTGTTCCTGGACCGCCCGAGCGCTGTGGCGCTGCGCGAGCTGCTGTCCGAGGTGCCGCACCGCACCCTGTGGGTGGACGCGGCCCTGCGCAGCGTCACCGGCGCCGTGGCGGCCGCCGACGGCGACCGGGACCGGGCGGCGGCCCTGCACCGGGCGGCGGCCGACATCTACGGCGACATCCCGAACCGGACCGACCGGGCGCTGGCGGTCGCGGCGGCTGTCCGGGCCGATCCCGCGCGCACCGATCTCGTGACGGAGCTGCGCGGGTTCGCGCGGCACAACGCCGTTCCCGGGCTGCTGACCCTCGCGGGCCTCAGCTAGCTCAGGCGATGGCCGCGGCGGGCTCGGGCTCGGGCGTCTTGGCCGCGGCGCTCTTCGCCTTCTGCGCGTAGATGTCGATGTACTCGCGGCCGGAGAGTTGCATCAGCTCGTACATGATCTCGTCGGTGACCGCGCGTTCGATGAACCGGTCACCGGACATGCCGTGGTAGCGGGAGAAGTCCAGCGGCGCGCCGAACACGATCTTCGGCCGGATGAGGTTCGGCCGGATCTGCCCGGTCGGTTGGATCTTGTCCGAGTTGAGCATGGCCACCGGGATCACCGGCGCGCCGCTCTCCAGCGCCATCCGGGCGACGCCGGTCTTGCCCCGGTACAGCCGGCCGTCGGGCGAGCGGGTGCCCTCCGGGTAGATGCCGAACAGCTTGCCCTCCCGCAGCACCCGCATGCCGGTCTCGATCGCCGCCTGCGCGGCCCGCCCGCCGGAGCGGTCGACCGGGATGCAGCCGGTGCCGACGAAGAACATCTTGACCAGCCAGCCCTTGAGTCCCTTTCCGGTGAAATATTCCGCCTTTGCGACGAAGGTGACGGGTCGCTTCACCATGAGCGGCATGAAGATCGAGTCCGAGAACGACAGGTGGTTGCTGGCGATGATGGCCGGCCCCTCGGCCGGGACGTACTCGCGCCCCTCTACCTGGGGTCTGAAGATCAACTTCAGGATCGGACCAAGGATGACGTACTTGAGCAGCCAATAGAGCATGCTCGTCCTTCCACCCACGCGGCGCACCCGCACACACCGTCGAAACAGAGCCTACGGATCCCGGATACCTCACCACAACGCGCGGCACACACTCACCCTGCCGCCCAGAGGCACTACCGTGTCAGGATTCAAGCCTTAGGCGGAACACCGCGCGGCGCACCCCCGCCACCGCGGCTGCCCCGCCGGGGAAGGGGGCACGGCGTGCCAGCAACGGGCGGCCGGCGAGGACGGCGCGACAATGGCCTCGTGGCGTCCCAGTACGAGGCCGTCGGCGACGTCGACCCGCGCGTCGGCGAGCATTTGCTCGACGTCCTGGCGGGCGACGGCATCGCCGCGTACCTGCAGCCGTCCACCGATCAGCACCCCGTCACCCGCACGACGAGCCTGCCGGCCCGGCCGACCGACCGGCTGTTCGTGGACAGCCAGCATGTCGGCGCCGCGCGGAACTACCTGCGCCAGGTGACCGTCGACCAGCCGCGCACCACGGTCACCGACGAGGACCCGGGCTCCGGCGGCCCGGACTCCCAGGCGCAGACCGACCCGGAACCCGACGTGGACTCCGCCTGGGCCGAGATCGTCGCCGGCTACCACCTGACCGCCGATCCGCCGTCCACGCCGCGCGACGAGGTCACCCTGGACGAACCGCGTCTGCTCCCCCGCATCGATCCGGACGCCGACCGCGCCGAGGGCCGGCCGTGGCGGCGTGCCGACCCGGCCGAGCCGTCGCTGCTCGACGCGCTGGACACGTTCGGTGCCACCCTGCCCGACGATGACGACGACGAGGGCTACACGCCCCCGCCCCCGCCGCCGCTGCCCCGCATCTCCGCCGCTGCGGCGCTGGGCGTCGCCGCGATCGTGGGCGGCCTGCTCCTGTTCGTCTGGCCCGACCTGCTGCCGATGGCGCACGACGCCGTGCTCGTGCTCGCATTCGCATTGATCGTCGCGGGATTCGGGACGCTGATCTGGCGGTTGCGTCCCGGCGACGAGGAGGACGACGACTTCGACGACGGTGCCCGCATCTGAAATTTTCTGTGGCAGAAATGCCATTTCGGTGGAACACATTTCCCGCGTCAGCCGGCAGGGTGGATAATGCAGGACCCCACCATTCGGTAAGGCGGCAGTTCCATGCTGAAACGTACTACCCGGGAGGTTCTCGAAGACCACCTCCGCCGGCGGTCCGCGGGAGACCTCGACGGCGATCTTCTCTCCAACTACGACCCCGAAGTGATCGTGCTGCACCCCGATGGCGAGGCTCGCGGGCACGAAGGTATCCGGCACCTGGCGAGGCGATTCTCGCGTTACCAGAACGACGGCAGCTTCCGCTGCCACCGATTGTTGACCTCCGGCGAAATTGGCGTGCTCGAATGGTCCGGGCTGAGCGGACGCACCGACACGTTGATGTTGGAAGGAATGGAATCGTTCGTGGTGCGTGGCGGGTTGATCGCCGCCCAGACGCTCAACTACACCGGCGCCTACGTCGCAGCGGCCTAGGTACTCTTCTCCAGCCAGTCCAGGATCGCGTCCAGTGGCTCGACCCAGCGCGCGTCGAGCATCAGGTCGTGCCCCATTCCGGGGAACAGCAGCGGCGCACCCTCGTACCGCCGGGCGACCCGCTCCAGGTCCCCCCGCGACACCAGGCCGTCGTCGGGGCTACCGACCACCAGGACGGGCGGAGCGCCAACCGGCTCCTCCGGCTCGCCCGGCTGGACCAACTGCCACTGGGCGCGCGCCGCGGCACGTCCGCGCCGGGCCACGTAGGCCTTCTGATCCGCGACCGGCAGGTTCCTGCTGAACAGTTGCCGGCGCCGCGGCCGCAACCGCCCGCCGACGAGGGCCGGCAGCACACCGAACGGGTTGCGCGCGGCCGCCGCCAGCGCCGCCACCGGTCCGCCGAACACCGGCGCCACCAGGACGGCGGCCTTGACCGGGTAGCGGGCCAGCGCCATCGCCACGACCAGGGCGCCCGCGCCGTGGCCGACGAGCACGGCTTGACGCGGTAGGCCGGCGGCGACCTGCGTCACGTCGTGGACGTAGCCGCGGATGGTCGTCTTCGCGGCGGTGCCGCTGGCGCCGTGCCCGCGCAGGCTCATCGCGTAGGCCGGGAAGCCACGGCCCGCCGAGTGTTCCAGCCAGTGCTCGGCGTAGACCCAGGCACCTTGGCCGAAGCCGGGCACGAACAGCACGGGCGGACCGCTCGGCGGGCTCTCGGGCTGGACCGCGAGCACCTCGCGGGCGACCGGCGGGGGCGGATCGGCCCACTCCTGTGGCCGCATGATCCGCGTACTCATGGGCGCACCTCGCTCCGCGGGTTGCCGCAGGAATCGCGCC
>Ga0307415_100001664_pt1 | contig 10792 bp, 7 predicted proteins | sample DK1Cmetagenome_FD_204524 | JGI IMG/M metagenome (GOLD analysis project Ga0307415, IMG submission 204524) | Maize rhizosphere microbial communities from greenhouse at UC Davis, California, United States - DK15-C-2 | ecosystem: Host-associated > Plants > Roots > Rhizosphere > Soil | place: USA...
AAGTGCTATCGGCTGGCCGTCCTCGTCGTAGCTTTCGCCGTAGCGAGCGTCCTTGATCGGGAAGCCGCCGTTGTTATACAGTGCGGCACCCCAAAGCATCGCTCCGTGGGCCATCATACTGCGCGGCACGTCGCGCGACTCGTCGGAGTGGCACTCGCCGCACGACTGCTTAACGGCCCGAAAATCGCCGGGATTGATGAAGCGGACGAATTCGGCGCTTTCCTTTCCTAGAAGCGTGTTGGTGCGCTCGGGGTTCTGGCTCGAGCATTCGCCCTTCTTGCACCCCCAGGCGGAAGGGTTTCGCGGCTGTACGTGGGCCTCTTTCTGCGTGATCGCGGCCGGGTTGCCGCCGTGGCAGGCGGTGCAGGTCAGGCCCAGGGCGTCCTTGCCGTTGTCCAGAGTGTCGAGGGCGTCGCCGCGCGCGTTGTAGCGGTGCATCGGCTCGACATTGTTGTGGCATTTTAAGCAGCCCTCGACCGGCGGTGCTTGTGGCGCGGCTGCCTGCGTTGCGGCGACGGTCGCGGCGGGCGCGGGCGTTTCGGTCGCCGGTGTCGGGGTTGGTTCCGTCTGAGCGAGAGCCGTGGGCTCGAACTGCTCCGTGACGGAGGCGGAAACCCAGAACAACAGGGCGAAGGCGGCAAAGGCAAGAAGGACGCCAAGTTTTAGCCAGGAACGTTTTGCTGCGGTCGCGCGCATTTTTCCGAAGTCTCCCCTCTATATCGCGGTCAAAAAATAAGCTTGAGCTGGCTGAAAAGCGAATACTGCGGCTTGTTCGGTTTGGGGACCGTTTCGTCGCAGAACGCCGGGATCGGGCAATTGAGCTGCCTGTTGGTGTAAATGTCCTTGAACCCGCGACCCGGCAGCAGCACCGCGCCGCCGAACGTGAACGTTACGTTGTTGATCAGGAACGGCCGATAGATAACGCCGAGGCTGAGGTCGTAACCGATCTCGTGGCGGATGCGCGGGTCGAACAGCACATACTGCAGCGACTCGGTCCGGTCGAACCGAAGATAGTTGGCGTTGAAGACGCCCTTCAGCGTCTGCGTCACTTCCGCATCCACGCCGACGTTGTAGATCCAAATTCCCGGGTTTACGAAGTTGGCCTGCCCTTCCGTTTTGCTCGAGCGGAGCGTTGGCAAAAGGCTGTTCGGCTGCACCAGGCCGACGTCGGTCGAAACGAGCCTGACGCCCTGTCGGTTCCAATACGAGAACTGCCCGCCGACGAAGTTGGGGTCGTCGAGAATGGCGTCAAACCCGGTCGCCTTATCGTCGGTCGGGTCCTTGTCGCCTGACGCATAGAAGACGGAGCCGCGGAACCGCAGCCAGTCGCGGTCGATCGAGGCCTCGACGGCGGCCATGTGGGCTCGAATGTCGGTCTTCCGGCCGGCGATCGGATTCAGCGTGTCGCGGCCGAACGCGAAATAGTAGTGGTTGGAAAGGTTGAGAAAACCGATGTGCCCGTCGCCGTTGACGCCGACGTAACCGGCCCTAATTGTGTGCGGCTGGAAGCTGCCGATCAACGCGGGCCGCACCAGAAAGCCGTTGCTGTCGTAGTGGACGTCGTCGCGGTCTTCGTTATAAGCACCGACGCCTTGGATGGTGTAGCCCTTGAACAGGAAATCCTGCCTGAAGAAGTTGGCAATGTAGATATCCTGTTTGCGGATGGATCTCAGGCTGTTAAGCCCGCTGTTCGTGTCCTTTTCAAATTGCCGGAAGTAGACGACATTGAATTGGGATTTGTTGTTAGAGAAACCGCCGAACAGCCGAACGGCAAGGTTGTTGTCCGAAAAAAGGAAACCGCGAAAGTCGGCCGTGAACGGCTGAATGCCGGCCCGCACCGAAACGAAATCGTAGTTGTCGTTGACGTCGAAGAGCTTCGCCTCGACGAAGGCCTCTTCCAGCGATGCGTGCATGTCGACGCGGTTGGTGCCGCGGCGGACGTCGATGTTCACGATGCCGGTCTCGCGGGCGTTGAGGTAGTTGGGCACGCTGAACGTCGGCGAGATCTTGATCGCGAACTGTCTCGGTCGAAAAACGGTCTGACCCTTGAAGAACTCGAACGAAAGCTGGATCGTCTGGTTGAACGAAAGGCTTTCCGGGCGGCCGAGGAAGTTGTTGCTGTTCGGGTTGTTCGAGCTGACGCTGGTCGCTGAAGGCGTGCGGCGGATCTCCAGACTGCTGGTGGATACGCCGGAAAGGATCATAAAGTAATCATTCCCGAAGATCGGCCTGTCGCCCTTAAAAAGGTTTTGGTCGTAAGGGTTGTACCAGCGACCGCGCTTGAACGGGACATCGCGGCCCCGCGCTCCTTTGTCCCCGTACCGCTCGTACTCGGGAAAGGCGATCCGCCATCGATCACTGAGCGTGCGGTGGTCGACGATCGGTGGCCGGGCCTCCACTCCGTCCCCTTCCGCGGTGACGGGTCTGTCCATCGACTCGACAACGAAGTCGATCCGCGTTTCAACGCCCCCGCCGATCATCACGTTCTCGACCACGGGGCAGAGTTTTTTCGATTCGTCGCAAATGACGTTCGAGAAGCCGCCGTATTCGGTCTTGCCGCGTTCGAAACGGGCTTCGTAGGGCGGTTCGACTCGGATCCGGTAGGCACCCGCCCCAAGCCGCGTGGCATAGTGGCCGTCGCTGCCGGTGCGCTTTTCTTCCTCGTCGGTCGTGGTCTGGTTGGTGATAACGACCGTCACGCCGGCGACCGGCTTCCCGTCCTTATCGGTAACCGTACCCATCAACCTTCCGCTGGAAGATTGTGGCGCAGTCGTAAATGATCCGGTAAACAGCAGGACACCAAGCAGGAAGGTTCTCTTGGCGAATGTCAACGACATCGTCTTTGGATTGTTGGCGGACTCTAAATAGAAGAACTGGAAAGTTTTTAACACAAGTGCCGTTCATTAACAACACATTTTCGGAAAATTCCTTGACTCGCCGGCATTATCGTATAAAATGCATCTCGACAATGACGTACAACTTCCGGTTTCGACGATCGTGCGTGTTCGCCGGGTTTGCACTGTTTTTCCTATCCGCTCTTCCGGGAACAATTTACGCCCAACTCACCGCCTCCGACGTGCAGGCGATCATAACGCGCGCCGTTTCGACGGCTGCGTCGCTGAACCAAAAGGTTTCAGTGACGGTCGCCGACCATGAAGGCAACCTGATCGGCGCCTTCGTTATGGTGGGAGCGTTGCCGAACACGCGCATCCGCAGCGTGGGGCGCGCGGGCCAGGGTCTCGAGGATTTCGTCGCGCCGTCCATATTAGCGGCGCAGTCGAAAGCGCAGACCGCGGCGATCTTCTCCTCGGGCGGGAACGCGTTCACCACGAGGACCGCCAGCTTCATCATTCAGGAGCATATTCCGCCCGGCATCGACTTCCGGCCCGGCGGCCCGCTCTACGGCGTACAGTTTTCTTCGCTGCTTTGCTCCGACATCGCGGTGGCCGGGCTGCCTTTGGGGCTCTCCGGCGACCCGGGTGGCATACCTTTATATAAGAACGGTGTCGCAGTCGGAGGGGTCGGGGTCGAAGGCGACGGACTTTACACCGTCGACCGCGTCCCGACGGACAACGATCAGCCGTTTGAAGAGGTGATCGCGGCGGCCGCAGCGATAGGGTTTGAGGCGCCGCCGCTGATCCGCGGTGACAATATTCTAGTTGACGGCGTGCGGCTGCCGTTCGGCAACGTGCCGAACCCGCCGGTGGTCGCGCCGCTCGCGGTGCTTCCCGGTTTTTTCACCGTGCCGCCGCAGCCGGCGCGTCCGAGCGACCTTATCCCGTCGACGCTGCGCGGCGTTCAGGGCGAGCGCAGCATGCGGTTCCCGACCGTCGCGGGAGCTACGATCTCGATCGCGGAGACCGAACAGATCCTGGGCGATGCCGCCGCGATCGCCAACATCACGCGCGCCGCGATCAGGCAGCCCATCGGCAGCAACGCCCGCGTCACGATGGCCGTCGTCGACGTGAACGGAAAGGTGACCGGGATATTTCGACAGCGGGACGCCCCCCTTTTCGGTCTGGACGTGGCGGTCCAGAAGGCAAGGTCGGCGGCTTTTTTCGCCCGTCCTGACGCCGGAGCGAAGCTCACCGCCGCCGGGTTCGGCAGCTATGTCGCGCGGGCCGCGGCCGACGGCCTGCCGCTTAATGGAAATATCGCGTTTACTGATCGAGCGATCGGGTTCCTCCATCGCCCGTTCTTCCCGGACGGTATCAACGGCGCTCCGGCGGGACCATTCTCCACGCCGATCGAAGATTGGAGCCCGTTCAACGTGGGCCTGCAGTCCGACCTTATCAAAGAAGCGCTGACCGGGCCGCCGCTATTTTGCCGACAGGGCGGGCGGTCCAAACGCGAGGTCTTGCCGCCTTGCCCGTGCGTGCTCCAGATCCCTGAAATTCCGAACGGACTACAGATCTTCGCGGGCAGCATTCCGCTGTATCGCGGCTCGACCTTTATCGGGGCGATCGGGATCAGCGGCGACGGCATCGACCAGGACGACTTTGTCGCCGCGGCCGGTGCGCAAAATTTCGCGCCGCCGGTTGCGATGAGGTCCGACCAGATCCTCGTTCGCGGCATAAGGCTGCCTTTCGTGAAGTTCCCGGCCCGGCCGACCCTTCCGTAAACGAGACAAACAATGCCGAGCCGCCGCCTCAAACTTTCCGGCTTGATCCTCATTTTGTGCGGCGTGATGGCCGCCGGCCAGAATGAGCTGCAGACGGGCGCCCTCGAGGTGGTCGGCCGCGTCAAGATCGACAACAAGCAAGAGAAGCTCTCTCGCAAGCGGTTCTACATTTTACCGGGCGGACTTAAGGAAAACCGTGCCTTGCTCGACCGCGTCAAGACCGCCGAGATCACGTCTCGCGACTGCTATTACGCGAAGGCCCAGGCGAGCCCCGAACTCGTGTGCTGGCTGCAGGCCGAAAATTGCGAATCGCCTTACTGCCGCCGCATCGAGCAGCCGGACGTGGAAAAAGTGCCGGAATTCAAGACTGCGTATCAGAAAGGCCTGACCCAATTTGCCCGCAAACCCGACCTCGCACGGCTTTGGCTGACGACCAATCTGTCGCCGATCTTCGCCAACGGTTATTACAAAGAGCAGCAGACGCTGCTGAAAAGAACCCTCGGTGATGCCAGGCCGGTCCAATCCACGATGACCGACAGCACGACCGTTAAAGCGATATTCATCGACCTGCCGCTCGCCGGCGCGAAGGGGAAGTTCACGATCTCTAATATTCTGCCGATCGAGATCGGCGGGAAAAGTTACGTCTGGTCGTGCGAGATGGACGTGACGGCCGAGAAGCGGGCCATAGTAAAACTACCGGACGCGGGGAAGACCGTTAAGAACTGCGAGGTGGTCATCAAGGACCTCGCGGTTTGCAAATCGGCCGCATGCACGCAAAAGTGAAAACCCCGATACGCATCGTCGCCGTTATCGCCACCGCCGTCACTCTCGCGGCGGGTTTTTGGTGGCGCGCCGCTGCGCAGAGGCGCGGCGAGGTTTTCCAGCACGCTACGGCCGCACACAAAAAGCTGAGCTGTAATTCGTGCCACAAGATACCGACAGGCAATTCCGTCGCCGCCCGCGGCTACCCCGATGTGGCCGATTATCCCGGCCACGCGGCGTGTTTCAGTTGCCACAGATCCGATTTTGCACCCCGTACAATGCGGATCGGGATGTGTAACGGCTGCCACGTCAATCCATTGCCGCAGGGCAGGCGCCTGCAGTTTCCGGTGCGGTCGCGGCCGACGCAATTCTCGACCGTATTCCCGCACAACGTTCACCAGGACATCATCGCTTCGCTGATCAGGCGAAACGGCGTCGCGGTGGCGCATTACGTGAAAGCGAGTTTTTCACCTGTGGACGACCCGATCCCCGAATTCAACAACTGTGCGATCTGTCACCAGTCGACAACAAATATTCCGAAATTTTCCGACCGCGGCCTTTTGAAAAAGCTCGAACCGCTCGGGTCTGCCGCCGCGACAGACTTCAAACCGACGGCCGCATTTTTTAAAGACAGCCCCGACTCGCACGCGTCGTGTTTCACGTGCCATTATCAAGGCCAGGCTCCGATCCGTACCGATTGCGCCGGATGCCATCGGTTGACCACCTCACACGCGGATTCGCCCGTCATCACTCGTTACTCGCTCAAGTTCAACCACCAGGACAAGGACCACGCGAATAAGGACTGCACCGTCTGCCACGTCCGCATCACGCAGACCGCCGACCTCGCGCAGATGAAGGGCGCCGACGTGCCGATACTGTCCTGCAGCACGACCTCGTGCCACGGCACGAATGTCGGCGAGGAAGTAGGGAAGCGCGAGGCATCGATCGCGGCGAAGCGGCCTGCTTTCCAATGCATTTATTGCCACACGCCGGAGATCGGCCGCTATCCCGTGCCCGCCAGTCATTTGGCCCGCTAGTTACCGGAAGATGAGGAAACCCGCCCGCCCCATCGATATAATTAAGATCGTGATCGCCACCGCGGCCCTCGGGCTGTTTGCCGTGAGCTGTCTGCGTCAAACCGAGCGGGCGCCCGTGACCATCACTTCGTCCGAAACGCCGGAGCCGCCGGCGGTCCGGGCATCGGATTCCAGCTTCGAAAAATTCGACCACGAGGTCGCGGAGCATAAGCAGTTCGCCTGCGACACGTGCCATCACCGCGAAAAGGCCGACAAAGCGTCGATGAAGATCGAGTTCGCCGGCCACGAAGCGTGCATCGGGTGCCACCTCAATCAGTTCATCGGCCCCGAGAAGTCGGAAACAGGAGCGGCGGCGACCAGGCCCCCGGCCGGCAAAACCGACCAAACGAAGGCCTTCTGCGCCCTCTGCCACACCGAGCTGCAATCCAACCCGCCGCCGGTGCAAGCGTTTCCCGTCGTGTTCCGGGAGAAATTCAACATGAAGTTCGACCACGCGGCGCATTCGCGCGGCGAGGCCGAGCCTCGAGAGGGCTGCGTCGCGTGCCACGACTCGCGCGGGCCGGGCAAATCGATCCCGGCAGGCATCGGCGCCCATGCGAACTGCTTCACCTGCCACACGCCCGACAAAAAGATCGGGCAGTGCAGCACCTGCCACGAACTCGCGCCGTACAGCCGCACGCCGCAGTCGCGCTACGTCTTTCGGGCCGTCTTCAGCCACGCCGACCACGGCCCGGGACAGGGCATTTCGTGCGCCCAATGCCATGACGTCCGCAACGGCGGCCAGGGCCGACAGGTTACCAACATCGCGGCCAAGGAACACAACGGCCCCGGCAACAACTGCGCCGACTGCCACAACGGCTCCCGCTCTTTCGGGGGAAACGGTCCGAACGACTTCGCCAACTGTCGCCGTTGCCACACCGGTCCCGGCTTCAACATGCTTCCTTAAAGAAATAACTTCCAGGCGCTCACGAAAGACGGCGAATTAGTGTGCTAATAAAACAAGTGAAACACTTGAAACATATGCAACACTGAAACATTGAAACGGCTGCGGAGTCGGATTTGCGGTCGCGTACGTGTCCAAAGGCCGAAATTCGTTGACATTCCGGCCTAAAGCGAGTTTAATAATCGGGCAACCCGCCAGGTAGGTATTGTCGTTATGCGAACCCTTATAAAATTTGCGGCTATCTCCGCGTTTGCCTTGATGTTTGCGGCGTGTTTTGCGATCGGAAGGCAGGGTCCTTCGAGCGCGGCGTCGTTGCGGGCACAGGTGACGCCGACTCCGGCCGCAGCGGCACCGGCCGCCGCGTCGGACAAGACGATGGCTAAGAACTTCACACTTGGCAAGGATAGCGTTTCGGAGTACGGCGAGGTCGCATTTAACCACGAAAGCCACGCGTTCCAGAACTACAGTCCCGACGGCAAATCCAAGGTCGCGTGCGTAGAGTGCCACCATACGGACCAGCCGAAGTCGGCCCTCAAGCCGCCGCTGAAGACTTCCGAACGTGAAGTGACGATGACCTTCGAGACTTGGAAGGCGTCTACGCAAAAGGTCAGCAGCTGCCGTGAGTGCCATTTTCAGGACGGCAGCGTGCCGGACGACAAGACGATGCCGTCGGCGACCTACACCGAGGGCGGCAAATCGGCCACGAAGGACCTGAACAACGAGCTCGCTTACCACATCAACTGCAACACGTGCCACGACGCCGCGGCGGGGCTCCGGCCCGATCTGAAAAAGAAGCCCGGCTTTGCCACCGGCAAGGACTGCACCATCTGCCATAAGAAAAACTGAGCTTGATGGAATCCAGGCAGTGTGAAAAATGCGGCGAGACCGTCGAGGCCACGCGGGCTTTTTGTCCCGGCTGCGGCTCCGCAATGGTCGCCGAGGAAAAACGCAGCGACGTTTCGGCCTTTGATGCCTCGGCGGGCACGGTCCAGTTCGGGAAAACGGTCTACGGGAAAATGCTGTCCGAGATGGGCCTGAATATCTCGGAAGCGCCTAACAAGGCCTCGGTCCCGTCGCCAACCGCCGTTGGTAAACCGCCGGCGGGCCTACAAGGGGCGTCTGACGGAAGAGCTGGCGGAAGTTCTAAGACCAAATGGATCATACTCGCGGCGGCGTTAATCTTCATCGCGATGCTGGCCGTCATCGTCGCGGCGGGATTAATTTACTTTTACTCTATATATCGACCGGCCACGAGCTAGCTACCCACGTATAATCGATGCCACGTGAACTAGAAAAACGCGGGCACCTCATTTCCGCCTTCGAGAGCGTCGACATCATCTCCGAGCTCGTCGAAAAGCTCCCCAACGGCGAGTTCCGCAACGAGCTCGATCTCGACATCATCCTCTTCGGGCGCAGCTACCGCGGCAAGAAGGTCGGCCCCTACGCGCGTCTTCTCGAATTTGCCCCCGGCGACGTGATCGTCAAGGAACGCACGTGGGAGAGCAACATCTTCTACATCCTTGTCAATGGCCGGCTCGAAGCGTCGATCCACGAAAACGGAACGCGAAAGGTCCTTGGCGAGGTCAAAGAGGGAAATTCCTTCGGCGAGATGGCGATCTTGGCGGGAACGCCACGTACCGCGACGATCTCGGTCCCGGGGCCGGAGCCCGCCTACGTGCTCGAGCTGATGCGGCCCGCACTTCGTCTGCTCCGAAAGCTTCCGAAATTCGCCAAAGCGATCGATCGCAGCTACCGCTCCTACGGCGCCTCGCTAACCCTCAACGAGCTTAAGGATTTCACCCACACGCTGATCGACCCGGACGTCCTGAAACGTCTCGACGAGGCCGCCCGCTTCGCCGTTTACGAGAAGGATCAGGTGCTTTTTCGCGAGGGCGATCCGGTGAATCGCGTCTTTTTTGTCCGCAATGGATGGATACAGCGGGCCAGCGGGGCCGACTTCAACCCCGGAGCGGCCGGTCTTCTCCTCGACTCGGAAGTCGGCGTCGGCGTGGATTTCCTCGGCGCCGGCAGCTGCCTGGGCCTCGAGGCAGTCGATAAGCCCAGGTCCTGGGAGTACACCGCAACCGTGCGCGGGCGAGCCGAGGTCTACGAGATCGCTCTGTCGCGTCTGAGAGAAGAGGAGAAGCTCGCCGGCGAGGTCGTGCCTGCATTGCACAATGCCTCGCGAATGGACGATTCGCCGCGCCCGATGCCGCCCGGCGATGTGCGTGTGCTGGCCGCCACCGAACGCGAGATCGATACCGGCGTCGTCGACGGCGTCAACCTGCTCGTTATGGACATGGCGAAGTGCATTCGCTGCGGCAACTGCTCGCTCGCCTGCCACAAGGTCCACGGCCATTCGCGGCTCGTCCGCCGCGGCATCCACATCGAGCGTCCCGTCAAACCGCAGGCCAGGACTCAGAGCATCCTTGTCCCCTCGGTTTGCATGCACTGCCAGGATCCCGAGTGTCTCACGGGATGCCCGACCGGGGCGATCGCCCGATTCCCGGACGGCGAGATCGATATCAACCCGCCGACCTGCATCGGTTGCGGCGATTGCGCTACGCAATGCCCATACAACGCAATATCGATGATCCCGAAGCCGGACGGAAAGGTCGCGCCGGCCGACGGCGGCATGTTCGCGCGGGCACTTTCCGTTTTCTCGCTTCGGCAGCAGTCGATCCCGGAACCCGTCACGCAGACCGAAAACCTTCTCGCCGTCAAATGCAACCTGTGCAAAGGCACGCCGATGAATCCGGAAGGTGCGACCCGTCAGGCCTATTCGTGCGAGGAAAATTGTCCGACGGGTGCTCTCGTGCGGGTCAATCCTTACGAATACTTTTCGGAGATCGGCGACACGGTCGGCCTGATCCGGCAAAGCAAAACGCACGCGATCGGGGTAAACATTCACAAGTCAGACCCGACCGCGACCTTGTGGCATATTCTCGGGACGCTGATCGTGATCGCGGGCAGCGCTCTCGCAGTGGCGATCACGTACAAATTCTCGCAAGACTTGCCGCTTTCCGAAGGAACGTGGCTGACGGCGCGTTGGGTGACCGGGCTCACCGGGCTCCTCAGCATCGCGTGGGTGATGGCGTACCCGTTCCGGAAGCAGGTCTATCGCCGGCGGGGCGGCGCGCTTCGCTATTGGATGCTCTCGCACGTCTACATCGGCGTACTCGCGGGGGTCGTTCTGCTGGTGCACGGCGGGCGAAGTTCGGGCGGCCTGCTGACGACGCTCTTGATGATCTCGTTCGACCTGGTGATCGCGTCGGGCATCTTCGGTGCATTATGCTACCTTATCGTGCCGCGGTTCATGACGCGGATCGAACGTGAGCCGCTGCTTCTGGAGGATCTCGAGGCCCGGCGCGAGGAGCTGCGCGGGCGCCTTATCCAGATCAGCGACCACACGGATAATCCCGAGCTCAA
>Ga0307415_100001665_pt1 | contig 10791 bp, 16 predicted proteins | sample DK1Cmetagenome_FD_204524 | JGI IMG/M metagenome (GOLD analysis project Ga0307415, IMG submission 204524) | Maize rhizosphere microbial communities from greenhouse at UC Davis, California, United States - DK15-C-2 | ecosystem: Host-associated > Plants > Roots > Rhizosphere > Soil | place: USA...
CGGCTGGCCACCCCGAAAGTGGCTGGTCAGATGAGGTATCTGCTCATGTGGAGCGGGCGTCTTACCGTACCTCGTCCTCCGAGGACTTGTCACAACGTCACAGATCCCGGGCCCCAAGAAGATCTAGTACTTCCGGCGGACTGCCCCGGCGGCGTTCGGGTCGAAATATGCTGGCCAGCTTGTGCGGAGGTCGTATACCGCGCCCTGGAGCTGCGCATGGTCAAGGTCGGTGAGGTACAGCTTGGCGCCGTGTAGTTGCGCTCCCTGGAGCTGAGCGCCATCAAGATACGTTGACCGCATCCTGGCGCCGTAGAGGACTGCGCCCTGTAACTGGGCATCTTCGAGGTGCGCTGCGCGGAGCAGAGCATGGGACAGGTTGGCCTTCTGCAAGCGGGCACCCTCCAGGATGGCCTGCTCCAAGACCGCCCTGCGAAGGTTGGCGCCACGAAGGTCGGTGTGGCGAAGGTCCAGGTCCGGGCCGAAGGCGGGCTCACGACGGCCCAGGACCGTCAGGGCGGCCTGCACATCCGGCGCCCACCGCTGCAACGGGCCGATGCCCTCGACCGGGAGGTCCTCGGGGGGCTGGCCGGGTCGGCTAGGGGCCAGGGGGCGCGGCCGCGCACAAAGGCGGTGAGCACCTCAGCAATGGTCGACCGATCTTCTTCAGAGTCCGTGGTAATGCGCTCCAGGGCGTAGATGCCGCCGAGCCGCACGTCGAGGCTGTCGTGGCCGAGGTGGTCGATTGCTCGGGTGAACCGCTCGGTTACCTGCCCTTTGCTGGCGACCCGGACTTGCCGGAGGGCAGCCGTCGCGCCGACCAGGACGGCAAGGCCGCCGAGCCCTTGAAGGAGCGTCGTCCGTGCGTCGTTGCGCAGCTTGCGGCGGCTGTCTTGTGTCTGCCACCTGGCCTCGGCGGGCACGTCGCGCAGGTCAGCCTCCGAGGCGTCCGGTACGGTCCATCGGGGGACGGCGACCCAGACTGCCCACAGCCCCAGCAGGGCAAGGACTGTGAGGGCCGCTGCTGCGGCTGGTAGGGCCCAGCGCGGCTCCCGCCTCGCCCACGGGTAGTAGACCCGTCCCTCCTCCTTGAACCATCGCTCCTCTTCGGCCACCCAGTCGTCTTCGACCGACCACGGCTCTTCTTGCTTCGTCATCGCCTCCGCCTCGTCACGTCGTCGGGAGGGCCCGATTCTGACGGGCAAGACGAGTCGATCCAAAGGCGCGTTGTGTGGGGCGGCACCCGGAGCCGACCAGGGCAAACGCGGCCAGGGCGGCCCGGCTATCGGGTTGACACCTGCCGGCGCCGTACCCTCCCGGGCATGGGCGACAGCGGCCAGGACCTCGACCCCGGCGGGCGGGGGGCGAAGTTCGCCGACCTGCTCGATCCAGCCGGCACCTACGGCCGGCCCGTGGCGGCCACGGTCGAGGACGCGGCCGAGCTGCTCGGCTAGGACCTGGCCACGGTCGAGCTGGCCGCCGCCGAGGTCGAGCCCTACCGGCACGCCGACGGGTCGCCGCGGTGGTCGCTAGCGCTGCTGGAGCGGGCGCTAGGCCGGCCACGGGCGAGCGGGCCGGGGTCGGCGTGGCGGGCGCAGAACCGGCACGGCTACCGAGCCGAGCATCGCGGCGGGAAGTAGCCGAAGGCCGGCGGGCCTGTCGAACCCGCCGGCTCTCGGCGACCAGCCGCCCGACCTACCGGGGCCGGGCCGGCCGGCGCAGCACGGATCAACGAGGCTGCCGAACCTGCCGCCCACGGGGGCGGATGGTTCCCCCTCCCCGGCTTCGCTCCCATCGTGGCCGGTCCCCGAGGGCCGGCCGGGGTGACGTTCACGCCGGCCCGATGATGCGCCCTGGCCGGGACGTCACCCGACAACGGGCGGCGGGGGCGGCCAGCCGGTCGCGTCCGGGCCGAGGCCGGCCGCGGCCAGCTCAGCCCGCACCGTGGCGGCCAGCTCGGCCGGGGCCAGCAGCTCGGCCAGCGGCGCCGCCGGGTCACGGTGGCCGGGATGAACCGCAGCTGGTCGATTTTGACTGATTCGGCGGAATCGAGGGTCGGCAGATCTACGGCACGTCGGCGTACTGCAGACGTATTGACGGTGTTCTTCCATCGTGCGTAGCTTGTTCCACTGCAGAAGGCGACGGCCCAGCCCGGCGCCGTTGTGGAGAGGGGGACGATGATGACAATGCTCGCACGGAAGATCATCAAGAACGACTCAGACCCGTTCGGCGGCGCCGACGAGGACGAGGGCCCCAAAGAGGTGGACATCGCTAAGACGCGAAGTTGCGATCTTCTAGACAACCACCTGATCAGGGTCACAGCCTGCTGGCGCGGCATGGAGTCCGACGCACCGGCCCTCGTCAGAATGTCGATCACCGTCGACCGGGATGCCCATTTGCAGGAGCAGAACCATCGGATCGACACGAAGGACGTAGGCCAGGCCGGCGGCGAAATGAGCACAGTACTGAAAGTGATGGAAACGGGGGGCGACATCAAGCCGGGCTCTCGGACGTTTAAGCTGCGGGCGCGTCGGGAGCCCGTCCCCCGCGACACCACCGCCACGATCTTCATCCAAGCAGCTAAAACGTATCCGACCCAGATCTGCGTGGAGGACCTCGGGGTCATCCCGGACCAACTATAGAGCGCAGCAGTCAGACAGCACGCCAGCGAAGGACGAGCTGGACCGAGCCACAGGCCACGGCTTCAAGGGCCCGAACGTCCCCAGCACCATTGCCAACCGGGCGCCGGCCGCGACTACGGCAAGCTGGACCGCGCCCCGGTGACGTTCACGCCGGCCCCGATCATGCGCCTTACACGGACAGGGCTCCAACAACGGGGGTCAGGGGGGCGGCGGCCAGCCGGTGGCGTCCGGGTCGAGGCCGGCCGCGGCCAGCTCAGCCCGCACCGTGGCGGCCAGCTCGGCCGGGGCCAGGGCCAGCAGCTCGGCCAGCGGCGCCGCCGGGTCACGGTGGCCGGGGATGAACCGCAGCTGGTCGACCACCTCCCAGACCCGCCGCAGGGCCGCCCGGACCCGGGGGTCGCGGAGCTGGTCGGCTTGGGCCTCGTGCGCCTGGGCGGCCGTGTCCAGCTCGGCATCGGTGCAGGCCGCGAACAGGAACGCATGGACGACCAGCAGCGGCCGGCCACGAGGGGCGCCAGCTTGTGCAAGGCGTCGAGCCGGTCACGCTGAGCCGCAGTGAGCCGGCCCGGATCGTGGCTGGCCGACGGCCCCTGGTCCTGCTCGCCGCCGGCCACCCTGACCCGCCTACCCGACCAGCCCGGAGACGGGCACCCCGGGAAGCTGCTCGGCCCGCTGCTCGACGTCCTCATGCCGGCAGCGCCAGCACGTCCAGGTGACCCGGAAGTGCGACCGGGCGACCCGGGACAGCTCCCCGTCGCTGCCAACGGCGGCCGCGACGGCGACCTGCTCGACCGTCCAGACCTCACCCTTGGCGCCGCAGCCGGCGCAGCGGTGCCGGCGCCCCCGGCTGTGGAGCTGAGGCGGGCGGGGCCCGCGGCCCTCGTACAGCCGGGCAACCAGCTCAGGCCCGGAGAGGTAGCCGAACCGCTCGGAGCCGCGGCCGGGGCGGGCACCCGGCGTCTCGTACCACCAGCGGAAGGCGTCGGCCAGGTAGTCGTCGTGCCAGTAGCGGGCGGCCGGCTCGCTGCCGTGGCCCGCCCAGGACGGCGCCGGGGTGTCCCCGAGGACCTGGCGGGCGGCTCGAATGCGGTGCTCGCGGTCGTCGCCCGAGGGGCCGCCCCGCTCCCGGTCGCACGGGTGGCAGACGGCGCCGTGGGTGTTCCCCGCCAGCCCAGCCGCCCACCCCGGGCCGCTCCCAGGACTCGACGGCGCCGCAGCAGGAGCACGGGCCGCCTGCGCCTTGGCCCGGTCGGCCTCGGCCGCCCGTTCGGCCCGGCGGCGGGCCAGCTCCCGGTCGAGCAGGTCGAGCTGCGCGTCCGGGTCGAGCTGGGCTGCCCTGGCCGCAGGGTCCTGGTCGACCTCGTTGGGGGCGGTCATGGGCGGGCCCTGGTCAGGTGCGGTGCCTTGGCCGGGTCCATGCCCATGCGCCGGAGGGCCGCGCGGTTGTACGCGGCCCACTCGGGGCTGAGCGGCCCTCCCGCGGCCGCGGTCAGGCCGACCAGCTCGGCCGGCGCCGGCCGACGGGTCGAGGTCCTGGCAGGCGAGGTCCTGGCCTGGTTTCCGCTGGTCCTGCCCCTGGCCGTGCTCGACGACCTCGGCCGCGGCCGGGCGGGTGGGCGCCAGCCCAGCGCCGCCTGGCAGCTCGGGCAGGGGTCGCCCAGCAGCAGCCGGCCGAGCTGGTCGACGCGGGGCGCCGGGCCGCCGTGCCGGCGCTGCCAGGCCCGGGCCAGGTCCCAGCCGCAGGGCCGCCGGGTCGGCCGCTGGCCGGGGTGGCCGTGGCCGTGCGCCGCGCTCCAGAGCACGCCCGGGTGGAACCGCTCGGCGACGCCCGGATACCGCTCGCCGAAGCTCACCAGGGCCCGATCGGGCGCCGAGAGCCGGACGTCGGCCAGGGTCGCGGCCGGCCGGCGGGCCAGCTCCCGGCGGGCCAGGGTGACGGCCTCGGCCGCGGGGCGCCGATCGGGGCGCCGCAGCCGGAGGGTGTCGCGGTCAGGGGTGGCGGGCATCGTCAGCATCCTCCCTCGAACGTTGGTTCGAACTGCATGATGCGCCGGGTCGGGCCCGGCCGGCGCAGGTCACGGCCAGCAACTCCCCCCACGGTTGCGGCCCCAGCCCGGCGGGCGCTGCTGGCGCGGGTCGGCGGGCAGCATCGCTCCGAGGGGTCGCGCCCACGCCGGCCGGTTGCCGCCTGGGGTCGGGTGCCAGCGGCCGCAGCTCGCGCAGGACCGGCCCAGCCGCCGGGTCCGGCTCGGGCGTCGGGGCCTCGACGGCCCCGACGGTGGCCGGCGGGAGGCCCTGGCCGAGCCGAGCCGAGCCGCCACGGCCGCGGCCAGGACGGGCGCCCGGCCGGCGCGCCGGCCACCTGCTCGCGGATCCGGGGCGGCGGCGCTCCTGGGGGGGCCGCCACGTGCGATCCCGGGCCCGTCCACGGCGGCTCACGAGTCGCCCCCATCGCGGCCATCCCGCTGGGCCAGGAGCTGCTCGATCTCGCGGTCGAGTGCGTCGACCTCCTCGACCGACATGCGCATCTCCAGCTTGCTCGGCTGGTCGAGGCCCAGCAGCCGGGCCCGGCGCTCGCAGATGCGCACGCACACCTCGGCGTGGCGGGCCGACCCGGCCAGCGCCCGCGGCCACATCGCCGCCCACAGCGCGTCCAGGCGGGCCGACTCCAGGTCGATGAGCTGGCCGACGGGCTCGCGCAGGACCCTGCTCATCGCCCGGTGGAAGATCCGGCTGGCCATCCGATCGGACACCCCGAGCCGAGCGCCGATCTCGGCGAACGTGCAGCCCTCCACGCGCAGCTCGACGGCCAGGCGCTCCCGGTCGCGGCGGGCACGGAGCGAACCCCCCAGCGAACCGTTCGGCTCCTTGCTGGTGGCCATCGTGGTCACCTCCCTTTCCTGCTTGGGGTCCATGATCGTTCGTGGGCGCGACGGGCCTCGACAGCGGCCCGCAGCAGCGCACCCGCCAGCGTCTCGGCGGCGGCTGGGGTCAGGTCACCGTCACCGCCCGGCCAGGCGTGGTGCAGCCACACCCGGCCACTGCGGCCGGCGACCGTCCAGCCGCCCACCACCGTGACCGGCTGGGGCCTGCTGGCCGGCGTCACGATTCAGTCCTCCGTGGCTGCTTGCCACTGCCGGGGCAGCGACGACGGACCCGGCCGGCGCCGACGGTGCGCACGGCGCGGCGGCTGACCGGGATGCCGACGTAGTGGATGGGGACGGTGCCGTCGTCGCGGAGCCGCTTCAGGCCGGCGCACCCGTCGCAGGTCCCGAGCCTCATAGCGACCGCCCTTGGTGGTCGCCCGGTGACCCCGAGGCCGGGATGGCCCCGGTTGCTGCGCTGCTGGATGTAACCCCGTAACGCGGCTGGTCAGCAGCTTGTGCGGACGTAACCGGCGGGGTCTCGGTTACGTCGCGAAAGCTGGCCTGAGCTGGGAGGTTACGAGGTAACGGCACCGGGTGTGGGTCGAGGCTGGGGAGGTAGCGGCCGAAGGCGTCACCGAAGGCGGACAGCGCATAGCCGCGGGCCTTCCTGCCCTCGAAGTCCAGCACTTTGGGCGCGATGCCGAACGGGCGCAGTAGCCTGGCCAGCCGGGCGGCGGCGACCTTGGCCTGGCCGTCGTCGTGCAGGTGCTTGGCCCACCACTCGGCCCACGGCCCATCGTCGCGGGCGCACAGCAGCTCCAGCAGCCGGTTCGTGGCCAGCCGGTCGGTGTCCTCGCCCGCGAACGCCTCCCAGCAGTGGGCGAGCAGGAGCGTCCCGACCGACGGGTCGGCCTGCCGGTCGGCGCCGGCCAGCTCGACCGCGGCGGCTCGGGCCCGCTTGGGCCAGTCGCCGCCGGCCAGCTCGGCCAGGGCCAGCAGCGGCTCCCAGCAGTCCTGGGCGCGGTCGTCGAGCTGGTCGGGCAGCTCCGGGTCGGCGTCGCGTAGGACCGGGACGGCGACCTGGGCCCAGCCGGCCAGGCGGCGCCGCAGCGCCTCGGCCTCGCCGCGGATGCGGCGGATGCGGAACCGCTCGACCGGCTCGTCGCGGGTCTTGCGCTGGAGCCGGATGGGGATGGCGCGGTCGGCGAGCATGTCGGGCAGGCTGCCGGTGCCGGCCAGCACCTTGGGGCAGAAGGTGGGGAACTCGGCCACGGTCTGCTTGGCGCCCTCGCCGACACAGCGCATCGCCGCCCCGCCGAGGCGGTAGCCGCTGTTCAGGCAGGCGCGAAGCTGGCGCTGGTCGTCGTCGGCGCCGCGGCCGAACAGCTCTTGCACCTCGTCAAACAGCACCGCCGGGGCGGGGTCGGAGATGGAGCGGTACAGGGCGGCGGCGGTCATGTTGGCGGCTTGGAGCGCGCCGCGGGCGAGCTGGGCCAGGACCTCCAGCAGCCGAGACTTGCCGCTTTGCTTCTCCGGCGAGTTGACGTGGAGGTACGGGGTCGTCTCGGCGGCCTCAAAGCACCAGGTGTGCATGACCCACAGCGCCACGGCGACGGCTTGGATGTCGGTGGCGAACACGACGAAGCGGCGCACGAACGCCTCCACCTGGTCGAGCAGCTCGCCGCCCTGATCGAGCGGGACCGGCTCGGCCGGCGGGCGCTCGGCTGCGGGGGCGTCGCCTGGGGCGAGGGGGGTGAAGTCGTCCAGCCCGAACCCGGCCGCCAGGTGGTCGGCGGCATCCTTCCCTACGGCCGGCTTCACCATCTCGACCTGGCTGCCGAGCCCCGCGATGGCGCGGGCGGTCGCGGCGGCCCGCCGCCGCCCGGGGGGGTCGTCGTCGGCGACCACCAGCACTCGGGTCTTGGCGAGCAGCTTGGAGAACTCCGGGAGCCACCGTCCATTGACGCCGCCGATGATCGTGGTCGCGGTCGCACCGGCCTGCTCGATGGCGTGGACGTCCTTCTCGCCCTCGACCACGTAGACGGGCGCGCCGGCCTCGATGGCGGCCAGCACCCGCGGCAGCCGATACAGCACGAGCCGGATGTCGCCGAGCTTCCAGGTCCATCCGCCGTTGCCGTCGGGCCGGCGCCGCTTGAATGCCTTGGGGAAGTACCTGACCGCCTGGTACAGCAGGCCGCCCTGCTCGTCGGTGTAGTCGTAGGTGGCGACGATCTCGGCCTTGCCCTTGCGGTCCTCCGGGAACAGGTCGGACCAGTCGAGCCCGAGTGCGGCCAGCACGGCCTGCGTCGGGCACTCGGCATGGCAGTGCAGCACCGCCTTGCCGTCCCCGCCCTCCCTGACGCTCAGGGACGCCTTCTGGTCCTGGTGGGCTGGGCACTGCCAGTCGTGGCCGTTCCGCCGGCTGCCGGCCGTCTCCAGCGCGAACCGGACCCGCTCGGCCGGGGTCATGACGAACACCCCCAGCCCTGCGGCTGGCCCCAGCAGGTGCAGCAGGGCCCGCACACCGGCGCGGAGGCGAGCCCGTGGGCGGCGAGCCAGCGGCGGGCCCGGGCGGCGGCTAGGTCCACCACTACGGCGTCGGCGCTTTCGGGTAGGCTGGTCGTGGGACTCGCGGCGGTGAGCCTCCTGAGCGCGTCCGGGGTAGCGGCCGGGCGCGTTCGCTTGTTCTCAGGCGCGGCGGGCATAGCCACCACCGCCGTCCTGGACCTCATGCTCGGTCATGATCATCACGACCCGCGTGAGCACGCCGACGTCCTCGACGTAGCGAGTTGGCATACGGCCAGCAGCGAAGTCACGGTCGTTCTGCTGCCGGGCGACTTCCGCGATCTCGGCCGGACTCATGCGCCACCGCTCATCGAGGGTGCTCATGGCTGCCGGGTGCGGCGGGCGGGCCGGGACGCGGCCCAGCGGTCGGCATCGTCGGCCTTGACGAAGAGCTGGGCGCCGACGCGGGCGGCGGGCAGCTCGCCACGGGCGATGGCCTTCTGGACGGTGGTGCTAGAGATGCTGTGGCGGGCGGCGGTCCCGGCGACGGTCAGCACGCCCTGGAGCCAGATGAGGCTCATGCGCTTCCTTCCCGACGGCCGGCGTCGGGGGGGGGCGCGGCGGGGGTCGCCGACGATCCCGCTTGTCTACTGCGCCTCAGGCGCCACTGGCGACACCTGGTTGACTCAGCGGACACTGCGGGCGCATCATCGGCTCCGCGGCAGCCATGTTCGCGCATGGTCGCCGCGACACCGCACCAGCCCGAGGCGGCCGGCCGTGCAAGCTGAAGTCGCTTCGGGCTGCGTGCATTCTGACATGCGGAACCGCAGGGATCGAACAACGGCGCCGGTTGGCGGACACTGCGGGCGCGAGCGGTGGTTAGAGCCGGAAGTCCACCCGGACGTCGTTCTCGGGGTTGGCGCGGCGGCCACAGCCAACCGGCACCAGGGTGATGCCCTGGCCGTCGGGTGGGAGCTTCACCTGCGCGCAGAGACTCACGGAGATTGAGGTCTAGAGCCGCCAGCCGTCCTCTGGGATCACGACCCGCTTAGAGTCAACCGTCCGGCTGGGCCGCCCGGCCGGCAGGATGACGGCGTGATCGAGCACCAGCGCCAGCACCGCCCGCTTCTTCTCCAACGTAGCGGCCGGCGTCGCCCACCAGGGTCGCAGCTTGCCCGGCATCGCTGGCACCCCGACTAGCTCCTGCTGCTGCATCCGGCGGGCCAGCTCCGCCCTGGCGTTGGCGATGCGCGGCTCCAGGGCCGCCCGCTGCCGCAGGAACGTCGGTCGGTCGATGATGCCATCCTGGTAGAAGTCATCCCCGAGCTGGGTGAAGGCGGCGTCATCCCTGGCGAGCTGTTCGGCCAACTCCCTGGTGTCGTCGGCCTTGGCGCGGGCGGCCAGCACCTTGACCAAGCCGATGTGGTCGAGCCGATCCAGGACCCGCTCCTCGATCAGCCGTTCCACCGGCTCGGCGGCGATGGCCAGGTGCAGCCTGCCGGTGGCGATGCAGACGTAGTTGGGCTTGGTGCGGCCATGGGAGGTGAGCGGCCGGGACACCAGCTTGGCGCCGCAGCCTTCCATGCCGCAGCGCAGGAACCCGGGCAACAGGTACTTGGGCGGTCGACCCACCTGCCTGGCCCTGGCCGGGTCGAGCATGGTGGCTCGGACCTGCTCCCAGGTCGGCCGGTCAAGGATCGGCTCCCAGGTGCCCTCCCCCACTATCTCGCCCTGGTGCTCGACCAGGCCCGCGACGCGGGGCGAGGTGACCATGCGCTTGACCTCACGGCGCCCCATTGGCTTGCCCTTGGTGCCGGCCACGCCATCGGCGGCCAGCTCGTTGGTGACGGCGTTGAGGCTACGGCCGGCGATGAACTGCTCGGCCGTCCACCGGATCACCTTGGCCTCGTCGGGGACTTGGCTGCCGTCCCAGTGGTGGCCGAACGGGCGGGCGCCTCCGGTGTGCATCCGGCCGGCCTGGCGGAACGCCTCCAGGGCCCGCTTGACGCGGACGCTGATGTTGTCGGACTCCATCTTGGCCATGCCGACCAGCATGCGGATGGTGAACTCGCCGGCCGGGGTGCTGGAGTCGAACATCTCGTGCAGGCTGACCAGCCGGGCGCCACGGCGTTCGCACACGTCCCAGAGCCGCTGGAAGTCCCGGTGGTTGCGGGCCAGGCGGTCCAGTTTCCAGCAGACCACGGTGTCGATGGTGCGCTCGTCCAGGTCGACCAGCAGCCGCTCGAACTCGGGCCGCAGCGCACCCGAGTAGCCGCTGATGCCTTCGTCCCGGTAGGTGCGGACCACCTCGCCACCCTGGCTGCGCACCCAGGCGAATCCGTCGGTGACCTGCCGATCGGTGGACGTGTCCAGGTCCCGGCGCTCATCATCCTTGCTGCGGAGCACCGACTGCCGCCCATAGAACCCTGCCTTCATGGCCCCGAAGTTAGCACTTACATAATATGATCGCCACTGTGGCCGCCGCCCACCTCGTCCTCGCCCTCGAGGTCGCCGGCATCCCGGCCGCCCTCTACGTCGGCTCCTGGAGCGACTGGATCACCGACCCGTCCCGCCCGGTCGCCACCGGCCCCACCCCCTGACCCGGTGACCGGCGGCGGGCTGCTACTCGAGGGCGGGACCGTCTTCGACGGGCTCGGCAGCCCGGGCCGGGTCGCCGATGTGGCCGTGGTCGACGGGCGGGTGGCGGCGGTCGGGGGCGACCCGCCGGCCGGGCTGCGGCGGGTCGACTGCCGGGACCGCTACGTGACGCCCGGGTTCGT
>Ga0307415_100001666_pt1 | contig 10786 bp, 8 predicted proteins | sample DK1Cmetagenome_FD_204524 | JGI IMG/M metagenome (GOLD analysis project Ga0307415, IMG submission 204524) | Maize rhizosphere microbial communities from greenhouse at UC Davis, California, United States - DK15-C-2 | ecosystem: Host-associated > Plants > Roots > Rhizosphere > Soil | place: USA...
AACTCGTCTACCATCCGGGCACACCTGCGTCATCTCTGCGGCTCAAGGTCCCGACGAAGAGCCTCGAAGTCCTGACCCCACCGGACACGGCTGAGATCCGCAAGGTGACGCAGGCCATGCGAACAGAGGTTCTGCACGTCGAGAAGTACCCCGAGATGACGTTCGCCGCCGACTCGCTCAGCGCAAAGAGCGGAAAAATGGACATGCGGCTCAGGGTCACTCTGGAGGGTACTACCCGGCAGATCCCGGTGACCGCGGATGTCACCATCGGGCCGGATACGATTCGAGCCCGGGGAACCTTCACCGCCAAACAAACCGATTTCGGAATTAAGCCGTACAGCGGAGGACCTGCTGGGACCGTCAAGGTCGCCGACCGAGTGACGTTCTGCTTTGATCTGTTGGGGGTCCGAGCTGGTGCCCAGTCTCCTGGCGCTCAACCCCCCGCGGAGGCCGGCGACGGGACTACTGTGCCGGGCTGCGTCGAGAGGACCGAGACCTCACCAGCACCCTTTTAGCCAGACCGGCCAGTCGTTGGGGATTCTCCCTTCCCAGGAGGGCCGCCGCTCGAGCCGCACGCCTCCACTGATGCGCCCGGAGTCGGTCCTCCACATTCTCCACCAGGCACTCAGTGAAAATGGCAGTCAGCCGCTCCAGTCCCCGTTCGAACGCCGCCTCCAGAGCAGGGTCGCCTCGCACCACATCGCGCTGACGATCGTAGACCACCCGAATGCTGTGCAGCATTCGCTCCCCGTCTCGCGAAGAGCTGGCACTGTACCGGCGGTACCGGGTCACCGCCGGCCGTTCGTAGCACCACCCCAACGCGCGACGCGCCACGCGCAGATAGAAATCCAGATCGTCGGCGCCCCAGGGATCGCGGAATCCGCCCGACTGGTCCACGATCTCGCGCCGGAACATGGCGGACGAAGGTGGAATGATGTACCAGTCGAACCCCAGCAGGATCTCGTACAGACTGCTCTCGCGCGGCATCGCCGGTACCGACCAAGGCACGGGATCACCTTCGTAGGCCATCTCCTCGCGGCCGCCCACCACGAATCCGCACTCAGCGTGCTCCGCTAAGGCAGCGAGTCCCGCCTCGAGCGCCGGAGGAAGCAGGTGGTCATCCGCGTCCAGAAATATGAGGTAGCGTCCGCGACTCGCGGCAATCCCGGTGTTGCGCGCCCTGGCGGATCCACCATTGGGCTGCCGCAGCATCACGGTCTTGGGCCGCCCCGCCACGATCCGCTCGATGCCGAGCGGTGACCCGTCATCTACGACCAAGGTCTCGAAGTCCGAGCAGCTCTGGCCCGCCACCGTGTCGAGCGTCTCAGCGAGCAGCTCGGCTTGACGCGGGGTCGCCACGTAGGCAGGAATGACAACAGAGACGAGAGGCTGGGTGGCGTCGGTCATAGTGCCAGTGTAGCAGCCTGGGTTAGCCTCCCGGGTGACGGTGGTCACTCGGCTGACGCTGGATCAGCGGGGTAGCTACCGCACCAGACGAGGGTCGAGCCGGAACGGTTTGGGCCGGTGGACGAGGATTCGGCTGAACTGTTCGTGGGTGGGGTTGAACAAGAAGTTGTGCTCCGCCTCTACCACCGCGCTGGGCACCTCGAGCACGGCAGAGCGTACCTCCGCGATCCAGAGATCCCCGATCCGTTGCGTCTCCGGCGTCGGTGGATGGTGGCTCCAGCTGATGGGTAGTCTCCGGCGATCCACGGTCTCGACCAGATCCCGGGCGAACTCGACCTTGATCAGGGAATAGGACGTGAGCAGCGAAGTGTCCTGAAGGCCTACCAGCACCTCCAGCGTTGCCAGGGCAACCGATTCTGACGCGTACGCCACCCGGGTTCCCGGACTGTTCCACCGCCCGCCATAGACTCGGGCGCCTTCACCGTCAAATGCCCTGGTGGCATACCGAGCCTTGCAGATGCGCCAGGCGCTGAGCATAGCCAGCGCTAGGCGGGAATCCCATGCGCGAGCCGGCCGATCAGGTGCTCCACCTCGAGCGCCCCGACGTCAGTGCCCGCCAGCTCCAGGGGAACCAAGTTGCCCAGCAGCGATTGCTTCGAGCCGAGCCAATGCCGGGCCGCTTCACGCTCACCCTCGAACAGGTCCAACGCGCGCCCGAACACCCGGGCCACCCGCATCAGGCGGTCCGCTTCGTCCGGGTGCAGCCGGCCGGCCTCCTTCCGCCGTGCCAGCGTGCGCGCGGGCAGCTGGATCAGTTCGGCCAGGGCGGTGGCGTTGAGACCGGTGTTCCGTTGGAACCGCTCGAGCGCGGAGTAAGCCAGTCCCTTCTGCAGCTGAGCGTAGATCTTGATCGGCTGGTAGTTCCGGAGTCCGAGCAGCGCCACGTAGAAGTGCTCCGGCCGGGTGCGGCGGGCAAGTTGGCGTTTGACCTCTGCCAGATCGGGCGTATCGGGGAGAGCCGCAGGTGATGTTGCCATATGGCATAACAGTAACTGCCATGTGGCAGAAGAACAAGTGGCCGGCCGGGGCTGGGCCTTGGCGCTCCCGCTCGGGGCAGAGACGGTCTCCAGGTCAGCAGGTCACGCGGCCCGCCCCGCGAGTGCCGGGGACCCCCTTATATATTCGGAAGTGACACTGGAGCATCGAATCGCTTTTACTGTGAGGTCCGACCTGACTACCCGCTCGCTCAACGCGTCGCTCAAGGGGTTCGGCAGTCCACCGACTCCCGCTGAGATCGTTGTAGAGACGCTCACCGTGAGCCAACGGCTCCGGCGCGCCGCTGTTGCTCTGGGCCTGGCGGCGGCCCTCGCGCTGGTCGCGCTGCCGATTCCCCTGGTGCACTTCGTGCTCGTCCCCGCCGCGCTCCTTCTCGGTCTGATCTTCGCGGCGCTCCGGCTCAACCAGCGGGAGATCATCCGCTCAGCCGAAGGCTCCTGTCCCTACTGCAGCACGCATCAGCGCCTCGGCCTGGCAGGCCGGGTGTTCCGGCTGCCGCGCGAAGTGTTCTGCAGTCGCTGCGGGCGCCCGCTGGATTTGGATCGAGACTGAAGGTCGCCTCCTCCCTGTTCCACCGCCGCGAACCACAACCGAGACCACGTCCTACCTGATCGCCGCGTCCGGCGGTCCGTTCCAGGTCGCTTCCCTCCGGGAATGGACATTTTAGAGTAGGTGACTGCCGTCACCGCCCACAGCGTTGCGGGGTGACACAGTGCGCTCGTACGCAAGATCCTTAGGCTCTGTCCTGGATGTTATGGTGACTGATCGACTTCTGGACCTGTTCCTGAGCACAACCGAGGACTACGGCATCATTTTCCTCGATCCTGACGGCCGCGTCCGCCGCTGGAGTCGAGGGGCGGAACGGCTGTTCGGCTTTCGCCCGGACGAGGTTGAAGGCACCCCGGCACTGCAGATTTTCGTGCCGCCGGACCGGCAGGCTGGAGTGCCGGAAATCGAGCTTCAGGTGGCCAGGGATCAGGGGCGGGCGGAGGACGAGCGCTGGCACGTCCGGAAGGATGGGAGCCGGTTCTGGGCCTCAGGGGTGATGGTCGCGCTTCGGGAGAATGGCGTCTTACAGGGATTCGCCAAGGTGGTGCGCGACTTTACCGACCGCCGACAGCTGGAGGAGGCAGTGCGGCAGACGCAGAAGTTGGAAAGCGTCGGCGTACTCGCCGCCGGTGTCGCGCACGACTTCAACAATGTGCTGACCGCCATCCTGGGCAATGTCTCCATGGTGCGCCGCCGGCTGGCGGCCCGGAACGTCGACGGCGACCTCGATGAGATGCTGCTGGCCGCCGAGCGGGCCGGCAACCGAGCGGCCGATCTCGTCCGGCAACTGCTCAACTATGCCGGGAAGGGACGTCGGGAAATCCGGCAGGTGGATATCTGCCAGGTAACCCGGGATGCCCTGGCCATCGTGCAGGCAACGGTCCCCCGCAAGATCACCATCCGGCGGGACATTCCAAAGGACTGCCCCACGATCGAGGCCGACGTCGGGCAGCTCCAACAGTTGATGCTGAATCTGGTATTGAATGGGGCGGAGGCAATTGGCGATCAGGAGGGGGAGGTCTCGGTGCGGGTACGAGTTCGGGACGTGGCCGACGCCGAGCTGGTCCAGAAGTACGCCGGATTTTCACTGCCCCGACGCCGCTACACCGAGGTCGAGGTCCGGGACACCGGCAGCGGCATGGACGTAGAGACAGTGCAGAGGATCTTCGATCCGTTTTTCACCACGAAGTTCATGGGGCGAGGGCTGGGACTCGCTGCCGCACTGGGCATCGTTCGCGCACATGGCGGGGGCATTGCCGTTCAGAGTGAGCAGGGCAAGGGCAGCACCTTTACCGTATTGCTGCCGGCCGAGCAGGACGTGGCAGCGCCAATGACGGTCAGCGACTCCATCACCGAGTCGGCCCGCGGTGAAGGCCTGGTGCTGGTGGTGGACGATGAGGTGGCCATCCGGAGCCTGATCCAGCATGCATTGGAGGAGCTGGGGTACACTGTGCTCAGTGCCGAGCACGGAGCGCAGGCCCTGGAGCTCTTCGAGCGGAGTGCGGACGAGATCGTTCTGGTACTCCTCGATTTGGTCATGCCGGTGCTCGATGGCCCCGAGGCGGCGGTCCGCATGCATGAACTGAATCCGGATGTCCCCATCATCGTCACGAGCGGGATCGCCGACGAAGACGCGCTTCGCCGGTTCGGAGAGGTGAGGATCGGCGGGTTTCTCCCCAAGCCGTTCGCACCCGATCAGTTGGCGCAAGCAGTGGCCATGGCCCGGCGTGGACCGGGGAAGGAAGTGGCAGCCTGGGTCGGAAAAGAGCGGCGGCAGACCGAACGCGCCGGCTTCCCTGGCCCGGACCGGCGCGGCTCCATGGTGTCGTAAGCTCGAGTATCCCCCCGGAGCTGTATCATGAGCTTGCCGGTGTTTTCCCGGATTCTCGGGCGTGCTCTTGTTGCGCTGTGTTCAGCCCTGCCATCGCCGTTGTGGGCGCAAGGACAGTCACTCCACCCCAACATCGTGGTGTTCGTGGCCGACGATCTGGGCTGGCGCGACCTCGGCGTTCAGGGCAATCGATTCATCCGCACTCCCAACCTCGATGGCCTGGCCCGGTCGGGTCTCCGCGTCGAACTGGCCTTCGGTACCTCGCCGCAATGCAGTCCCTCCCGCATCAGTACCCTGAGCGCCGAGTACCCGCACACGACCCGAACGGAAGACCTGCACACGCCGCTTCCGGACGGCCTGCGCATCCTGCCCTCTTATCTGCAGGATCAAGGCTACTTCACCGGCATGATGGCCAAGAGCCATATCGGCGCGAATGGCGAGAAGCAGTTCCAGTGGTACTCGCCTCGGACCGCGGTCGCCTTGCCCGGCTTTCTGGATACGGCAGGGAATCGGCCGTTCTTTCTCTGGGTGGGATTTCACCAGCCCCACCGGCCCTTTCATCCGGATCGTGTGTCCCACCGACACTCACCTGGTCAGGTGGTGGTGACGCCCTATCAGGTGGACGCGACGGAGACGCGAGGCGATCTGGTGCGCTACTACGACACCATCGCGAACATGGACGACGCCGTCGGAGCGATGCTGGCGGAGTTGAAACGGCGGGGGCTCAGGGAGAACACGCTGGTGGTGTTCTTCAGCGATAACGGTGCCCCGTTTCCTCGGGAGAAGGGAACCCTCTACGACGCCGGTATCCGCACCCCCCTCATCTTCTCCTGGCCTTCGGTCATTCGCGCAGGCTCGGTGTATGACCGGGGCCTGGTGAGCACGGTAGATCTGGCCCCCACGCTGCTGGACGTGGCGGGGGCGCCGGCGCCTCAGACGATGCAGGGCCGGAGCTTCCGCGGCCTGCTCGGCCATTCCGAGACGTATCAAGGTCGGAGTCACGTGTTCAGCGAGCGCAACTGGCACGACTGCGACGAGCACCAACGCGCCGTGCGCACCGCCCGGTTCAAGCTGATCCGAACCGACGCCTACACCGAGCTACCGCTCTGCACCGCGGCCGATATCGGAGCCAGTCCGTCCTTTCGTGTGCTGCGCGCGCGGGCCAAAGCCGGCCGGCTCACTCCGGCGCAGCGTCGGCTGTTCGAGGCCCCCCGTGCCCGGCTCGAGCTGTACGACCTCGAGACCGATCCGTGGGAGCTCCGGAACGTGGCCGACGAGCCGCGCTATGCGAAACAGGTGCGGCAGCTGGCTGCGGTGCTGCAGGAATGGATGGAGCAGACCGACGACTTCCCGGCCGCCTACCGGGTGCGAGATGACAACACCGACCGGATCACCGGAGTCCCCTTCACCAGTAAGATCCCGCCGCTCAGAAACCCGGAAGTTCCTCCGGATAAGGACCGGTGGGGGCTTCAGGGTCCCACCTGAAGCGTCGGCGATTATGTGGTGCAGTGGTTTGAGCCCCTCTTGACAGGAGGAAGACAGTTCGATAACCATTGAACTGTGAAATCCACCGGAGCAGGGCGGTCGACGCTGACCGAGAAACAGTTCGAGCTGATCGCCAAAGCGCTGGCCGATCCGCGGCGCATGGCCGTGCTCGAGGTGATTGCGGGCGAGCGGGAGTGCGCCTGCACCAAGCTCCGGGAAGAATTTCCCGTCTCCAAAGCCACCATCTCTCATCATATCAAGGAATTAGTCCGCGCCGGCCTGGTGGAGTCGCGCCGGGAAGGCCAGTTCCTCCAGTGTGAAGTGCGTCGGGACGTACTGGAGGCGTACACCGCCGAGCTGCTGCGCCGGGCCGGTGGAAAAACCAAGGCTCCGTAGCCTGAAGTACGTGTGGACAAGGCGCGGAAGCTTTTTTGTAGGTTGAAGTTAGATGGTTATCGAACTGTCAAACGAGGCAACAGCTGAGCGGCAGCAACAGTGCACGTCGAAATTGGCACCGCTCGAACGACGAGTAGATGGGTGAAGCAAAAGATGGCAATTCCTTTTGGAGGCACGGCAACATGCGGACTCGGCGAATCGTTATCACTGGCACCCTCGGTCTGGCTGGTCTCTCGCTCGCAGCGCTGACCCTCACCAGCCGCGCGGAGGACAAAGCTCCCGCCGCGGCTCCGGTGCAGCCAGTGACGGTTGCCCCGGTACCGGAACGCGAGGTCGCGGAGTGGGATGAGTTTACCGGCCGGCTCGAAGCGGTGGACCAGGTGGAGATCCGGCCCCGGGTGGACGGCTACATCCGGCGCGTGACCTTCACCGAAGGCCGGGAGGTCAAAAAGGGAGAGGTGCTCTTCGAGATCGATCCCCGGCCCTACCAGGCCGAGCTGGCCCGGGCCGAAGCCGAGCTGGAGCGGGCAAAGTCGGCCGCGTCCCTGGCCGCGAGCGACGTACAGCGCGCCGGCAAGCTGGTGAAGGCGCAGGCCATCTCGCGCGAGGAATACGACAGCCGCACCAGCGCCGAAGCGCAGGGCGGCGCGAGTGTGAAGGCAGCGGAGGCCGCGGTGGAAACTGCCCGGCTCAACCTGGAGTGGACCCGGGTCCGCTCCCCCATCGCCGGCCGGGTGAGCAATGCGCTGGTTACGCCCGGCAATCTGGTGCAGGCCTCGCCCGCGACGCTGCTCACCACAGTCGTGTCGCTCGATCCGATGTACGTCTACTTCGATAGCGATGAGCAGACCTATCTCCGCTATGCCGGTCAGGCCAAGAGTAGCGGGTCCAACTGGCGCACAGCGCGGCTGCCGGTGTACCTGGGCCTGGCGAACGAGACCGGCTTTCCCCACGAGGGCCGGCTCGACTTCGTGGATAACCAGGTCGATCCCAACACCGGCACCATCCGGACGCGGGCGGTCTTCTCCAACAAGTCACGGGCGTTGACACCGGGACTCTTCGCCCGAGTCAAGCTGGTGGGTACGGAGAAGAAGAAGGCGCTGCTGGTGCGCGACGCGGCGATCGGCACCGATCAGGACCGGAAGTTCGTCCTGGTGGTCGGTCCGGGCGACAGTCTGATGTACCGACCGGTGGTGCCGGGCAAGCTGGTGGATGGCCTCCGGATCGTCGACTCCGGCCTGCAGCCAGGAGAGCGCGTGGTGGTGAACGGGCTCATGCGGGTCCGGCCCGGGATGAAGGTGGCACCGACACTCACCGACATGACGGCGGCTGATTCAGTGACGCCGGATGCGGGGCAGGGGCAATAACCATGCGATTCTCCCGCTTCTTCATCGACCGGCCGATCTTCGCGGCCGTGGTGTCGATCGTGATCTTCATCGGCGGTCTGATCGCGATGTTCGGGCTGCCGATCAGTGAATACCCCGAAGTTGTGCCGCCCTCCGTCGTGGTGCGCGCGGTCTATCCCGGCGCCAACCCGCGGGTGATCTCCGAGGCCGTCGCCACGCCGTTGGAAGAACAGATCAACGGGGTGGAGAACATGCTCTACATGTCCTCCCAGTCCACTTCGGATGGCGTGCTCACCCTGACGGTGACCTTCCGGGTGGGGACCGACCCTGATCTGGCGCAAGTCCAGGTGCAGAACCGGGTCAGCCAGGCGCTCCCCCGGCTTCCGGAGGAGGTGCGGCAGCTCGGTGTGACCACGGTGAAGAGCTCGCCCAACTTCATCATGGTGGTGCACCTGCTCTCCCCGGAGAACCGTTACGACGTGACCTATCTCCGGAACTACGGCCTGCTGCAGGTGAAGGACGTGCTGGCCCGGATCCCCGGCATCGGGCAGGTCGAGGTGTTCGGCGGCGGTGACTACTCGATGCGGGTCTGGCTCGACCCGGGCAAGATCGCGGCCCGCGGTCTCGCGGCCACCGATGTGGTGAGCGCGATCCGGGAACAGAACGTCCAGGTGGCGGCCGGCGTGGTCGGTGGACCGCCGATGCCGGTGTCGGTGGACTACCAGCTCAGCATCAACGCGCGGGGCCGGCTGGCGACGGCGGAGGAGTTCGGGAACATCATTCTCAAGACCGGCGACAACGGCCAGCTCACCCGGCTCAAGGACGTCGCCCGGATCGAGCTGTCCGCGGGTGACTACGCGCTCCGCTCGCTCTTGAACGGCAAGGAGGCGGTGGGTATCGGCATCTTCCAGGCGCCGGGCTCCAATGCGCTGGAGCTGTCGAATACGGTCCGCAAGACAATGGAGGAGCTGAAGGGCAACTTCCCGCAGGGTGTCGACTATCGAATCGTCTACGACCCGACCGTCAACGTGCGGGACGGCATCCGTGAGGTAGTGAAGACGCTGTTCGAGGCGATCCTACTGGTGGTGCTGGTGGTGGTGCTGTTCCTCCAGACCTGGCGAGCCTCGGTCATCCCGTTGGTGGCGGTGCCCGTCTCCATCGTGGGCACGTTCGCCATCCTGCTGATGTTCGGGTTCTCCATCAATACCCTGTCGCTCTTCGGGCTGGTGCTGGCCATCGGCATCGTGGTGGATGATGCTATCGTGGTGGTCGAGAACGTGGAGCGGAACATCGAGGCCGGGCTCTCACCCCGCGAGGCCGCCCACAAAGCCATGGATGAGGTGAGCCGGCCGATCATCGCGATCGGGCTGGTGCTGTGCGCCGTGTTCGTGCCGGTGGCGTTCCTCAGTGGCTTGACCGGGGAGTTCTACCGCCAGTTCGCGCTCACCATTGCGTTCTCCACGGTAATCTCGGCGATCAACTCGCTCACTCTGTCGCCGGCGCTGAGCGCCATCCTGCTGAAGCCGCACGGCGCGCCGCCGGACCGGCTCACTCGCTGGCTGGACCGGGGCCTCGGCTGGCTGTTCCGCCCCTTCAATCGGGCGTTTACCCGCGGGTCCGAGCGCTATGGCTCTGCCGTGAGCGGAGTGATACGCCGGAAGGGCTCAGTGCTCGCGGTCTATGCCGTGCTGCTCGTGCTAACCTACGTCGGCTTCTCCAAGGTGCCGAAGGGGTTCGTACCGACGCAGGACAAGCAGTACCTGGTAGCGTTCGCCCAGCTGCCCGATGCCGCGACCCTCGATCGGACCGAAAAAGTCATTCGTCAGATGGCCGACATCGGCATGAAGCAGCCCGGGGTGGAGAACGCGGTGCAGTTTCCCGGCCTCTCCATCAACGGCTTCGTGAATGCGCCGAACGCCGGCATCGTGTTTTTCCCGCTCAAGCCATTCGATGAGCGGCACGGGAAGGACGAGTACGGACTCAACATCGCCGGCGCCCTGAACGCCAAGTTCGGCGGCATTCAGGATGCCTTCGTCGCCGTGTTCCCGCCGCCGCCGGTCAACGGCCTTGGTCAGGTGGGCGGCTTCAAGCTGGAGCTGGAGGACCGGGCCGGGCTGGGAGAAGCGGCGCTCAATGACGCCACTCAGAAGCTGCTGGCTCGCGCCTGGCAGACGCCGGCGCTGGCCGGAGTCTTCAGCGGGTACCGGGTCAACGTGCCGCAGCTCGAGGTGGAGGTGGACCGGGAGAAGGTGAAGCGCGAGGGTATCGTACTGACCGACCTGTTTCAGACCATGCAGGCCTACCTCGGCTCGGTGTACGTCAACGACTTCAACAAGTTCGGCCGTACCTACCAGGTGAAGGTGCAGGCCGACGCGCAGTTCCGCGCTACCGCGGACAACATCGCCCAGCTCAAGGTCCGGAACGCCGCGGGCGCGATGGTGCCGCTGGGGTCGGTGGTGCAGGTGAAGCAGTCGCGTGGGCCGGACCAGGCCACGCGGTACAACGGGTATCCCGCGGCCGACATCAACGGCGGGCCTGCCCCGGGCTATAGCTCGGGCCAGGCGGAGGAGGCAATCGAGGGACTAATGCGCGAGGTGCTGCCCAACGGCATCGGCTACGAGTGGACCGACCTCTCGTACCAGCAGCGGCTGGCCGGCAACACGGCCGTGTTCATCTTCCCGCTCTGCGTGCTGCTAGTTCTGCTGGTGCTTGCGGC
>Ga0307415_100001668_pt1 | contig 10777 bp, 11 predicted proteins | sample DK1Cmetagenome_FD_204524 | JGI IMG/M metagenome (GOLD analysis project Ga0307415, IMG submission 204524) | Maize rhizosphere microbial communities from greenhouse at UC Davis, California, United States - DK15-C-2 | ecosystem: Host-associated > Plants > Roots > Rhizosphere > Soil | place: USA...
CGGGGCGGGGATGCAGGTCGGACCGCTCCAGCAGGTGGCGGGTCTCCAGGCCCATGCCGTCGTAGGTGGCGACGGTCAGCCCGACGGTGTCGGCGCCCTCCAGCAGCGGGCCAAGGTCGGCCTCGCCCTCGCCGTCGTAGCGCTGGAAGAACAGGTCGCCGTAGTGCCACGGGAAGAGCTCGTCGGCGGCCACGCCGAAGCGGGCGCTCTGGCGGGCGTCGAGCTCGGCCTTGGCGGCGAGGAACGGCTCGCGGGTGGCCAGCTCGACCTCGTCCAGGGTCCGCTCCAGCCAGGCCTCGTCGATGTCGCCGCCGGCCAGGGCGAAGGCGAACCAGTCGCGGTAGCCGCGTTCGGTGGCCACCCGGTTGCGCAGCTCGACCAGGGCGAGGACGTCGTCGGCGACGGCCGCGCCGACCTGCTTGCCGGCCTCCCAGGCGGCCCGCCGCTCGGCCGGGTCGTCCGAGGTGGCCAGGATCCGCTCCAGCTCGTTGTTGGCCAGCTCCCGGCCACCGACCCGGCCCCGCACGGTCGAGAAGGCATGCTCCACCTTGGCCTGGAGGGCGACCAGCTCGGCCCGGTCGCCCTCGGGGATCTGGTTGGCCAGCAGGTCGAGGCTGGCCTGCTCCAGTGCCCGCCGGGTGAGGGCGGGCCCGCCGGCACCGGCCAGGGCCCCCTTCACCTCGGCGAACAGCTCGGGGTCGCCGAGCACGGCCAGCAGCGCCTCCTCGGCCCGCTGCCTGGCCGCCGAGGCCTTCGGGCTGGCGTCGGTCGAGGCCGTCCAGAAGGCCCGGTGCAGGTCGCGCTCGAGCGGGGCCAGACGCTCGGTCAGCCGCGACAGGACGGTGCCGGGATCGGGCATGGCGGGTGGCTCCAGGCGCTGGACGGTCGGTCGCCATTACTGTAGAGGGATGCGCTACCGGTACGTGGTCCGCATCGGGCCGCAGGACGTCGGCCAGCGAGTGGTGGTCCGCTGGCGCCGCCCCACGCCCGGCGGCGACGAGGTGGCCGACGTGGTCGGCCCGCTGGAAGCGGCCGACGAGCACCACTTCGCGGTCCGCAACCGCCGCGGCGAGCTGGTCGAGATCCCCCGCGACCGGGCCATGGCCGCCAAGGTCGTCCCGCCCCGATAAGGTGGTCGGGTGCTGGAGGTCACCAACACCCTGACGCGGGCCAAGGAGCCGGTGCGGCCAGGCACGCCCGGGCGGGTGACGATGTACAGCTGCGGGCCGACCGTGTACCGCTACGCCCACATCGGCAACCTGCGCACGTTCCTGCTGGCCGACCTGGTCCGCCGGGCCCTCGAGGTGGACGGGACCGAGGTCCACCAGGTGCAGAACATCACCGACGTCGGCCACATGACCAACGAGGAGTTCGACCGGGGCGAGGACCGGATGCTGGTCTCGGCCCGCCTCGAGGACAGGACGCCGGCCGAGATCGCCGAGCACTACACCCGGGCGTTCCTGGCCGACGCGGCCGCCTTCAACCTGCAGCCGGCGGCCGAGTACCCGCGGGCCTCCGACTACATCGGCCAGATGCAGGAGCTGGTGGCCAAGCTGCTGGAGGGCGGCAACGCGTACGAGGTCGACGGCAACGTCTACTTCGCGGTCGAGTCGTTCCCCGGCTACGGCCGGCTGTCGGGCAACACCCTTGACCAGCTGCGGGCCGGGCACCGGCAGGAGGAGCCCGACCCGCGCAAGCGGCACCACGCCGACTTCGCCCTGTGGAAGGCGGCCGGGCCGGGCCGGCTGGTGAAGTGGCCGTCCCCCTGGGGCGACGGCTACCCGGGCTGGCACATCGAGTGCTCGGCCATGTCCCTGGCCACCCTTGGCGAGCACATCGACGTCCACACCGGCGGCGAGGACAACGTCTTCCCCCACCATGAGGACGAGATCGCCCAGTCCGAGGCGGTGGTCGGCCACCAGGTGGTGGCCACCTGGGTCCACGGCCGGCACCTGCTGACCGGGGACCGCAAGATGGCCAAGTCGGCCGGCAACTTCTACGCCCTGGCCGAGCTGAGCGAGCGGGGCCGCACCCCCCTGGCCGCGCGGCTGCTGTTCCTCCAGGCCCGCTACCGGACCCCGCTCAACTTCACCTGGGCCGCGGTCGCCGGGGCCGAGCGGACCCTTGCGCGGCTGCGGTCGCGGATGGCCGGCTGGGCCAGGGACCCGGCGGCCGGCCGGTCCCCCGGCTGCGCGGGATACGAGGAGCGGTTCTGGCGGGCGGTCAACGACGACCTCGACACCCCGACCGCCCTTGCCGTGCTGCACGAGCTGGAGGGCGACGAGTCGCTGCCCCCGGCGGCTCGCTTCACCAGCGTGGCCGCCTTCGACCGGTTCCTCGGCCTCGACCTGGCCGCCGAGGTCGGCCAGACCCTGCCCGCCGGGGCGCGGGCGCTGATCGACGCCCGCGAGCAGGCCCGGGCGGACCGCGACTTCGCCGCCGCCGACCGTCTCCGCGACCAGCTGGCCGCCCTCGGGGTCGAGGTCACCGACACCCGGGCCGGGACCACCTGGCGGCTGCGCCCCTGAGACCGGCCTAGCGGAGGCCCTGGGCGACCCGGACGAGCAGGCGCTGGAGGGCGGCCGCGTCCCGCTCGGACGGGGTGGTCGGGAAGGCGGCGCGGACGGCCAGGCCGCGCCGGCCCTCGCGCCAGCGGACGGCCATGGCCTGGTCGGCATCGGAGCGCTCGACGGCGGCGGTGCCGCCGCGGACGGCCGGGCGGGCCACCACCCGGGCGCCGGGCCGGCCCTGCCCGGCCTGGCCGACGGCCACAGTCCCGTCGGTCACCGTCACCTGGGACACGCCCACCCCGCCGGCCGCCCCGCCGACGTCGGGACCGGGGCCGTAGCTCCGCTCCCAGGTGTCGCGGGCGCCGGGGCCGGCCTGGCCCGACTCCTGGACCAGCCGCCAGCCGCCGGGCAGCCAGCGCGGCTCCAGCGGGACCGGGGCCAGCCGGTGCCGCCGGCCGCGGCCGTCCAGCACCGCCCGGCCGGCCAGGGGGTCGTGCAGCGGCACGGCCAGGGTGCGGACGAACCCCAGGTCGGTGCAGAACTGCTGGGGGCCCAGGGGGGTCCGGGACCGGTAGGCGCGGACGCGCACCACCACCCGGTCCGGCTCGGCGCTGACCTCGGGAGCGTCGCCCTCCCAGCACGGGTCGGCCGGGTCGGCCGCCGGGTCGGTGCCGGAGAAGCTGACGACCAGCCGCCGGGGGTCGGCGTCCAGGCGGCCGGCCTCCCAGGACAGGGTCCGGTCCCGGATCCCGTCGGGACCGGCGGTGGTGGTCGTGGCCGCGACCACCGGCGGCTCCGGGCGGTCGCTGGCCGCGCAGGCGGCCAGGCCGAACGCGGCCAGCGCGGCCGCCAGCAGCCAGCGAACGCCCCCCATGGCCCTCCTCTCGTCCTCCATATCCTGCCACCCGGGCGGTCCAGTGGTCCCGGGTCGTCGTATGCTGCAAGGGAACACCTGACCCGGGCGCTGGAGTGTGGACGATGGGACTGATGCGGCGGTTCTCGAGCATCTTCAAGGCCAAAGCCTCGAAGACGCTCGACAAGTACGAGGATCCGAGGGAGACCCTCGACTACTCCTACGAGCGCACTCTGGAGATGCTCCAGAAGATGCGCCGGGCCGTGGCCGACGTGGCCACCTCCCGCAAGCGGATCGAGCTCCAGGCCCAGCAGTTGCAGCGCTCGGCGGCCAAGCTGGAGGGCCAGGCCAAGCAGGCCGTCTCCCAGGACCGCGAGGACCTGGCCAGGGAGGCGCTGACCCGCCGCCAGGCCATCGCCACCCAGCTGACCGACCTCCAGGCCCAGCACGACCAGCTCAAGGCGGAAGAGGCCCGGATGGTCGAGGGCTCCCGGCGGCTCCAGGCCAAGGTCGACTCCTTCCGGATCCGCAAGGAGACGATGAAGGCCAACTACACCGCGGCCGAGGCTCAGACCAAGGTCAACGAGGCAATCTCGGGGATCGGCGAGGAGATGGGCGACGTCGGCCTGGCCATGCAGCGGGCCGAGGATAAGGTGGCCCAGATGCAGGCCCGCTCCGGCGCCCTTGACGAGCTGATGGCCTCCGGCGCGCTCGACGACGCCTCCATGTCCAGCGACCGGCTCCAGGCCGAGCTCGACCGCGGGTTCGCCGAGCCGGCGGTCGAGGCCGAGCTGTCCCGCATCAAGGGCGAGCTTCCCGGCGGCAGCACCACCGCCAAGCAGATCGACGCCCCCGACGAGACCCCGGTCAAGGCTCCGGCCGAGACCCAGGCCGAGGCCCCGGTCGAGGAGGAGCGGCGATGATCGTCCGGATCAGCGGTGAAGGCCAGTTCGACGTGCCCGAGGGCCACGTCGGCGAGCTCAACCGGCTGGACGAGGACCTGACCAAGGCGGTCGACTCCGGCGACGAGGCCCAGTTTACGAGTTCCCTCGAGGCCCTGCTGACCAGCGTCCGCACCGCCGGCGAGGAGCTGCCGGCCGACTGGATCGGGCCCTCCGACCTGGTCCTTCCCAGTCCCGACTCGAGTATCCACGAAGTTCGCGAGGTCCTCGGCGACGAGGGACTCATCCCGGGGTGACGATCTGATGGCGAGAACGCGGTTCCCGGCCGACGCCGGCCTGGCGAGCCGAATGGTCCTGACCATGTTCCTGCTCGGCCTGCTGTACGTGGTCTTCGTTGGCGTGCTGGTGGCCCTCAAGATCCCGCTGATCCTGGTCCTGCTGATCGCCGGCGGGTTCCTGTTCTTCCAGTACTTCTTCTCCGACCGGATCGCCCTGTCCTCGATGCGGGGGCGGGAGGTGACGCCGGAGCAGGCGCCCGAGCTGCACCAGATGGTCGACCGGCTCTGCGCCCTTGCCGACATGCCCAAGCCCAGGGTCGCGGTGTCCGACTCCGACCTGCCCAACGCCTTCGCCACCGGGCGGAACCAGCAGCACGCCGTGGTCTGTGTCACCAGCGGCATCCTGCGCCGGCTGTCCGCCCCCGAGCTGGAGGCGGTGCTGTCGCACGAGCTGTCCCATGTCGCCCACCGCGACGTGGCCGTGATGACCATCGCCAGCTTCCTCGGCATCCTGGCCGGATTCGTGGTCCGGTCCTCGATCTACGCCGGCGCCTACGGCGGTGGCGGCGGCTGGGGCCGCTCCAACGACCGTGACAACAACGCCGGGGCGGTGATCCTGCTGGTCGTGCTGGCCTCGGCGGTGGTCTATGCGTTCAGCTTCCTGCTCACCCGGCTGCTGTCGCGCTACCGGGAGCTGTCGGCCGACCGGGCCGGGGCGATCCTGATCGGCCGGCCGTCGCTGCTGGCCGCGGCCCTGGTCAAGATCACCGGCGAGATGGCCCGGATCCCGACCCGCGACCTGCGCGCGGCCGAGCCGCTGAACGCCTTCTTCCTCGTGCCCGCGCTGGCCCCCGGGTTTAGCTTCTCGTCGTTGTTCGCGACCCACCCGCCGCTGGAACGGCGCCTGGAGCAGCTGGCCCAGCTGGAGGCCCAGCTCGGCCGGCCGGCGTGAAGTTCCTCGACGCCCTGCTGGGCCGCAGCAAGCCGAAGCAGCCGAAATTGGACGCCCTGTTCGGGATGACCGGGGCGGCCATCACCCTTGAGGCGGCGGCCGGGATGCGGCCAACCGGCCAGGCCGCGGTCTGCTTCAAGCCGGCCTCCGGGCAGGGGTTCGCGGCCGCCGCCGAGGAGCTCCACGACCTGCTCGAGCTGGCCGTCAAGGAGGCCGGGTCGACCGTTTCGGTGACCGACGACCGCTACGGCTACCGCTGGGTGGTGCTCACCGACCCCGAGATGGAGGACCTGGTCACCAGCGCCCACCTGGTCAACTCGACCCTCGAGCAGTACGGGTTCGGGCCCCAGCTGCTCTGCTCGGTGTTCGCGTTCAGTGCGAGCGGGGGGCAGCGCTTCCACCTGGTCTACCTCTACAAGCGGGGCACCTTCTACCCGTTCGCGCCGCTGGGCGGCGAACGCCGGGACAACGAGCTGGAGCTGCGGGTCAAGGCCATCCTCGAAGGCGACCTGCCGATCGAGCCGGAGCTCGGCCGCTGGTTCGCCCTCTGGGGACTGCCGCTCGGCTGATAGCCTTGCTGTTCCGGCCGGCGCAGCGGTGCGTCGGCCGTGACCTGCCAGGAGGAGCGCGTGCCCGAGCAGCTTGTCGTGGTGGCCTTGGGCGGGAACGCCATCTCCCCACCGGGGAGCGCCAGCCCCATCCCGGCCCAGTACGAGGCGACCATGGAGACCGCCCACCACCTGGCCCACCTGACCGAGCGGCCGCTGGTGGTCACCCACGGCAACGGCCCCCAGGTCGGCAACCTGCTGCTCCGCAGCGACCTGGCCGCCGGCGTCCTGCCCCGGCTGCCCCTCGACACCTGCGTGGCCGACACCCAGGGGGGCATGGGCTTCATGCTCCAGCAGTGCCTCGACAACGCCTTCCACCAGGCCGGTGTGCGACGCTCGACGGTCACCGTGGTCACCCGGACCGTGGTCGACGCCGACGACCCGGCGTTCCGCTCCCCCTCCAAGCCGATCGGCAACTTCTACGCCGAGGCCGAGGCCCGCCGGCGGATGGACCAGCACGGCTGGGTGATGCGGGAGGACGCCGGAAGGGGCTGGCGCCGGGTGGTGCCGTCACCGGAGCCGAGGGAGATCCTCGAGCAGCCGGCCATCGAGGCCCTGCTCGGCACCGGGGCGGTGGTGGTCGCGGCCGGTGGCGGCGGCATCCCGGTGGTCCGCCGGGCCGACGGCTCCCTGGCCGGAGTCGAGGCGGTGGTCGACAAGGACCTGGCCTCGGCCCTGCTCGCGGCCAACCTGGACGCCGAGGTCCTGCTCGTCCTCACCGGGGTCGAGCACGTGGCCGTCGACTTCGGCCGCCCCACCCAGCGGGACCTGCACGAGCTGCGCGCCGCCGAGCTGGCCGAGCACGCCACCGGCGGCCAGTTCGCCCCCGGCAGCATGCTCCCCAAGGTCCAGGGCGTCCTGCGATTCCTGGCCCAGGGCGGCCACCGGGCCGTCATCACCACCCCCGAGCTGTCCGAGAAGGCCCTTGCCGGCGAGATCGGCACCCAGGTGACCGCTCCTTGAAAGCGAACAGGTTGGAATCCTGCTCCGGTGGGCCCGAACGGTCCTGGACCACCTGGTCGCCGAGCCTACTCAGTTCGGCCAAGCGGGTCTTGTGTGGGTTTTCCACTGCCCGCTGGCCTACGGGTGGCCCGGGTCCCTCACAGCCGGGGCGCTGCAGGTCAGGCCTGGCCGGTAGCTCTCCAACCACAATCCTCCGGTCGTGGCCGGGCACACCTGGCCGCCGCCGGGCCCGCAAGCCCAGGCCCCGCCGTGCGATCACCACCGCTGCGGCATGATGGCCGCTCACGGCGATCGACGACTTAGTCGAATGGTTAAGTGGTGCCTGCCAGTAGCGCCGCCCCCATTTCGATGTCCAGCCGGGATCCACCGCGATCACCCACAGGCCACGGCTGGCGGCCATTCCGACAAGCAGGTTGCGGAACGAGCGGGTCGGGATCCCCGCGATCACCCTGCGGAAGCGCTTGCCGGGCCGCCCACGGCCCAGGGTCTCACGGCCGGTCTGGCGGGCGTCGGCAAAGTCGAGGTTCTCGATCACGATCGACCGGCAGCCGCTGGTGGCGGCCAGCTGCAGGATCGACGTGATCACCGCCCGCAGCCGGCCGTTGCGGGTACTGGCCGACAGCCAAGCCAACTGAAGGGGTATGGTCTGGGGTGGGCCGATCGGGTTGCCACTTGGATCCAGTATCCAGCCTGCAAGGTGGTCGGCGTTCAGGTCGATGCCCAGCGCCCGATGTCGACGCAACTCCTGCAGAGACGGCGGCTGCTCTGGCTTGATCCGCCAGGAGGCGTCCAGGTACCAGCGGGCCTTGGCAGAGTCGAAGCTGATGTCGTAGCGGACCGCCCCGGTGGCAGCCTGAGCCGCCCACTCTTCGCCGCGATGGCGGAACACTACCGGACAGCCCAGGCGGTACGTGCAGGCGCGGTTGGGCGTGTTGGACAGGGCCGCCAGCGGGGTCGGCAGTCGAAGCTCCAGCCAGTGTTGATCAGGATGGACCCGGATCGTCTCATTGCCCCACCGTTTGACCGCGTCCCCATCGGCGCTCAGGAACCACCGTTCAGCCTGCCACTGGCCTCGCCATTGTTCTATGGAGAGGCTGGGTTCGTTGAGGTTGTGGCGGTGCCTGGCCAGCCGACGGCCACCTCGACAGACCGATACCCGACCGGTAGCCAGCCTGCTGTCGACCCAAGTCAGCTGGGCCTGCAGGTGCTGCAACCGTTGTTGTTTGGCGAACCGCTCGGCCTGGCTCGCATAGCCACGGATCCGGCCACACGCGCCTCCGACAGGGACCGCCAACCGTGCCTGGATCGTACGGATGGCCCGACTCAGTCCGACCCTGCGGCCGACCAGATTGGCCCACCCTTGCTCCCACTGATTATTCGACGTCCGCGTTATCGATCCGGCCCAACGGCTCGACGAGCTGATGGTCAGCGTTCGCTTGCGGACTGTGCGCTGCTCCTGAGCCTGACCGAGCCGGCATCGCCAGGAAATATCCACGCTGGCAAGATGACCAAGGTGTTCCCCCACAGCCCGCAAGACAACCTCGTCTGCACCTGTCACCCGCAGCCGGGTACGGATCCGAGCCCCTGCTGGTCGGACAACCACAAACGGCGTATTGATCGAACGCATGTTCCCATCCTATGCCGATCCAGCGACTGCATGTTGTGCCAGGTCCACACCCGCCAAGCAGCTCAGCCCTTCGCATCTAAATGCACCTCTGCTCTCAGTAAGGCCAGCCGATGTTTACCTCCTGGCCTCTCCCCGCTTTCTGCGAATTCCCGGTGATGCAGGTGGTCGCCATCGTCTCGTTCCGCCTCGGCGGGCCCGACGGGGTGTCGGTGGTGGCCGGCCACTGGGCCGAGGCGTTCCGCCGCCTCGGGCTGGCGGTGCGGACGGTGGCCGGGGCCGGGCGGGCCGACCGGCTGGTGCCCGGCCTTGCCATGGACGCCACCCCCGGCCCGGACCTGCCCGACCGGCTGGCCGAGGCCCTGGACGGGACGGGCCTGGTGGTGGTCGAGAACGTCTGCTCCCTGCCCCGCAACCTGGCCGCCGCCCAGGCCCTGGCCGCCCTGCTGGCGGGCCGGCCGGCCATCCTCCACCACCACGACCTGCCCTGGCAGCGCCCGGAGTTGGGCGAGCCACTCGGCTGGCCGCCCGACGACCCCGCCTGGGCCCACGTCACTATCAACGAGCTGAGCCGCGGGGAGCTGGCCGACCGCGGGATCACGGCCACCACCGTCTACGGCGGCTTCCCGGCCCCCGGCCCCGGCCGCCGGGAGCTGGCCCGGGGGCGGCTCGGGGTCGCCAACGGCCGCCGGCTGCTGCTCCAGCCGACCCGGGCCATCCGTCGCAAGAACGTCCCCGCCGGCCTGGCCATGGCCGAGGCCCTGGCCGCCGACTACTGGCTGACCGGCCCGGCCGAGGACGGCTACGCGGCCGAGCTCGAGCGCCTGCTCGCCACCACAACGGCCAGGGTCCACCGCCGCATCCCCGACGGCCTGACCATGGATGACGCCTACGCCGCCTGCGACGCCGTCGTCTTCCCCTCGACCTGGGAGGGGTTCGGGGCACCGCTGGTCGAGGCCTCACTGCACCGCCGCCCCCTGGCCGTCGGCGACTACCCGGTCGCGGCCGAGCTGGCCGCCTTCGGCTTCCGCTGGTTCCCAGCCGACGACCCAACCCCGCTCAAGGCCTTCCTCGACCGCCCCGACTCGGACCTGCTGGCCGCCAACCAGGCCGTCGCCCGGCGCCACTTCTCCCTGGACGCCCTGACCCGCCAGCTGGCCACCCTGCTGGACAGCTCCGGCTGGGACAACCTGGCCTAGACACCAATGCCGCGCGGCGACCCGGCCCTAGTGCTGTACGGCGACCCGGCAACAGTGCTGCGCGGCGCAGGGCTGTGGACAGCCGCGCGCACCTCCTCCCCCGTCGGCTACGCTCCCCACCGGGGGCTGAACCCGGAGCCGGGTCGTCGAAGGCCGTCTTGCACGGGGCTGACCCACCGTGCCGGGTGCGTGCATAGGGCCCGAACGGCCGACCCACCGTGCCAGGTGCGTGCTGGGGCCCCGACGGGCATGTGGTGCGGGATCGGAGCTTCGGCGGGCTAGGACTCGCCGCCGATGTCGACGTGGTAGGCCTCGTAGACCAGGTCGAGGCCGCGCTTGCGGTGGCGGACCAGGTCGGCGAACAGCCGCACGCTGTGGTCGCGCAGGGCCTGGACGGCGTCGGGGTCGCCGGCGCTGGCGCACTCGGCAAGGCCGCGGCCGATGCCCTCGGTGATGTCGGCGTGCTCGCGGCGGAACCGGGTGACGCGGTTGGCCAGGCGGGGGGCGTTCTCGAGGATCTCCTGGTAGAGGCCGCCCGGGGCCTCGGTGACCTCGACGTGGGCCGCGAACACCATCTGGAGGCGCTCAAGGACCGGGATCAGCCGGGTCGGGAGGCCGTCGGGGCCGCCAAGGCCGTCCGGGTCATCGGGAGCGGCCAGGGCCTCCTCGAGCCCGGCGATGGCCCGCCGGAGGCTGAGCCGCTGCCCCTTGGCCGCCTCCAGGGCGCTGGTGGACGCCTCGTACGCCTCGCCGACCTCACGCTGCTTCATACGCCGGCTCCTCCCGTGTCCCCCGGACGGTGGTCACGGGTGGTCACGGAAGTGTGGCGGAAAGTGGGCCACTTGTCACCGTAGAACTTTGGTACTAGTCCCCTACAGCCGGACGAGC
>Ga0307415_100001669_pt1 | contig 10776 bp, 7 predicted proteins | sample DK1Cmetagenome_FD_204524 | JGI IMG/M metagenome (GOLD analysis project Ga0307415, IMG submission 204524) | Maize rhizosphere microbial communities from greenhouse at UC Davis, California, United States - DK15-C-2 | ecosystem: Host-associated > Plants > Roots > Rhizosphere > Soil | place: USA...
TCGCCCACTCGACGAAGTGACGCGCCCTCCCCCGCACGGCGCCGAGGCACTCCCGAGCGCGGCGGCCCCCCCGGCCGCCGCGCGCCGTTTGTCCGCGCACCCGCCCGCGCACCCGCTCGCGCACCGGCCCGCCCTCGCCGTCCTCTCGGCCACCCAGGCCGCCGCGGCCGATGTCGCCGCCATCGCCGGCGGCGTGCCGTCTCGCGCCCTCATGCAGCGCGCGGGCGCGGCCGCCGCCGCGGAGATCGCCCGCCGCCTCGCCGACCGCCTCGCCGAGGGCGTGCTGCTCCTCGCCGGCGCCGGCAATACCGGCGGCGACGCCTGGGTGGTCGCGCGCGCGCTGGCCGCCGCGGGGGTGCGCTGCAGCGTCCACGCGCCGCTCGACGCCCGCACGCCCGACGCGCGCGCCGAGCGCGAGCTCGCGCTGCCGCTGGTGGAGTGCGTCGACGATCCGAGCACCCGCGCCGGCATCGTCGTCGACGGGCTGCTCGGCACCGGCGCGTCGGGCGCGCCGCGCGGCGCCGTGGCCGGGGCGATCGCCGCGGCGGGGGAGCTGCGCGCGCGCGGCGCGGCCGTCGTCGCGCTCGACGTGCCGAGCGGCGTCGACGCGACCACCGGCGCGGCGGAGAGTGCCGTGCAGGCCGACCTCACGCTCACCTTCGGCACGATGAAGCGCGGGCTGCTCGCGGCCCGCGAGGCGGCCGGCGCGGTGGCGGTGCTCGACATCGGGCTCGGGGCCCACGCGGCCCTCGACGACGGCGCCGCCACGCTCGCCACGCACGCCTGGGTCGCCGGCCGCGTGCCGGCCATTCCCGCCGACTCGCACAAGGGCACCCGCCGGCGCCTGCTCGTGATCGGGGGCGGGGAAGGGATGGCCGGCGCCTCGCTCCTCGCCGCGCGTGCCGCGGTGCGCAGCGGCGTGGGGATGGTGCGGCTCTGCGTGGCGCCGGCGTCGCTCCCCGTCGTGCAGGCGGCCGCGCCCGAAGCCCTCGCCGCACGCTGGCCGACGTCGGACGAGGAGGCCGACGCCGCGACCGGCGAGTGGGCGCACGCGGTGCTGCTCGGTCCCGGACTCGGCCGCTCCGCCGAGACGCGGGCGCTCGTCGAGCGCGTGCTGCGGCGGTGGCGGGGCCCTGTGGTGCTCGACGCCGACGCGCTCAACGTGTTCGAGGGCGAGGCGGACGCACTGGCCGGGCTGCTCGGCGGGCGGCCGGCGCTGGTCACGCCGCACGTGACCGAGTTCGCGCGGCTCGCCGGCGGCAGCGCGCAGGACGCGCTCGACCACCGCTTCGACGCCGGGGCGTCGCTCGCCCGGCGCATCGGCGCCGCGGTGCTGCTCAAAGGGGTGCCGACCGTGGTGACCGCCCCGTCGGGTGAGAGCGTCGTCAGCGCGGCGGGCACGCCGGCGCTGGCGGCGGCCGGCAGCGGCGACCTGCTCGCCGGGATCGCGGCCACCCTCCTCGCGCAGCTCGGCGACCCGCTTGCCGCCGGCGCCTGCGCGGCCTGGGTGCACGGCCGCGCGGCGGAGCTGGCGACCGCCGGGCGCGGCGTGCGCGGCGTCACGCTCGACGACGTCACCCGCGCGATTCCCGACGCCTGGCCGCGCGGCGCCCCGCCGCCGGCGTACCCCGTGCTCGTCGAGCTGCCCCGCGTCGGCGGCAGGAGCTAGCCCGTGGCGAGGTCGCGGCGGTTGGCGTTCGCGCTGCTCGTGGCGGGTGTGTGGCTCCTCGGCGCCGCCTGCGCGGCCGGGGGCGCCGGCGGGCTGGGAGGGCGCCTGTCGCCGCGCGGCGGGTCGCTGCGCCGCGAGGACCAAGTCCTCCTCACGCGCTTCGCCGACGTCACCGGACTCGCGGCGTCGCAACGGCTGCTCTTCGTCACGACGCCCTACGGCATTGGCGTCTACGACCGACGGTTCGACTCGTGGCTCCCGCCGCTCACCGGACCCGGCGACTACGACAACGGCCGGGTGAGCTTCGTGGCCGCTGACCCGTCGATCGACGCCGTGTGGGTGGGCGGGTCGGGGTTCGTGCTCTTCTACCAGCCCTCGGTGGACGTGCTGCAGCGCATGAGCGTGCCCGGCGTCGTCGACCAGATCCTGTTCGACCGCCGCAACGGCGCGGCCGGCGCCTACGTGCGCTCGGCCGGACAGTGGTCGCTCGTGTCGAGCACCGGCTTCGTCACGCCCGTGATGGACCGCAACGACCTGCCGGCCGGCGACGACCAGGTGCGGCCCGTCACGCTGCCGCAGATCTACGAGCAGTTCCCGGCGCTGCAGGGGTTCGAGCGGCTGCTGACGCGCGACGGCCAGCTCCGGAGCTGGCCGGTGAGCGCCGGCACGCAGTCGCCCGATCAGCCGAGCGAGGTGTGGCTCGGCACGCTCGGCAACGGCCTGTTCAAGGTGAACCCGTACTTCAACACGAGCGAGCACCTCGCCTTTGGCCTGCTCGACCGCGGGGCGGGCGCCGTGGCGCTCGCCGCCGACGGCGTGTGGGCGGCGGGGCTCGGCGACGCGCAGTCCGGCGGCCGCGGCGGGCTGACGTTCATCAGCGAAGACCTCCAGGAGTGGCGGTGGGTCGAAGGCGCGCTCGCGCAGCCGCTCGCCGGCGCGCGAGCCTACGCGCTCGACGTGCGCGGGCAGACGGCGTGGCTCGGCACCGACCGCGGCGTGGCGCGGGTCGACACGCGCGGCGAGGGAGACGTCGTGGTGTGGGCCGGCATCACCGGCCTGCCCGACGACCGGGCGCTCGCGGTGCTCGCCCGCCCGGACGGCGCGTGGGTGGGCACGGCGCGGGGCCTCGTGTTCGTGAGCGACAGCGCGAGCAGCCGCAGCGCCCAGCCGGAGGGGATCGGGCCGACCGTCGCGAGCGGCACGCCCGTTCGCGCACTCTTGGCCACCGGCGACACGCTCTGGGTGGGGACGGACGCGGGGCTCCTCCTCCTGCCGCCGGGCAACGACACGCTGGCCCGGCGCCCGGCGGCCGCCACGCAGGAGCCGCGCCTCGCGCAACCGATTCGCGCCATCGCCCACAGCGACTCGCTCGTCGTCGTCGCCAACGCGGACGAGCTCCTGCGCTTCAACCTGAACACCGGCCAGCTCCTGCCGCGGCTCGACGCCGTGAACGTCCGCGCCGTGGGCCAGGTCAACGTCCTGGCGATGGACGACCGCACGATCTGGGTGGGCGGGCCGCTCGGCGTGCTCGTCGTCGACCGCGGCACCGGCGCGTCGCGGCTGCTCGGCCCCGCCTACCAGGTGACGAGCGAGACCTTCGACATCGCCCTCGCCCCCGACTACGCCTGGCTGGCGACGCGCGAGGGCGTCGTGCGCCTGCGGCGCCTCCCCGACGGTACGGTGCGGTAACGGTCGCCGGCGCCGTGACGGCGACCCCGCTCGGACCCGGCCGCGAGTTCGACGCCATCCGCGAGATGCAGCGCCGGTGGGGCGCCGCCGCCCAGGGGCTCGGCGACGACTGCGCCGTGCTCGACGTCCCCGCCGGTGAGCGGCTGTGCGTGAGCACGGACAGCTCGGTGGAGGACGTGCACTTTCGGCGTGGCTGGCTCGCGCCGGCCGAGATCGGCTACCGGGCCGCCATCGCCGCGCTGAGCGACCTCGCGGCGATGGCGGCGCGCCCGCTCGGGATGCTCGTGGCGATCACCGTGCCGCCCCGCTGGCGCGAGGCGCTCTACGAGATCGCCGACGGCGTGGGTGACGCGGCGCGGGCGACCGGCGCGCCGATTCTGGGCGGCGACACGACCGGGGGCGAGACCCTGGCGATCACCGTGACCGTGCTCGGCGCCGCCCGCGCACCGCTGCTGCGGAGCGGCGCGCGGGCCGGCCACCGCGTCTACGTCACCGGCGCGCTCGGCGGGCCGGCGGCGGCGCTGCGAGCGTTGCTGCGCGGCGAAGCGCCGCGCGCCGGCGACCGAGCGCGCTTCGCCCGGCCGACGGCGCGGATCGAGGAGGCCCTGTGGCTGGCGGCGCACGGCGCGGCCGCCGCCGTAGACGTCTCGGACGGGCTCCTGGCGGACGCGGCGCACCTCGCGGCGGCGAGCGGCGTGCGCGTCGTGCTCGACCTCGATCGCCTGCCCACCGTGCCCGGGGCGGACGTGCGCGACGCGGCGGGGAGCGGGGAGGAGTACGAGCTCGTGGTGACGTCGCCGGTGCCGCTCGATGATACCGCGTTCGAGGCGGCGCTCGGCACGCGGCTCACCGAGATCGGACTCGTGCGGGCGGCGGAGGGGGACGCAGTTCGAGTGGAGGCGCGATTGGGTGGTGTGCGCGTTGACCTGCCGGCCGGCTACGACCACTTTTCACCGTGATGGTCACCCTCCTCGTCGGGCTCACGGTTCTCGTCGTCACCCCGCCACTCGCAGCCGTGGCGTTCGTAGCGGCGGCGCTCGGCGTACGGGACCGGCCCGGCGGGCTGTTCGATTGGCTCCCACACGCGTGGGCGACGGCGATCCTGCGCTCGGCGGGGGTGCGCGTGCGCGTGCACGGCGAGGAGCGGATGCGCAGCGGCGAGTCGCGCGTGTATGTCAGCAACCACGTGAGCTGGTTCGACGTGTTCGCGCTGGCGAGCCGCCTGCCGCGCTACAAGTTCGTGGCCAAGGCGGAGCTGGCCAAGATTCCGATCTTCGGGGCCGGCGCGAGGGCGGTGGGCACCGTGTTCATCGAGCGCGAGAACCGAAAGAGCGCGTTCGAGTCGTACCGCGCCGCGGCCGACCAGATTCGGGCCGGCGCGCCCGTGGTCGTGTACCCCGAGGGCACGCGCGGCGAGACGTACGCGCTGCGACCGTTCAAGAAGGGTCCGTTCGTGCTCGCCATCGCCGCCGGCGTCCCGATCGTGCCGACGATCATCCACGGCACCATCGACGTCATGCCGCGCCGCTCGTGGCGCGTCCGGCCGGGTGACGTCGACATCCACTTCCTCGAGCCGATCGAGACTTCCGGCTTCGGCTACGACGATCGGGAGCGGCTCATGCAGCTCGTCTGGACGCGCATGGCCGACGGGCTGCGTGATCTGTACGGCGTCGAAAGTACCGCGGGACGCGTGGGTGTGGTGCAAGCCGGAGCGTTGAGCGGTGAGCGGTGAGCGTCGAGCGGTGAGCCTCGGGCTCTACGCGGCGCACCCCGCCGTCCGCGGGCTCGCGCTCACTCGAGTGCCGCCTGAGCGCGTGCCGTGCGCACCGCGACGCTACGGCTCATGGAACGCGGCCACTCCACGCTCAACGCTGCACGCTCAACGCTCACCGCTCAGGTAGACCTCCACACCAATCCATTCGCCTTCCATGTCGACGATAATTGATATCACCGCCCGCGAGATCCTCGACAGCCGTGGCAATCCGACCGTGGAGGCCGACGTGACGCTCGCCACGGGCGTGGTGGGGCGCGCGGCGGTGCCGAGCGGTGCGTCGACCGGGGAGCATGAAGCCCTCGAGCTGCGCGACGGCGACGCCGACCGGTACGGCGGCAAGGGGGTGCGCCGGGCCGTGCAGACCATCGAGGAGCAGATCGGGCCGGCGCTGAGCGGGATGCGGGCCACCGATCAGGTGGGCGTCGACCGGGCGATGCTGGAGATGGACGGGACGCCGAACAAGGAGAAGCTCGGCGCGAACTCGATCCTCGCGGTGTCGCTGGCGACGGCGCGGGCGGCCGCCGAGGACGTGGGCCTGCCGCTGTATCGCTATCTGGGCGGCCCCATGGTGCGGACGATGCCGGTGCCGATGATGAACATCCTGAACGGCGGCGCGCACGCCACCAACACGGTGGATTTCCAGGAATACATGATCGTCCCCGTGGGGGCGGAGACGTTCCAGGACGCCGTGCGGATGGGCGCCGAGGTGTTCCACGCGCTGAAGAAGGTGCTCGTCAAGCGCAAGCTGTCGACGGGCGTGGGCGACGAGGGGGGCTTCGCACCGGATCTCAAGACCGACGAGGACGCGCTCCGCGTCGTGATCGAGGCGATCGAGAGCGCGCGCTACGCGCCCGGCCGCGAGATCGCGATCGCGCTCGACTGCGCGGCGAGCGAGCTGCACAAGGACGGCACCTACACGTTCAAGAAGAGTGGCGGCGGGTCGCGCAACGCGGACGGGATGATCGACCTGTACCAGCAGTGGCTCGAGGAGTACCCCATCGTGTCGATCGAGGACGGGCTGGCCGAGGACGACTGGGAGGGCTGGCAGCGGCTGACCGAGCGGCTCGGCGACCGCGTGCAGCTCGTCGGCGACGACCTGTTCGTGACGAGCACCGAGCGGCTGCGGCGCGGGATCGAGAGCGAGGTGGCGAACGCGATCCTGATCAAGGTGAACCAGATCGGCACGCTCACCGAGACGCTGGCGGCGATCGAGATGGCGCGCTCGGCGGGCTACCTGTCGGTGATCTCGCACCGATCTGGTGAGACCGAGGACACGTTCATCGCCGACCTCGCGGTCGCCACCGGCGCGGGGCAGATCAAGACTGGCTCGGCGAGCCGTACCGACCGGGTAGCGAAGTACAACCAGCTTCTGCGCATCGAGGAGCAGCTCGGCGACGTGGCGGAGTACCCGGGCGGCGCGATCTACGGGTTGAACAACGCGTGAAACGGCTTCGGTGAGGCGGCTCCCGTGAAGCGGCTGTTCTGGGGCGTGGTGGCGCTGGCGGCGATTGCCTTCGCGGTCGAGGGCGGCGAGTACGGCACCACGGATCTGGTGCGGCAGCGGGCGCGCAAGCGGGCGGCGCAGGCCGACCTGGCGCGGCTGCAGCACGAGGTGGACTCGCTCAAGCTGTGGAAGCGGGCACTGACGAGCGACCCGGCGGTGCAGGAGCGGATCGCGCGCGAGGAGTTCGGGATGGTGCGCGGCGACAAGGAGTTGCTGTACCGGTTCGCGGAGCCGGACACGGGAGGGCGCGAGCAGTAGCGGCGAGGGGTTGGGGGCGGGCGGTGGGGACCCCGGATTGGGCTTGACTTGGCGGGCTGGAAGATTAGAATACGAACACTGCCGCGGGGTGGAGCAGCCTGGTAGCTCGTCGGGCTCATAACCCGAAGGTCGCGGGTTCAAATCCCGCCCCCGCTATGGGTGGAGACAGACGGCCGGTCCGAGAGGGCCGGCCGTTTTGTCGATGTAAGGGGTGGGGCAGGGTAGCTCAGCTGGTTAGAGCACGGCACTCATAATGCCGGGGTCGCGGGTTCGAGTCCCGCCCCTGCTACTTCGTAAGGCCCGCGACCGCAACAGGTTGCGGGCCTTCTCATTCAGGGCGTTGAGTGGGGCGTGGATTTGCGGCACTGCGCCGGTCGACGCAGGCCCACGCTCCTCTAGCGCGCTTCTCTTCTTCGGGTTGCGCCCCGTAGTTGAAGCGCGAGCAGTCCATCAGCGTCGTACGATCGCTGTCACGCCAACACGAAGTCGCCCTCGTTGATCCGCCGCGACTTCCACCAGTACTCCGACGAGAAGCCCGGCCACAGGACCGGGCTTTCGCCCTTCTCGTCGAGGTACCAGCTCTGGCACCCGGTCGCGAACACCGTGCGCTTCGCGCGCTCGGTGAGCCCAGCGTTGAAACGTTCCTGAGCCTGCGCCCGCACCTGCATAGTTCCGGCCCCGGTCGCGCGCAGGTGGCGCAGGCAGTTGATCACATAGCGGATCTGTGCCTCGATCATGAAGACGATCGAGTTGTTCGCCACACGGCTGTTCGGACCCGTGATGAAGAAGAGGTTCGGGAAGCCGGCAGTCGCGACGCCGAGGTAAGCCCGCGGCCGCGACCTCCACACGTCGTTGAGCTCCACACCCCCGGGACCCACGAAGCGCACGGGCGAGGTAAAGTCGAGCGTGCGAAAGCCAGTCCCGTACACGATCACGTCGACGTCACGCTCCGCCCCATCGGCCGTCACGACACTCCGCTCCCGGACCTCGGCGACCCCATCGGTCACGACTTCCACGTTAGGCTGCGACAGGGATTGCAGGTAGTCGTTGGAAAGGAGAACGCGCTTGCAGCCGATCCGGTAATTCGGCGTGAGCTTGGTGCGGACGGCTGGATCGGGCACCGCCTTGCGCAGGTACCGGAGCGCAAGCCCCTCGGCGAACTTGAGGTATTCCGGCTTCAGGGTGTACCCGATCCCAAAGACCTCCTGCCGCCAGTACAGCCAGTTGCGGAACAGCCACATGTAGCCCGGGAGCCCGTCAAAAAGCGCGCGCTCCCACGCGCGGATCGGCCGATCGGGCTTGGGGAGGACCCACGGCGGAGTGCGCTGGAAGAGACGGAGCTTCGCGACGCGGGGAACGATCTGCGGCACGAACTGGATCGCGCTCGCCCCCGTCCCGACGACTCCGACGCGCTTCCCCGAAAGGTCTACGGAGTGATCCCATGTCGACGAGTGAAACGCCGGGCCCTGAAACCGCTCGAGCCCGGATATCCTCGGCAGCTGCGGCCGGCTTAGTCCTCCCATGCACGACGTCACGACGCGCGCGGTGAAGGCGTCGCCGCGCTGCGTCGTCACGCGCCAGCGACTCTGACGTTCGTCGAATACGGCCTCCCTGACCTCGCTGTCGAAGCGCATCGAGGAACGCAGTCCATGCTTCTCGACGACGGCCCTGAGGTAGTCCCAGATCTCCCGCTGCGTCGGGTACATCCGGCTCCACCCCGGGTTCTTCTCGTACGAAAACGAGTAGAGGTGCGAGGGGACGTCGCAGGCGCACCCGGGATACGTGTTGATGCGCCACGTGCCGCCGACCTCCGGTCCGCGCTCCAGGATCAGGAAGGAGTCGAATCCGGCGCGCTTGAGCTGGATGCCCATGCCGATGCCGGAGAAGCCACTACCGATGATCAGGACGTCGACGCTCGACGTCGTGCCGGACCCAAGCTCACCCTGGAAAGCAGTCACATCCCCTCCTGGTGCGTCTGCAACCTCTCTACGGACGCTCGCCACGCCCCACTTGGCTCACCTCGTACGCAGCCGCGCGCAGCATATTCAGGTCACCCAGCGGTTCGAGCACCGCGCCGTTCGCCGCCGACCACGACGGCGTCGCCCGGAGCGCGAGCGGGGCCGGGGTCGTCCTCGCTCCGCGCAGCGTGAGCGTCGCGACGGGTAGCCACGCGGAGCGCCACGCCACGCGATGGTCGTCCATCGGCGTGCTCCCCGGATCGCGATACCCTTGCAGCTCGAAGGACCAGCGCAGTGGCCCCTCCTCCAGGCGCCGCTCCAGATCGACAGCCAGGGCGTGCGGCCCGGTTCCGCGCACCGCGGCGTCGGCGACGCCCAACGGTGCGAATCGGTAACGCACCGCAAAGGGCCCGAGCTGAAAGGGTGCCCGACTGTAGAACGTCAGTGCGGCGAGACTCACCCCCGCCTGCGCGGCGCGCGACACGGTGCGGACCATGCGAAGGCCGTCCCTCGGGCCGATCGCGCGCACCAGGATGACCAGTGCGCCGACCCGACCCGCGACGCCGCCCCGGGCGGCCGACGCCGCGGCACCCAACGAGGCGAGCATGGCCCGCGCGTCCCGCGCGTGGTGGGCCTCGCCGGTCGTGGCAAGGAGATCCACTCGCGCCTCGCCGGCACCGACGCGCACGCCCAGCCCGCGCTGGTCCGGCACCTCGTCTGGTCGGGCGACTGGGAACGCGCTCGACAGCCGGAGGGCCGCCGGCCACGCCGCACCCGGCGTGAACGGGCCGACCTGCAGAGGCGCCGGTACCGCGGTCGAGACGTCGAACGTGGCGTTCGCCGACTCGACGAGGCTCTTTCGATGTAGCGCGTGCCCCGCACGGCTACCGGCGCCCGCAGCCCCCTGGAGTGATGCGACGGCGCGCCGTGCCTCGGCGAGCAGCGCTGCCTGCTCATCGGGGGTTCGGACCGGCATCGCCGCACGCCAATCGTAGCCCCAGGAGGCGAGGATGGCGTGCGGGTCCGTCACTCGGCGAGCGCCCGCTCACCCGACCACGGGTCCTTCGCCAGGGCCTCGTCGAACGCACGCGTCGGATGTCGCGTGGGGTCGAGCGTGCCCTCGTCCCAGGGCTCGAAGCCGTTCCGCACGTTGGCGAGTCCGGTGTGCTCCAACTCGGGGTAGTGCCGCAACAGCACGTCCTTGAAGCTCGATCGATCGATCCACTCCAGCCCCTCCTCCGTGTACACCTCCGGCCGGTAGTCGTCCGTGTAGAATCGATCGCCGAGCAGCCGCCAGCTGGCGTTGAGGATGAACACCTGAAAGAGCGTCTCCCCAAATCCGAAACCGTCCGGCCGATTGCCCTCGCACAGCGTGCCGATCAACAAGTCCACGTCGTCGATCCGATCGCGGCCTTGTGCGTCGGTGCCGTACATCCGGCGCAGCGTTGCGGCGGTGGCCGGATCCTCGGTAAGCGTGTCGAAGTCGGGCACGCGCAGAAGGCCCAGCTCCGCGCGCAGCTGATTGTAGTTAGGCACTCCCCGCTCGCGGTCGCGGTACAGGTCCAGCGCGCCCAGGTCGAGCAGGGGCATGTCGGGAGTCGAGACGTCGAGCAGGACGGCAGGGTAATTGTTGGCCACCAGCGCGCAACAGTTCTGGCGCCCCATCGACGCCGCCAGGACGGACGGCCCGTAATCCCGCAGCAGCCCCTTCACCGCCGCGTTGCGGGTTCGCAGCAGCGGAATCTCCGCCCTGTCTCCGGTGCGCGTCTCGACGCGCACGGCATCCGGGAGGAGCGAGTGCATGCGGTAGACCGCGGTGAATTCCTCCGAGAGGCCGTAGCGCGCGAACGAGACCGAGGGACCGCCCACGATCCCGCCGAGCTCGGGGCTGTCGATGGGGAACGGCTCCAGCGTGCGTGGCTGG
>Ga0307415_100001672_pt1 | contig 10761 bp, 10 predicted proteins | sample DK1Cmetagenome_FD_204524 | JGI IMG/M metagenome (GOLD analysis project Ga0307415, IMG submission 204524) | Maize rhizosphere microbial communities from greenhouse at UC Davis, California, United States - DK15-C-2 | ecosystem: Host-associated > Plants > Roots > Rhizosphere > Soil | place: USA...
GTCGCGGCGGGCCTGCTGCTCAACGTCACGCCGGGCCCGGACATGGCCTACATCGCCGCGCGCGCCGCCGCCGGCGGGTTTCGCGCCGGCGCCGCGGCCACGTTCGGCATCACGGCCGGGTGCATCATCCATACGCTCGCTGCCGCGACCGGGTTGTCTTTGCTGCTGGCGACGTCCGCGGCTGCGTTCACGATCGTCAAGTGGTGCGGAGCCGCCTATCTCGCCTATGCCGGCGTTCGCCTGCTCGTCGCCGCGTTGCGCCGGCCGCTCGCGGCCGCGGCGACGATGAGGGCGCCGCGTCCGGCCTCGATGCCGCGCATCTTCCGCGAAGGGCTCGTGATCAACGTCTTCAATCCCAAGGTCGCGCTGTTCTTCCTCGCATTCCTGCCGCAGTTCATCGATGCGTCGGCGTCGAGCCCGGCGCTCGCCTTCGTGTTCCTCGGCACGCTGTTCAATGTCAACAGCCTGTTCGTGAACCTCCCCGTCGCCTGGCTCGCTTCGGAGGCGGCGCGCTGCGGACGCGCGAGCGAGCGTGCGTCCCGGCTGCTGCACGGGGCCGCAGGCGCCTTGTTCCTCGTGCTCGCCGCGCGGCTGGCCGCCTTCGAGCGCCACTGAGAAGCGATGGCCACGATCGAATCGCGACTGGACGTGCGCAGCGAGGTGTTCGCCGCGAATCGCGAGGCGATGCGGTTGCAGGTCGAGGACCTCCGGGCGAAGCTCGACGCGGTCGAGCGCGGCGGTGGCGACGCCGCGCGCGCGAGGCACGTCCAGCGCGGCAAGCTGCTGCCGCGCGACCGCGTCCGCGCGCTGCTCGACCCCGGCAGCCCGTTCCTCGAGCTGTCGCCGCTCGCCGCGTACGACATGTACGACGACAACATCGCCGCCGCCGGCATCATCACCGGCATCGGCCGCGTGTCCGGGCGGGAGTGCGTGATCGTCTGCAACGACGCGACGGTCAAGGGCGGCACCTATTACCCGATCACGGTGAAGAAGCACCTGCGCGCGCAGGAGATCGCGCGCGACAACGGGCTGCCGTGCATCTACCTCGTCGACTCGGGCGGTGCGAACCTGCCGAACCAGACGGACGTCTTCCCGGACAGGGACCATTTCGGCCGGATCTTCTACAACCAGGCGACGCTCTCCGCCGCCGGCATCCCGCAGATCGCCGTCGTCATGGGCTCGTGCACCGCCGGCGGCGCGTACGTCCCGGCGATGTCCGACGAATCGATCATCGTCCGCGAGCAGGGCACGATCTTCCTCGCCGGACCGCCGCTCGTGAAGGCGGCGACCGGCGAGATCGTGACCGCCGAGGAGCTCGGGGGCGCGGACGTCCATACGCGCGTCTCCGGGGTCGCCGATCACTTCGCGCAGGACGACCACCACGCGCTCGGCATCGCGCGCCGCATCGTCGCGAACCTGAACCGGCACAAGGGCTCGGCGCTCGAGGTGGCGGAGCCGGTGCCGCCGCGCTACGCCGAGGACGAGCTCTACGGCGTGATCAACGCCGACATCCGCAAGCCCTACGACGTCCGCGAGGTGATCGCCCGCATCGTCGACGCGAGCGAGCTCGACGAGTTCAAGGCACGCTACGGCACGACGCTCGTCACGGGCTTCTCGCGGCTGCACGGCTATCCGGTCGGCATCGTGGCCAACAACGGCGTGCTGTATTCGGAATCGGCGCAGAAGGGCGCGCACTTCATCGAGCTGTGCGCGCAGCGCGGCATCCCGCTCGTGTTCCTGCAGAACATCACCGGCTTCATGGTGGGCAGGAAGTACGAAGCCGGCGGCATCGCCAAGGACGGCGCCAAGATGGTGACCGCCGTCTCGTGCGCGAACGTGCCGAAGTTCACGGTGATCATCGGGGGCAGCTACGGGGCGGGCAACTACGGCATGTGCGGGCGCGCGTTCAACCCGCGCTTCCTGTGGATGTGGCCCAACGCGCGCATCTCGGTCATGGGCGGCGAGCAGGCGGCGACCGTGCTCGCCACCGTGCGGCGCGACGCGATCGAGGGCAAGGGCGGCGCGTGGAGCCGCGACGACGAGGAGGCGTTCAAGGCGCCGATCCGCGCGCAATACGAGCGCGAAGGCCATCCGTACTACGCGAGCGCGCGCCTGTGGGACGACGGCGTCATCGACCCGGCCCACACGCGGCGCACGCTGGCGCTCGCGCTGTCCGCCTCGCTGAACCAGCCGATCGCGCCGACGCGCTTCGGCATCTTCCGCATGTAACGGACCGATCGAGATGACGCGCAAGAAGACGCCCGCGGCGACGCCCGACGCGCAACCGTCGCTGCCGGGCTTCACGACCATCGACGTCGCCGAGCGCAACGGCGTGGCGCTCGTGACGCTGAACCGGCCGGCGCTCCACAACGCTTTCGACGAGACGCTGATCGCCGAATTGACGCAGGCGCTCGACTCGCTCGAGAGCGCGCCGCGCGTGCGAGCGCTGGTGCTGCTCGGCGCCGGTGCGAGCTTCTGCGCCGGCGCCGACCTGACGTGGATGCAGCGCATGGCGGCGTACGATTACGACCAGAACATCGCCGACGCGCGCGCGCTCGCGCACCTGCTGCAGCGGCTGGCGACGTTCCCGAAGCCGACGATCGCCCGCGTGCACGGGCCGGCGTACGGCGGCGGCGTCGGGCTGGTCGCGTGCTGCGACATCGCGCTGGCCGTCACGGGCGCGACGTTCGCGCTGTCCGAGGCGAAGCTCGGCCTCATTCCGGCCACCATCGGTCCGTACGTCGTCGAGGCGATCGGCGCACGGCAGGCGCGTCGCTACATGCTCTCCGGCGAGCGCTTCGAGGCCGCCGAAGCGTACCGACTCGGTCTCGTGCACGATCTCGTGCCGGGCGTCGACGAGCTCGACGCGCGGGTCAACGAGATCCTCGGCGAGCTTCTCGTCGCCGGGCCGCGCGCGCAATCCGCGGTGAAGGCGCTGGTGCGCTCGATCGCGCATCGTCCGATCGACGAGCGCGTGATCGCGGACACGGCCGAGCGCATCGCCACCGTGCGCGCGACCGACGAAGCGCGCGAGGGCATCGCCGCATTCCTGTCGCGTCGCTCGCCAGCCTGGGTGCCGGAGCCGCTGCGGCGCGACAAGCGCGGCAAAGGCTAGCCATGGACGGGGTTGCCGCGTTCGACACCTGGCAGCTCGTCGCGCTCGCGGGCGCGCTCGGATGGGCGAGCGGCGTGCGGCTGTACGCGGTGCTGTTCATCGTCGGCGGGCTCGGGCGCCTGGGCTGGATTCCGTTGCCGGGTGGATTGCAGCTTCTCGCCCATCCGTACGTTCTTACGGCGTCGGGCGCGATGTTCACGGTCGAGTTCTTCGCCGACAAGATCCCCGGCGTCGACTCCGCGTGGGACCTCCTGCAGACGTTCGTGCGCATTCCGGCGGGCGCCGCGCTCGCGGGCAGCGTGTTCGGCGACGCGCCGGCCGCGGCGACGCTCGCTGCGGCGATCCTCGGCGGGACGCTCGCCGCCGGCAGCCACCTCGCGAAGTCCGGCAGCCGCATGGCGATCAACACGTCACCCGAGCCGTTCTCGAACTGGGCGGCGTCGTTCGGCGAGGATCTCGCCGTCGGCGTCCTGCTCTGGCTCGCGTTCGCGTATCCGTGGGCGGCCCTTGCGGTGCTGGCGGTGCTCGTGCTCGCCATGATCTGGCTGATCCCGAAAGTCTGGCGGTTCCTCGCGCGCCTCGCCGAGCGCCTCGGCACGCTGTTCGGCGGCGGTGGCAAGGCGCCGCCGCAGGCGGATTAGCGGACGATCCGGCATGTTCGACACGATCCTCATCGCCAATCGCGGCGAGATCGCGGTCCGTGTCGCGCGCACGGCGCGCCGTCTCGGCATCCGCACGGTGGCCGTCTATTCGGACGCCGATGCGCGAGCGTTGCATGTCGAAGCGTGCGACGAAGCGTACCGGCTCGGGCCGGCACCGCCACGCGACAGCTACCTCGACGGCACGAAGATCCTCGCCGCCGCCCGGGCGAGCGGCGCGCAGGCCATCCATCCGGGCTACGGTTTCCTGTCGGAGAACGAGGCGTTCGCCACGGCGTGCGCGCAGGCGGGCGTGGTGTTCGTCGGCCCTCCACCCGCTGCGATCGCGGCGATGGGATCGAAGTCGGCGGCCAAGCGCATCATGGAGGACGCGGGCGTACCGCTCGTTCCCGGCTATCACGGCGACGATCAGCACGCCGGGCGGCTCGCGAAGGAGGCGGCGCGCATCGGCTTCCCGGTGCTGATCAAGGCCACGGCGGGCGGCGGCGGCAAGGGAATGAAGATCGTGACGCGCGCGGAGGATTTCGCCGCGGCGCTCGCGTCCGCGCAGCGCGAAGCGAAGGCGGGCTTCGGCGACGATCGCGTGCTCGTCGAGCGCTATCTCGCCTCGCCGCGCCATATCGAGATCCAGGTGTTCGCCGATCGCCACGGACGCGTCGTCCACCTGTTCGAGCGCGACTGCTCGGTGCAGCGCCGCCATCAGAAGGTGCTCGAGGAGGCGCCCGCGCCGGCGATGACCGACGATCGCCGTCGCGCGATGGGAGACGCGGCGATCGCGGCCGCCCGGGCGATCGGCTACGTCGGCGCCGGTACCGTCGAGTTCATCGTCGACGCGAGCGGGGCGTTCCACTTCATGGAGATGAACACCCGGCTGCAGGTCGAGCATCCGGTGACCGAGATGATCACCGGGCTCGACCTCGTCGAGTGGCAGCTTCGCGTCGCGGCAGGCGAGCCGCTGCCGCTCGCGCAGGAGGCGATCGTCGCGCGCGGCCACGCGATCGAAGCCCGCGTGTACGCCGAGGATCCGGACCGCGGCTTCCTGCCCTCGATCGGTCGCATCGTGCACTGGCGGATGCCGGCGAGCCGCGCGCGAGTGCGCGTCGACACGGGGTTTCGCGCCGGCGACGAGGTGTCGCCGTACTACGACCCGATGCTCGCCAAGGTCGTCGCTTGGGGCGAGGATCGCGCGCGCGCGTGCGCCGAGCTCGCCGACGCGCTTTCGCAATGCGAGGTCGCCGGCGTCGCCACCAATGTCGAGCTCCTGCAGCGCGTCGTGCAACACGACGCCTTCGCGTCCGGCAATGTGCATACCGGTCTCATCGATACCCATCGCGAAGCGCTGTTCCCCGCGGCGGGTCCGGTGCCCGCGCGGGCGCTGGTCGCGGCCGCCGCCGCGGAAGCGTTCGCCGTTGCCGGCGCGACGGCGCGCGCCGCCGCGCGCTCCGGCGATCCGCATTCGCCCTGGGATGCCATCGACGGCTTCACGCCGAGCCGTCCGGCGGCCGGCATCGCGATGACCTTCGCCGACGCAGACACGTTGCACCCGGTACGCGTCGTCGCGACCGGCGCCGGCGCGATGCGCGTCCACCTCGAGGGATGCCACCCGACAGTCGACGCGAGCGTTCGCGACGATCGGCTCGAGATCGCCGACGAGGCCGGCCGCTATGGCGCGGCCGTCGTGCGCGTCGGCGAAGAACGCCTCGTGTTCGCCGGTGCGCTGCGGCGCCGGTTGCGCCTGGTCGATCCGCTCGCGCACGCCGGCGAGGAGGCGCCGCACGGCGGCCACCTGAAGGCGCCGATGTCGGGCTCGATCGTCGCCGTATTCGTCAAGCCTGGCGAGCGCGTCCGCCGTGGCGCCCCGCTGGTCGCGCTGGAAGCGATGAAGATGGAACATACGATCGTCGCGCCGGCCGACGGCGTGGTGTCGGCGGTCAATTGCGCCGTCGGCGAGCGCATCGCCGAGGGCGCCGATCTCGTCGACCTCGACGAAACGGCCTGACGGTGCGGATCGTCGTCGCCGCGCGCCGGGACACCGCGCTGTGGTGCGAAGCACTCGCGCGCGCATTGCCGGACGCGCGCGTGCACGCCTGGCCCGATGCGCCCGGCGAGGTCGATTTCGCGGCCGTGTGGAAGCCGCCGCCCGAGCTCTTCGACCGGGTGCGCATCCGCCGCGCGATCGCGAACCTCGGCGCCGGCGCCGATGCGCTGCTGGGCGTGACCAACCTGCCGGACGGCGTGCCGATCGTGCGGCTGGTCGATGCCGGCATGGCCGAGCAGATGGCCGAGTACGTCGCGCTCGCCGTGCTCGCGGCCTATCGCGAGCAGCATCGGTACCTGCGCCAGCAGCACCGCGGGCAATGGGCGCAGCGAGTGCGCCTCGACAAGCGCGCCTTCGTCGTCGGCCTCCTCGGGCTGGGCGTGCTCGGACGCGCCGTCGCCGCGCCGCTGGCGGCGTTGCGTTTCCCGCTCGCAGGCTGGTCCCGCTCGGCACGGGCAGTGGAGGGCGTGACCGTGCACGCGGGTGACAGCGGCCTCGACGCGGTGCTCGCGCAGTCGCGCGTCCTCGTCTGCATGCTGCCGCTCACGCCGGACACGCGCGGGCTGCTCGACCGCGCGCGATTGTCCCGCCTGCCGCGCGGCGCGCACGTCGTCAACGTCGCACGCGGGCCGCTCTTGGTCGACGAGGCACTGATCGGGCTGCTCGACGAAGGCCACCTCGCGTCGGCGACGCTCGACGTCTTCGGCGAGGAGCCGCTGCCCCCGTCGCACCGCTTCTGGCATCATCCGGCCATCACGCTGACGCCGCACGTCTCGGCGGCGACGCTGATCGACGTCTCGGCCGTGCAGCTTGGCGATACGCTGCGTGCCATCGTGCGGGGCGACCGCGTGGCCGGCCTCGTCGACCGCCAGCGCGGGTATTAGGAAGCGCATGCCCACGACTCTCCCCCAGCGCGTACGCATCGTCGACGTCGGTCCGCGCGACGGCCTGCAGAACGAGAAGGGTGCGGTACCCACCGACGTCAAGGTCTCGCTCATCGAGCGCCTGGCCGAGGCGGGCGTGCCGTCGGTCGAGGCGACGTCGTTCGTCTCGCCGAAGTGGGTGCCGCAGATGGCGGATGCCGCGGAAGTCATGGCCCGCATTCGCCGCAAGCCGGGCGTCACCTACGCGGTCCTGACGCCGAACATGAAGGGCTTCGAAGGCGCGCTCGCCGCCAAGGCGGACGAGATCGTCGTTTTCGGCGCGGCCAGCGAGGCGTTCTCGCAGCGGAACATCAATTGCTCGATCGACGAATCGATCGCGCGATTCGCGCCCGTGGTGCGCGCGGCGCGTGATGCAGGGCTGCGCGTGCGCGGCGCCATCTCCTGCGCGCTCGGCTGCCCGTACCAGGGCGAGGTGACGCCGGATGCCGTGCGCCACGTTGCGCGGCGGATGCACGACATCGGCGTGCAGCACGTCGGCGTCGCGGACACGATCGGCGTCGGCACGCCGGCCGCGACGCAGCGCGCGATCGAAGCCGCGCTCGACGTCTACCCGCTCGACGAAGTGAGCGGGCATTTCCACGACACCTATGGCCAGGCGCTCGCGAACGTGTACGCCTGCCTCGAGCTCGGCGTCGCGACGTTCGATGCGAGCGTCGCGGGCCTCGGCGGCTGCCCCTACGCCAAGGGCGCGACCGGCAACGTCGCGACCGAGGACGTCGTGTACCTGCTGCACGGCCTCGGCATCGAGACCGGCATCGACCTCGCGAAACTCGCTGCCGCCGGGCGCTGGATCTCGGATGCGCTCGGACGGCCGACCGGCTCGCGCGTGGCGCGCGCGCTCGCTTCGAAGGAGCCGGCGGCGGCATGAGCGCGACGACGAAACATGGAAGCGCGGTCGCTTCGCCGTGCACGAGCGTCTGCGCCATCGACGCGGCGACCGGCCTGTGCGCGGGCTGCGCGCGAACGATCGACGAGATCGCCCGCTGGAGCTCGATGAGCGACGACGAAAAGCGCGCGGTGTTGCGTGCGCTTCCCGCGCGCACCGCCGGCGAAGTGCACGATGGCCGTCGCTGACTGGTACTTCGACTTCATCTCGCCGTTCGCCTATCTGCAGAGCGAGCGGCTCGCGTCGCTCGCCCCCGCGATTCGCGTCCGCTACCGGCCGATCCTTTTCGCCGGGCTCCTCGAGGCGCACGGTCAGAAGGGGCCGGCCGAGATCCCCGCCAAGCGCGTGTTCACCTACCGCTTCGTCGTGTGGCAGGCGCGAAGGCTCGGCATCACGCTCAAGTTCCCGCACGAGCATCCGTTCAATCCGCTGCCGCTGTTGCGCCTGGCGATCGCCTGCGATTGCGCGCCCGACGCCGTGCATCGCATCTTCCGGTTCGTCTGGCGCGACGGCCGGCTGCCCGACCTGCCGATCGAGTGGGCCGAGCTTGTCGACGACCTCGGCATCCCCGATGCGCAGGCGCGCATCGCCGCGCCGGAGGTCAAGGACGCCTTGCGACGCAATACCGACGAGGCCGTCGCTCGCGGCGTCTTCGGCGTCCCCACGCTCGCGATCGGCGACGCGCTGTTCTGGGGGGTGGACGCGACCGACATGGCGCGCGACTACGCGATGAACGGCTCGCGCTTCACGGACGCCGAGTACGAGCGCGTGGCCACGCTGCCGGAAGGCGTGCAACGGACCGCCGCCGGCCGCGATCCGCCGAAGAAGAAGACGCGCGTCGTCGGCACGGCGAGCTGAGCTTCGCGAGCGTCGTCGCCATCACGCCCGGCGGCGCGTCTGCGTGCGCGGCCTACCCGTCGCTGCGTTGCAAGCAGGCTGGGCAGCCATGCGTCCGATGGTCGGGCGAGTGCCCGACTGCACGTCGACGCCAGCTAGGCAGTCGATCCCATCGTGTCGGCGGCCCGCGCGATGCCGAGGTCCCGCCGGATCTCGCGCGCCACATCGAGCGCCTGGTCGACACTGGGCGCAAGGCAGGTGACGTGACCCATCTTCCGCCCGCGCCGCGGCTCGGATTTCCCGTAGAGGTGGAGCTTGGCCTGCGGATGGCGCAGCACGCGCGTCCAGTCCGGCTCGCGCGCCGGCGAGCTTCCGCCCGCGAACCAGATGTCGCCGAGCAGGTTGACCATCACGGCAGGCTCGTGCTGGCGCGTGCTGCCGAGCGGCAGCCCCGCCATCACGCGCGCCTGCTGCTCGAACTGCGAGGTGACGCACGCGTCGATCGTGTAATGGCCGCTGTTGTGGGGCCGCGGAGCGAGCTCGTTGACGAGCAGGGCGCCGTCGCGCGTGACGAACATCTCGACGCACAGGATGCCGCGGTAGTCGAGCGCCTCCGCAATGCGGTGCGCGATGTCGCGCGCCCGCTCGGCGAGCTCGGCGCCGATGCGCGCCGGCGCGATCGACAGGTCGAGGATGCCGTCGCGATGGCGGTTCTCCGCGACCGGCCACGTCGCCGTGCTGCCGCTCGCGGTACGCGCGACCACGACCGACACCTCGCAGGCAAGGTCGACGAAGCGCTCGAGCACGCAGGGCACGTTGCCCATCGCGCGGTACGCGGCCTCGAACTCGGCTGCCGTGTGGACGCGCAGCTGGCCCTTGCCGTCGTAGCCCATGCGCGCGCTCTTCAGGATGCCGGGCGCCAGCGCCGGATCGGCGGCGCGCGCGTCGTCCGCCGTGGCGAGGATCGCGAAGGGCACGAGCGCGAAGCCGCGCTCGGCGAGGAATGTCTTCTCCCGCATGCGATCCTGCGCTATCGCGACGCTCTCTGCCGTCGGCGACACCCGCGCGCGTCGTGACAGGAACTCGAGCGCGCGCGCGGGCACGTTCTCGAACTCGGTGGTCGCGGCGCGCACCAGCGAGGCGAGCCGTGCCAGTCCGGCGGGATCGAGATAGTCGGCGTGGACGTGCTGGTCGGCGACGCTCCCCGCCGGGCTGTCGTTGCCCGGGTCGAGCACGGCCACCTTGTAGCCGAGGCTCTGCGCCGCCATGCAGAACATGCGGCCGAGCTGGCCGCCGCCGAGCAGGCCGAGCCACGCGCCGGGAGGAATCGGAACATCGCCGGGCGCGTTCATCGAAGCGAGCGCTCGCGCGAGGCGTCGGCGCGTCTCAGTCGGAGGTCCGGTTCGCGGGCGGCAACTGCATCGCGCGCGCGGCTGCCGTTTGCTGCTCGCGAAATGCGGCCAGCCGACGCGCGAGGTCGGCATCGTGCATGGCCAGCATCGCCGCCGCGAACAAGGCGGCGTTGACCGCGCCCGCTTCGCCGATCGCGAACGTCGCGACGGGGATGCCTTTCGGCATCTGCACGATCGACAGCAGCGAGTCCTCGCCGCGCAGGTAGCGCGACGGAACCGGAACGCCGAGCACCGGCACGAGCGTCTTGGCGGCCAGCATGCCCGGCAGGTGGGCGGCGCCGCCCGCGCCGGCGATGATGCAGCGCAGCCCGCGCGCAGGCGCCTGCTCCGCATACCGGAACATGTCGTCGGGCATGCGGTGCGCCGACACCACGCGAGTCTCGTGCGCGATGCCGAGGGCGTCCAGTTGCGCGGCGGCGTGGCGCATGACGTCCCAGTCGCTGTCGCTGCCCATCACGACGCCGACGTCGACGTTTCCTGACTTGCGGGGTGGCATCGCGCCTTTTTTCGCACAGCGACACGCGGTGGTCGCGGCGCGGCGATTCTAGCATCGGCGTCGCAATGGAACCGCGGCCGCCCGCCGCCGGTCGGAAGCGATGCCGTGCGTCGGTTGCGCGTGCGCGCCCGCGACAGCGGCATCGCGCCGCGCGCCGATTTGGCCGACAATCCATCCATGAAGCGCATCGTCCGCTCGCTGGTTCTCCTCGCGATGGTTGCATCGTGCGTGTCGGTACGCGCGCAAAGCGACGCCGACTTCCTTGCGGCCAGGCAGGCGTTCGAGCGCGGCGACGCGCGCCGCCTCGATGCGCTGTTGCCGACTCTCTCCGGCCACGTGCTCGAGCCGTACGTGCTCGCATGGCGCTTCCGCCT
>Ga0307415_100001674_pt1 | contig 10755 bp, 16 predicted proteins | sample DK1Cmetagenome_FD_204524 | JGI IMG/M metagenome (GOLD analysis project Ga0307415, IMG submission 204524) | Maize rhizosphere microbial communities from greenhouse at UC Davis, California, United States - DK15-C-2 | ecosystem: Host-associated > Plants > Roots > Rhizosphere > Soil | place: USA...
GGGTTCGGCAAGCAGAAGTCGCAGATCTTCGTGGCGCTGCTGGGCAAGCAGTTCGGGGTCGAGCTGAAGGGCTGGCGGGAGGCGACCGGCGACTTCGGCGCGAAGGGCTCGCTGCGGTCGGTCGCCGACATCACCGACGAGGGTTCACTGGCCAAGGTCCGCGAGTACAAGAAGGCGATGAAGGCCGCCGCCAAGGAAGGCTAGGCGAAGGCGGAGAGCCAAGACTGAACGCGAGCAGCGACGACGTTGTCAACGTCGTCGACGATCGCGAGTCGTTCGAGCAGCGTCTTGCGATCGACGATGCCGGCGTCGATGAGTGCGACAGCGAAGGCGAGGCCTTCTCTCGGCCCGCGACCAGCTTCGAGATCACGCAGTCGTGGGCTTCGAGGCAGTTGCCGCGTCCGGGTGCTGTCGAGGCGGTCTCGATGACTACGAGCCGGTCACGCCATCCACGTGGCAGCGTCGCGGTGCTGACGCTGACGCCCTGGGCGTAGTAGCCGTACATCTCATGGAACGGCGACAGCTCGCCGATCGCGCCGTCGACGAGGTCAGACCTGTGGTTGTCGGCGTCGTCGAAGAACGCGACGTCGGCCTCCATCGACAGGGTGGTCACGGCTGGGAGTTCATCTTCGGCGAGAGTGCCGAGAATGGCCTGGCTGCCGATCACGAGTACGTCGCGTTCCTCGGCGATGGTCGCTGCGGCGCGCAGGATGTGCTCCAGCTCTGATCGCTTCACGCCGCGTGCTCACCACGCCAGTGATCGCGGAACGCCTGGAGGCATGCCTGACGCTCGTCCTCGGGCAGTACGCCGGCGAAAGGCGAGTTCTGGCGTAGCTCCCTTGCCTCCGGAGCGGTGGACGTCAGCGCATCCAGTACGGCGTCGGTCCCTTGGCTCAGAAGGATTCGCCATCGCTCGACGTAGTCACCGGCCAGGGTGCCCTCATGGATCCTGGCCAGCTTCTCGATGTTGTTCCTTGCCTTCGTCAGGACCGAGCGCGGGTTGGTGACGAGCCGCCCTGCCACGGCGCGATGAAGCCACAGCGAGCGCTCCTGGTCACGTGTGAGGCGTGGGCGCACGATCCGGTCGATCTCGCTGTAGGGCACTCGGCGGTGCCGGCCGACCCAGACGAAGGACAACTCGCCCCGTGCGCACATGTCGACCACGTGCTGACGGGACGAGCCGAGCAGTTCGGCGGCTCGCCCGGTCGTCAACAGGTCCGGAGGCATCGTGATCATCTCTCCAACCGTCGTAAACACCAAAAACACAACGCTTGCGGCCGACCTGAACATACATTCGTGTGGGTGTTGCGATCAACAGCAGGCGATGGAGAAGGCGTTCTCGGGTCCGTACGTGCTCAAGCAGCGTCTGGGCCGGGACCTGGACGCGCACGACATCGCGGCGATGGATCTGGAGGCGTTGGAGGAGGTGTTCGCCAAGCCGCCGGCGTTGCACCGGTTTCCGCGGGTGTTCGCGAAGCGGATGCATGAGATGTGCCAGATCCTGGTCGCGCAAGGCGATGAAGGCCGCCGCCAAGGAAGCTGGCTGACCTAAATCGACAGGTGCAGCCGCAGGGCGTCGTCGAGCTGGCGCATGGTGTCTGTGGTAAGCGTGCCGAGGTGGTGGCTGAGTCGGGCGACGTCCACCGAGCGGACCTGCTCGGCCTGCGCCTTTGAGTCGTTGTCGAGGCCGCCTTCGCCGGCGGGGATGAGGACCTGGAACGGGTGGACCCGCGTCGTGTTGGACGTGACTGGGACTACCGTGACGACGCCTCGTTGGATGCGCTCGGCGGTCCGGTTGGCCGCGTCGTTGCTGACAAGGATTGCGGGACGTCTCTTCTGGCTCTCCGCGCCGACGGTCGGGTCGAGATCGACCAGGTAGATCTCACCGCGCCGCATCGGTCAGTCCGTCGCCTACCGCGCGGTCCCACAGCTTGGCCTCATCGCTCTGGTTCCACTCATCGAAGGCGGCGCCGTAGGCCTCTTCGAGTTCGCTCATGCGAAGCAGCGTGACGGCCCGGTGCAGCACGGCCGAACGCGACGCCGGACCCTTGCGGCGGGCGTACTCGTCGATGTAGGCGACGTCCTCGTCCGGCAGACTCACACTCACTTTCATACTGCGAATACTACCCGGAGTGCTACTCCGAAGGCTACCGTCACGTCCGGCGACATCCACTCGCGTGGGTGACACCGCCGCCATGGACCTCGAAGCGCTGGAGGAGGTCTTCGCCAAGCCGCGACGACGACCTTCACGCCGCGTGCTCGCCGCTCCAGTAATGGCGATTCGGCGAGCAGTTCGTGTCTTGCCGGCGACAAACGGGCGCCGCCGGCGAATTTAGTGTTAGCCTACTAACATGAAATTGGACGACCGGCCGGCGCGCCCGTACCGGATGACGGCGCGGGCCGAAACGGCCGCGGCGACGGGCGAACGAATCCTCGACGCCACCATCGCCGTGTTCTGGCAGGCACCGATGGACGACATGCCGCTGGAGGAGGTGGCGAACCGCGCCGGGGTCACGGTGCAGACGGTCATCCGCCGGTTCGGGGGCAAGGACGGCCTGCTCGCCGCGGCCGCCGAACGGGAGACCGAGCGGGTCAGGCGGCTGCGGGCCGAGGCACCGGTCGGCGACCTGCCCGGCGCGGTGCGCAACCTGCTCGACCACTATGAGGAACTCGGCCTGCCCGTGCTGCGGCTGCTGGCCCAGGAGGAACGGTCGCCGGCGATGCGGGCGTTGGCCGATCGCGGCCGGGCCGTGCACGCCGAATGGTGTGAGCGGGTGTTCGCACCCACCCTGGCCGGTCTCCACGGCGCCGACCGGGCGCGGCGGCTGGCGCAGCTGATCGCGGTCACCGACGTCCTCACCTGGAAGCTGCTGCACCGCGACCGGCGGCTGAGCCGCCGCCAGACGCAGCTGGCGCTGATCGAACTACTCCAACCGTTGACAGGAGGCGGCTGATGTCCCGGATCCTCGCCTACACCACGCCCGGCCGGGGGCATCTGTACCCGTTGACTCCGATCCTGGACGAGCTGCACCGCCGCGGCCACGAGATCGCCTTGCGCACCCTCGCCTCGCAGGTGCCGGCGATGCGGGCCCGCGGGTTCGACACGGCGCCGGTCAGCGACCGGGTGGAGGCCATCACGCACGACGACTGGCGCGCCGGAAACCCGCGCGCGGCGCTGGGTCGCGCCGTTCGCACCTTCGCGCGACGCGCCGAACACGACGCACCCGATCTGCGAAAGGCGATCGACGAGCTGCGGCCGGACGCCGTACTGGTCGATATCAACGCCTGGGGCGCTCTCGCCGTTGCCGAGGCCTGGGCCGGCCCATGGGCCATGTACTGCTCGTACCCCCTGCCCATCCGCTCACGCGACGTGCCACCCTTCGGTCCGGGCCTCCCGCCGGCCCGCGGCCCGCTGGGCCGTGTGCGGGACCGCCTGCTGCGGCCGATCCTTTCGGGGACGTTGGAACGCGCCATGATCCCGCCGATCAACCGGATCCGCGCCGACCTGGGACTGCCACCCCACCACCGCGTCGACGACATGTTCGCCCGGGTGCCGCTGCTGTTCTACCTGACTGCCGAGCCGTTCGAGTACCCGCGCAGCGACTGGCCGGACAACGTCGTGATGGTCGGGCCGTGCGCCTGGGAGCCCCCCGCCGACCCACCCGACTGGCTGCACGGCATCGACCGGCCCATCGTCCTGGTCACCACCTCCTCGGAGTTCCAGGACGACGCCCGCCTGGTGCAGGTCGCGTTGCAGGCGCTGGCCGACGAACCCGTCGCCGTCGTCGCCACGCTGCCCAGCGGCGACCCGGCGCGCCTTCGGGTGCCGGCCAACGCCCACGTGACCCCGTTCATCCCGCACCGTCGGGTGCTCGAGCGCGCCGCGTGCGCCATCACCCACGGCGGCATGGGCGCCACCCAGAAGGCACTCGCCCAGGGCGTGCCCGTGTGTGTCGTTCCGTTCGGTCGCGACCAACTCGAAGTCGCCCGGCGGGTCGAGATCGCGCGCGCCGGGACACGCCTGCCCGCGTCACGCCTGAACCCCGACCGGCTGCGCGCCAAGGTGCGCGAAGCGATGACCATGACCCCGGGGGCCCGGCGCATCCGGGAGGCGTTCGCCGCCGCGGGCGGACCACCCGCCGCCGCCGACGTCCTCGAAGCCCGCCTGCTCGCCCAGGGCGTTCCCCGTCAGCCCTCGGCCTGACGGGTACTCACTCCTCGATGTCGACGCGGATGAACGGCGCGGGTCGCGTCGGATGGTCGGCCCGGCCGTCGACGATGACGATCCCGTCGAAGGTCACCCGCGCCGTCGCCTTCGCGGCCCGTCGCTTCGTCGTACTCCCGGGGCCGTTGACCGTGGTCTCAACCGGCCCGACGCCCTTCCAGGCCGCGTCGAAGGTCACCTGGTGGGCGGCGCCGAGAATGTCCCGCGCGACGCCGGATCCGGTCGCGGTGATCCGCTTGAGCCGACCCCGGCTGGTGATGGTCGCCGGGGCGGTGGGCGCCCCCCAGCTGAACGAGATGCCGTCCGGGCAGACGGCCAGGAACTGCACCCGGACGGTGGGATCCGCGTCGTCGGTTTCGGGTGCCTCGAAGTCGCGGGTCGGTTTCACCAGCAGCGTGCCCTGGACGGTCGAGCCGTCGGCACACATGTGTGGCACCGTCCAGAACGCCTCGGCCGTCTCCTCGAAGAAGGCCGGTGCGAATGCGTGAGCCGGCGCCGTCAGCAGGGTCGCGGCGAGAGCGCCCGCTGCGACGCCCACGCCGACCCGGAAAGATCGATTGAGCGACATGTTCGATTGTTACACGGAGCGCGCCTCGTCGATGAGACGCAGTTCGGTGAGGACGGCGTGCGCCGCGTGGTGCACCTCGGACTCCGGATGCCCAGGGCGGCCGAGAGCGTCGTCGTCCGCTTCGACGGCGTGCTGTGCCCGGTAGGTCATCGCCCGCAGCACGGTCCGACCGGCCGCGGGTAGCGGCGTGCCCGTCGCGACCGGCATCCGGTCCAGATGCCGCTCGACCACGGCCAACAGCGCCCGGGTGGCCGCCGCGACCTGCGGATGGGAGCCGCCCCCGATGATGCCGCCGCCGCTGCTGAAGTACAGGCTCGTGGTCCCGTCGGCCAGCGCGACGAGCGTGGCCACGCCGCCCGGATGGCCCATCTCCATCACCAGGCCCCAGACGCGGGGCAGCTCGGGAGACGGCCCGAGGCCGGCGTCGGCCGGGTCGAGTTCGAGGATCTGGCGGCGCAGCCCTTCGTAGACCTCGCTCAATGCCGTCTCCCTTCGGGCGAGCACACCGGCGGAACCCGGAAGCAGAACGTCCGCAACGGACCATAGGGTAGCCGCGTGCGAACTCGAACGAAGGGCATGTGGTGGGGGACCGCCATCGAGGCGCCCGACCCCGGCGCGTTGGCGAGGTTCTACTCCGAGCTGCTCGGGTGGACCATCGGTCACGAGGAGCCGGGGACGACGATCCTCGCGGCTCCCGAGGGATCCATCTACGTGGTGTTCCAGCAGGCGACCGGATACCAGGCGCCGGTCTGGCCACCCGTCGACGGGCAGCAGCGGCCGATGATGCACTTCGACTTCCAGGTCGGAGATCTGGAATCCGCGGTCGCCGAGGCGGTCGCCCTCGGAGCGACCGTCGCGGCCCACCAGCCGCAGGACAATGTCCGGGTACTCTTCGACCCGGCCGGCCACCCGTTCTGCCTCTGCCGCGACGACGGCTGAGGGGCCGTGATGGCCGTGACCACCGTAGAGGGGCTGCCGGCGCCGTCGTTCGGCGGCGCGTGCCGTCACCCGCTGGACCATCTGACCCGCCTGTGGATGCGCCTCACCAGCCGTCGCATCGACCGGCGTGGCGCCGCGTGGCTGGTCGGCCCGTACGCGGGCGTCGACGTGGTCGGGCACGACTGGGTGCACCGGATGGCCACCGCGGTCGGCGGTCGCCTCAGCACGGGCCCCGACCACGGGCTACTCACCTCGTTCGCGGCGCTGCGGGGTCCCGACTTCGATCCGGACTCGGTGGATCCGCGCATCGTCGACTTCTACGAACACACCTCCGCCTGGCGCCTGGACCTGTGGTCGGAGTGGTCGGCCATCGCGTGGCCGTTCGGCCGGGCGGTCACCGCGCTGTTCAGCGAACGCCTCAAGCAGCTCAGCCTGCCCATGCGTCCGCTGGACGTCTCGTACGGCATGGACAGCAAGGTGATCCATGTGCACGACCGGGACGGGCACGTGCTCGGGACCGCCTGGCTGCGCAACATGATCAAGACTGGTTCCACCACGTACAGCGGCCTCTACGGTGTCGCGCTGGTGCCCGGCAGCGCACAACCCAGTGTGCGCGTGGTGTTCCCGCTGCCGCTCGGATCGGTGCAGGTCTTCCTCCGCCCGTCCGTCGACTCCCGGGGCGGGCTGCATCTGCGTTCGCCGCTGGGGCGGTTCGGCGAGGACGGCGCGTACCTGGTCCTGGAGCGCAGTGGTGACATCCTCAACGCCCGGCGGGTTCCGCTCAACGAGCACTTCCACGTGTTCGTCGACGACGACGGTGACGTGCGCTGCGACCATTCGCTGCGGCTGTGGAACGTCCCCGCGGTGAGGCTCCACTATCGACTGCGCCGGTCATCCGATCCCGACGGGGGCGCCGCTCGACACGGACAGCACCACGCGACGTCCGACCGGTCGTGCCAATGTGACCTCGGTCGTGCCGATGACCATCATCGCGAAGCAGGGCCCGCTCCCGCTGACGATGTCGACGCCCACGACGACGAACCGGTCCGTCTCGTAGATCGCGGGCACCCGGGCCACCTCGCAACCGCCCGCGTACGCGATCTGCACCCGCGTGGTTGACACCGAGCTGATCGCGAATATCCCCGCCGACCAACGGTAGTCGGGGGCGGGCGGCACGAGTTCGACCGGCAGTCGCAGGGCCGCCGTCGCCGCCGGCGATGACGCGACGGCCACCCGGGCGATCGGCCGGTCGAGTCCCTCCACAGTGAACAGCCACGCCGGAACGGCGGCCCGATCTCCACCCTGGACGGTGTACTGGACCGAACCGAGGGTGGCCCCGGTGACCACAAGCTCCACGCACGCGTCCCCCACGCAGCCGGGCGCCGCATCCGCGCGGTCCATGGCCTCGTACGCCGCCTGGGCCGAGGCGAGCGGCACCGCGATGGTGGATCCGTCCGCTCTGGCGATCCGCCCGGGCGGCGGAGGCTGTGACGGGAGCGCACCGTCGAGACGGAACCGGCGGTCGAGGTACGCCTGGTACGGCGCCGAGAATGTGGCGTTCTCCCGTTCGTAGCGCCCGTCCGGCCCGGCCGGCCATCCACCGGGCACGAGCGTCAGGCTCTCGCCGTCGGGCGCGGGCAGGGGTGGGGGTTCGAAGCCGAGCGAGGTGACGTAGGCCAGGCCACCCCGCTGCCAGGCGTCGATCATGGCGGCCGCCCGGGCGTCGAAGTCGAGGTATCCGGAGCCGACCGCTCGATCCTCCGGCCCGCCGCCGCCGCGTTGAACGATCCCGGCCGCCGCGACGAGCATCACGACGGCCGTCACGACTCCGAGAACCCGGGCGCGGCGGCGTCGACGGCCGCGGGCCCGACCGAGCAGGTTGGCGAACTGCGGCGGGCGGACGTGCTCTTCGATGACCTCCGGGCGGTACGCGGCCAGCGCGGACTCACGCATGATCTCCTCCAACTCGCGTCAGGTCCCCGCGGAACGCGCCGGCGAGCGCCGCCCGGCCCCGGTGCAGCCGGGACTTCACGGTGCCCACGGAGACGCCGAGTACCTCGGCCACCTCCTCTATGGGCAGGTCCAGCAGGTAGTGCAGGGCCAGCGCGTACCGCTGCCCGGCCGGCAGGCCCCGCAACGCCGCGATCAGGGCGACGTGGTCGTCGGAGGTGTCGGGGACGACCGGCGGTTCGCCGACGCGGCGCAGGACGCGATCGAGCACCAGCCGACGGCGGGCGCGGGTACGGGCCAGGTTGACGGCGGTCCGGAACAGCCACGCCTCGGGGCTGTCCACGTCCCGCAGGCGCCGCGGCGAGGCGAGCACGCGCACGAACGCCTCCTGGACGACCTCCTCCGCCTCGGCGAGATCGGTGGTGATCGCGTAGAGCCGCACCACGAGCCGGCGGTAGGAGCCCGCATAGACCTCGCCGAGGTCGTGCTCGCCCACGGTTCCCCCTACGTCGACCCAGGTCCTGAACCGTAGACCAACGTTCGGGCGGAAAAGTTCCCTCCGATCGCGTCGAGCATCTGGTCGAGCAGCCGCACCTGGCGCGCGGGCCGGAAGCGCCGGGGATCGAACAGCGCCTGGACGACGAGGCCATGCGTGAAGGAGGCCACGAGCGCCACCACGTCATCAGGTTTCCGCCCGCCGTCGATCTCCCCGGCCTTCTGCGCGGCCACGACGTGCGTCCGCAGCGCCGAACGCCACCGGTCGTAGCGGGCGGTCTGGCTGGCTCCGAGGTCGGCGTCGCCGAGCGCGGCGTCCCAGAAGCTCACCCAGACCCGGCTCATCGCCACCGACTCGTCGGTGAGCGGCAGCACGTCGAGCAGCGCCGCCCGCAGCGCGGCCAGGCCCGGCGCCTCCGGTATGCGCCGGACGCGGGTGGCCGCGCGCTCGTCGGCGATGTCGTGCGCGTAGTGGACCAGCGCCCGCTTGGAGGTGAAGTAGTGGCTCAGCAGACCGGTCGTGGCGTTCATCTCGGCGGCGACCGCGCGCAGGGTCAACCCGCCGAAGCCCCGCGTCGCCAGTACGCGCCAGACCGCCTCCGACACGTCCTCGCGTCGACTGTCGTGGTCACCCCGGGCCGGCATCGTGCTAGCGTACATAACAAACGTTTGGTACGGACGATCGGAGCCCGCACATGCTCGCCCATCCCCTCGGCGACGGTGCCGAGATGCGCGCCCTGGAGCCCTGGCAGGCCGGGGAGTTCGCCGCGCACGTGGCCCGCGACCGGGCCCACCTCGCGCCCTACATACCGTGGGCGCTGACCGTCGTGGACGAGGAATCGGCCCGCGCGTTCCTCCAGGCGTTCGCCGAACGGCAGGCCCGCGACGATGGCCGCATCTACGGGATCTGGCTCGACGGCCGGCTGGTCGGCGGCACGCTGTTCCGCGTCTTCGACGCCCGGTTCGGCGTCTGCGAGATCGGCGTCTGGCTGTCGTCCGAGGCGCAGGGCCGCGGACTGATCACGACGGCCGCCCGGCACATGGTCGACTGGGCGCTGGGCCCGCGCGGGATGGCCCGCGTGGAGTGGCGCACGATGCCGGGCAACGAGCGCAGCGTCGCCGTGGCCAAGCGGCTGGGCATGAACCTCGAGGGCACGCTGCGCTCGGTTTTCCCGCACAACGGCGAGCGGCACGACCTGCAGGTCTGGGCGCTGCTCGCGGGCGACGTGGCCTGACCACCCGACGCCTACAGCCGCTCCCGGACCTCCATGAGCGCGAAGCCGAGGAGGTTCAGCCCGCGCCAGGCCGAGGGCCGGTGCACGTCGGGGTTGTCCGGGCCCAGACCCACGCCCCAGATCCGGTCGTACGGGCTGGCCTCGACGAGCACCCTGTCGCCGGTTCCGAGCAGGAAACGGCGCAGGTTCCCGTGCTGGCCGAACTTGGCCAGGTTGCCGGTGACCACGAGGTCGTAGCGCGCCCCCTTCCAGCTTTCCTCGTCGAACCCGCGTACCCGCCGCCCGGCCGACTTCGCCTCGGCGGGCCCCGGCGCGGCCAGTACGGCGGCCAGGCCCGCGGCGTCGTCGAACAGGCGCGCCTTGCCGGCCATCATCCAGTGCTCCGCCGTCGGGTACGTGACACCGTCCACCGTGAACCCGGCCGGGTACCACTGGCTCAGACACGCGCTGCCGGGTCCCCGGTGGCCCCAGAACGGGAGCACGTCGACGGGCCGGCCGGCGGTCTCGTCGACCCGCAGCTGGGTGAGGCGCTCGTACGGCGTCATGTCGAGATCCTCACCCACCGCCGCCCCACGACGCAACTCAGTTTGAGTACTATAGGTGGATGCCGAAGCGTCGAACCGAGGCGGACGACGAGCGCGCGTTTCTCGCCTCCTACAACCCCCGGGCGTTTCCGCCGGTCGCGGTCACCGTGGACGTCGTCATCCTGACCGTCCTCGATGGACGTCTCTCGGTGCTGATGATCCGCCGGGCCGGCCACCCGTACCGGGGCCGATGGGCGATCCCCGGCGGCTTCGTGGAGGAGCGCGACACCCTGGACTCGGCCGCGCAGCGCGAGCTGCACGAGGAGACCGGGATCGACGCGGGCGCCCACATCGAGCAGCTCGGCGCGTACGGTGACCCCGGCCGCGACCCCCGGATGCGGGTGGTCTCGATCGCCTACGTCGCGATGGTGCCGGACGTGGCCGGCCCGGTCGCCGGCAGCGACGCGGTGCAGGCGCGGTTCTGGCCCGTCGGCGACGTTCTCGCCGGCGACCTGCCGCTCGCCTTCGACCACGACCGGATCCTGGCCGACGCGGTCGACCGGGCCCGGGCGAAGCTGGAGTACACCAGCCTGGCCACGACCTTCCTGGACGAGCCGTTCACGGTCGCGGACCTGCGCCGGGTGTACGAGACGGTGTGGGGCGTACGGCTGCACGCGGCCAACTTCCGCCGCAAGGTGCTCTCCACGCCCGGCTTCGTCGTGGCCACCGGCGACCACCGGACCACCGGGCGCGGCCGGGCCGAGCTCTACCGCCGCGGCGGCGTCACCCGGCTGCACCCGCCGCTCCTGCGCACCTAGA
>Ga0307415_100001675_pt1 | contig 10754 bp, 11 predicted proteins | sample DK1Cmetagenome_FD_204524 | JGI IMG/M metagenome (GOLD analysis project Ga0307415, IMG submission 204524) | Maize rhizosphere microbial communities from greenhouse at UC Davis, California, United States - DK15-C-2 | ecosystem: Host-associated > Plants > Roots > Rhizosphere > Soil | place: USA...
AAGATTCGCACCGGGTCCTTGGTCTCCTCGGCCATGTTGACCGAGTCCTCGAAGCCGACCATCGCAAAGAAAGCCAGCGAGGTCGCCGCCGTCACGGCGACGAAAGTGCTTCGCTCACTTTCATTTTCGAACAGGATGATGCGGGAGAAGTCGAGGTTGTCGCCGCCCTGCGTGAACGCCCACAGCCCCACGACGATGACCAACATCAGGCCGGTGATCTCGACGATCGTCAAACCGACATTGAGCTTCACACTTTCGCTGACACCGCGGAGGTTGACCGCGGCCAGCCCGGCCATGAACACCAATGCAATGGCCGCGATACCGACCTTGCCCCAATCCAATCCGAAACCCTTGATCAGGTTGGACGCAAAGGCCTGTGAAGCAGTCGACGCCGAGGTGATGCCGGAACACATCACGACGAACGCGACGATGAACGTGAAGAAGTGGATCCCGAATGCCTTGTGCGCGTATAGAGCTGCACCGGCCGCCTGCGGATACTTGGTCACCAGTTCCAGATACGAGAACGCGGTGACGGTGGCTATGAGGAATGCGAGCAGGAACGGCAGCCACGCCGCGCCGCCGACCTCGCCGGCCACCTGGCCGGTGAGCGCGTAGACGCCCGTGCCGAGGATGTCGCCGACGACGAACAGCAACAGCAGTCCCGGCCCCATCACCCGTTTCAGTTCCGGCTGCTGTTCCTCGATCTCCGGCTTAGTCACGATGCGTCTCCTGCCAGTCCTGGGTGAACTGCATTGTTCCGGTCATCGCGCACACCGCGTCGAGGAATCGCGCAACCAGTTCGGGATCTTCGGCACGCTGCCACCCGAACGTCGTTGGCCGCTGGGCCCTGTCGTGCCAGAAGTGGCCCGAGACAGATTCGGGCCGGGTCGCGACGAGCCAGACCGCAGTGTCCGCGCCGTCTGCAGTATCGCGCAGCAACGGGCGTGTCACCACTCGGAACAGTGGCAATGCATCAGCTACACCGGGTGTCTCGACCCACCCCGGGTGCATACTCTCGACGCGGATGTCGTCGCCTGACAACCTTTTCGCCCACGCCTCGGCGAGCACCACCTGCATTCGTTTCGTCCGTGCGTAGACCCGAACGCCGTTGTACTCACCGGATTTCGATTCCATGTCCTCGACCGAAAGAGGGGTGGTGTACATGCCGCCGGAGGACATGAAAACGACCGATGCGCCTTGTGCGTCGCGAAGCAACGGCAGCAGTCGATCCGTCATCAGGTGCGGACCCAGGACATGGGAGGCCAATTGGGTCTCGTGCCCCTGAGTCGTCTCGATGCGCTCCTTCGGCATCGCACCGGCGTTGTGCACCACACCGTGGAGTTCCTCGATCCGACCGGAAAGGTCTTGGCACCACACCCGCACAGCGTCGAGATCGGATACGTCGCAGACCTCTTCGACGACCATCGCGCCGGGAACCACCCGCCGGATCGCACCCGCCGAGTGTCGGACCTTGTCCGCGTTTCGGCCCAGCAGATGAACGGTCGCATCGAGTTCGACGAACGAACGGGCGATGGCCTCCCCGATACCTGCGGTGGCTCCCGTGACCAGAACCCGCTTCCCCGCCATCGCCTTTGGCTGCGGATCGGCCGGCCACCAGGTCCGCCGCAGTCGTGAGCCGATCTTGGTGTATCCGAGTACGACGGATCGGTCCAGTGCGTCGTCGAGAACCCGGGTGAACTTCATCCAGACCTAGTTATCCCCGATGCGAAGCGAACAAACTTCGGTCAAACCTGGGCTACATGTTCGTCGATCGGCGCCAGCACGTCGATGACGTCGATCAATGTCGCGCGCGCCGTCGCGCGGGGCCCGTCCCCGTCGCCCACCAGCGCCGCGACCACCGCACCGTCGACCGCGCACACCAACGCGGTCAGCAGTTCCACCCGCACGGACCGCCCGGACCGCTCGACGGCCTCGACGACCGCCGCGGTGCGCTGCTGCAGGATGCGTCGCTCGATATCGCGCAGCCCCGGTTGGCGCGCGCATGCGATGTAACGCTCGTAGCGGGAGATCAACTGCTCGGTGACCCGCAGCCCGTTCGCCTCGCCGACCAGAAGGTCGACCAGGATGTCGGCCGTCGACTCCGCACCGCGACGCCGTCTCGACAGGGTGGCCACCCGCACCTGCAGTTGCTCCGCCTCGCGGGTGCCCGCGTACTCGACAGCCTTCGCGATCAAGTCCTCGAGGGAGGAAAAGTAGTACGTCGTGGACGCCAAGGGCAGCCCCGCACGACGCGCCACCGCACGATGCCGCACTGCATCGAACCCGCCTTCACACAGCAGGTCGGCAGCAGCGCTGACCAGCGCGTAGCGCCTTCGCTCCCCCTTCGGAGTGACCGCTGCTGTCACGTAAAGCATGCTGCCAGTCTCCTGGGCACGGCATCGGGCTTTCGGCCAATCATCAGGCTTTACTCAGACAAGCCCGCACATCTGCTCACTGCCGCGCCACTCGGGGCGCGACAAGCGCGATGGCATGATGGCCGCCATGCCCGAACTGAGTCGACGCGCCCTTCTGCGTCTCGGCGTCGGCGCGGCGGCCGGGGCAGCGGCGCTGGGTCTGTCGCCACCTGCCTCCGCGGCACCCACATATGTCGACGGCTCGTTCATTTCGGCGGCCCGCGGCGGTGTCTCGACCAACTGGGCGATCGCCCGCCCGCCCGGCCAGACCGCTCCGCTGCGTCCGATCATCGCCCTGCACGGCAAGGGTCAGGACGCCGCGGGAGTGATGGCGGGCGGTGTCGAGCAGGGTTTGGCCCAGGCGGTCGCCGCGGGCATCCCGCCGGTCGCGGTGGTCGCGGTCGACGGCGGCGGCAGCTACTGGCACAAGCGGGCGTCCGGCGAGGACTGCGGCGCGATGGTGCTCGACGAACTCATTCCGATGCTCGGTGATCATGGCCTCGATACGTCGCGCGTCGCGTTTCTCGGTTGGTCGATGGGCGGTTACGGCGCGCTGTTGCTCGGCGCGCGTCTCGGGGCTGCCCGCACCGCGGCGATCACCGCGGTCAGTCCGGCGCTGTGGACGTCGTCGGGTGCGGCGGCGCCGGGTGCGTTCGACGGTGCCGACGACTACGCGACCAACAGCGTTTGGGGGCTGCCGGCACTGAACTCGATTCCGATTCGGATCGACTGCGGCGACAGCGATCCGTTCTATTCGGCGACGAAGCAGTTCATCGCCCAGCTGGCCAGCCCACCGGCAGGCGGGTTCTCGCCCGGCGGACATGACGGCGCCTATTGGAGTTCGCAGCTGCCCGATGAAGTGGCGTGGATGGCACCGTTGCTGGTCGCTTGATTCAGCGCTTCAACCGTGCGGTGAGGCCGGCGAGAACGATGTCGAGGTGCCGTTCGAACCTTTGAGCGCCATCGTCTCGGAGGTGGCCGGCTTCTTTGACCTTCTGAACGCCTTCGCCTAGCCACGCGTCGCGTCCAATGGGCGAATACCGCGTTGGTTCCGACTGGCGTCGCTCTTGTTCTTCGATGACGAACCCCACCACGAACGCGGTCACCACATCGAGGGCGTCGTCCGCTTCGCCGATGGTCAATCCCGCCGCGGTCCAGCGTTCGAAATACGGCTCCTTCATCCGGACCACGTCCGGATCGGTGATGCGGGTGCCGCTGAAGATGCGTGCCCCATCCCGGTGGAGCAAGTACTGCGATCGCAGGATCCGGGCATACGCGGCGAGGTCGTCGCGCCAGCCGGCACCCGGCGCAATCTTCGACAGTTCGGCAACGACACCACGCATGACCGAGGTGCTCATTTCGTCGAGCAGTTCCTGCTTGTTGCGGACGTGCCAGTACAACGCAGGCGCGCGCACGTCGAGCCGGGCGGCGAGCGCACGGACAGTGACGGCCCCCATGCCCTGCTCGTCGAGTAGCTCCAGTGCCGCCGCAACGACCCGCTCACGCGTCAGGCCCTTCGCCATGATTGACACCTTAACAATGTTCAGGCAGGCTGATCACTGAACTTGAACTAAGTTAAGGAGAACTGGATGCGTGCCGCAGTTGTCAACACTCCCGCCGAACCGCCGGTGTGCGCCGACTTCCCCGAGCCTGAACCGCTGCCGGGCCGCGAGCCGCTTCAACTCGTGGGTGCGGGCCTGCACCATGTGGTCCGTGGGCAAGCCAGTGGCCGTCACTACGGCAGCGACCACAGGTATCCGCTGGTGCCGGGTGTCGACGCGGTCGCCTGCACCGGCGATGGTCGTCTGGTCTATACCGGTTTTGCCGCGGCCCCCTGGGGCACGATGGCCGATCGGTTGGTCACGCCGTTCGATGTGGCGATCCCTGAGGGAGCTGACCCTCTTGCCGTCGCCGCAGGCATGAACCCCGCCTTGTCTGGCTGGGTGGTGCTGACGGCCCGGCGCGACGAGGTAGGCCAGCTCGGGACAGTGCTGGTGCTCGGGGCGACCGGCATGTCGGGCACCATGGCGGTGCAGGGGGCGCTGGCGCTCGGCGCGACGCGCGTTGTCGCGGCTGGACGGGACCCGGAAGCGCTGGAGCGGCTGCAGAACGCGGGAGCCGTGCCTGTTTCGCTGGCTCACGACGGGCCGGATGCGCTTACCGCGGCTGTCGCCGAAACGCCACCGTCGCTCGTGCTCGATTACGTTTGGGGCCCTGTCGCCGAAGCCGCCTTCGCGGCACTTGGCCGACGCGGTGCCGGCGACGACACCGCCGACATCGCATACGTGCAGATCGGCTCGCTCGCCGGGTTCGACGCCATGTTGCCCGCGGCACTGTTGCGCAGTCGGCGCATCCGGATCACCGGCAGCGGCGCCGGTTCTACCTCGAGACAAAAGATGCTCGCCGAAGTGCCCGCGGTGCTAAGCGGTTTCGCAGATGGCACTTTCAGCCCGGCCTACACCGCGTACCCGCTCAGTCGGGTCGGGGATGCGTGGGCGCACCAGGGGCGCACCCGCGCCGTCATCGTCCCGGACTAGACCGAGACCCGACCTTCGGCCGCAGCCAGCCCGATATCACTGCGGAAGTGGCTGCCCGGCAGGCGAATCGACTTGATCAAGTTGTAGGCGGCCTCGCGTGCCGCGTTCAGGTCGGTGCCCGTTCCCACGACTGACAGCACCCGGCCCCCGGACGAGACGATCGCGCCGTCCTCGCGACGCGCAGTGCCCGCGTGCAGCACACCATCGGTTTCCGACCCGGTGATGACATCACCCACTCGCGGTCGCCCCGGGTAGTTCTCGGCGGCGACCACGACCGTCACCGCTGCGCCGTCACGCCAAACCAGCATTGGTTGCTCGGCGAGCTGCCCGGTCGCGGCGGCGTGCAGCAGCTGGCCTAGCGGGGTGTCCAGCAACGCAAGCACGGTCTGGGTCTCCGGATCACCGAAGCGGCAATTGAATTCGACCACCGCGGGCCCCCGGGAAGTGATCGCCAGTCCGGCATAGAGCAGGCCGGAGAATGCGCTACCGCGCTTGACCAGTTCGGCCGCGACGGGTTTCACGACGTCGTCGACTATCGATGCGACCACGTGGTCGGGCAGCCACGGCAGCGGGGCGTAAGCGCCCATGCCGCCGGTATTGGGTCCGGTGTCCCCGTCGCCGACGCGCTTGAAGTCCTGGGCGGCCAGCAGCGGCACCACGGTTTCGCCATCGACGACACAGAACAATGACACCTCGGGACCGTCGAGGAACGACTCGAGCAGTACCGGATGCCCGCAGTCGAGCAGGCTTGCGGCGTGTGCCCGCGCGGCGTCGCGGTCAGCGGTCACCACCACGCCCTTACCCGCGGCCAGACCGTCGTCCTTGACCACCCACGACGGGTCACCGCCCGGAGGACCGAAGCGATCGAGCGCCGCGTCCAGGTTGGCGGGGCTGTCGACGATCTCACTGGTCGCGGTGCGCACGCCTGCGGCGGCCATCACATCCTTGGCGAACGACTTCGAGCCTTCGATGCGTGCGGCTTCCTTTGTGGGCCCAAAGCAAGCGATTCCAGCCCTGCGCACCGCGTCGGCCACGCCCAGAACGAGCGGCACCTCGGGCCCGACCACCACCAGGTCGGAACCGATGCGCTGGGCGAGCTTCACGACGGCGTCCCCCGAGGTGATGTCGACGTCGTACTGGTCGGCGATGATCGCGGTCCCGGCGTTGCCCGGCGCGACGGCCAGTTCGTCGACCTCGGGGTCTCTGCGCAGCGCGAGCAGCAACGCATGTTCTCGGGCACCGGATCCGATCACCAGGACGCGCACAACCGCACACCTTAATCGCTTACACCGATGGCCCCCTCGGGTATCCGACCCCGATGACCGAACCCAGCCCTGACCCCACGTTTCCGTACGAACGTCCGCCGTTGAGCAAGGACTTCCGGCACGGCGAAACCGACGATGTCGCGCTGGAACCGCGGTCGTGGTTCGCCGAGCGCGACATCGAACTCGTGCAGGGCGTCGCGCTGATTCGGCGCCGGGGTCGTGCATCAGCCGAAGAAACGTCGGCCATACACTTGACTTAACAGTGTATGGTCGAACTATGACGCAGAGCACATGTCCCTTCGGCGCCGGTTTCGACTTCACTGACCCCGATGTCTTGGTTCACGGCATTCCGGTCACCGAGTTCGCCGAGCTTCGCAAGACCGCGCCGGTCTGGTGGAACGAGCAGAGCGAATCAGTCTTCGACGATGGCGGCTACTGGGTGATCAGTCGCCATGAGGACATCAAGGCCATCTCGCGAGACGGCGACCTGTGGTCGACCAATCGCAAGGGCGCGGTGATGCGCCTGCCCGACGGCGTCACCGCCGAACAGATGGACGTCACCAAGGCACTGTTGATCAACCACGACGCCCCCGAACACACCCGGTTGCGTAAGATTGTGTCGCGTCTGTTCACTCCGAGAGCCGTCGCAACGCTAGAGGAAAAGTTGGCTGTCGCGGCGGGTGAAATCGTCAGGGCTGCAAAGGAAAAAGGGTCGGGCGACTTCGTGGCCGACATCGCGATGGGACTACCACTGCTGGCCATCGCCGACCTGCTCGGCGTGCCCGAGTCCGATCGCGAAAAGCTCTTCCACTGGACCAACGCGATTATGAACTGGGACGACGAGAGCTTCGAGACCGACCACGTCGCCGCCAACGCGGAGCTGATGGGATACGCCTACACCATGGCTGAGGAGCGCCGTCGCTGCCCGGCCGACGACATCGTCACCCGGTTGGTGCAGGCGGATATCGACGGTGAGGCCATCGAAGACGTCGAGTTCGCGTTCTTCGTCATCTTGCTTGCCGTGGCAGGCAACGAAACCACCCGCAACGCCATGACGCACGGCATGAACGCCTTCTTCGAGAACCCCGACCAGTGGGAGCTGTTCAAGCGTGAGCGCCCAGAGACCGCGGTCGACGAGATCGTGCGTTGGGCCACCCCCGTCCACTGTTTCCAACGGACCGCGCTCGCCGACACCGAGGTCGGTGGCGTCACCGTCCGCGAAGGCCAGCGCGTCGGCCTGTTCTACAGCTCGGCGAACTACGACGAAGCGGTGTTCGACCGGCCATTCGACTTCAACATCCTGCGCGATCCGAATCCGCATCTGTCGTTCGGCGGCAACGGCGCGCACTACTGCATCGGAGCGAACCTGGCCCGCATGGAGATCAGGCTGATCTTCAACGAGCTGGCCGACCAGATTCCCGACATCGCCAAACTCGCCGAGCCGCAACGCCTTCGGTCTGGCTGGATAAACGGCGTGAACACCCTGCCCGTCTCGTTCGGCGGCTGAGACTACTATCCTCAGGATGCGCACCCACGGCTGGTCCGGATCGGCGCCCGCCACCGACGAGGAGGCCATCAGCCGCATCCTCGACGCGGCGAGCAAGGCGATCGACGCACGCGGCGCCGATTTTTCGATCAGCGACGTCGCCCGCACGCTCGGGGTCACCCGCCAGACGGTGTATCGCTATTTCCCCAGCACCGATGCGCTGCTGATCGCCGCGGCCGTGCACGCCGCAAGCGGGTTCCTCGACCGGCTGGCTGCGCATCTGCGCGGAATCACCGATCCGGCCGACGCGATTGCCGAGGCCGTCGCCACCGCGCTGGAATGGTTGCCCGAGGACAAACACATCGGCCTGCTGATCATGCCCGGTCAGCCGAACCCCCACACCGAGTCCGTGACGTCCGACGTTGCTTTGGATTTCGGTCACTCACTGGTTCGCCGGTTCGATGTCGACTGGGCGGGGCTCGGATACACCGACGAAGATCTCGCCGAACTGGTCGAACACTTGCTGCGGATCATCCAGTCGTTCGTCATCGACCCGGGCAGACCACCACGCCGGGGTGCCGAACTGCGCAGCTACCTGCGCCGGTGGGTGGGCGCGGCTATACAGCCGTCGGCCGAGCCGCCTATAGGACCGTCAGTGGAAGCGAATTCCGCTCCTCGAACACCCACGACGCACCTTTACTGAACTCGGTCACCTCGACCTCGGGCAGTTTCTTTGCCGCGGTCTCGGTTTCGATCACCCGCACTGTCCAATCCGACTCGGTACCCGAGACCTCGGCGCGCAAATGTGGATCGACCGCCTGGACGATCGCCTGGAGCGGCAGGTCCGCCACCGGCGACACCAGCGAGATCCACGATCCGTCCTCATAGGCCGGCGACTTGCGCACGTGGACGAAGCCGGGGTCGACGTCGGCATACGCGTAGGCCGCCGGGTTCAGCAGCGGATGCAACTCGAGGACGCGCAGCGCACCCTTTGGATCACTCGGGAGCTTGAGCGCCTTGTGAATTCGCTCAGCTGCCACCCCCGCGATCCCGATCAGCTGCTTGGTGCGGATCGACCGCGCGAGCGCCGCGTCGTCCTTGGCGCGCTTCTCGACCGCGATCGTGAACGACTTCACCAGCAGGTGCATCTGCAGGCAGACCTCGTCGGCGATCCGGACGAGCGCCGAATGCGAGAACGCCCCGAAGTCGACATCGGCGAGTAACTCTCCCGAATAGTCCGCCATGCCTTCGTCGTTCGGATCGATCGGTTCGAGCTCGGTGTGGTAGGCGCGAGTAGCACCGACGATGTCCATTGCCGGAATGAAGGGAACCTCCGGGTAGGACTCGTCGATGATCACCGTCCACCGGCAGTGCGGATGCTGGTCGGACGGTGTCCTCGGCGGCCGGTGGATCGGCCGAACCTGAGCCTTGCGGTTGGTGGCCAGGGCCGTCGCGTCGAACGTCGGGTCCTCGATGTCGTGGCACATGCCCTTGACGTAGTCCTCGCCCATCGGCTCGACATCAAGCAGGGCGCCACAGTGATTGAGGTAGAACTCGCCGTGCCAGCGGTCGTGCACGACGTAGCGGAAATCCATGAACTGCGGCGGCGCACCGATGTCGAGTTGCAGGCCCTTGAAGAGGGTGAAGATGTCGACGCCCTCGTATTTCAGCGCCTTCTGCATCCGCTTGGTGTAGAGCGGGCTGGACGCGGCCCACTCCTCGATGGCGATCTGCAGCATTTCCTCGCGTCCCCACGCGCTGATGCAGTGCGCCATTCCGGAGCGGTCGATGAGCTGACCGATCAACAACAGCTCCGGCACGAGGGTGGCCAGTTCCTCGCGCGACAGCGCGGCATACCTACTCATCATGGACCGAGCCCCCTGAGTGCATTCGGACCGCCGCGTTGACATTGCCCTTCTTGTCTTCGCCCTTACCCCGTTCGGCGGCCTTCTTGCGCTTCTTGATCACCGAGGACACGACACCGTCGAGCTTGGACCCCAACGGGAATCCCAGATAGTGCGTGAGGAAGACCGCCATTTCCTTGAGTTCGGTCTCCGTCAGCTCACCGTTGGCAAGCGCGGCGTTGGCCTGGATCTCGGCGAGATCGGCGTTCCCGACAGCGGTCACCACGGTCAGCGTCATGATCCGCTTGTCCCGCATCGACAATCCGGGGCGGGTCCAGATGGTGCCGAAGAGATGGTCGACGGTGAGGTCGAAGAAGGGATCGCCCTCGATGTTCGGCATCTCCCAGCCGTAGACCTCGTTCATCTTGTCGAGGCCCTTGCGGCGCAGTTCGTCGGTGCTCATTTCCCGGTCACATCCCATCGGTCGAACTCGTACGCGGCACACCGAGTCCGGCGGCCAGATCCCGCAAAGCTATCTCGGCCAGTGGCAGTTCCACTCCGTTGGCCTCCCCCAGCCCGAGGGCGAGTTTCAGATCCTTCTCAGCCAGACCACGCGTGTGGACGAACATGTCGTGCAGGAAGTGGTCGGGCTGAAGGGGTTTCGTGTCATCCCGTGCCATGATCGCGCCGGGTCCACCACTCTGCGCATCGCTGTGCCGTACCACCCGGCCCAGCTTCTGCAGGTCGATACCGGCCGCTTCGGCCAGCCTGGACGCCTCGCACGCCGCGGCGAACCCGATGAATGTCAGCATGTTACGGGCGATCTTCATTCTGGTCCCGGCGCCCGGCTCGCCGGCGCGCACCACCATCGAGGCCCACTTCTTGAAGATCGGTTTGACCGTCTCATAGGCCTCGTCGTCTGCGCCGACCATGACGGCCAGCTCACCCTTGTCCGCCGCGCCGGCACCACCGCTGACCGGAGCGTCGACAATGTGAATTCCCGTGGGTTGCAGCTGCTCTGCTAACTCAGCGGCGGTATCGGGCTCGATCGTCGAATGAATCGCGATGACGGTACCCGGCTTCGCATGCTCGGCGAGCTGACCCACGACGTCGCGCACCTGATCGTCATTGAGCACGGTGACGCTGATGACGTCAGCGGTCGCGACATCTGCGACGCTGTCGGCCAGCGTCGCGCCGAGTTCGGCCAG
>Ga0307415_100001676_pt1 | contig 10753 bp, 10 predicted proteins | sample DK1Cmetagenome_FD_204524 | JGI IMG/M metagenome (GOLD analysis project Ga0307415, IMG submission 204524) | Maize rhizosphere microbial communities from greenhouse at UC Davis, California, United States - DK15-C-2 | ecosystem: Host-associated > Plants > Roots > Rhizosphere > Soil | place: USA...
CGTAGGATTGGGTGGAAGCACACCTCCCGAACGGCGCCGAAGGGACTCCCTATGGGGACGCTCACGCTCTCGACCCGCATCACTCTTGCCCGGGTCGCGCTGGTCCCCCTGCTGCTGTGGCTGCTGCTGGCCGAGGACCGGGTCGAGCACGCCGCGGTCCTGGCCGCCGCCGTGTTCCTGGTCGCCTCGTTCACCGACTTCGTCGACGGCTACCTGGCGCGGCGCTGGCAGCAGGTCACCGTGCTCGGCAACTTCCTCGACACCACCGCCGACAAGCTGCTGGTGGTGGGGGCGCTGCTCGGCCTGCTGGTGGTCGGGCGGGCCGACGTCTGGGTGGCGTTCGTGGTGATCGCCCGCGAGGTGGCCGTGCTGGGGCTGCGGGCGGTCGCGGCCGCCGCCAACGTGGTCATCTCGGCCACGATCTGGGGGAAGCTCAAGTTCAACGTGCAGGTCGTCGGCATCATGCTGGCGATCCTGCGGCCGCCCGTCCGGCTCGGCTCGCTGTGGCTCGACGAATGGGCCATGCTGGCGGTGGCGCTGGTGAGCGCCGCCTCGGCGGTGGACTACTTCGCGAGGTTCGGCGACCTCATCCGGGCGGGACGGTGAGGCAGGTGGGTCGTGGAGGGCTCCCCGATGAGTGACCGGGTGCTGGTCACCGGAGGGACCGGCTTCGTCGGCGGGCTGCTGCTCGAGCGGCTGGTCGCCGAGGGCCGGCCGGTGCGGGCGCTGGTCCGCCAGCCGGCCGACCGCGAGCGGCTGCCCGACCCGCGGGTGGAGCTGGCGCTCGGCGACCTCCGCGACGAGGAGTCGCTCGCCAGGGCCGCCGACGGCTGCGCGGTCGTCTACCACGTGGCCGGCCTCAACCAGCTGTGCCTGCCGGACCCGAGGCCGCTGTACCTGGTGAACGTGGAGGGCACCAGGCGGATGCTGCAGGCCGCCAGGCGGGCAGGGGTGCGGCGGGTGGTCCACACCAGCTCGGCGGCGACCCTCGGCGGCGACGGCAGCCACGAGGTCGACGAGACGGCCGGCCCGCCGGGCGAGTTCACCTCGCACTACGCGCGCTCCAAGTTCCAGGCCGAGGAGCTGGCCCTGGCCTTCGACGGGGTCGAGGTGGTGGCCGTCAACCCCAGCTCCGTGCAGGGACCCGGGCGCACCACCGGCACGGCCAAGGTGTTCATCGGCTACCTCAACGGCCGGCTCCCCTTCGACCTGCCGGCCCGCTTCGGCCTCTGCTACACGCGGGACTGCGTCAACGGCCACCTGCTCGCCGAGGCCAAGGGCCGGCCAGGCCAGCGCTACGTGCTCAACACCGCCACCCTCAGCAACAACGAGGCGATCGACCTGATCGCGGTCATCGCCGGCCTGGCCGACCGTCCGCGCACCCTGCCGCTGCCGCTGGCGATGGGCGCCGCGGCGGTCGCCGAGGCCTTCGCCCGGCTGCGCGACCGGCCGCCGAGGCTCTGCCGGGAGTTCGTGCGGACCGCCGGGCACGCGCACCTGTACGACGGCTCACGGGCCGAGCGGGAGCTGGGGCTGCGCTACACCAACCTCCGCGCGGCCATGGAGGCCACCGTGCACTGGTACGTCCGGCAGGGGCTGGTCACCCGGCCGCTGCCGCGGCTCGTCGCCGAGCGCGAGCGGGAGCGGGAGCAGGAGGTGCACCGGTGAGGCCGCCGCTGGAGACCGACGTCGTGGTGGTCGGCGGCGGCGTCACCGGCATGGCGGTCCTGCGCGACCTGGCGCTGCGGGGCGTGCGGGCGGTCCTGGTGGAGCGGTTCGACCTCGGCACGGGGACCTCCGGCCGCTGGCACGGCCTGCTGCACTCCGGCGCCCGCTACGCGGTCAGGGACCAGGAGTCGGCCCGCGAGTGCATCGAGGAGAACACCGTCCTGCGCCGCATCGCCCCCCACACCATCGAGGACATCGGCGGGCTGTTCGTGCTGCTGCCCGGGGACGACGAGGGGTACGCCGGCCAGTTCGTCGAGGGCTGCCGGGCCTCCGGCATCCCCACCGAGGAGCTGACGGCCGCCGAGGCGCGCCGCCGCGAGCCGCTGCTCGTCCCCGGGGTGAAGCTCGCCTTCGCGGTGCCGGACGGCGGCATCGACTCCTGGGCGCTGCTGCGCTCGATGGCGGCCGACGCCGAGGCCCGCGGCTGCCAGGTGCTCGTCCGCCACCCGATGGTCGGCGTCGAGCGCGACGGCGACCGTATCACCGCCGTGCGGGTGCACGACCGGGTCGCCGGAGAGGACCGCCTGATCGGCTGCCAGTGGGTGGTCAACGCCGCCGGCGCCTGGGCGGGGGAGGTCGGCCGCATGGCCGGCGTGCCGATCCGCATGATCGCCGGCAAGGGCGTCATGGTGGTGATGGCCAGCCGCTACGTCCGCGGGGTGGTCAACGCCTGCCGCAAGCCGGCCGACGGCGACATCATCGTCCCCCAGCACGAGGTGGCCATCCTCGGCACCACCTCGGTGCAGGTGGACAGCCCCGACGACATCGCGGTCGCCCCCGCCGACGTCGACCGCATGGTCGACATGTGCGCCCAGATGGTGCCGTCGATCGCCGCCGGCCGCGTGCTGCGCGCCTTCGCCGGGTCGCGGCCGCTGTACCAGCCGGAGTCCGCCGACGGCGGCTCCGGTGGCGGGGACACGCGGGAGGTCAGCCGCACCTTCACCGTGCTGGACCACGCCAGCCGCGACGGGCTCGCCAACATGCTGAGCATCGTCGGCGGCAAGCTCACCACCTGCCGGCAGATGGCGGAGGCGCTGGTCGACCGGCTCGCCGAGCGGATGGGGGTGACGGAGCCGTGCCGCACCGCCACCGAGGCCCTGCCGGGCGCCGACCACGGCCCGCACCGCCTGGCCGCGCCGCTGGCCGCCGTCGAGCGGGACGCCGCCTACGGCGAGCTGGTCTGCGAGTGCGAACTGGTCACCCGCAGCCAGGTCCGCGCCGCGGTCGGCGCCGGCCTCACCGAGCTGGAGGACCTGCGCCGCAAGCTGCGCCTCGGCTACGGCCCCTGCCAGGCCGCCTTCTGCGCCTGGCGCGCCGCCGGCATGCTGGCGGAGGGGTCCGGGGAACCCCGAAGGGGTGCCCCGGTCGAACGGGAGGGGTCCGGGGAACCCCTCGCCGGGCTGGAGCGGTTCCTGGAGGAGCGCTGGCGCGGCCAGCAGGCCACCACCTGGGGCGACCAGGCCCGCCAGGCGCTGCTCAACCACGCCATCTACCGCGGCATCTTCGACCTGCGCGACGCCGGCCGGCCCGACGAGGCCGCCGCGGCAGGGCGGGCCCCCACCGAGCCAGGAGAGGGCGACCCGACGACGCGGGCCGGCGACGAGCTGGTCGGCGAGAGCAACGGCCGCACCTCCTCCAAGGCCGGCGGCTGATGCGGGCCGACGTGGTGGTGGTCGGCGCCGGCCCGGCCGGGCTGGCCGCCGCCGTGCGCCTGGCCGAGGCCGGCCGCCAGGTGCGGGTGATCGCGCGCGGCAACGGCTTCACCCACTGGGGCGCCGGCGCGGTCGACGTGCTCGGCCGGCTCGGCGGCGAGCGGGTGGAGCGGCCGCTGGAGGCCGCCGCGCGGCTGCCGGCGGAGCATCCCTACCGGCTGGCCGGCGAGGCCGCCCTGCGCGACGGCCTCGACTGGTTCCTCCGCTTCGCCGCCGCGGCCGGCCTGGACCACGCCGGCGACCCGGAGCGCAACCGCGACCAGGTGACCGCCCTCGGCACCCTGCGGCCGACCTGCCTGCTGCCCGCGCCGGCCGCGCACCCGGTCGCCGCCGGGTCCGGCCGGGTGGCGGTGGTCAACTTCGAGGGCTTCCGCGACTTCTCGGCGGCCTTGTGCGCGGCCGGGCTGCGGAGCGCGGGCGTCGACGCCGTCGCGGCCACCGCGCCGCTGCCGGCCTGGGACCACGCCCGCTACTTCACCGCCGTCGAGCTGGCCAGGGCGGTCGACGACGACGGCTTCCGGCGGCGCCTGGCCCCAGGGCTGGCGCAGGCGGCGGCCGGCGCCGCCGTGGCGGTGGTGCCGGCCGTGCTGGGCGTGAGCACCGGCCACGCGGCCTGGGCCGACCTGGAACGGCAGGCCGGCATGCCGCTGGTGGAGGCGGCCACCGTCCCGCCGTCGATCCCCGGGCTGCGGCTGTTCGCCGCCTACCGCGCACGACTGGACGCCCTGGGTGTGCGCTGGCAGTTCGGCTTCCCGGCGGTCGGCGTCGAGTGGGACGGCGACCGCGTCACCGCGGTTCGCAGCGAGGGCGCCTCCCGCGTGCTCGTCACCCGCTGCCAGGAGGTGGTGCTGGCCACCGGCGGGGTCGCCGGCCACGGCATCGAGGCCAACCGCGACGGCACCCTCGCCGAGGTCGTGGCCGGGCTGCCGGTCGAGGGCTTCCCCGACCGCACGGCCTTCGTCGGCGACCGCTTCCTCGGCGAGCACCCCCTCGGCGCCGCCGGGGTGCGGGTCGACGCCGAGCTGCGCCCCGTGCACGCCTCGGGGAGCCCGGTCCACCCCAACGTCCGCTGCGTCGGGGGCCTGCTCGCCGGCCACGACCCGACGGTCGAGGGCTCCCGCGAGGGGGTCGCGCTGGCCACCGCGACCCGCGTCGCCGAGCTGCTCGCCCCGGCGCCGACCCCCGTGAGCTGACCGTGGAGGATGCCGTGCTGCACGTCGAGCAAACGGCCGACCGCTGCATCAAGTGCAACGTCTGCAACACCGTCTGCCCCGTCTCGGCGGTGACCGACCTCTTCCCGGGGCCGAAGTACGAGGGCCCGCAGGGCCAGCGGTTCCGTGCCGGGATCGACACCGGCGACTCGCCCGACCGCTCGCTGGACTACTGCTCGGGCTGCGGGCTCTGCACCCAGGCCTGCCCGGAGGGGGTGCTGATCGCCGAGATCAACCAGGTGGCCCGCGCGCGCCTGGTCAGCGCCAAGGGCGGGCTCAACCTCCGCGACAAGCTGGTCAGCCGGCCGTCGCTGATGGGCCGCCTGGCACGGCCGGTGGCGCCGCTCGCCAACCTGGCGATGGCCGCCCCGCCGGTGCGGCTGGCCGTCGAGAAGGCCATCGGGGTGCACCGCGGCGCCGCCATGCCGCGGTTCTCCGGCATCACCTTCCGCTCCTGGGCGCGCCGCCACCGCCCCCCCGCCGACGCCACCCGCACCGTCGCCTACTTCCACGGCTGCGCGGCGGAGGAGTTCGAGCCAGAGGTTGGCGCCGCCGTGGTCCGCGTCCTGGAGCGCAACCGCGTGCGGGTGACCTTCCCGAAGCAGGCCTGCTGCGGGCTGCCGCTGGTCTCCAACGGCGACTTCGACGACGGCCGCCGCTACGCCAATCGCCTGGTCAGGCGGCTGCGACCCGCCGCCGACGACCCCGGGGTGATCGTCGCCAGCTCGACCTCCTGCGGCATGACGCTCAAGGCCAAGTACCGCGAGCTGCTGGGACTGGACGACGACGCCACCCGGGCGGTCGCCGAGGCCGTCTACGACGTCTGCGAGTACCTGCTGGAGCTGGACGACGAGGACGCCCTCGACCGCTCCTTCGCCCCCATGCACGCCAGGGCCGTGTACCACCCGCCGTGCCAGCTCATGGCGCACGGCGTCGGCACCCCCGCGCTCGACCTGCTGGCGATGGTGCCCGGGCTGGTGGTGGAGCGCTCGCGGGCCGGCTGCTGCGGCATCGCCGGCACCTACGGCACCAAGGTGGAGAAGTACCAGATCGCCATGGACGTCGGCCGCACCCTCTTCGACCAGGTCGCCGAGGGCCGGCCGGACTTCGTGGTGTGCGACTCCGAGACGTGCCGCTGGCACATCGCCAAGGCCACCGGCCTGCCCGTCTACCACCCCGTGCAGGTGCTTGACCGCGCCTATTCGGCATCCTGAGGTGTTGGCGACCCGCCCAACGGGAACGTCAACGGCATGGAGATCATGCTGGCGCTCACCCTGCCGCGGGACGAGCTGACCGTGCCGCTGGCCAGGCACGTCGTGCGCACCGCCATGGAGCGGGCCGGCGTCGAGGGCGCCTGCGTCGACGACGTCGTCCTGGCGCTGAGCGAGGCCTGCACCAACGTGCTGCTGCACGCCGGCGCGGGCGACGAGTACGACGTCCGCTTCCACCTGGAGGGCCAGCACTGCCGGATCCGGGTGGTGGACGTCGGCCACGGCTTCGACTCGGTCCGGCTGCGGCGGCACGGCCCGCAGGCGGAGGCGGAGCGGGGACGCGGGCTGACGCTGATGCGCGCCCTGGTCGACCAGGTCCGGTTCACCTCGCGGCCCGAGGACGGCACGATCGTCACCATGGAGAAGGCGCTCGAGTTCGCCGATCCGGCCCTGCTACGGGGCCACCACGGCGCCTGAGCGCCCGAAAACAGGTTTGGATCCCCCCCGCGTCGCCCATACGGGAAGGCGACCGAGACGGCCGCAGGCCGTCAACGAGCGGAAGGAAACGGAATGGGCATCCTCGGATGGATCGTTCTCGGGCTGCTCGCCGGGGCCATCGCCAAGGCGGTCCTGCCGGGCGACGACCCTGGTGGCATCATCGTGACGATGATCATCGGGATCGTCGGCGCGATCCTCGGCGGGTTCCTGGGTCAGGCACTGTTCGGCGTGGACACCCTCGACGAGTTCTTCGACATCAGCACCTGGCTGACCGCGATCATCGGCGCCATCATCCTGCTGCTCATCTACCGGATGGTGGTGGGCAGGGGCCGGCGCAGGGTGATCTAGCCGCGGCGGCAGGGACGCGCTCCCCGGACCGGGGAGCGCGTCCCTTGACGTTCAGGGCGTCGACCCGTCCCGCCGTGCCCCGGCGCGGCGGCCGAGCGCGGCGGCGGCCGCGCCGGTGAGTCCGGCGGCGGCGAGCAGGCCGCGATGGGTGGTGAGCCACAGCTGGGCGCTGCGGCCGTGGGCGCGGTGGTCGAAGGCGCCGTGCGCGCCCCGGTCGCCCGGCACCGGCGCCCACAGGTTGGCGGGCCGGCCGGGAAGGGCCGGCTCGCCGGTCTGCTGGGAGCGGAGGCCGGTGCGGCCCAGGTAGCGGTCCAGCAGGCCCGGCGCCACGGCGTTGGCGAGCAGGGTGGCGACGGTGGAGGCGCCGACCCGCAGCTCCCGGCGCCGGTGGGTGGCCGCCCAGACGATCGCCCTGGCCGCCACCTCCGGCTGGTAGATGGGCGGCACCGGCTGGGCCCGGCTCGGCAGGCGCGACAGCGACACCTGGAACTGCGGGGTGTTGAGGGCGGGCAGCTGCACCATGGTGAGGCGCACCTTGGAGCCGTCGTGGAGCAGCTCGCAGCGGACCGACTCGGTGAAGCCCTGGATGGCGTGCTTGGCGCCGCAGTAGGGGCTCTGCAGGGGGATGCCGCGGTAGGCAAGGGCCGAGCCGACGCAGACGACCACCCCCCGGTTCCGCGGCACCATCCGCTCCAACGCCGCCTTGGTGCCGTACACCACCCCCAGGTAGGTGACCTCGGTGGCGCGGCGGAACTCCTCCGCCGAGGTCTCGGCGAAGCGCGCGAACACCGAGGCCATGGCGTTGTTGACCCAGACGTCGATCGGTCCCAGCTCCTGCTCGACGAGGGCGGCGGCCTGCTCGACGGCGGCGGCGTCGGCGACGTCGGTGGCCACGGCCAGCGGCCGGCCCCCGGCGCTGGAGACCTCCTTGGCGGCGGCGCGCAGGGCGTCGTCGCCGCGGGCGAGCAGCCCGACCCCGGCGCCGAGGCTGCCGAACGCCCGCGCGGTCGCCCGCCCCACCCCGGAGCTGGCCCCGGTGATCACGACGACTCCTGGTGCCCGCATGGCGCTCTCCTCGACCTCCGGTGCTGCATACCCCGCCTGCGGCGGGGTCACGCGCCGCCGGCCATCGCCGGCCGCGGCTGCTCGTCGGGGTTGACCAGCACGTCGACCAGCGCCGGCCCGGGGTGGGCGAAGCTGCGGCGCACCGCCCGGTCGACCTCGGCGGCCCGCTCCACCCGCAGGCCGAGGGCGCCGTTGGCGGCGGCGAAGCTGGCGAAGTCGGCCGCCCGGCCGCCCGAGGCGTTGCTGACCACGACCTTCACGGGCAGGCGGTGGTCGATGGCGGTGAGCAGCTCGCCCATCACCCGGGCGAACCCGTCCGAGCCGGTGACGGCGATGCAGCGGCGGCCCGGGTGCGCCCACTGCGCCGCGATCGCGTACGGAAGCCCCGCCGCCATCGTCGCCAGGTTGGCCGACAGCAGGTAGTCGCGGCGCCCGCGGACGTCGAAGTGGCGGGCCGTCCAGGTCGCCACCACCCCGGAGTCGGTGGCCAGGAGGGCGTCGGCGGTGGCGTGCCGGTCGACCACCCGCATCAGGTACTGCGGCTGGACGGGGTCGCGGGCCTGGTCCTCCAGCTCGCGCAGGCGCCGGCGCCAACGGGCCATGCCCTCCTGGGCCGCCTCCAGGAAGCCGCGGTCCTGCTGGTGCCGCAGCAGCGGCAGCAGCGCCTGCAGCGTCTCGGCCGCGTCACCGATCAGGACGGCCTCGGTGCCGCCCGACGGGCCGCCGACCCGCGCCAGGTCGGTCTCCAGCTGCACGGCGCGCACCTTGCCCGGGTCGGGGAGGCTGCGGGCCCAGGGGAAGTTGGTGCCGACCACCAGCAGGGTGTCGGCGCCGCCGAGGGCCTCCTCGGACGGCCTGGTCCCGAACACCCCGACGCAGCCGGTGGTGAGCGGGTGGTCGTCGGGCACCGCCGCCTTGCCTGGCAGCGACTTCACGACCGGGCTGGCCAGCCGCTCGGCCACCGCCAGCAGCTCCTCCCTGGCCCCCAGGCCGCCCGCCCCGACCAGCAGCGCCACCCGGCTCCCCTGGTTCAGCACCTCGGCCGCCCGGCGCAGGTCGGCGGCGGGCGGCACCCCAGGACCGCTGGTGAGCAGCGGCGCGGTCGGCGGCGTGCCGGTGGGGGTCAGCAGCGCCCGCAGGCTCGGGTCGGCGGCGGTCTCCTCCAGGCCCGGCGGGAAGGTGATGTGGGACACCGTGCCCCTGGCCAGCGCGTGGCCGATGCCGATGTCGACCACCGCCGGGACCTGCAACGGCACGTCAACCTTGACGTTGTAGTCGGCCACGTCCTCGAAGACCTTCTCCAGCTGCAGGTCGTGGCGGAAGGCGGTGCCGAGCAGGCGGATCTCCTGGCTCTCGGTCACCGCCAGCACGGGCTGGTGGTCGAGCTTGGCGTCGTAGAGGCCGCCGAGCAGCCGCAGCGCGCCGGGACCGGAGGTCGCCAGGCAGGCGCCGACCCGCCCGGTCGCCTTGGCGTAGCCGCTGGCCATCAGCCCGGCCGCCTCCTCGTGGTGGACCTGCACCAGGCGGATGCGGTCGTGCCGGCGGCGGAAGACCTCCGCCACGCCGTCGCCGCCGTCGGCGGGCAGCCCGAACACGGTGTCGACGCCCCAGTCGACCAGTCGTCCCACCAGCAGGTCGGCGACCAGCTCCCGCACCAGGCCCTCCCCCCGAGCGTGGCGAACGTCCAGAAGCTACCAGATTGTCACGGACGGTTCGATGGTCACCGCCCGTTGACCACGTCCGCCAGGGCCTTGACGAGCAGGTGGGTCGAGGTGGCGCCGGGGTCCTGGTGGTCCCTGGACCGTTCGCCGAGGTAGCTGGCCCGTCCCTTGCGGGCCACCAGCGGGATGGTGGCCTTCACGCCGGCCTCCGCGGCCTGCTCGGCCTCGTCCAATGCCTGGCCGAGGTCCCGGCCCCCGGCCAGGGCGGCGTCCAGCGCCTCCAGGGCCGGGTGCCAGGCGTCCAGCATGGTCTTGTCCTCCAGCTGCGCCTTGCCGCGCGCGACCACGCCCTCGTAGCCGGCCCGCAGGGCGGCGGCCAGCCCGCCGTCCTCCACCTCGCCGGCGTCGCCGAGCGACTTGCCGACGGCGAGGTAGAACGACCCGTACAGCGGACCAGAGGCCCCGCCGACCTTGCTGATCAGGGCCATGCCGACCGCCTTGAAGACGCTGCCGAAGTCCTCGGCCTGGAGGCCGTCCAGGCGTTGCAGCGCCGCCTTGAGGCCGCGGTTCATGTTGGTGCCGTGGTCGCCGTCGCCGATGGCCGCGTCCAGCCTGGTGAGCGCGGCGGCGTTCTCCTCGATGACCGCCGCCGACGCCCTGACCCAGGCCACCGCCTGGGCGGCGGTGAACACCGCTACAGCCCCCAGCGCAGGGCCGGGGTGTGCACCGGCGCGTCCCAGAGGCGGACCTTCTCGTCGTCCAGGCGCAGGATCGTGACCGAGGCGCCCTGCATCTCCAGCGAGGTGATGTAGGGGCCGACCAGGTGCCTGGCGATCTGCACGCCGCCCTCGTCCAGGAGCTGCGCCACCCGCCGGTAGACCACGTACAGCTCGGCCAGCGGCGTGCCGCCCATGGAGTTCACGAACAGCAGCACCCGGTCGCCGGAGGTGAGCCCGAGGTCCTCGATCACCGGCCGCGCCAGCCGGTCCGTGAGCTGGTCGGCGGCCTCCATCTTGATCCGCTCCCGCCCCGGCTCCCCGTGGATGCCGATGCCGATCTCGGCCTCGTCGTCGCCCAGCTCGAAGGTGGGCGACCCGGCCGCCGGCACCGTGCACGAGGTCAGCGCCAGCCCCATCGACCGCACGTTGGCGTTGACGTCCCGCGCCAGGTCGGCCACGGCGGCGAGGTCGGCCCCCTCCTCCGCCTTGGCGCCGACGATCTTCTCCATGAGCACGGTGCCGCCGACCCCCCGCCGACCCTGGGTGTACAGCGAGTCCTTGACCGCCACGTCGTCGTCGACGACCACGCTCTGCACCTCG
>Ga0307415_100001678_pt1 | contig 10748 bp, 7 predicted proteins | sample DK1Cmetagenome_FD_204524 | JGI IMG/M metagenome (GOLD analysis project Ga0307415, IMG submission 204524) | Maize rhizosphere microbial communities from greenhouse at UC Davis, California, United States - DK15-C-2 | ecosystem: Host-associated > Plants > Roots > Rhizosphere > Soil | place: USA...
CTTCTCAGAGTAGATATAACTATCACGGGCCTTCACGACCAGATCACTCTCAGTAACTTTCACCTGTATTTGTCGTCGTTCTCCATCCTTGCCGGGTGTCGTCGGGTAATAGCCGAGACTGTACTGGCGTCCTAACTCCTCGGCGACCCACGTAAATGCCTGGGCAATTCCAAACATGGAGTCGCCACTGTAAAAGCGACCGCCGGTGCCGTCGGCGAGTGCGTGCAGGTAAGCGACCGCTCTTTTGTACTCCGGCGTAGTTGTGCCGCGCGTCCCGCCGGGTATTGGGAACGGCAGGCTGATGACCGTGCCGCGACCGCCGGGTATCGGCAGTCCCTGGCGATTCATGCCGGATGTGTCGTAGTCGACTGAATAGATCGGCGCGTCAGATTCTTGTGCTAAACGAACGGTGCTGTCGTACGAAGCGCGGTGGCTCGCGGTATCGACGCCGTCAGTAAAGAGCACGACTGCCTTGCGACCTGACATGGTGGCGAGTTGTTTCTTCAGGATGTCGTCGACAGCGTCGTACAGACGCGTGCCGCCACCGGTGCGTGTGCGACGGATTGCCTTTCTGATTTCCTCGCGATCCGTCGTGGCTTTGCATTGCACCTGGATGCGATCGTCAAACGACATGACCATCACGCTGTCTGTAGGTTTTAGCTTGTCAACGAAATCGATGGCGGCCTTCTGAATGTCTTCCAGGCGAAACTGGGTCGAGCCGCTGGTATCGATCAATAAAACGACGCTGAATGGCGAATTGGTGGTGGCGAAATACGCGATCTTTTGCTCGACGCCATTTTCCATGATGCGAAACTGCTCGCGGCGGAGCAGGGGAACGTATCGCCCGAGGCGATCCATTACGGTTACGGGGACAGTAACTAAAGCAGTGTCAAAGCGAATGACGTCGCCTTCGACAGTCTCGCCACCCGGATTAACCTTCGACTCGTTTACACCGTTATCTTCGGTCTTCGCCGGTTTCGGTTCGGCTGTTTTACGTCCCGACTGGGCATAAAGAGTGAACGGCGGTAAACAGACACTCAAAAGCGCTATCAGCAGCAGTTTAGTCTTCTTCATATATTCCTGTTTTGAAGTGTGCGTTCCGGAGAGAGTGTGCTGGGATAGATGTGTGGAGCGTCGAAAGGGTTGTTATGACCTAAAGATAGAACAAGTCAGGAAGAGGGCTTGCCCCCCGCTGATCATTGGATTCATTGAGCGGGGGCAAGCCCCTCTTCCTGACTTGTTCTATCTAAGCTTTATTAGTAATCCTTTGCTTCTTTGCACCTTTGCGGGATATATTGCCGCCCAATTTATGAACGCACAAGCCACTGATCGCTCTGGATTTGCCGGACACCCAAAAGGCCTCGGCCCTCTCTTTTTCATCGAACTCTGGGAGCGCTTCAGTTACTACGGCATGCGCTCCATCCTGATTCTCTACCTGTCCTCAGCCGCCGCTTTGGGTGGACTCGGCTATACCAAACCCGACGCGGCAGCGATTTACGGCTGGTACACGATGGCTGTTTACCTGACCGCCCTGCCCGGTGGCTGGATTGCAGACCATTTATTAGGCGCCAGGTCGGCCGTATTTATCGGTGGAATCATCATCGCGTGCGGCCATTTCTCGATGATCTTCCATGAAACGAGCCTCGTTTTTCTCGGGATGGCTCTGATTTCGATCGGCACAGGGCTGCTGAAACCCAATATCAGCGTCATGGTCGGCAATCTTTATCCCGAGAACGATGCGCGTCGCGACAGTGGTTTCTCGATCTTCTACATGGGCATAAACGTCGGCGCGCTGCTGGCGCCGCTGGTGGTCGGGTTTCTGGCGAAGACGCAAACGTTCAGGAACATTCTGAGTTCGGCTGGTCTGGATCCGAACAAGTGCTGGCACTGGGGCTTTGCGGCAGCCGGCGTCGGCATGGTGATTGGCCTTTTTGTTTACATCAGGAATCGCGACCGACTGGCGCATGTCGGAAATCGAGTTCCGCGTGCCGTAAAGGTCAAGACTGATGTCGCACCCGCTCCGCCTTTAACCAGGGCAGATTGGTTGCGCATCGTCGCCATCGTCATCCTGTTCATTTTTACGATCCTTTTCTGGGCGGCGTACGAGCAAAAGGGATCGAGCCTGAACCTGTTCGCCAACGAACTCACGCGCAACGAGATCTTCGGGATCGGATTTTCTCCCGTTTACCTGCAATCACTGACGCCGGCTTTCGTGATCATCCTGACGCCGCTGTTTGCGACTCTTTGGTTGCGAATGGGCGACCGCCAGCCGTCGAGTCCGGTGAAGTTCACTCTCGGCCTGCTGTTCATCGGTCTCGCCTATTCATTGATGATCCCGGCGACGCTACTGCTGGTGCAGGGACAGATTAGTTTCTGGTGGCTCGTTGGTCTTTACTTTCTCGAAGTTTGCGGTGAGATGTGTCTGAGTCCGGTGGGTCTCAGTACGGTAACCAAACTCGCCCCGGCAAAACTCGTGGGACTGATGATGGGCGCGTGGTTCCTGGCGACGTCAGTGGGCAACAAGCTCGCCGGATACCTCGCCGGATTTTTCGTGAGCAATAATCCGTGGCAATTGACTAAACTCTACGGCGGGATTGCGCTTGGTTTGTTAGCAGCAGCCGTGATCCTCACAATCCTGACGCCGACGATCAAGCGCTTGATGGGAAGCATGAACAAATAAAAAAGGAGACGAACGTCGCGTGAGTCCGGCTTTTATTTTCATTTCACATTGCTTACGAAGGTTCCCCTGCCTGCTCATGTTGTTGCTATTGATTGTTGGCGCGGGAACACAACCGTCTACTCATGCTCAGGGACTTGGTCCATTTGACCGGGACAGTGCGCAATCGATGCTACGTGCCGCCAAGGACGATCTGAAGAAGAACTACTTCGATGCAACGTTGCACGGTCTGGATGTTGACACGCGTTTTAAAGAGGCAGAGGAGCGTATCAAGCAGGCAACCACGCGCGATCAGTTACTGATCATCGTTGCGCAAACGATGCTCGACTTGAACGATTCCCACACCTTTTTCCTTCCGCCCGCGCGTGCCGCCCGGTTTGAATATGGTTGGGAAATGCAGATGGTGGGCGATAAAGCATACGTCACGGCTGTAAAACCGAAGACCGATGCCGAAACCAAAGGATTGAAACCAGGTGATTTGATCGTATCGGTTGATGGATATGCACCTTCGCGTGACAACATGTGGAAGATGTACTATCGCTATTACGCGCTCATGCCGGCGAATCGCATTCGTTTAATGGTGAAGAGTCCTGGCGACTCCGAACCAAAGGAAATCGAGGTGGTGGCAAAGATTACTCGCGGCGCGAATGTTGTCGATTGGGGTGACGTTTTCGTCCGCTACCTGCGCGAACACCGGGACGTTGGCAAGGATCGCATGGTGGAGTTCGGTAATGAGCTACTAATCTGGCAAATGACCACGTTCGCTGCCGATGAAAACCACATTGATGCGGTCATGGGAAAGGCAAGCAAGTTCAAATCGCTAATCATTGATTTGCGTGGAAACGGCGGCGGCTATACCGATACTTTGGCCCGGCTGGCAGGTTACTTTTTCGATCATGACGTCAAGATCGCCGACATGAAGGGCCGCAAGGAAATGAAACCGATTCTCGCGAAGACGCGCGGTTCAAGCATCTACAAAGGGCAATTGCTCGTGTTGATCGACAGTGAATCTGCATCGGCGTCGGAGTTGTTTGCGCGTACAATTCAGCTTGAGAACCGTGGCAAGATAATCGGCGATCGAAGCCAGGGCGCGGTTATGGCTTCGCGTCAATACGATCATGAGACCGGAGTCGGACAAGTACTCTATTTTGCGAACAGTGTCACAGTTGCCGACTTGATTATGACTGACGGCAAGAGCCTTGAGAAAGGCGGTGTAATTCCTGACGAGACGTTACTGCCAACCGCCGAGGATTTGTCCGCGCAACGAGACCCGGTGCTGGCCCGCGCGGCGGAATTGATGAATGTGAAATTGGATCCGGCAAAGGCAGGGAGTCTGTTCCCAAGAGATTGGCGTCCTTGACGAGTATAGTCATATAAGGAGAAGACGATGGTTGAGGAAACATTTGATAAGGCAGAGGCAGTCAAACTTTTGAACCAGATCATGGAAGCTGAGCTGGCCGGGGTGGTTCGCTACACCCACTATTCACTGATGGTCTTTGGTCACAACCGCATTCCGATCGTGAGCTGGCTGCGCAACGAAGCAAACACGTGCCTTTCACATGCGAACGAAGCCGGCGAGCTCGTCACTCATTTCGGCGAACATCCGTCGCTCAAGATCGGCGCCCTGCTCGAAACACACAAGCACGGAATTAACGACATCCTGATCGAATCTCTCGAGGCGGAAAGAACAGGACTCGCACTTTATAGAAAGTTATACGAACTGGTGTGCGACCGCTCGGTGTTGCTGGAAGAGTACGCCCGGCGCATGATCGCAGAGGAAGAACTTCACGTTGGCGAAGTAAACAAGATGCTTAGAAAACCGGGAGAGATCACCCAGTTTCAAGCATGACCTGAGAATTGACGCGACCCCCGCAACATGAAATCACTCAACTGCTCGCTGAATGGCGCGAAGGGAACCAGTCCGCCCTCGACGAGTTGTATCCGCTCGTTTACGACGAACTCCATCGCCTCGCCCGCCGTTACATGAGTCGTGAACGCAAGGGTCACACTCTGCAAACCACCGCACTGATCAACGAAGCCTACGTTCGTCTCGTCGATCAGAAGAACGTCCACTGGGCAAATCGTTCGCACTTCTTCGCAATCTCCGCACAGATTATGCGTCGCATCCTGATCGATCACGCGCGGCGTCATGGTTACGCGAAGCGTGGCGGCGGCGCGCAACAGGTCTCGCTCGAGGAAGTCGCGGCTATTACTCCGAATCTGAGCCGCGAACTGCTGCGTCTGGACGAAGCGCTCAAGAGTCTCGCTGAAATGGATCCGCGACGCAGCCAGGTAGTTGAACTGCGTTATTTTGGTGGTCTGAACAACGAAGAGATCGCCGGTGTATTGAATATTTCGGCAAACACCGTCACGCGCGATTGGAACATGGCGCGCGCGTGGCTCTATCAACAACTCTCCGAGACTACGGCCAATTGAATCCGGAACGCTGGCAACAGATTAGTCGCATATTTAAGTCGGCCATATCGCTCGATCCGGAAGCGCGCAACGCATACGTGGCGGGGCAGTGTGGCAGTGACGACTCACTGCGCGCAGAAGTCGACAAGTTGATCGCGTCGCACCAGCAGGCGAGCGAGCAGGATTTCATTGGCGGCATGGCGGCTGAGGCGGCGGCGCCGCTCCTCATCATCGAGGACGAGGTTGGACCACCGCAGAGAACCCTCAGCAACGGGCAGCATTTTGGTTCGTACGTGATTCTCGATCCGCTCGGCGCGGGTGGAATGGGTGAGGTTTATCTCGCCCGTGATACTCGTCTCGACCGCACAGTCGCGTTGAAGATCCTTCCGCCGGACATCTCCGGGGACAAACGACGCATGCAGCGCTTTCGTCAGGAAGCGAAAGTGGCGTCGTCGCTGAACCAGCCGAACATTCTTACGGTGTTTGAATTTGGCGAAGTCGGTGGCTTGACGTTTCTGGCCACGGAATTCGTTGACGGCGAAACACTGCGCGATCACCTGCGCGGTAAAAAGAAGCTCAAACTCGTTGAGATACTCGACATCAACATCCAGGTGCTGGCGGCACTCGACGCAGCGCACGAAGCAAACATCGTCCATCGCGATATAAAGCCTGAAAACGTGATGATTCGCAGACGTGACCATGTAGTGAAGGTGCTCGATTTTGGTCTCGCGAAGGTGACGGAGAAAAAGATCTCGAAGGACGACGAGTCAGAAGCCGCGACCGCATTCAAGACTGCGCCCGGGATCATCATGGGCACGATTAATTATATGTCGCCCGAGCAGGCGCAGGCCGGCGCGACCGATCAGCGCACGGACATCTGGAGCACCGGCGTCATGCTTTACGAGATGGTGGCCGGCAAGATGCCGTTCAGCGGCGCGACCAGCAGCCACACGATTGTGCAGATTCTCGAGAAGGATCCGTTGCCGTTAACCAAGGATGTACCTGCCGAGCTGGAGCGCATCGTGCTGAAGGCGATGGCGAAGGATCCGGACGAGCGTTATCAAACAGCGAAAGACATGCTGATCGATCTGCGCAGTTTGAAGAGAAGGCTCGAAGTCCAGGCTGAGATCGAGAGAACTTCATCGCCGTCGACTGAGCGTCCGGCAGCTATCGGCGACCAACCGCGCGCGGCGCAGGGAAACAAGCGCGGAGTGGTGATCGCGCTCGTAACCGTAATGGTGTTAGTGACGGCCGCGATCTTTGGCATAAGCATGTGGCGCTCAACGCGTGAACGGGCAAAATTAGTAACACCGGCTGCTGCGGTTCCCGCCACCGTTGGCGAGCGCAAGCTTACTTACTGGATAACAGTGCAGAAGTTTAAGAATGGCAAACCATACCAGGATCCGTTTCCGCTTGCCGGGGAGATCAATTTTGAGGCGACGTATCAGATACGCGTAAACGTTCAGAGCCCGCAGGCCGGTCATTTATATATTCTTAACGAAGGCCCTGCATCTACGGAGCCGGAATTCGTCGTGCTCTTTCCATCGACGACGGCAAATGAGGGTTCCTCTCTCCTGGCTGCAGCACAGACCGTTCAAATTCCGGAAAAATCGTGGTTCCGATTCGACCGGCAGCAGGGAACTGAAAAATTGTGGCTCGTATTTTCCGCAGAACCGGTGCCGGAGCTGGAGAATGTTAAGCAATACGCCAACCGGAAAGCCAAAGGACTCATACCCAGCGCGGCTGAGAACAAGAGTGTTCAAAACTTTTTGACGCAGCATTCAGCCAGCAAACCCGAGTCCGAACCAGGCGAAACCCTGACAACACTGAAGAGTTCGGGCAATTTGTTGGTCTACGCTCTCAGGCTTGAACATCACTGAGTTTAGTCTGGACGCCGCCCTCAAATCGGCTTATGATGCCGCCATTCGATCAACCCTCTCTGAAGTGCATTCCCGCTTTTGCGTTAACCTTTGAAATGGTGATTTGTTCGAAGAGTTCTCGCGTTAACAGATAGAACACTTGATTCAACGAGCGGCGTCACCGCCGCATGCCCAGTGCACAATTCGCCCAGACGAATTGTGACAAACCTTTTGACTCTTAGGAGGATTAACACATGCCAACTACCTGGACCATCAATGCCGCCGGAACTAACCCGAACGGAACGGATCTTATCGGTTGTCATATCACCACAAGCGGCAACTGCTACCAATTCCTGGCGCCGGATAACACTCTTTGTGCATCAGCATGCGGAACGACGAGTCTTCCGACGCTTCCATGTCAATTCCCGATGTTCAGCTCTAAACTGGCCGGTAACACCGTAGTGAACTGGTACATCACGCTTGATTCAACGACTGATGGACCGAGTAACAATAAGGCCAAGGGAAAGTGGGGTAATAGCGGCTATCAGTCCCTTACTGACGTCGATGCGGACGGGTGGACGACCGCAGCCGGCGTAGGTGTCGAGCCGGAGGAGGAAAAAGCTGCGTATGCAGCGCCGAAGCCGTAAGACCGATTGGTTCTTACAGGCAAAGCGGGAGCGCCCCCACTCCCGCTTCTTCGGTTATCAATGGTGATTTGCCAAACCCGTTCTCGCGTTAACAACTAGAAAGGAGGATTACCGATATGTCAAGAAAATGGAAGATAGGACCAGAAGGCGTTCACGGTGGTCCTAACAAAGAACAGCTCATAGGTTGCACTATTGCTCGCGACAGTCACACCCATGAGTATTTATTTTTGGGACCCTCCGAGGGTGAGCTGCCTCTGGCATCAGTGAGAATGCCTGTTGTTTTTCCGTTCTGGTTTCCAAAGTTCAAGGCTGAATTAAATGGGACGGCTCGTCACGATTGGTACATAAGAGTGGACTACGTTGACGGCGGTATAGATTTCGACCGCGCACATGGCCGCTGGCGTAATACACCGCCGCGCGAATCCGATGACGATGAGGGCAACTCCGCGCCCACTGACACCGATACCTGGACGACATCGGCTGGTGTGGGCGCCGAACCAGAGGGCGGTAAGAAGGATAAAAATAAGAAGACGGCCGCTTCTGCCTCAGCGAAAAGGTAAGAAATGGAACCACTATTAACCTGAAGGGCGGGACGAGCCATCCAGACTCTCCCGCAACTTCTGCATTTCACAAATGCGAGAGGCAACGTCAAATCTAGTGTGCTCATGGAGGAAAGCGTTCGGCGCCGTCCTTCTGTTCACAGTTTTAACCGGGCAGGTTGCTGCGCTCAACGCGCAAGTTCGCGCCTTCGCGGCTGGAAGCTACGCGATAAACGGTGGCGAATCGCACTCATATTCAATCAGCCTCACGGCCGGCCAGTATTTTTATGCGTTAGTTAATCAGCAGGGAATCGATCTCGCTGTGTCACTGTTCAAGCCGGACGGTTCTCAGATCGCAGTCACGGACAGTCCGAACGGTAGTTGGGGACCCGAGCCGATTTTAGTGGTGGCCGATCAGTCAGGTGATTATCGCGTCGAAATACGCGCGTCAAATCCGAAAGCGAACGCGGCGCATTATCAGGTCAAGATCGTCGCCCAGCGAGAAGCGACGGCTACTGACAAAGGACATGTAACCGCGCAGAGAAGTTTCGAAGAGGCACAAAAGCTCCAGTCAAAGCCGACCGTTGCCGACAAACGCGCAGCGATCGTCAAATACCAGGAAGCTGTTCCACTCTTTCAAGCCGCTGGTAACACTTATAATCAGACGCTTACTGTTCAAGCCGTCGGCCTGGCGTACGCTCAAGTCAATGAGTTTCGTACCGCGCTGCAGTTTTCGGAAGAAGCTCTCTCCCTCGCGCAGAAGGTGGGCGACCAGAGATTGGAAGCGCCCATCGAGACCCTGCTCGGAGGAATCAGTGACGTCCTGGGTGAAACAATCAAATCCCAACAGCACTACGAGCGCGCACGCGAGCTTGCAAAACGGCTGGGTGACACTATCAATGAAGGTTCAGCCTTAAATAATATCGGCATGCTCTACAACGACGCCGGTGATTTTCAAAAAGCGCACGATTATTTCCGCCAGGCACTACCACTCTTCGCCGACCGGCCGGATCGACGCGCTCGGACTCTCAATAATTTCGGCGTTTCATATTCCGTCCTTAATGAGCCGGAGAGAGCTCTGGATTACTTCCAGCAAGCGCTCGCGATCTTCAAGACTGGTCGCGATCGTACTGTTGAGTCCCAAACTTTAAGCAACATCGGTTTTGTCTACCAACGTCTATCGAAATATCGAGAAGCGCTCGATTATTACGCTCAAGCACGAGCCATGCAGCAGCAGATTGGCAACCGGGCCCAGGAAGCGCAGACGCTTGAACTCCTCGGCACCGCCTACGCCGAAATGGGACAGCCGGAAAAAGCCGTCGAATATCATCAACAATCACTCGACATTCAGCGTGCCGCAAAAAATAGCCGGCGGGAGGCACTTAGTCTGAAAAGTCTGGGTCATGTTTATGGCATGTTGGGCCAGCCTGAAAAAGCCCTCGACAATTTCGCTCAGGCGCTTTCCATCTTTCGCACCATAAACGACCTGAACAGTACCGCCGTCGTTCTGGAGGACCGAGCTCGCGTCGAACAACAACTCGGCAAGCTCAGCGATGCGCGAAAAGATATCGAAGAGTCGTTATCGTTGATCGAGACGGTTCGCGCACGCACGGGCAGCCAGGTATTTCGTGCCTCTTACCTCGCGTCGAGAGAAAAAGCATACGAGCTGTATATCGACCTGCTCATGCAGCTTCACGCCAAAGAGCCCGCCGCTCGACACGATGCGGAAGCCCTACAGGTTAGTGAGCGAGGACGCGCGCGCAGCCTGCTCGAGATGTTGAACGAGAGTCACGTCGATATCGAGCATGGTGTTAGTGCTGATTTAGTCAGGCGAGAGCGCGAGATCAGGCAGGCGATCAACGCGAAGGCGCAACGCCAGATTCAACTCCGAGCGCAGAACGGTAACCGTCAGGAGATCGAGATTTTCGACAAGGAGATCCGCGCGCTCGAAGATGAGTATCAGCAAGTGCAGGTCGCGATTCGGAATGCCAGTCCGGCGTATGCGGAACTCACGCAGCCGCAGCCGCTCGATTTGAAGGGCATTCAGCAACAGTTGGATCCGGATACTGTGTTGCTGGAGTATTCCCTGGGTGATAAGCGCGGTTATTTGTGGGTCGTCACGCAGAACTCACTGAAGACTTACGAACTGCCGCCCTCCGAGCAGATACAAAAAGTCTCGCAACAGGTTTACGAGTCGCTTACGGCGCGCAGCGTAGTTAAGTCAGTTGAAAGTCCGGCGCAGCGGCAGGCACGAATCACGCAGGCAGATGAGCAGTTCCGGCAATCGGCGGCTGAGTTGGGCCAAAAGATACTCGCGCCCGCCGTCGCTGAGCTCGGCACAAAACGATTAGTAGTGGTGGCGGATGGCCCACTTCAGTATGTGCCGTTTGCTGCATTATCAGCGGGGAAAGAGTATCGACCTCTGGTCATCGATCACGAAATGGCCAGTATTCCATCGGCGTCGTCGCTCGCAGTTCAACGGCAGAGTCTTGCGAACCGGCCAACGGCGCCGAAGGGTCTTGCCGTCCTGGCTGATCCGGTATTCTCGATCAGCGATGCGCGACTCAAGAGCAGTGCGCGCACAACCGATGTGTCTGCCAACACTCGGTCA
>Ga0307415_100001680_pt1 | contig 10746 bp, 7 predicted proteins | sample DK1Cmetagenome_FD_204524 | JGI IMG/M metagenome (GOLD analysis project Ga0307415, IMG submission 204524) | Maize rhizosphere microbial communities from greenhouse at UC Davis, California, United States - DK15-C-2 | ecosystem: Host-associated > Plants > Roots > Rhizosphere > Soil | place: USA...
CGCGGATCTCGAGGCCATCGAGTGCGCTGGTGTCCAGCTTGAACTTCCGGAAGTTCGTCGAGAACAGCAGGAGTCCGCCGGGCGCCAGCCGCCTGACCGTCGCATGGATGAGGCCCACGTGGTCGCGCTGCACGTCGAACTCGCGCTCCATGCGCTTCGAGTTCGAGAATGTGGGCGGGTCGAGGAAAATCAGATCCCAGGGCCCGCCACCGCCCTCGGCGAGCCAGGCGAGGCAGTCCTCCTGCACGAACTCGTGCACGCCGGAGATCCCGTTCACGGCCAGGTTGCGCTTCGCCCAGTCCAGGTAGGTACGCGACATGTCGACGCTCGTCGTCGAGACCGCCTTGCCGGCGGCCGCGTGGACCGTCGCCGCACCCGTGTAGCAGAACAGGTTGAGGAAGCGCTTGCCTTCGGCGAGCGCGCGGATGCGCGCCCGCGTCAGGCGGTGGTCGAGGAACAGCCCGGTGTCCAGATAGTCAGTGAAATTGACGAGGAACTTGAGCCCGGCCTCCCCCACGACAACTCGCTCGCCGACCTCGGCGATCGCCTCGTACTGCGACTTTCCCTTCTGCGGCCGCCGCGTGCGCCAGTAGATTGCGTCCATGGGCAGGCCCGTGACCTCGGGCAGCACGGCAATCGCCTCCTCGCGCCGCGCCCTGGCCTTGGCGCGATCGACGGTCGCGGGCGGCGCGTACTCCTGCACGTAGAGCCAGCGGCCGGCGCTTCCGGCGGGATCCGATTGGTATAGGTCGATCGCGAAGGCGTACTCCGGCATGTCGGCGTCATAGATGCGGTAGCACGAAACGCCTTCGCGCCTGGCCCAGGCCGCGGTGCGGTCGAGATTCTTCGTCAACCGGTTCGCGAACATCTGTGCGCCGGGCCGCGCGCGCGCGACCTCGGCATCGACGGGCGGCGGGCGGCCGGGCTCGCGCGTGCGCTCGAACTCCGACGGATCGATCAAAAGGCGCAGGAGCCGGCACTCGATCGGCCCGTTCATCATCCGGTGGGTGCGTCGTGCATTGATCCCGAGTTCGCGGCCGAGCGCCGGGTTGCCGGTGAAGACGGCCGCCTCCCAGCCGCGGTAATCGGCGCGCAGCCGCTCGCCGAGCAGCGCATAGAGCCCGCGCAGCTCCTCGGCCTCGCCGATGCGCTCGCCGTAAGGCGGGTTCACCGCCAGGAGGCCCGTGGGCGCCGGCGCCGCCGGCAGCTTCGCGAGCTCGCAGCGCTGGAAGAACAGCCGCTTGTCGAGCCCGGCGCGCGCGGCATTTGCCTCGGCGTCGCGGATCGCGACCGGGTCGCGGTCGAAGCCGCGCACGCGGCCTGGCGTCAGGAGTGCGACCTGGCGCCGCGCCTCGGCCGCCGTCCGCAGCGCCGCCCAGGTGTCCGGATCATGCTGCTTCCAGCGCTCGAAGCCGAATCCCGGCCGCAGGAGTCCCGGCGCGATGTCGGCGGCGATGAGCGCGGCTTCGATCGGCAGCGTCCCGGATCCGCACATGGGATCGACGAAGGAGCCGCCGGCGGCCGCGATCGCAGGCCAGCCGGCACGGACCAGGATCGCGGCCGCGAGGTTTTCCTTGAGCGGCGCGGCGCCCTGGGCGCCGCGGTAGCCGCGCCGGTGCAGGCTGTCGCCCGAGAGGTCGATGGCGGCCGTCACGGCGCCGCGGGCGGCATGGACGTTGATGCGGATGGTCGGCATCTCGCGATCGACCGACGGACGGGCGCCCGTGCGCTCGCGGAACTGGTCGACGACGGCGTCCTTGACGCGCTGCGCGCCGAACTGCGTGTGCGTGATGCCGGGCATGACGCCGGAAAAGTCGACGACCAGCGTGCCCGTCGCATCCATGTGGGCGGACCAGTCGATGTCGCGCACGCCCGCGTACAGCGCGGAGGCATCGTCCGCCGGGAACCGCCCGAGCTGCCAGAGCACCCGAAGGCCGATGCGCGACTCGAGGCAGGCCCGGTAGGCCGCCGCGAGGTCGCCCTCGCAGGCTACGCCGCCCTGCACTTCGCGCACTCGCTCGATGCCGAGCGCAGCCAGCTCCGCTGCCAGCAAGTCCGCCGTCGCGGTCGCCGCCGTCACGAAGAAGGGCGCGCGGATCATGCCTGCGGCTTCAGGAGCTCGGCGCCGCGGATGGGCCGGTCGAGGAACCCGGCGAGGATACGATAGACGTCGAGGTCGAACGGCTCGTCGGCGTAACACCACCGGTCGAAGACGTGCGTCTCCTCGACACCGCGCCAGTCGCGCTCGCGGATGCCGATCGGGCCCTTGAAGGGCCACTCGCGGCGCTTCAGGCCGGCGAGCGCGAGCTTCGCGCGCACGGCGTGCAGCGCGGGCGGCTCGCGTCCGACGCAGACGCCGCGGCAGCGCCCGAGCTGGAATCCGACGCAGGAGCCCTCGCCCGATTCGAGGCCCAGCCACTTCGCGCACAACTCGTGCCCGCGCGTCAGCCCCTCGAGCGCGCGCTCCGCATCCACGCGCCGGCGGAACAGGCCGTAACTCGCACCCGGGTCGTCGATCGCATCCAGCATCTCGACCGATGCGAGAGGCGCCGCGCCATCCTCGCGCAGCCGGATCGCCCACAGCGCGCTCGCATCGCGCGCCGCGCGATTGAGGAGCGGCTTCCGCGCCCGGACGATCCGCGCCTCGGTGACGAGCGCCCCGAATTCGCCGGCCGTCTCCACCCACTCGACGCGCCGCACGAGGCTCGTGAGCTCGCGAGCGAGCTTCGTGCGCGCGTCGGCGAAATGTGCCGTCACGCGCGTGGCGAGGTTCTTCGCCTTGCCGACGTAGAGCAGCGCGTCGTCCTCGCCGTAGAAGAGGTACACGCCCGGCCCCTCGGGCAGCTCGTCGGCGAGCGCGGGATCGAGCTGCGGCGGCAGTCGCGTGCTGCCCGCGAGCCGCGCAACGATCGCATCGAGCTCCGCGGCCGGCCAGCGGCCCCGCGCGATGCGCAGGAACTGCGCGAGCACCTGCGCGTCACCCAGCGCCCGGTGCCGCGCCGAGCAGGCGATGCCGTGGCGCTCCATCACCGCGTCGAGGTTGTGGCCGCGCTCCCCGGGCGTGAGCGCGCGGGAGAGGCGCACGGTGCAGAGCACCGGCGCGCGGAAACGCCGCTCGAGGCGGCGGAACTCGCAGCGCAGGAACCCGTAGTCGAAGCGCGCGTTGTGCGCGACGAAGAGCCGGCCGTCGAGCCGCGCGCCGATTGCGCCGGCGACGGCCTCGAACGGCGGCGCTTCGGCGACCATCGCCTCCGAGATGCCGGTGAATTCCTGGATGGCGTACGGGATGCGCACGCCGGGATTCACCAGCGTCGAGTACTCCTCGACGACCTCGCCGCCCTCGAGCAAGACGATGCCCGCCTCGATGACCCGGTCACGCGCGGCATGCCCGCCCGTGGTCTCGAGGTCCACGCAGGCGATCCGGCCTGCGAGTGCGCCCTCAGCCGCGGCCACCGTCCAGCTTCAGGATCGGCCCGTACAGGTCGGGCCGGCGGTCGCGGAACAGGCCCCAGGAATGGCGGTACTTGCGGATCTCGTCGAGATCGAAGGTCGCGGTGATGACCTGCTCGCTGTGGTCGTCCGCCTGGGCAACGATGGCGCCGGTGTGGTCGGCGATGAAGGAATGGCCGTAGAACGTGATCTCGAGCTTCTCGCCCTTCTCCGTGCCGATGCGGTTCGAGGCGACGAGCGGCATCACATTCGCCGCGGCGTGGCCCTGCATCGTGCGCTGCCAGTGGAAGCGCGAGTCGAGCGACGGGTCCTGCGGCTCCGAGCCGATCGCAGTCGGGAAGAACAGGATCTCTGCGCCCTGGAGCGCCATCGCGCGTGCGGTCTCCGGAAACCACTGGTCCCAGCACACGGCGACGCCGGGCGTCCCGAAGCGCGTCGGCCAGACCTTGAAGCCGGTGTCGCCGGGCGAGAAGTAGAACTTCTCGTGGTACCCGGGGCTCTCCGGGATGTGCGACTTGCGGTAGATGCCCATGATCGAGCCGTCGGCGTCCACCATGACGAGCGTGTTGAAATAGGCGTTCTGCGCGCGCTCGAACACCGAGAGCGGCAGCACGACCTTCAGCTCCTTCGCGACCTGCGACAGGCGCTTGATCGCGGTGTTCTCCGCGACCGGCACCGCGAGCTCGAAGTGCTTCGCGAGGTGGTCCTTGCAGAAGTACGGCGCCTCGAACAGCTCCTGGATCAGGACGATGTTCGCGCCCTGCTTCACGGATTCGCGGATGAGCTTCTCGGCCTTCGCGACGTTGGCCTCGCGGTCCCAGCTGCAGGCCATCTGCGTCGCGGCGACGGTGACTTTCATGACAGGTCGACCCAGGTCGTCTTGAGCTCCGTGTACTTGTCCATCGCGTGCAGCGACTTGTCGCGCCCGTTGCCCGACTGCTTGAAGCCGCCGAAGGGCACGGTGATGTCGTCCGCGTCGTAGCAGTTCACGTAGACGGTGCCGGCCCGCAGCCGCTTCGCCACGCGGTGGGCCGTCGAGATATCGCGGCTCCACACGGCGGCGGTCAGCCCGTAGCTGACGTCGTTCGCGATCTTCACCGCCTCCTCGACGTCGCTGAAGGTGATCGTCGAGAGGACCGGCCCGAAGATCTCCTCGCGCGCGATCTTCATCTGCGGCCTCACGTTGGAGAACACGGTCGGCTCGACGAAGTAGCCGCCGCTGTCCCGGAGCGCGCGCTCGCCGCCGAGCCGGACATCCGCGCCTTCCTCCTTCCCGGACTCGATGTAGCCCATCACCGTGTTGAGCTGCACTTGGTCCACGATCGCGCCGAGGCGCGTCTTCGGGTCGAGCGGGTCCCCGGGCGCCATGGTCCGGCCTATCTCGATAATCTTCTCGAGCATCGCGTCCTTCACGGACTCGTGCACGACGAGCCGCGAGGCGGCCGAGCACATCTCGCCCTGGTTGAAGAAGATGCCGAAAGCGGCCGCGCTCGCGGCGCGCTCGACGTCCGCGACGTCGCCCAGGACGACGTTCGGCGCCTTGCCGCCGCACTCGAGCCAGACGCGCTTCATGTTCGACCTGCCGGAATATTCCAGCATGCGCTTGCCGGTGCGCGTCGAGCCGGTAAAAGCGACGCAGTCGACGTCCATGTGCAGGGCGAGCGCCTCGCCCGCCGTCGCGCCGAAGCCCGGCACGACGTTCAACACGCCCTCGGGCAGGCCCGCTTCCATCGCAAGCTCCGCGACGCGGAGCGCTGTCAGCGGCGACTTCTCCGACGGCTTGAGAATCACCGAATTGCCGGTCGCGAGCGCGGGACCCAGCTTCCAGGTGGCCATCAGGAGCGGGAAGTTCCAGGGCACGATGGCCGCGACGACGCCCACGGCCTCGCGCGTGATCAGCGCGAGCGTGTCGTGGCCGGTCGGCGCGACCTCGTCATAGACCTTGTCGATGGCCTCGGCGTACCAGGCGATGCAGTTCGCGGCCGCCGGGACGTCGACCTTCATCGAGTCCGAGATGGGCTTGCCCATGTCCATCGTCTCGGTGAGCGCGAGCTCCTCGCGGTGCTTGCGGATGAGCTCGGCGAAGCGCAGCAGCACCTTCTTGCGCGCAGCCGGGGCGCGCCGCGACCAGGCGCCGCCCTCGAAGGCCCGCCGGCTGCTCGCAACCGCGACTTCGACGTCCGCGGCATCGCAGGACGCGACCTGGGCGATCACCCGGCCGTTCGCCGGATTGATGCAGTCGAAGGTAGCGCCGGAGATGGCCGGCACGTACTTACCGTCGATGAAGGCCTGCGTGCGCGGGGCAAGCGCCTTCGCGAGTTCGCGCCAGTCCACGGTCTTCTGTTCCCGGGTCACGGTCATGTCCTCACAGGGTCGGCGGGCTCGATGCGCTGATGATCTCACAGCGCTCGCGCCCGCGATTGCGGAAGCGGTGCGGCACCGCGCTCGCGAAATAGTAGGCGTCCCCCGGCCCCAGTACGCGGGTCTGGCCGCCGATCGTGACTTCGACCTTGCCGGACACCACGACGCCGCCCTCTTCCCCGACGTGGTGCAGCATTTCCGCGCCCGTGTCCGCGCCCGGCTCGTAGGTCTCGTGCAGGACGGTCATGCGCCGCCCGGGACGGTGCGCCGCGACGAGGCGCAGCGAAACCGGCCCTTCGCCCAGCTCGACGAGCTCATCGCGCCCGTAGAACACCTGCGTCGTCCCGGCCGGGTCCATCGTGAAGAACTCGGCGAGGCCCATCGGGAGCCCGTCCAGGACCTTCTTGAGCGAGGCGACCGACGGGCTGACGCGCCCCTGCTCGATCAGGGAGATCATGCCGTTGGTGACCCCGGCCCGCTTCGCGAGTTCGCGCTGCGAGAGGCCGTGCATCTGCCGCACGGCCTTGAGCCGAGCCGCTACGTCGTTGGCCATGCGATGTCCCGTTTGTCTATGATTTTAAACACGGAGCCGCGTAATATCCCCATTCTGCCGTCGGAGTGTCAATTATCATGAGCGCCGCTCGCCCCCTGGACCTTGACGCCTTCTGGATGCCGTTCACCGCGAACCGGCAGTTCAAGGCGAATCCCCGCCTGCTCGCCCGCGCCGAGGGCCTGTACTACTGGACGCCCGACGGCAGGCAGGTGCTGGACGCCGCGGCAGGCCTCTGGTGCGTGAACGCAGGCCACAGCCGCAAGGAAATCACCGACGCGGTCGCCAGGCAGATCGCGGTGATGGATTACGCCCCGCCCTTCCAGATGGGGCACCCGATCGCCTTCGAGCTCGCGAGCTCGCTGGTCGAGATCTCGCCCAGGGGCCTCGACCGTGTCTTCTTCACGAACTCCGGCTCGGAGTCGGTGGATACCGCGCTCAAGATCGCGATCGCCTATCACCGCATCCGCGGCGAAGGGGCGAGGAGCCGGCTGATCGGGCGCGAGCGCGGCTACCACGGCGTCGGCTTCGGCGGCATCTCCGTGGGCGGCATGGTCAACAACCGCAAATTCTTCGGGATGATGCTGCCAGGCGTCGATCATCTGCGTCACACGCACGACCCGGCGCGCAACCTGTTCTCGAAGGGCCTGCCCGAGCACGGCGCGGAGTTCGCGGACGACCTCGAGCGCCTCGTCGCGCTGCATGACGCCTCGACCATCGCGGCGGTGATCGTCGAGCCGATCGCCGGCTCGACCGGCGTGCTGCTGCCGCCGAAAGGCTACCTGAAGCGGCTGCGCGAGCTGTGCACGAAGCACGGCATCCTCCTCATCTTCGACGAAGTGATCACCGGCTTCGGGCGCACAGGCTCGGCTTTTGCGTCGCAGGAATTCGACGTCGCGCCGGACCTGATCACCTGCGCCAAGGGCCTCACGAACGGCGCCGTGCCGATGGGATCGGTGTTCGCGAAACGCGAGATCTACGACACTTTCATGCAGGGCCCGCCGGGCGCCATCGAGCTGTTCCACGGCTACACGTATTCGGCCCACCCGATCGCCTGCGCGGCCGGTCTCGCGGCGCAAAAAATCTACCAGGGCGAAGGGCTCTTCGAGCGCGCGAGAGCGATGGCCCCGTACTGGTCGGACGCCGTGCATTCGCTCAAGGGCCGCAAGAACGTCGTGGACCTGCGCGCCTACGGCATGGTTGCAGGCATCGAGCTCAGCTCCCGCGAGGGCGCCCCGGGCGCGCGAGGCTACGACGCCCTCGTCGCAGCGTTCAATGCAGGGCTCCTGATCCGCACCACCGGCGACACGATCGCGATGTCCCCGCCGCTCATCATCGAGCGCAAGGAAGTGGACCGGATCTTCGAGACACTGGCGGGAATCATCGACCGCTTGGACTGAACCCGCGCCGCGGCGTATTCTCGGGAAGCGTGAAGACGCCCAGATTTCGAGCCGTTAGGGGGATAAGCATGAATAGCCCGATCCGGGCGGCGGTCCATGCGACCGTCGTCGCCGCCTTGTCGTGTCCGATCGCCGCACTCGCCCAGGAGCAGACGGCGCCGGCGCCGCAGGCCGCAGCCGAGCAGCCCCAGGTGGTCGGGCTCGAGGAAGTCGTGATCACGGCGCAGAAGCGCCAGCAGTCGCTCCAGGACGTTCCCCTCTCCGTGTCCGCCTTCAGCGGGGACATGCTGAAGGAAGGCCGCATGGCGGACATCCGCGGCATCGTGGACTTCACGCCAGGATTCAGCGGCAAGACCGAGGACGGGTTCACCGATGCGCTCGCGATGCGCGGCATCGCGACGAACGACTTCGGCATCGGCGGCGACCCCTCGGTCGCAATGTTCGTGGACGGCATCTGGTCGGGCCGAACCGGGGGCGTGATGACCGCGATGTACGACGTCGAGCGCGCCGAGGTCGTCAAGGGCCCCCAGGGCACGCTGTTCGGGCGCAACTCCATCGCCGGCGCGGTGAGCGTCATCACGGCGAAGCCCGAGAATGCCTTCGGCGGCAATGCGGAGCTTACCCTCGCCGACTACGGCCACGTCGAGGCGCAGGCGATGGTCAATGTCCCGCTCGGCGACCAGTGGGCGGTGCGCGCTGCCGGGTACCTGCTGGAAAACGACGGCTTCCTCGAGAATCTGGCCGGCGGACGAGACCTCGGCTTCCACAAGGTGAATGCGGGCCGGGTGTCGCTGAAGCGCACGGGCGAGAACTTCGACGCGACCTTCATCGCGGCCTACGAGGATCGCGAGCAGGATCCGTCCGTGTACTGGGTGCCCGCAGACGGACTCGACGACGAGGAAGTCAACATCGACCTCGCCGACGACGGCATCGACGAATCGGAAGTCTTCGAGGGACGGATGCTGCTCGACTGGCGCCTCGCCTCGGACTACACGCTGAGCTCCCTTACCGGTTACAAGAGCTTCCACTTCCACTACCTCGAGGACTACGACGGCGGGCCGGAGCGGGTGAACGACTACCGCCAGGTCAACGACGTCGAATACTGGAGCCAGGAACTGCGGCTGAATTCCCCCGACGAGGGCACGGTCACCTGGTTCGCGGGCGCCAGCATCGACGAGGAGACGATCGACGGCCTCTTCGACTTCATCTACGACGAGGATGCCCTCTGCAGGGCGGTCAGCAGGTCGGATGCGCCGGACTTCGACGGGCCGGCGGCCGGCTGCGACGACCCGAACTTCGAGACCTACTGGGAAGACGACATCGATCCCGCCGACATCCTCACCGGCAAGACCGAGCGCACGCTGGTCGACGTGAAGAGCCAGGGCTGGGCGGTCTACGGCGACTTCACGTGGGCGATCAGCGACCGGCTTGAGCTGACCGCCGGCGCGCGCTACACCTACGACAAGAAGGAAATCGACAGCCAGGTGTTCGACAGCGGCGGCGCCCTCGGCAACAATTTCAACTTCGAGTTCTTCACCAACGGCGTCGTGAGCAACTCCGCGAACTGGGACGACTTCACGCCGCGTCTCGCCCTGTCCTTCGACGTCAACGACGACGTCACGCTCTACGCCACGGGTTCGCGCGGCTACAAGTCGGGAGGGTTCGCGACCTTCGGCTACGACCTGCAGGGCCAGGACATCAACGACGACGGCTCCGCCCCGGCCGGCACGAGGCCGCTCGAGTTCGACCCGGAGCAGGTGGACAGCTTCGAAATCGGCGCCAAGACGCGCCTGCTCGACAACACGATGCAGCTGAACGCGTCGCTGTTCCACTACGACTACACCGACCTGCAGCTCGTGTACTTCGACCAGGGCTCCTCCCAGGTCGCGAACGTCGGCGAGGCGCGCGGCCAGGGCCTCGAGCTGGACTTGCGCTGGGTGCCGGACGAGCACTGGGACGCGACCGTCGGCCTCTCGCTGCTCGACACCGAGATCACCGACGCGACCGACATCATCGAAGTCGGCGCCTGCGGCGATTGCGAGGGCAACAAGCTGCCGTTTGCGCCCGAGGTCAGCGCGTCGACGATCCTCAGCTACCGCATGCCGGTCGCCTCGGGCGAGGGCTTCATCACTACCGAGTACATCTATCGCTCGGAGATGCACGGCGGCCCGGACAACATCCCGGACGCCACCGTGGATGCCTGGGACGAGTTCAATTTCCGGCTCGGCTACCGCAGCGCTTCGACCTGGTACGTGACGCTGTGGGTCGAGAACGCCTTCGACGAGGTGTACTTCGAGCGAGGCTGGGAAAACGCGGACGAGAACAACCAGTTCGGCTATGGCCTCTTCAACGAGCTGGTCTGGCCGTCCCGCCCGCGCACCATCGGCGTCACCTTCGGGATGGAGTGGGAATAGTCCGTCAGGTTGCGGGTTTCGCGGCCTCGAAGATCGCGTAGCGCTTGCGGGCGGGCTCGACCGACTCCCAGGTGCCCTTGAAGCCCGCCGGGATGACCCAGGCGTCGCCGGCATTGAACTGCCAGCGCTTGCCCTCTTCCGACGTCAGCGTGACGCGGCCCTCGAGCAGGTGGCAGAACTCGTGCTCCGTATATTCCACCTTCCACTTGCCGACGCTGCTCGACCAGGTCCCCGCGAAGAACTGCCCGCTGGGGTCGCTGAAATAGTTCTTGACGAGCGTCTTGGGCTCGCCCTTGACCACTTTGTCGGCCGCCACCGGCGATTCCTCGCCTTTCATGCTGCGCCTGAAGTCCACGATCGCTGGGGTCGGCATGTCGTCCACTCCAATTTCGCATTTTTCCTGATTGTAATCGCTGGAACGCGCCTCCGTTCGGGCGTAGGATCGGGACATGGGCAACCGACTCCCACCAATCGTCGGAAACTGGTATGCGCACCGCGACAAGGGCGCGCTGTTCCAGGTGGTTGCGCTCGACGAAGACGCGGGCACGGTCGAGATCCAGGAATTCGACGG